>Ga0123337_10004711_pt1 | contig 13764 bp, 13 predicted proteins | sample frozenSSSSmetaG_FD_89792 | JGI IMG/M metagenome (GOLD analysis project Ga0123337, IMG submission 89792) | Glacier valley bacterial and archeal communities from Borup Fiord, Nunavut, Canada, to study Microbial Dark Matter (Phase II) -... | ecosystem: Environmental > Aquatic > Freshwater > Ice >... | reverse complement strand
CTTCTGGGGGAAAGGCGGAGGGGGGGAGGGGGGAAGGGGGGGGGGGAAAAAGAAAATTTGAGGGTATTGGGGGGAAGGGGGCGGGGGGGGGGGGGGGCGGCAGCGCAGAGCAGTTGGAGGAGGGAGAGGGACTAGGGAGTTTGGAAGAATGGTGGCTGGCTACTTCAGCCAATATTGGAGATCCTCCTTCCTCTTGGGCGGAGGTGGGCTGCCTGCCTGCCATGACTCGAGAGCATGGCACTCTGCTGTGCTCTGGCCAATCCAAGGGGTCTCCGCTGCGTCGATCTGACTGCTTGCTGTGTTTGTTGATGGTTGCTTTTTGCCGTCTTCTCTCCAAGCAGCACGGCGTTCGGATATGTATGGGCGTGCAAAATGCGCAGAGTGCATACATAACTCCGCACGAGAGAGCTCGATGATCACGAAGAACCCCCGATCTGATCGCCAGAAACCTCTCCTACAGTAGTAGGCATCTACATCAAAACACGCCATCAAGCGTGTGAAGATGGCAACGATCATCCTCTTTTCCCGCGCGCAGTCGTGCCAGGCAGGATCAGATCAGCAGCCCAGGCCGTTACAGAGGATCGGGGTGTTCTAGCAGTGGCCGGTTGGTCCTGATCTTTGCTGTTTATCTACCTGGGAGGCAAGGGACCTTGAGGTTTCTGCGGTCTTATGCAGTGCATGGTATTGTATGTACTGTACGGATACTAGGCATGCAATATGTATGTATTATGTATGTACCTACATACGGATATATAGATAGGCACTGCTGGGGATGTGGCCCCCTGCCCAGCGCTGTATGGAGGAGTATATATCCATGGGTGAAGTGTGTACTGTGAGGCTATCTCAACCGTATATTGTCCAGGAGAGATGTACTATGCATAGAGCATTCTGTACGAAGTATCCATAGGTACCTAGGTACCTAGTCATCCTAAGCACGCCTTCCCCACACGCTCACCTCACGACGTTCCAAAGCGGGCCTGGCGGGGATCGGCCATGCAGGGGTTCACTTCCATGAAGGTGAGTGATGTGATGCTAACCTTGAATAGGGAGGGATAGGAAGGAATGCCGCTTGAAGGATGACGGGCTGCTGCTCCCCCTCATGATAGACATGGACATGCTTCTATGCAACATTGCAACATATAGCATTATAGCATTACAGCATTACAGCATTACAGCACCGAGAAGGATCCATCCACCGCAAATTATGTATGTACTGTACGTATACAGATGCTGATTTATGTATATCTAGCATTTCTGGCAGTGGACAAGGAGTGGACAAGGAGTGGACAAGGAGTGGACTGATCTGATGGCCGACTACAAACTGTACATACAGTACATACAGTACATACAGTACATACTCTCCTGCACTCACATTTGGCACCATCCTGCATCCTCCCCGATCCTGTCGCTACTCTACAGTATGTACCGTACTGTACATGCTGAGCCGTTCCATACGACAATATCAGGCGCAGGTCCGAGGCTCTGCGCAGGGACGGTATCCTGAAGGACATGCACGAACAACGACGGCGACGACAAGAACCGGAACATCAACGCCTCCCCAAGCGACGCAACTCGGGTAGAGACAGGGAGCAAGGAGAGGCGGGCAGGCAGGCGGGCAGGCAGGCATTGTGCTGACGTTCCAACAGATCTGTGAGAAGCACTAACATAATCTATAATCTATAATAGCAACCTGCTACACATGTACTCCCTATTATTGGTACCTAGGTATGTACTGTATGTCGTATGTTGTGTGCATCGGATTGCGACGTCGAAATCTCCTTCTCCAGGCCCGTCAGCAACGTCGCTCCCTGCTTGCCCTAATCCGCCCGGAAGCTGGCCGAGTCGCTGCGTACTGTACTGTGCCTACCCATCATGACTTCTGGATGGATGAATGGATGGATAGACGGATGGATGGACGGATGGGATGCAGCATCGATCGCTCTTGGACCTGTGGTCAAGCGGAGATGGGCTAGAATGTGATAGACCACCACTGGCTGGAACTAAGCGGATTGATTAGTGGAAGATTGGCAGCTTCAAACAACTAAGACGAGGAGAGATGAGAGGAGAGGAGAGAGGAGAGGAGAGAGGAGAGGGAGTTGCGTGTCATCAGAGTCATTTCTTTTGTGTGTCGCTTCTCTGTCATAGATGGTACAGTACGTGGCGGCGTATGTACGTACGTACGTACGTACATAGGTGCATATCTATCTGCGGATAGCTATGTACCTAGGTATGCTATGTATGCGATGCACGAGGCAGGGCTCGTGGGTGTCCAGCCGTCATCGTCATGGCCCGCTCGGTCTCATCTCATCCATGTGGGCATGGAGTACACATGCACGAAGCCGTTTTGGGATGCGTCGAGAAACGTCGTCGTCCATCACTATCCGGCGGCCCAGGGAGAACTGCATCGCAGATCTCTCACATTCTTGATCCTCTCTGCAACGCCGACGGCTGCTCCTTATCAGTCAGTCCACGTTGCTCTCTCATGCTGCCCCTGCTGCGCGGTAATGGCACTGTACTGACTGTACTGTACATGTAGATCTTGGGCAGCATAGCAGTACGCACGCAGTAAACTGCAGATACTGTGCACAATCGTCTCTCCGAGGACTTGAGAGGTCAACGAGCACAGCACATTGCAAACCCCTTTTCCACCTTTCTGCCTTTCGTCGACATACGACGGGCCGAGGGCGAGCCGTGGTGCCCGCCTGGACCCCGTACATACATGTTCTTTTTATAGTGGACGCCGGACACAGCATCATCGAGAATTGCTTTTGCGGGTAGATTTATGGGGATGAGATGGATGCGAGGTGGTCATCGTTGCTGTCGGATCATGGCTGGGCCTCTACGGAGGGGAGTGGAGTACTGATAGTCCATGCCAAGCCTGCATACAGTGCACTCACTCCGCGGTTGAAGTGACGGGCCGCATCGAATATGTTCCATCGAAAGATCGACGTTCAATTCTAACGTTTCACACAACGACAAGAACGTACTACTGTGCAGGGAAGGGTGGCAGGGGGGAAATCGAATGCATGGTACAGTGCAGGAAGGAGGATTGAAAACGCCCGGAGAGCTGCTGCATGTCCTCCCTATGCGGCTGAGAAGAGCACAAATCCTGTGCCGTGGAGGTTGCATGTACTTGTGCAATACAGGATCGATTGGGTAGCTCTCAATCAATCGATGTATTGAGCAGGCGACCGATGTCTTCGCATTTGAATTGGGGAAGTCTGGGCAGTTTTCAAGATGGTCCATAACATAAACCTACGGATACTGAGGCAAAGAGGGAGATGAGAGCAGACTACGGTAGGTAGCTCTGCAAGTTGGGATGCTCTACTTGGATAAGTTCTTCAGCTAAAGGGCGGAGTAGGAGTACCTTTGGTATTCTCTTCGTGGTGTCTGTTTACATGCCCACGTATGCACAATATATGTATGTACATGTCAAGCTAAGGAATACAAGTGTATACTCTAGACTTTCCTAATCCTCATTGTCATTGTCATTGTCTTGTCATTATCATCTTCATTGTCATTATCATTTTCATCCTCTCATCTTCTCACTCTACCAGCCCCTTTCACCACTTCAATCCTTACTTCGGAGTATGTATGTACAGTATGTACTAAGTATTCCATGTCTACGCCTTCGTTCCCGTGCGTCCCATCATTCTGGCTCTCAGTTCTCAGCCCTCAGTGGAGAGCACTTGCACTTGCACAGGACATAGCTCATGAACGCCACCACAGAGCAGCTTGGGGCAGATTGCGCTCCTTGGCTGGCTAGCTGGCTAGCTGGCTGGCTGGCTTGGATGACTTGGTGTGCATAGTGTGCGTGATCTGCCCCATAAACCATGCCATAAGAGGGGCCATCTCCGTCCAGACCGAGCACGTTCATAAAAGTGAGGCCTTGACCCATGCAAAACGCTCAAGCGAGTCCCCATCCCTACTGTACTGTACTGTACCTACAGAGATAGAGATACTGTACATACTGTACCTTAATCCGTACCCCGAATATTATCTAAGAGCTTCCCACCCATTGCAACATACAGCATCTCATCGTCCAGACTGCTTGCGTGGTCCGTCTTTGAACCCGTCAGCGGCTTCGCTATCGCTGTCGCTGTCGCTGCCGCCTCATCACTGTATTCATACAATTACATACAACACAATATAACATGCGACTGGTGCTATTCAAGCGAGAGTCGAGTGGTTGTTGAAGCGCCAGGTGCAGGCCGACTATTATGGGTTCGGGAGTCCCGTCGCACTCTCATTTCTACATCAGCGAGGAAGCGACGCCACGGCCGAGCAAGGAGGAGGAACCTGTTGACATTAGGTTCGAGGAGCTGAGAAGACCACATCTGTCAAATCCATCGCAAACTGCTCGAGTTCATCGTACGATTGCCCAATGTCGACGTCTGCAGCCAGCCAAAGCATTCCCGACTGCAGCGTGCCGAGCTGCAGTTGAGAACCAGCCAATTTTCAGTTTCACCTTCTCGACTTCGCCCACCAGTGCGAGTTCGACCAGTACTCAGGTCAGCCATCAATTGTCTATGGCCTCGACGTGCGATTGGAATGCCCCGGAATCCGCAGAGGACGAAGGTCGGACCATAAAGATGGATGAGGATGGCCATATCATTCCAGATGACGCTGTTGACTTGAATGACATGGTCCAACCAAAGGTCGAATCGCCGGGTGAAGATGCTACAATGGCGTTGATTGAGAATCATCGGAGATCGATTGATACCATGTCGCCGCCGGTGGCCAAGAGACCACGTGGGCGGCCGAGGAAACATCCTGTGCCGAGCGAGTCGTCGAATAAGATAACGAAGGGGCGATCAAAGACTGGATGTATCACATGCAGAAAGAGGAAGAAGAAGTGCGATGAGACAAAGCCTCGTTGTAAGTCATATCCGACCTTATCGTCACCGATCCTGTCTGACGAACATAGGCATGAACTGTGAGAAGAATGCAGTGCTCTGCGAAGGTTATCACGAGAGGACGATCTGGAAATCAGGTAAAGAAAAGGCAGAAGAAGGTGCGACGATTTGGACCAGTCAACTGCCAGAAGTGATACTGAACATCTCGTCAGCCCAGTTGCATAGGGTCACCATACCGCATATTCGTCTGCAGCCCGTCATTCATGGAGTCGAGACTGCCAGCGATAGGATATTCTTCGAACACTATGTATTCCGATTGAGTGCTGTCTTGACCGTCGAAGGTCCTCAGAAGAATGCTTTCAAGGACATGCTACTGCCGATGGCCGTCAAGCACTTGGGCCTTATGCATTCGATCTTAGCGTTGTCAAGCAGCAGTATTGATTACGGAGGCGATTATGGTAGGGCAATATTGGCAAGGTATTCCGATGTTAACCAGAGAATGCTCGAAGATAGAGCTCAATTCCACCAAGAGGAGGCTGTCAAAGAGTTTCTTCTTGACATCAAGCGTCAGGAGACTGGTGTCGTCGAGAATGCCGTCCTCTCTGTCAGATATGGACAGATGCTATGCTTTATCGTTAAGGGTCTGGCAGACGGCGAGGCAGCGGGCGAGCATCGCATCCATCTTCAAGCCTATCAAAAGCTCATCCGCGAGACTCCGCCGGAAGACAGTCCTTTCATGGACTTCATCAGGGAGTACTTCCAATTCCACATCTCCCTCGTCGAACTCGTCAGTCCACCACACGAGGCCATCCCATCGGACGAAGAAGCCGATCAGGTCGGGCCCTTCATCCTGCCACCTTCCATCTTCCAACAGGAGGCCGGTCGTCTACTAGGCGTCCAAGATAACCTGTTCTACTTCATGAGCAAGATCACGCGTCTCCGCAACAAAATCCGCCACAACATCGAACAGGACGTCGACCCAATCGTCGACTACAACTCCCTCTACCGCGCCTCGCAAATCGACGCCGAGATCCGCGAATGGCAGTCCGTCTGGCCCGAGCACGAGATCCGCCACGTCACCGGGCTGCTCTACAAGCAGATGCTCTGGGTGTACCTGTGGCGCACCATCTACCCTCCCAAGGCCACCACCTGGCAGCCGGATCCCAAGATCACGGAGGCGGTCAACGGCGCCCTGAAGCTGCTCGAGCTGGTGCCGCCGAGCGATCCGTGCCAGACGCTGCTGCTGGCGCCGACGTTCATCATCGGCTGTGCGGCGTTCGAGACGGAGCAGCGGATGCCGATCCGCAAGAGCATTGCGACGATTCGGAACTACACGACGCTCAAGAACACGGATCGGGCGCTGGAGGTGCTCGAGGAGGTCTGGAGGTGCATGGATGCGAAGGAGGAGAGGAGCTGGGATTGGCAGGGCATCGCGAGCGGGATGGGGATGGATTTCTTGGCTACGTGAACGATGCCTGGATTATCCACGGCATTGCACGCGTCTTGCTTTTTGGCTCAGTGCGGAGGTGGCGGGATTCACCATCGGCTATGCTGGGCGAGTATTGTGGATATTGGCGCACACTTGAATACTGGCAATCCCGATACACCGCAACAACAGTCTGGCCTCCATTGAGATACCCGCCTGCAATTTTTGTCACTTGTACACCCCGTCACTGCACAGCCATCGCCCGCTGGCCTCAATCGGACATACGCATCCAACGCGCCTCCACTGCCGCCACACCTCACCGAGCAATCTCAACTCCACCACGCGAGCACGATCTGATCTCCATCCATCTCACCCCAACACACTCCCCTCAGCGCACTTTGCGTCTACAATACCCCCAGCACCAGCACCATTTCCTATCGTCAAACCTATCCGGGCGTTGCGTTGGAAGGGGGCAAAACGGCGGGCAGGACACGGGGGCGGATTATGTGCTTTTCTGTCGGACCTCGATCTATGGCGTCATTTTAATCGCGGGCGCCCCGGACTTGTGTATCTATCTTTCTCCAGCTGTCTCTTTTGTCTTTTGTCTTTGTGTTTTTTTTGCGAGCGAGCGAGTCGTCTGTGTTGCGTTGCGTTGCGTTGCGTCCCGAGATTGTGTGTGCGTGCTGGAGAGATGGAGGGGAGGGAAGAGAGAGGAGAGGAGGGCAGAATTCACTGGCTGGATCGGAGGAGAAGCCAGCCAGCCTCGCCGCGGCAGGGGCAAGGCGGAACGGAGCGGAACTCTTGTATGTATAATGATTCGACGATCGATACCACGGGGCGCAGGACGGGAGTACAGGAAATGCTAGCAAGGCCCGTACCTATCTCTGCCTGCCGTCCGACCGTGCCATGCCATGCCATGCCATGCCATGCCGTGCTCCTTGACCTACGTCCCAGCGACGCCTTCTTTTCACAGCGGCGCCGCACGAATCGACGGGACGAAAGAAGATGGGATGCAGAGATTGGGAGGGCGGCGAGACGGGGATGGCCGAGGGCGAGGGCGATGCGAGCCTGCACTCTCCCCGACTCTGCCGGCCGCGACGCGGGGGAGGCTGGAGGTGGACGGGATGGGATGGGACATGTATGTATGCATCATTTCCAGCGAAGGCGAGGGATTCTGCGACGACACCACAACGACACCAACTACAGCACAGGAGCGCGCTTTTTTTGCTTTTTCCAACAATGGCTCGGCTCGTTGGTTGGTTGGTTGGTAGGTAGGTATGTAGGTAGACGAAGGGCACATGGGCGTATGCACGACATACTTGCCTACAGTATGTACCTATGCTGTGGGATGTGGACTGTACTGTACTGTACTGTGCTGCAGTGGCGGTGACACACTGACAGTAGTGTACTGTACATGGCTGAGCACTTACAGTAGCTATAGGTACATAGGCTATGTACTGTGGCAAAGCAAAAGAGGGGATGTGCTGTCGAGTGGCAGGTTGAGCCGGGGACATGGACGTGGATATGAACGGGGATTAGGGGTTCAGGCAGGTCTTGGGGAATTCTGCACGGGAGGGCGGAGGGGAGATGCGCCGATGTAGGAGGTACCTAGGTATGTATGTATATATGTATGTATGTATGTATGTATGTACCTACAGGAGAAATGGGAGTACTGTACACAGAGAGGAGGGAGTAAGACTCGCTTGGATGAAATGGTCGGGTTCTTGGCTGCGCGGCCGCGAGATTAGGGAGAGTAGGGGGGGGAGGAGAGGACGGAATAGGAAATTGTGATGCTCCGCGGATGTGGCTGGATGGGGGCCACGATCGACGTTTCCCATTCCGACTCCTGACCGCCAAGCCGTCGGGAAATGCTCGACCCGAGACTATCGTCGTATCTCGCATTGCTCGCACTCGTGCCCTTGCCATTGGTGGACTGGTATACGTATATCGAGAGAGAAAGTGATGACAGTTGACACCTCCGCGCTTTCAACCGCTAGCTCATTTCGCGATTGCGATCGAGCTGTCATCCACAAGACGCGAACAGTAGGTGGGTGCCATTGGGGAAATGGGGAAAATCATGTCTGCGATGGACATGCCCATGTGTGCCTTTCTTCTGCTTTGAAGATTTCTTTTCTTAGTTGTCATTTACATTGTCATTTATCTCGAAATCTACTATTTTTCAATGCCACTCTTGCAGATGTGATCCATCCATCTTGGAGAACTTCGAGGACACGAAAATCCTTCTTATCCCCCAATTTTACCTATCACCATGCATTGAGACGTTCTCGAAGCTTTGAGACACGATGGAGAAAGATGTCGAAGCAGCCCTGGAACACGGTGCCTCAGATCCATCATCATCGCCAACCGTATCTGCTCTCGACTACGCCAAACAGAAAGACCTCGAATTCAACACCGAAACGGCAGCCTCGCGCCGCACGTCGCAAGATGCCTCACCCCCCGATTCCGCCTCGGGTGCGCAGGCGTGCAGCAAAGAATACGACCTCCACCCCATTTATTCGACTCACAGCAATCACATCTCCCTCTCCGAGGTCGAGCCCGTCGACATCTGCGTCCGGTCCCTGGGCGTGCGCGTCGACATCCAGCCACGAAATCTATACACGCCTGAAGGGCTCAAGAACTCCCTGCCCACCTCCGTCAGGGACTCCTTGTTCTCAGATAGCGAGGGAGGCGAGAAGTGGAAATCCCTCCTCGATAATGTCTCCGCCGACATGCCTCGCGGCACCCTGACGGCCATCATCGGAGGCAGCGGCTCGGGAAAGACGACGATGCTGAACATCATGGCGCAGCGCATGGCCAGCAGTCGACTGCAACCGCGTGGCACCACGACATTCAATGGGCAGAAGCTGGAGAATGTGAGGAGCGCATATGTGATGCAGCAGGACATCCTCCTACCAACGCTCACCGTGCGCGAGACGCTGCGATACTCGGCGGATCTGCGCCTGCCGCCGCCTACGACGGCGGAGCAGAGGAGGAAGGTTGTGGAAGAGGTGATTCTCGAGCTGGGGCTGAAGGAGTGCGCCGATACGAGGATAGGGACGCATGTGCACAAGGGCTGTTCGGGAGGCGAGAAGAGACGCACGAGTATAGGCGTGCAGCTGTTGAGCAACCCCAGCGTGTTGTTTCTGGATGAGCCAACGACGGGGTTGGATGCCACGAGTGCGTTTCAGCTGGTCAGGACGTTGAAGAGCTTGGCCAGGAAGGGGCGCACGATCGTTACGACCATACATCAGCCGCGATCGGAAATCTATGGTATCTTCGATAACTTGGTCATACTGACGAAGGGAGCTCCTGTCTACAGTGGCACGGCTGACAACTGTTTACGCTACTTTAAGGAGAAAGGATATACATTGCCGCCGTTTGTGAACCCGGCGGAGTGGCTCATCGACCTTGCGGCGATAGATAATCGAAGTGTGGAGCTGGAGACAGCCAGCACGGAGAAAGTGAAAAGACTGAAAGAGGATTGGGATCAGGAGTCCTTGGAAACTTGGGGAGATGAACATGTTTCCGGCGGGACCATCGCGGATAGTTCTCACGCCCGTGAGACACTTAAAGAGCAACGCTCGGCCTTCAGTCGGCAAGTACGCGTACTCACTGCCAGAACAACCAAAGTCACGCTGCGAGATCCGATGGGGATGGCAGGATGCATATTAGAAGCTATCATTATGGGAATCATTACTGGCTGGATCTTCTATCAGCTAGGTGAGGATCAAGCGGGCATCAGATCCCGTGAAGGTGCGCTTTATACAGCGGCTGGACTTCAAGGCTATCTAATCCTCATGTACGAAACATACCGCCTCTCCATTGACATCGCCCTCTTCGACAGAGAACGCGGCGAAGGTGTCGTAGGCGTTGTCCCTTTTCTGCTCAGTAGGCGCCTGGCACGATTCCTGACGGAAGATCTTCCAGTCCCATTTATCTTCAGCGCGATCTTCTACTGGATGGCAGGATTCCGTGCGGATGCTGGGCAGTTCTTCACATTCTTCTCCATCGTGCTACTCTGCCAGTACATCGCCGTCTCCTTTGCCGCAACGTGCATCGCAGCCGATAGGAGTTTTGCAGGCGCCTCTGTCATCGGGAATCTGGGCTACACGGTGCAGAGCATGGCCTGTGGATACTTCATCCAAAGCAACACTATTCCCGTATATGTTCGCTGGCTGAAATGGACAGCCTACGTCTTCTACGCCTTCGGTGCTCTCTGCGCCAACGAGTTCGTCGGACACTTCTACGACTGCCCGCTACCTGGTGGCGAGTCCAATCCTGCTTGTGCACAGTATACCGGTGCCTATGTCATGGACTCGCTCGGCTTCCCGCATGACTGGATAACGCGGCCTATTGTTGTACTGGTGGCATTTGCGATCATGTTCTACGTTCTTGCCGGCGTCGGGTTGAGATTCAAGCCTGTTAGCATGACCATTGCGCGGTCGAGAAATTCGGACAGTGATTTCTCGGCCGGGAAGGAGAAGATGACTGCTAGATCGGCGGAAGAGGTGCGGACGGTTGATATTGGGCTTGAAGGATTTGCGCTGGACCTGGATAAGAGAACGCTGCTTGGGAAGAAGTTACCGAGGAAGACGATATTGAACCCTGTGGATGTAACGTTTCGGGCTGGAATGCTGAACGTTATTATGGGACCGTCCGGGAGTGGGAAAACGTCGCTGCTGAATGCGATGGCGTTGAGACTATTTGACAGGCCAGGCACGACATATTTGAGAAGTGGAAATATGACTTTTAATGGCTCTATTCCTTCGAACTCAGTTGTCAGATCTGTTTGTTCTTACGTCTGTCAAGATGATGACGCATTGCTCCCTAGCTTGACAGTGCGGGAGACGCTTCATTTTGCAGCTGGGCTGCGGCTACCATCGCATATGTCGAAAGAAGAGAAGAGCCAGAGGGCGGAGGCCATCCTGCTAAAGATGGGCCTGAAAGATTGTGCAGACAATCTCATCGGAAGTGATCTGATCAAAGGCATCAGTGGCGGCGAAAAACGCCGTGTTACGATCGCTGTTCAGATTCTCACTGATCCTCGAGTACTCCTCCTCGATGAGCCGACTTCCGGTCTCGATGCCTTTACTGCCAGCTCGATCATGGAGGTTCTTCGCGGCTTAGCAAATGAAGGCCGCACCCTCATCCTCACCATCCACCAGTCTCGCTCGGATCTCTTCAAACAGTTCGGCACCGTTCTCCTCCTCGCCCGCGGCGGATCACCCTGCTACGCCGGCCCAGGCACAGACATGCTCTCGCACTTCGCCTCTCTCGGCCATCCCTGTCCCACCAGCACCAACCCGGCCGACTTCGCACTCGACCTGATCACCGTCGACCTGCAAGCCTCGCGCAAAGAAGAGGCCTCCCGCAGCCGCGTCTCCTCCCTCATCGCCTCCTGGACTATCGCACAACCCGCCCAGCCCATCCGCGCAACCGCCATCTGCACGCCCGCCGAACTCGGCTCTCTCGTCCGCGCGCCCGCCCCCTTCACCACCGCCTACCCCATCCTGGTGCGCCGCGCCACGCTCAACATCCGGCGCCAGCCCGACCTCCTCGTCGCGCGCACCATGCAGGTGATCGGGCTGGGCATCATCCTGGCGCTGTTCTTCGCGCCGCTGGGGAACGACTACTACAGCATCCAGAACCGCGTGGGCTTCATCCAGGAGTTCTGCGCGCTGTACTTCGTCGGCATGCTGCAGAACGTGGCCGTGTATCCGGCGGAGAGGGCCGTGTTCTACAGGGAGAGCGACGATGGCGCGTATAGCGTCGAGGCGTTTCTGGCCCAGTACACGAGCGTGGAGGTGCCGTTCGAGGTGGTGACGTGTCTTGTTTTCGCAGTGCTGGTGGACCTAGCGGCTGGTCTACCACGAACCGCGACTGTCTTCTTCGTGTGCTTCTTCAACTGCTTCTGCATCGTCTCCTGCGGCGAGAGTCTCGGGATCATGGTAAGCCCCCCCCCCTTCCCTCCCCATCCTCCTGCGACCCCGCTAATCGCCTGCCCCAGTTCAACACCCTCTTCTCCCACTCCGGCTTCGCGCTCAACCTCACCTCGGTGCTCCTCTCCGTCGCCCTCTGCATGTCGGGCATCCTGTCCATCAACATGCCCGGCTTCCTGCAGGGCGTCAACTTCCTGTCGCCCATCCGCTACGCCATCCGCAACCTCGCGCCGTACACGCTGCGCACGGTGGCGCTGACGTGCGACGCGGGCCAGCGGCTGCCGGACGGGCGGTGCACGATCAGCACCGGAGAGGAGGTGCTGGCGCTGTTTGGGCTGGATGGCAGGGCGGGGCTGGAGGTGCTGGGGGTCGGGGTCTGTACGCTGGTCTACAGGGCGCTGAGCTGGGCGTTGTTGAGGGCCGTGAGAACGCATTGGGGGGAGGTGTGGGGAGGGGGAAGGCGGAATGCGAAGGGTGAGCGGAGGTGATGGGATGATGTGGGGGAGGGGAGCTCGGACTTGGCGTGCGCGTTGTACCCAGCGGTGGGCGTTTGTTTCTTCAAGGGCATTTGAGCGTGGGGCGTGCACGTGTTGGGTACATATTGATAACCCCGTCTACACAGCTCTGCCGTACATGATCTCTCGGTCCACCTAGACATCCCTCTCCGCCGTGCCAACAGCCCCAGCAGCATCGCCTCCACGTCCTCGCCGCCTCGGCGGTGACCGATCTCGCGGCGCAGCGAAGGCGGACAGGCGTGAGTGAGTGAGTGAGCCCGGGCGGATATCGAGGCGTCCTGGAAACCACAGCTCGCCATGCGCGCCGTGATGGCGCGACAGCCTAGCCGCTGTTGAAAGGATGAATCCAAAAGTGATTGATTGATTGAATGAAACTATCTAGGCTACGGAGCTCTATTTGTATTTGAATAGAGCGTTTGTAAAAGAGTGTTTTTGCATGAGGGGTTTTCGAGAACCCTCATGCACCTGAGCCATTTCCTACCCGTGAGCCATTTACTGAGGATTCTCACAGGTTCTCCAAACGGAGATCCAAGCAGAATCCTCCGGGTGCCTCGTGGCACTCACCCTCTATTCAACAGCCGCGACCATCTCGCGCAAAGGCCCGCAAGCCGCTCCACCACGCCCGGACGGACTCTAGCTCATGTCCATCTTCCCCGCCACGAACTAACATCCTCCCCACCTCGCCCCCCCTCAGCACCCCCACCGCCTCTTCCTGCACCAGCAAACATATCAGCAAGCACGCTCCCCGCCGACACGGCACCGAGCACCTCGTCCCTCGCGGCCTCGCGCTCGTGGACCAGGTGATTGTGCACGATGGGACTTCGGAATCGATCTTCGGCGCCCGGAGGGGGGTGCTCACGCATTCTCTGCGGCGTGAGGTGTGTCTCTTTGGGGGGGGTTTTTGTTGTAGGTTTGGATATTTGTTTTGTTGGGGGGGGCGGGGGGGGGGGGGGGGGTTGGGTGCTGGTGGGGGGGGGGGGGGTTTCCTAAGGTGAGTGACGGGGGGTGGCTGGTGGGGGATTCGGGTG
>Ga0123337_10004707_pt1 | contig 13776 bp, 10 predicted proteins | sample frozenSSSSmetaG_FD_89792 | JGI IMG/M metagenome (GOLD analysis project Ga0123337, IMG submission 89792) | Glacier valley bacterial and archeal communities from Borup Fiord, Nunavut, Canada, to study Microbial Dark Matter (Phase II) -... | ecosystem: Environmental > Aquatic > Freshwater > Ice >... | reverse complement strand
CTAACGACCACATCGGCGTCGCGCAGCAGCTCGCGCCGGTCGGTCGCGGCGCGGATGGTCAGCGCTGCACCGGATGCGGCCACGATCTTCCGGCTGAGGCCTTCAGCTGCCTCCAGCGCCGCCGGATCGATGTCGACCAGGCCCAGCTCCCACGGCCCTAGATCGGCTGCCTGGGTCAGATCGACCACCAGCCCCTGGGTGAACATGGCGCTGCCCGCGCCGATAACAACAATCTTCATAGCACGTTCATTTCTACATCAGGTATTCGATCATGAGCTGGCCGCCGGGCTGAAGCCCTCGGCTATAGTTACAAAGTTTGGCTGGCGAAGCGCGGGGCGTGTATGCCCTCGGGCCGCCGGGCTGAAGCCCTCGGCTATGGTTACAAAGGCCGCCTGCGCGGCCTCTATTAGCCCGCGCAGGCGGGCTTCGTAATGGTAGCCGAGGGCTTCAGCCCGGCGGGTGCTGGCCCAGCGCGTACCGAATTCAAACCCAACTTGATATTAATACTCGCGTTCCCGATCAGCGAGATTAAGCAGCGGCTGACGGGCCATATAACGTCGCAGGTTCTCCGCGAACAGGTCGAACACGCGCTCGTAATAATAGGGCGTGTACCCAGCCACATGCGGCGAAATAATCACATTCTTCATGGGCCACAGCGGGCTATCGAGCGGCAGCGGCTCCTGTTCGAACACATCAAGCGCGGCACCGGCGATCCAGCCCTCGCGCAGCGCGCGGATCAGCGCCTGGTCATCGACCACGCCGCTGCGCGCAATGTTGATCAGGAACGCGGTTGGCTTCATTGCGCGCAGCGCCACTTCGCCGCAAATGTGATGAGTCGCCGATGTGTAGGGCACAATCAGCACCACGTAATCGCACTCAGCCATCATTTCCGGCAGTTGCTCAACCGTGTAGAAGCGATCCGGCGCAACTGGTTCGGCCATACCGGGCAGCTGGTACGTCGCCGGTCTGGCCCCACCGCGCCGGATGCCCAGCACACGCATTCCGAAGCCGCGCGCCATGCGGCCAATCTCCTGGCCGATGCTGCCGTAGCCAACAATCCCGACCGTTGCGCCGCGCAGCTCCAGCGGCATAAAGCGCGTCCAACGATCAGCAGGCGAAGGCCAATCGCGGCGCTGCTGGTGGTCGAACATCTGGGGCATGCGGTGCGCGAACGCCAACATCATCATGAACGCGAACTCGGCCATGTTGGTGGGCGCGACGCCATTGAGCGTAGTGATCGCAATATCGGAGCGCCACAGCGGCCCGCGCACAACATGATCGACGCCCGACGTGTCGAGTTGCACCCAGCGCAGTCGCGGCGCGTGTGCCAGTTCGGGGAACACCGCGCCGCTATACAGCACCTCGACACGCTCCCACAGCTCGCGCGGCAGCTCGCCCAGCGTCGCCGTCGTGTGCTGTGTCACCACCAGTCGCGGCGAGATCGCGCGCAGACGGTCGAGCCAATCGGCCGGAAACGCCATTGTGCTCAGGACGTGAATCGGTTCCATGCTCAGTAATCCTGATTACGCAGCAGCCGACTTTGGGCCAGCGTCACCAGCAGAATAATCAGGAACAGCACAATGCTCATAGCCGCGCCATAACCCAGGTTCAGCTCATTGAAGGCTGTCAGCCACTGGTACACCGGCACCACCATAGTCGAGTTCGACGGGCCACCGGGCGGTGAGTTGGCCTGTGCGCCGCTCAGTACAAAGATTGGGCCGAAGATTTGCAGCGTATTGATCATGCCGGTGATCAGCACAAACACAAATGTCGGTCGCAGCAGTGGCAACGTGATCCGCCAAAAGGCTTGCCAGCCGCTCGCGCCATCGACATACGCGGCCTCGTAGTACGAGCGGTCGATGCCCTTCAACCCGGCCATAAACAGCACCATCGTGAAGCCGACATCCTTCCACAGCGTATACACTACAATCGAGGGCAGCGCCTGGGTGCGCGAAAGCAGGAAGCGCTGCGCGGGCAGGCCGAACATTTCGAGCATCTGGTTGAACAGGCCCAGCTGTGGTTGATACAGCCACTTCCAGATCAGCGCGGTGGCGATCACCGATGTAACCACCGGCAGAAAGTACAGCGTGCGAAAAAAGGTTCGCAGCACGCCGGTCGCCTCAATCGCCAGCGCCAGCAGCAACGCCAGGACGATGTTGGTCGGCATGTAGAGCACCGTGAACCAGAAAGTATTCGCCAGGGACTTGATAAACACCGGATCTTCGGCTAGCGTTCGATAGTTTTCGAGGCCAATAAACTGGCGATTCGGGTTGAAGCCCTGCCATTTGGTCAGCGAACCCCACATGCCATCGAAGATCGGGTAAATCCAAAAGATCAGAAAGATCAGCAGCATCGGAATAAGTGTCACGGCGATAAACAAACGCTGGTCGTGCCGGGGCCGCGGCCGCCGTTGCGGATATGCGGAAGCGCCGCTTGGCGTCGCACTGTTCGATTGCATGGTTCACCTCTTTGCGCGGCTACCCTTTGATGCCGGTCAGCGCAATCCCATCGACGAACTGGCGTTGCGCCGCCAAGTAAATGATCAGCACCGGCAGCACCGCCAGCATCGCTCCAGCTGCCGTTGCGCCAATATCCGTCCCGACGCGGCCGCGAAACTGCGCCAGCCCCAGCGGTATGGTGAACAGTGACACATCGTCGATCATCACCAGCGGCCACAAAAAGCTATCCCACTGCGAGACAAACGTGAAGATACCCAGCGCCGAGAGCGCTGCGGTCGAGAGCGGCAGCAGAATGCGGAAGAAAATCCCGAACTCGCCCGCGCCGTCGATCCGCGCCGCATCGATTAGCTCGTTGGGCAGCGATGACATAAATTGGCGCATCAGGAAGATACCAAACGGCGTAAAAGCAATTGGCACGATCAACGACAGGTACGAATTGCGCCAGCCGAGCCTGCTCATTAGCGCATACAGCGGAATGATCGAGACCGTAAACGGGATCATCATCATGCCCAGGATGAACCAGAACAACAAGTCACGACCGCGAAACTGTAGCTTGGCGAACACATAGCCAGCCATTGCGCTGGTCAGCAGCGTGATCGCCGTGACGATTGTGGTGACAAACACGCTGTTCCGAAAAAAGACCGTGAAGCTGCCGAAGGTCAGGTTGGTCAAGCCGCGCCAGTTATCCAGCGTCGGTTTTTGCGGCCACCACGTCGGCGGAAAGGCCAGCGCCTCGGATTGGGTTTTTAGCGAGGTGATCGCCATCCAGTAGAATGGCCCCAGCATCACAATCGAGCCAAGTCCCAGCACAACCCACAGGACGTATTGCCCCCACGGAACCCGCCGCCGCGTCTGCGCCGATACGCGCAATGCTGTGTCTTCGCGCTTCAGAGCAGTGCTCATGATATCTTCTCCTTCACGATCATACGGCGGGGCAGGCCGACCGCCGTCGCTGTCCCCGCCGCATGATCGCGGTGTTGCGCGGATCAGCTTACGCTGGTGGCTTGTAATTGCGCTCGGTAAACACGCGCTGCTTGCCCGATTGTTTCAGCGCCGCATTCATCAGATCGGTCGCCTCATCCAGCGCTTGCTTTGGCGCGGTCTTATCAAGAATAACCGCGTCAAACATGCTACGCCAGATCTTCTCCGCCTCCAGCGGCCGCTCGCCATAGTTGATGCGCCAGGGCAGCGTTTCGGCCTGAGTCGCGATGCTGTTGCCCTTTTTGGCATCCCCGGCCTTGAGCACCGGGTCGGCAAACAGGTCTTTGTTATCGGGCGGGCCGTTCGAGATCAACGCCCACTTGACGCGGTTCTCGTCGCTGCCCATCATCTTCTTGATGAAGCTGAATCCCACTTGCTGCACATCCACCGGCGCGCTGGCGAACACGGCAAAACCCTCTTCGGGTGTCACCAAGCCCCAGGCTGGCCCCGGCTTACCGCTAAACGTCGGCGTCACCGCCGTGCCCCACTGCCCGACATAGTCCGGGTAATCTTTATTGATGCCGCCGCCGGTGTAGCCCTGGCTGATATAGGTCGCCGCCTTGCGTGTGCCCCAGGCATCAAACATGCCCAGGAAATCGGGATCATTGACTTTGTACTTGTGGAACACATCTTGGATGAACTGAAGCGCCTGGACGCCCGCATCCTCGTTCCACAGCGCCTTGGTGCCATCCGCGCTCCATAGCCAACCGCCACCCTGATACACCAGCGTCGCCCACAGCCATTCTTGCGAATAATAGTGGTTGAACGCCCAACCGGCCTGCACCAGCTTGCCGCTCGCATCGCGCTTGGTCAGCTGCTGCATCATCTTCATATAGTCTGCCCAGGTGCGCGGAATGTCGGTCGGCTTGATGCCCTCGGCCTCCAGCAGCGGCGTGTGGAAATACACCTGATCGGTATACAGCGCGAAGTCCGACGTGTAGATTTTGCCGGTCTGCGGGTTGCGGTTGAACGGCGTGCTAATCAGCTTGTCCCAGTCGAACATGTCATCTGGGTACGGCACGAGCAAACCGGCGCGCTCCAATTCAGGACGCCAGAAGTTATGCACATTCGAGAAGGGTGGCCCCTGTCCGGCCGACGCCGCCGTCAGCAGCTTGGTTTGCATATCATCGTAGCCAAACGATTTGTAATCAAGCGTGATGCCGGGGTGCTCGCCCTGCCAGTCGCCAACCAGCTGGTTGATCGCGTCGAAGCGCGCATCGCCCTTGGCGGCCCAGTCCCAGAACTCGGCCTTGCCCTTGAATGCCAGCCCGCCTACGTCGGCTGCTGGTGCGCTAGTTGCGCCAGCAGGCATCTCAGCGGTTGCGCCAACCGGCATCGCGGCGGTTGCGGCGGCGGCGGGCGCATTTGTCGCGGCTGGCGCTCCGGCACCGGCGGTCGGCTGGGTTGGTTGCGCGGTCTGTCCACCACAGGCTGCCAAAAGCGCTCCGGCAGCACCGCCAGCAGATAATCGGAGAAACTGACGACGATCCAGGTTCTTGGTCATGGGATCTGCCTCCTTGAGCATTTGTAGCACTCTTTTTGGTTTCCAGCGGCGCTCCGCAGTCCGGGAGCCATCCGCTGCGCGGTCGATCCTCCTTTCATTACCCTACGGGTTCGCGTGTCGCCTGGGGCGACCGCTGCTCGATTGCATCAATATCCAGATGCACGACGGCATTGAGATTAGCGGGCAGATCGGGGTTGAGGCCGTTGTGCAGCGCGCGATAAAAGGTCATTAGCTGCAAGATCGGCAGGTACAGCGCGCCGCGCTCCAGATCGGCTAACTCTGGCGGTAGCACAACCTGATAATCGACTAGGCCAGCCGCCAGCTCCACCGGCGTGATCGCCAGCACGCGCGCGCCCAACGCCTGCATCTCAGAAAGCACCGCCAGCTCATGTGCCAGCCCGCGCTTCGTGAGCAGGCCGACGATCAGGGTCTTCCGATTGACCATCGACATTGGGCCGTGGCGAAATTCGAGAAAGTGATACGCCTCGGAATAGCTCAGCGACATCTCCTTCATCTTGAGCATCGCCTCGCAGGCCAGCCCATACAACGGGCCGCTGCCAAGGAAAAAGAAGCGCTCAAACGAAGCATCGCGGCCAAGCTGTTCCGCCAGCGCACGGTGCTGCTCAAGCAGCGCGGCGCAATCATCCGGCAGCCGCAGCCATGCGTCGCTGGGCGTGTGGTCGGCCAAGGCGCCGATCACACCCTGGGCCGCCAGCAGCATCGAGGTGAACGAGCGCGTTTGGGCCAAGCTCTGCTCCTGCGCCGCGCGTGCCACCAGCGTTAGCGATGCGGCCTGTACCAGCGCCGTATCGTCATAACAGGTGATGCCGATGGTGGGGTTGTGATCACGACCGGCGGCAACCTCAATCGCCTTCAGCAGCTCGGTCGTCGTGCCCGAGCGCGAGATCGCAATCAGCAGCCGTGGCCGCTTGGCCGGTAGCGTCAGGTCGGGAAACAGCATGATATCTGATGCCGGGTGAACTTGCGCGGGAACACCAAGCAGCCCCTGGAATGTTGCTGCTGCGCTGCGCGCCAGGTAATAGGGCGATCCGCAGCCGGTGAAGATCACTTCCGGTCGCTCGTGTGAACGCCACAGATCGCGTGCGGCAGCTGCCTTATGCTGTATTTCCTGCAACGTCGCCCGCCACGCCTGCGGCTGGCTGAGAATCTCGCGAAAGGTATGGAACTGGCTGTCGGTGCTGGCGTGACTCATCGGCTGCTCCTCAATCGCTAGATGTGTGCCAGGGCTTTACGCCTGGAGAACGGTGATGCCGCGTGCGCGCAGCGCTTCCAGGGCGGTCGACGGTGCCTCGGTGTCGGTGATCACGGTCGACACGGACGCGAGCGACAGCAAGCGCACCGAGCCGGTCTGCCCAAATTTACTATGATCGGCCAGGACAATCAGCTCGCGTGCGACTGCAATCAAGCACCGATCAGTCTCGACTTCCTGCACATACGCGCCGGTCAGGCCGTGCTCCAGATCAATCCCGAAGGTGCCGTGGAAGATTGTATCGGCGCGCAGGTCGCGCATTGCTTGTACCGTCAGATGGCCCAGCAGCGAGAACTCGGAGTGTCGCAGCCAGCCACCGAGCACAATCACGGCGATCTGCGGGTAGCTGGCGAGCTGGTAGGCGATGTGAATCGCGTTGGTGATCACGGTCAGCTCGCTCTTGTGCTTCAGAAAAGGAAGCATCGCCTCGGTAGTTGTGCCAGCCGTGATGATGATCGTGCTGCCGTTCTGAACCAGGTTGGCGGCGGCCTGGGCGATCCGGCGCTTGTGCTCGGGAAACTGCGTCGTGCGCTGGAACAGCGGCGACTCGTCGCGCGCTTCGGCTAGCACCACGCCGCCATGCACCCGGCGCACCAGGCCGCTATCCTCCATCGCCTTCAGGTCGCGCCGCACCGTCGAGAGGCTTACGCCAAAGGTGCTGCCCAGCTCATGTACCTGCGCCGCGTGCCGTCCAGTGATATATTCGAGAAATTGGCGTTGTCGTTGAAAACTAAGCATATGCTTGTAGCTCGTCTAGACGTTGCGCCTAGCAGCGCGCGAAAGGTACGCTCATTCCCACGCCTCGGCCAGGAGACATGTCATACGGTTCGCTTGAGCGCAATCGGCCCAACTGAAATAGTCGAGACGGTGAGCGCGCAAATCCCTGCCGGTTCGCACCTAAGCGGGACAAAGCAAAGTTACTGTTACATTAAAAGAAAAGGGATGTGTTCCACCGAAATTTAACATAGTATTGACTGAATGTCAATACCTTTTGAATGATACTCGTATTCATCTTGCGCGAATTTGACGTTTTTTGACTGGCTCAAGACGAGTGTAAGCGGACGTGCCGGGCAGCGCGCAGGGCTAATTGGCAACGCCCACTAAAGCGGGCTACCCGCGTGTGCCCCGCTGCGGTTACGAAGACCGCCTGCGCGGCCTGCATCGCTTCGGATAGCCCGCCGCAGTGGGCGTTGTCCCTAGCGCGGCGGCTGGAGCCCCGCGCGATTGACAGCCGTAATTAGCCGTGGTAATGTTATGAACACATTTGATTGATTCTGCACTTTTTTGCTCTGAGTCAGCACGCAACATCAGTATGATGATCAACCACTGAGGAGGGACTCCATGCCAGCAAGCCTGGATCTCGCGGCCGCACTGCGCTGGCGGCTGGTTGGCCCGTATCGTGGTGGGCGGGTGATGGCCGTGGCCGGTCATCCGCTCGATCCGATGGTCTTTTACTTTGGGTCGAGCAGTGGCGGCGTGTGGAAGACCGACAACGGCGGCACGACCTGGCGCAATATCTCCGATGGCTTCTTCAAGCGTGGCTCGGTTGGCGCGCTCGCAATCGCCGAGGCCGACCCGAATGTGATCTACGCGGGTATGGGCGAATGCGGGATGCGCAGCAACGTGACCCACGGCGATGGCGTATATCGCTCCGACGATGGCGGCGCGACTTGGCGGCACTGTGGGCTGGCCGAAACGCAGAACATCGGTCGCATTCGCGTGCATCCCAGCAACCCCGATCTGGTGTATGCGGCGGCGTTCGGCCATCGCTTCGGGCCCAACCCTGAGCGTGGCGTTTATCGCTCGCGTGATGGTGGGCGAACGTGGGAGCTGATTCTGTTTCGGAGCGAGTATGCTGGCGCGATTGATCTGACGATCGATCTCAGCAACCCGCGCATTCTCTACGCCGCGATTTGGCAGACGCAGCTTTTTCCGTGGGGCCGAACGCAAGCCAGCTCCGGTAGCGGTTTGTTCAAAACCACCGATGGCGGCGACACCTGGACGGAGCTGACCCATAACCCCGGCTTTCCCACCGGCCCGCTGGGGCGCATCGGCATCGCCGCCGCGCCGACGCGCTCGGGCCGAATATGGGCGCAGATCGACGCGCAGCAGGGCGGAATGTACCGCTCCGACGATGGTGGCGCAACCTGGACGTGGCTCAACGACGACCCGAATTTCCTGGTGCGCTCCTGGTATTTCATGCACTTGACGCCCGACCCGCAGAATGCCGACGCGATCTACGTGGTCAACCGCAAGCTGTGGAAGTCGGTCGACGGCGGGCGCAGCTACCGGCAGCTCAATGTGCCGTATGTCGATCAGCACGATCTGTGGATCGATCCGCGTGACACGCAGCGCCTGATCCTGGGCAACGATGGCGGCGCGGCGGTTTCGTTCAACGGCGGCGAATCCTGGTCAACGCTCATGAATCAGCCGACCGGCGAATTCTACCGCGCGGCGGCCGATACGCATTTCCCTTACCGCATCTACAGCTCGCAGCAGGATAATAGCACACTCTGCCTGCCCAGCCGCTCGGATCTCGGCCCAATCGCCCAGTTCGATTGGTACGACATTGGCGGTGGCGAAAGCGGCGCAATCGCGGTTCGACCCGATAACCCCAATATTGTGTATTCCGGCGACCTGCCGGGGCTGGGAATTACGCGCTACGATCACCAAACCCACCAGATTCGCGAGATCGGCCCCTGGCTCGACGCCGATGCTGATGGCGACGAAACGCTGAAATATCGCTTCAACTGGACAGTGCCGATTGTGCTTTCGCCGCACGACCCGCAAGTGCTGTATGTCGCGGCCAATGTCGTGTTTCGTTCGACCGATGAGGGCGGCAGCTGGGATGTGATCAGCCCCGACTTGACGAGGAACGACCAGGGCAAGCTGGCGGCGTTGGGCAACTCGATCACCGGCGAAAGCGGCGTGGTGAACGACTACTGCACGATCAGCTCGATTGCGGAATCGCCGTGCGAACCGGGCGTGCTGTGGACTGGATCCGACGATGGGCTGATCCACGTCTCGCGTGACAACGGCGTAACCTGGGCGAATGTCACGCCGACCGGACTAGCGGAATGGGCCAGCACCAGCGTCGAGCCGTCGGCGCATGATCGCGGCGGCGCGTATGTCGCGGCCACGCTGCACCAGCTCGACGATTTTCGACCCTACATCTTCCGCACTGCCGATTATGGACAAAGCTGGACGGCGATCACTAGCGGCATCCCAGACGACCAATTCATTCGCGTGATTCGCGAAGACCCAGCGCGACGCGGCCTGCTGTACGCCGGTGCCGAGGCGGGCATCTACGTCTCGTTCGATGCGGGCGCGGCCTGGCAATCGTTCCAGCTCAATCTGCCAGTGGTTGCGATCTACGATCTGCTGGTGAAGGATGGCGACCTGATCGCCGCGACGCATGGTCGGTCGCTGTGGATTCTTGATGATCTGACGCCGCTGCACCAGCTCAGTGACGCGATTTTAGAGCAGCCGACGCACCTGTTTGCGCCGCGCCCGGTCTACCGGCTGACGCGGCAGGTCTATGGACTCGCCAGCCTGCTCACGCTGTACGCCAGCTATGCCGCCGATAACCCGCCCGCCGGTGTCGTAGTGACCTACTATCTGAAAGAGCGACCGGCTGGCGCGGTGACACTGGCGCTGCTCGACATGCGCGGAGAAACGGTCAGTAGCGTTTCAATCCCGGCCCAGCCCGCGCCGCCCGCGCCGATTGGCGCGCTGGCGTACCGGCTGCGCTACGGCACGGCTACGCTGACCGGCAAGCCAGTCGGCGAGGACGAGCCGGGCATCAAATGGGGGCCGCTCACGCTGGCCGAAGGCAGCAGCGATGTTCGCGCGCAGGCTGGGCTGAACCGTTGTGTGCTGGATATTCTTTATCCGGGCGCACGCCGCGTTCCGGGAGCGCTAGGTGGCGGAATCACCGCGCCGCTGGCGCTGCCGGGCGCGTATTCGGTGCGCCTGATCGTTGACGGCCAAAGCTGGGATGCGCCGGTCGAGATTCGCCCCGATCCGCGCGTGGCTGCCGAGCCGAAAGACTTAGAAGCTCAGTTTGCCCTGATGCTCCAGATTCGCGACAAGGTCTCGCAGATGCACGACGCCGTCAACCAGATCCGCGTACTCAGGCCGCAGCTGACGCAGTGCATTCACACGGCCGAGCGGCACACCAGCGCTGCGACGATTCGCCCGGCAGTCGAAGCTCTGCTAGGCCAGTTCGAAGCGATTGAGGCGGCGCTAATCCAGCCCCAGCTGCATGACCGCAGCGGCGAGCTGGCTGGCACACATTTCCCGCCACGGCTGAACCAGCGGCTTCAGGCGCTTGGCTACGCAGTCGCTCGCTCCGACCACGCGCCGACGCAGCAATCGCACGCGCTATTCGCCTACATCGCGGCTCGCGCCGACCGGCAGCTCGCGCTGCTGCGCGCCCTGGTCGATGGCGATCTGGCGTCGTTCAATCGGCTGTTTCAGGATATGAATATCCCAGCAATCGGCGGTTGAGTCGGATGTTTGCCACCGAGGACACCGAGGACACCGAGCAGCGCTTGTTTGCCTATCTCGGTGATAAGATTTCAGCCGTTCGGTGCTGTAGTCATCGGTCGGTAGCGGCGTACGAGCGCTGCATGCACAACAAAAAGGATGACCAGCATGTCCTCAATGCCACGCTCCGCGCTTGAGCAAAGCCTGCCGGGCGACGCCTACCTGTCCGCGGCGTACTACGCGCGCGAGTGCGAACAGATCTTCTACCACGAATGGTTTTGTGTCGGGCGTGCCGAGTCGCTAACCAACGCCGGTGACTACCTGCTTTGCGACGTTGCCAGCGCGAGTATAATCGTCGTCCGCACGCGTGCCGGCGAGATGCGGGCGCATTACAATCTTTGTCGGCATCGCGGCAGCCGCCTATCCCTGGCCGACCCGCGCCCAAGGAGTTGCTCAGGCACGGCACCGACAGGCACCTTCCGCGGCGTGATCATGTGCCCGTATCACGCCTGGTCGTACGAATTCGATGGTGCCGTGCGCAACGCCCCATTTCTGGAGGAGTCGGATGCGTTCAGCAAGGCCGAGCACGCACTCTATCCAGTCGGTGTGGAAATCTGGGGCGGTTTCATCTTTCTCAATCTTACACCGGATGTGGTCGGCGCGAGCGGCCACACGTTGGCCGCGCAGCTTGGTTCGGTTCAGCAGCGCATCCAGCGTTACCCGCTGGCCGACCTGCGCACCGCGCGCCGAATCGTCTACCATGTGGCGGCTAACTGGAAGCTGATCGCCGAGAATTACAACGAGTGCTACCATTGTGGGCCGGTTCACCCGGAGCTGTGTCGAATCGTGCCGACCTTCAAGCAGCTTGGCGGTTCCAACCTTGACTGGGAAAACGGCATCCCACAGGCCGAAGGCACCTTCACGTTCACCTTGACTGGGCGGAGCGACCGCGCGCCGTTTCCCGGCCTCTCAGCCGAGGAGCAGACGCGCCATAAGGGCGAGCTAATCTACCCCAACCTTATGGTTAGCCTTTCAGCCGATCATGTGGCGGTCTTCATGCTCCTGCCCGACGGGCCGGAGCGAACAACGATTGCTTGCGATTTCCTGTTCCACCCCAACGAGATCGAGAAACCAACCTTTAATCCGGACGACGCCGTCGAGTTCTGGGATCTGGTGAACAAGCAGGATTGGGGCATTTGCGAGGCGGTTCAGCAAGGAATGCGCTCGCGGATGTTCACACGCGGCTACTATGCACCGATGGAGGACGCAAGCCTGGATATTCGGCGCTACCTGGATGCGCGAATGGGCGAAGACAGCTGTGGAGGTGCCGCATGAGACGCGACTACGAGTACATCGTCCTCGGGCTGGGGGGGATTGGCAGCGCTGCGGCGTACTGGCTCGCACGCCGGGCCGGGAGTGAGGTGCTGGGCCTTGAACAGTTCGAGACTGGGCACGTGCGGGGCGAGTCACAAGATCACTCGCGGATCATCCGCCTGTCATACCATACGCCCGCGTATGTGCGGCTAGCTCGCCAGGCGTATGGAGCCTGGGCGGCGCTGGAGCAGGAAGCACAGGAACAGCTCGTGCTGCAAACTGGCGGGTTGGATCTTGCGCCGCCGAACAGTGCCATCCCGCTGGTCAATTACATCGACAGCATGCGTGCATGTGATGTGCCGTTCGAGCTGATCGACGCCGCCGAGGTCAGGCATCGTTGGCCGCAATTTCGCCTCCAGGATGACATCAGCGCGGTGTATCAGCCAGATGCTGGGATCGTGGCGGCGGGGCGCTGCAACGCGGCGCACGGGCGCATGGCGCGCGCGCATGGCGCAACATTGCGCGATGTCACGCCAGTTACATCGATTCAGGCCGTCGACGGTGAGCTAGAGATTGTCGGCGATGTGACGTATCGCTGTCGTAAGCTGATTATCGCGGCCGGCCCCTGGACAAACCAGGTTCTGGCGCACCTGAATATGCGCTTGCCGTTGACGATTACGCAGGAGCAGGTGACCTACTTCGCCCCGCCCGGCCTGACCAGCTTTGGAATTGACCGTTTTCCAGTCTGGATCTGGATGGATGACCCGTGCTTCTATGGCTTTCCTGTCTATGGCGAGGCGGGCATCAAAGTGGGCCAGGATGTCGGCGGTGTGGAGGTGACCGCTGACACACGCACCTTCGAGCCCGAGCCTGCCGCCCTGCGACGGGTTGAACAGTTTTTAGCACAGTATCTTCCCACTGCTCTCGGCCCATCCCTATACACCAAGACCTGTTTGTACACGCTGACGCCTGATCGCGACTTTGTCATTGATACATTGGCTACTCAGCCTGATATTACGATCGCGATTGGCGCGGGGCACGGGTTCAAGTTCGCATCGTTGATCGGCAAGATTCTCAGCGAGCTCGCCATTGATGGCACTACTGTCCACGACATTGCGCCATTTCGGATTGATCGGCCGATATTGACCAAGGAAAGTCCTACCCAAGGCTTCATGGTGTAACAGGGGCGTGCGTAGCAACGGAGTGGGGATAGGTGTGGAGGGGCCTGTAGGCCCCACACCTCCTCAGCCACATTGTAAAGGTGAACCGACCGTTTTTGAAATACGCCTGAGATAGAAAAGCCTATGTACGCCAGCAGCCGCTCAGCGCAGCTCGACCGCGAGCTGTTTCGCGATCCGCCCACCGAATATCGCGGTGCGCCGTTTTGGGCGTGGAACTGTAAGCTCGACCACGACCAGCTCATGCGCCAGATTGCAATTTTCAAAGCTATGGGTATGGGTGGCTTCCATATGCACGCGCGCGCTGGCCTTGCGACCGCGTATCTCGGCGATGAATTTATGAGCCTGGTGCGTGCCTGCGTCGAGCGTGCCAAGCGCGAGGGTCTGCTAGCCTGGCTCTACGACGAAGACCGCTGGCCCTCGGGCTTTGCCGGTGGGCTGGCAACCAACGAGCTGCGCTTTCGCGCCAAGCAGCTGCTGTTCACGCGCTTTCCCTACGGCGGCACGGATAGCTCGCCAACCCGCGATCTGGATGCTTTTGGACAGCGCGCCGACAATGGTGTGCTGCTCGCGCGCTACGAT
>Ga0123337_10004705_pt1 | contig 13781 bp, 15 predicted proteins | sample frozenSSSSmetaG_FD_89792 | JGI IMG/M metagenome (GOLD analysis project Ga0123337, IMG submission 89792) | Glacier valley bacterial and archeal communities from Borup Fiord, Nunavut, Canada, to study Microbial Dark Matter (Phase II) -... | ecosystem: Environmental > Aquatic > Freshwater > Ice >... | reverse complement strand
GCGGCAGACAAGTCCCAGCGGCAATTCACAATCAACATAACATTATAATACTTTAGATGCTAGACCTTATAGTTCAATATATGGCAAGATCAGTAAAGGATAAAAAAACAAACTAATCAGTATGATTTCAATACACTGTTATTGATTACAATTTTAGTTGTCATGCTTATTTTTGAATGAATAGAATTGGAAATCAAGCAGGCTTTTTCCGATTTCTGCAGTATCCGTTCCGCTTTTTCAATATCGGACTCATTTGCTATGGTTAAAACCGGTTCCAGCAAAATTTCAGTCATGAGAAAACGCCCGTTCTCCTGTTCTAACTTACCCTTTGCACTGCAAGTAAACCCAACAAAATCCAGTCTTGAATTTTCAGCAATGGCCAAAAATGTGGTCATAAAACAACTATTAACCGCTGCGGTAAAAAGATGTTCGGGCGACCAGATATGCTCTATGCCTTGTGAAAACTGTGGTGGTGTGGCCACTTCAATTAATTGTTTCAAGTCGGGCGAGGAGATGACCCCAAGCCGATCTTTTTGCCAATTCAAATCTACCTGAAAAACATGCTCTTCCATATTATTGGTTTTTTACCTCTTCATAAATAAGTTGTTCTTCATTCTCAGGATTGTTTTTTTTAGGTGGAATATCACAGCCGGCACTTGAACAACAACCTGTATTACTCAATGCCTGATACAGAAAAAACACACCCATCAAACCTAATAACCAATCATGGCTTTTAAAGGCTTGAACAGACATCAGGATGGCGAGTCCCAACCTCAATAAACGCATAAGATGCCAGCCTTTTAGCCAGTGGGAAATATTCATTTGATTTTATTTTGTAAACTGTTCCAAGCTCCACCGTTATATACCTCCGCATATCCATTTGACCGGAGTATACTTTTGGCACTTGCACTGCGCATTCCTGATGCACAACATGTAATGATGACCTTGTTTTTATCCTTTAATTTGCTCAGGTTATTCCCCAGCTGATCCACCGGAATATTCATTGAACCCTTGATATGCCCACCGGCAAATTCACCGGGACTTCTTACATCCAGAATGAGTGCTCCTTTTTTGACCATTTCAGAATAATTGGCAACGGGGCCAAGTCCCAATAATTTTTTGATTGTATTTAACATTTTATTTATACTGTTTGAGATTGCAGATAATTGACATCCATCCATGAACCCCCATTAAAACATTGGATACCCTGCTGACTAAGATAATTACAGGCTAATGAACTCCTTCCACCGGAAGCGCAGCATAAAAGAAGAGGGCCTTCCAATGTTCTGATTTCCTGAATTCTTGCATTGAGTTCCGGCAAAGGGATATTAATTGAATCTGCTACATGTCCGCCCTGAAATTCTGCAGCTGTTCTTACATCGACTACTGTGCCTTTTTTTTCACGTATGATTTGTTGTATATTCATGATTTGATTTGTTATATTTTTTTTGTTTTGGATGGGTAAAATATAAGTCCACCCACCAATGCACCGTATAAGGTGCTATTGAGTGGTTTGGAAGTGATGGCGCATGTACCATTTGCACAGCCAATAAAATGATAATACATAAACCCGATAAGTGCGCCAAGCAAAAGCCCCAGTATAGTGAAGGCATATTTGCTTTTATAATATTTTTTAATCGTTGCCATTTGTTATTGATTATCTAGGACAAAATTAAGCCCTTATCATTTCATGCACAGTGACATTTGTTACAGTATATAAAATTTAAACAGGTTGGTCATAAAACAGCATTTTAAGTGCAATGAGAATTAACATCACAGCAAATATCCTTTTAAGAATTTCCTGTGGTAAATGGATACTCAATTTTGCTCCGAAATATCCACCGATAAAAAAGAACATGGCCAATATGAGTGATACTTTGACATCCACAAAACCTTTTTGATAATATTGATACGCTGCTAATGCTCCAACTGGCAAAACCATCATGATAAGGGCTGTTCCTTGTGCGGTTTGTTGAGAAAAACCAAGAAACATCACCAAAGCAGGGATGATGATAATAGCTCCGCCCAGTCCCAGCATCCCGCCGAGCATACCCGCCACCGAACCTATTAAGGCTATAACGATGACATTTTGCCAATCCATCTTAATCCTCCTTTTTTCGGGTTGAGATGCCGAATGGCATATATAACGGGCAGGTGCCAATGAAACTGGTAAAAATAAACACGACTGCTAGAATCAAAAGTACTAGAGCCAGAGTGCCGGAAATAAGATTTGCAAAATACAATGCAGCAATCACGATAGCGACAAGAATTCTTAAAACCTTGTCTGCAGTTCCCATGTTTTTTTTCATTTTTAAATCAATTAACACTGCAAAGATGAATTATTTTCTATCCTTGCTGAGTTACTTTAGTCACACAGGGATATGACTTTGATTAGTTTTTCTTATTTTAGGCTATAACTAGTCCTGTGATAAGAACTCAATCTTATTCCTACCAAGTTTTACCAACCCTTGCTCCTCCATCTGTTTCAATAATCGAGATATCACCACTCTGGCTGTGCCTAATTCATTCGCTATCTGCTCATGTGTGAGCAACAACATATGACTTTTTGAAAGTTGACATTTCTTTTGAATAAAATCCAAAAGACGTTCATCCATTTTTTTAAAAGCCACCGCATTTACGACCTCCAATAATTCTTCAAAACGTTTGTGATATAATCTGAAGATATAATCCAACCATTCAGGAAATTCATGGATAAGACTGTTGACCTTGTCAATTGGAATAAACAGAATATTAGTGTCTTCTTCCGCAATGGCTCTTACTTTACTCGTATCGTGGTGCATTCCTCCCAGGAAAGACATGATACAGCTTTCGCCGGCTTGTATATAATATAACAGAATTTCTCTGCCATCTTCATCAGAACGCATAACCCTGATACTGCCACTTGTAACAATGGGTATGGCATTGATATGTGCATTTTCATTTAATATGACATCCCCTTCCCTAAAATGTTTTGATGTACCATAACTTAAAAGCTTTTCTTTAACACGCGGTGAAGAATTAAATTCAATAATCATAGCTGAGTCCATTCAGCAAATTTACAGTTATTTGAGCTTACAAATAAGGTTTCCATGCAAACAGTTTTTGAGCCGAAAACTAAGTCCCATGTATTTATTTGCTCAACTCTTCAAGTGCTTTATTTATGCGCTTTTGCCGGGTCTCATCAGTTTTAGCCTCTTTTATCGGTATGAGATATCCTTGTTTTCCGCTGTAGGATAATGCTTCAAACTTCTTTTTCGCACCCATATGTTTAACCAGCTCTTTTTTGAAATCATCCGGCACGTCTGCCACCCTTGGTGCCGTATCCAATGCGATACCGATATCCAATTCATCCCCTCCGGAAACACCACTTCCCTTTCGATGTTCAGCACTCAGACCAGCCATAAATTTACCACCCATTACAGCGACCGTACTTCTATAGGTATATCCATTTAATGTGATTTGAACGGGAGGTTTTTTGCCGGCTCCTATTTTTTCAATTATCTCATCGGGAATGACAATGCCCGTCGCTGTTTTCCCTGCTTGTATGATGCTGGTCTTAAAAGTATAAATTTGGGATGTCTGTTTTTCCATAACCTAGAGTGCAGCAATTTAAAGTTCTTTTTGATTTTTATCATAGTTCAGTAACCAGTGATTTCCATATTTATCTGTAAGATCTCCAAATAAAGCACCCCAAAAGGTATGTTCAAGTGGATGTGTGGTATCTCCTTCGTTAGAAAGCATAGCATATAATTTTCTGATTTCTGTTTCACTGCTGCAGTTCAAAGAAAGAGAAACTGTATTCCCTTTTATCAAACCTTGTTCCGGCACCATATCGGACCCCATCAGGACAAGATTATTTTTAATGAGTGTGGCATGCAAAATACAGGCCTTCATTTGTGACGGCATTTTGTCTGCCATAGGAGATTCTCCAATCACCTGAAAATGAAGTTCACCACCCAGACAGGATTGATAAAAGCTCATGGCTTCGCGGCAGTTTCCGCTAAATGTTAAATAGGAGTTGATTGTCATGATTATTTGGGTATTGATATTTGTATTCTGTCCATATGAATTAAGCACAAACATAATTTTATATTCAAGCACATACCATGTGCAATTACGACTGTTTAAGGGGTTGATTACGACAAATCACTTCTATATATTTGTGACATGAAACACATTTCGATATTGGTACCTGAAACTGCCGTAATTGAAGCAGTAGCGGATCCGCACTATATGTTTAAGGCTGTCAATCAGTTTTTACAGGCCTCAGGACGACCTGCGCTTTTTAACGTTAAACTTCTTGGACTAACTAAAGAAATTAAATTGGACAATAGTATTTTTTCTGTGCATACTGATGCATTATTGAGTGATATTCAACAGACAGACCTCATCTTTATTCCTGCTTTAAGTGGCGATATGGGTAAGGCTCTGGAATTAAACAAAGAGATGATACCTTGGATAATTGATCAGCATAAAAACGGCGCAGAGGTGGCTTCTCTTTGTGTTGGTGCTTTTTTGTTGGCTTCTACGGGACTTTTAAATGGCAAAAAATGTTCGACTCACTGGAATTCCGGGAATGAGTTCCGGCGTATGTTTCCTGAGGTAGATTTGGTAGACGGCAGTATCATCACAGAAGAAAGCGGAATTTATTCGAGCGGTGGCGCCAATTCATATTGGAACCTGCTTTTATATCTCGTTGAAAAATATACAGATCGCGACACGGCCATTTTGGCTTCCAAATTTTTTGCCGTGGATATTGACAGGGAGAGTCAGTCATCGTTTATGATGTTCCAGGGTCAAAAAGAACATGAGGACAAGGAAATTTTAAAAACGCAGGAATTTATAGAGGAGAATTATCAGGAAAAAATTTCAGTTGACCAACTGGCCGAACTGTTTGGCATAGGTCGTCGAAGTTTTGAGCGTCGCTTTAAAAAAGCGACTAATAATACCGTGGTGGAATATATACAGAGGGTGAAAATTGAGGCAGCCAAGCGCAGTTTTGAATCCAGCCGCAAAAACATTAACGAAGTCATGTTTGATGTGGGATATTCTGATACCAAGGCTTTCAGAGAAGTGTTTAAGAAAATTACGGGACTTACCCCCATTGAGTATCGGAATAAGTACAATAAACAAGCAGTTAGCGCTTAGGTTTTGTCGTCATGACACTTAGCACATTTTATTCATTTATCTTGTCCTTGATGACAGTCATCAACTTTAATTTATCGATAAGAAGAAGCAAAATAAAAATGCTGAAAACTAAAATTAAAATAGATAAAACTAAAATAGCATAATATTTTATTGTCCATTCAAGTGCAATCTTTACTCTTTTAATCAGACTAAGCTTCTTTTCTGTTTCACCTTCATAAAGAGAAAACTTGATCGTGCAGAATTCGTTTTCAGCATCAAAATTACCCAGTTCAACGCCTAATTCCTGCATTTGAGTTTCTATTTCCAGAATTTTGTCATGTAATGAGACATAATCACTGATTGCACCGGCTTTTGATTTTAATTCATTTAAAGAAAATAGCGTTTTTTCCAGAGAAGCTTTTTTGGCATTTAATTGTTTGTATTCGTTGGTCTTATCAATTTTAGTTATCTCCATTGATCTAATGAGACCAATTTCCTGTACTTTTTTATAAAAAATATCAAATTTTTCCGGGTCAATACCAATCATCAGATGTATTTCTCTATTGCCTTTGTTGCCAATATTTTGTTCATACTGAATCACACCATCATATTCATTTGTTCTTGTTTTAATGGCCACAGCATCTGCTTCAAATTGAGATGTCTTGGATTTAACCGTTGCAGTTTTTTCATATTTTTGGGAGATTGCAAAATCAGCCCTTTGACCAAGATCCTTCTTCATTAATTTGCCTTCTGATGCATAGTTTTTTCTCATGTTATCTAGACTACCAAAAAAATTACTGGAATAATCACTGCTATAACTAGTCTCCGTTGATACATATCCAAATGCTATACGGAATACTAGCATAGATAAAAACAACACCGCAAACCATTTACCGATTTTCCAGAATCTTTGTTTAAAAGTTTGTTTCATATTGTAATTGTTTTACGACAAACATACTTCTATTAGATCATCATTTGCAAATAAATACGCATCAGAAACATAATATCTTTATCTATTCCATTTAGAATTCCCTTACCAATATTCTGATATAACTGCTTCTGCCGAGGTCATCACTGCAGGTGATTTTTAAACGTCCGAACGGAGCCTGGATAAATATTGCCTGGTTAGGTTGTGATTCGGCCACCATTTTGTCGTTCACATACCAGAAAATTTTGCTGGCCCTGTTATCAGCTTCCGCATTTAACATCAATTTTATTTTGCTGCCCGATTCCATCAAATATTCAGCATCATTGGTAGGTGTGATAATCTTGGGTCCTTTGCTCATATAGATGCGGGTGCATTTCGGATTATGAGGAGGAATAGCCTTGTACGGAATATTTTCCAGTTCATAAAAATTAATCAATTGCGCAGGGAGATTCGGGTATTGTTTCATTTGAAAAGGTAGGTCCCCGATACAACTGTTACAATAACTGATACTGCTATCCGTATTCACCATGACTTCAATGGTATGGTGGCATTCCATTTGGAGCGTTTTACCTTCAATAAATTCATCTATCAATTGATCTTTGCAGTAGGGGCCCGGAATCTGTCCTGATTTTGAACATACATATCTGAAATTTATGCCGGCAGGAGATGTAAACCAGTTCTTTTTTGAATTGTAGTCCATTACATTAAACACTTCAAATAACAATGGTGTAGCTGTTTCTGCCCCACTTAACGATGGCACGCCTTCCCCGTCAAAATTCCCCAACCAGACGCCAATGGTATACTCCGTATTATAACCGATGGCCCAGGCATCCTTGCGCCCAAAGCTAGTGCCTGTTTTCCAAGCTACTTTTGGAATCCGGAATGTTGAATGAAAATAAGCTTGCGGAATATCAGGCCGATTCAAGGTCTGAAGTATACTCGTGGTGAGGTAAGCAGCTTCCCTGCTGATAGCTTGTGTTTGATGGTGATTTTTCCGTCCGTGCAACACATTTGGCTCCTTCAATAAACCGTAGGATGCCAACATGGAGTAAGCCGATGTGAGTTGTTCAAGCGTCACACCACAACCACCAAGTGCAAGACTCAAGCCGGTGTTTTTTGTTTTAACTGATGTAAATCCGCATGCATTTAGTTGCTGAACAAAGTCAGTAAGACCAATTTCATGTAAGACCGACACCGCCGGTATATTTAAAGAATATGCCAGTGCATGTTTGAGGGAGACTGCACCATTAAAGCTCTTATCATAATTTTCAGGCTGGTACCCTCCCAAATTCACAGGGACATCATACACCACACTATTTGGAGTATAAAGTCCCAGATCAAATGCCCTGCTATATAAAAAGGGTTTTAAAGCGCTTCCGGGCGACCTCAGAGCCCTTATACCATCTACCTGACCGGCATTATCATTATCCAAAAAATCATTACTCCCACAATACACCAATACATCACCACTCTTATTATCTATGACCATGACGCTGCCATTCCTGATATTTTTTTCTTTTGTGCGTTCGACATAATTTTTTAGAATATTTTCAACCTGAATTTGTCTGTGATACAAAATACTTGAATGCAAAGTTGAACTATCCCTGAATTGACTTTTTAATCGGATACAAAAATGTCTGGCAACAGTTGGCAATGTGTTTTTTTTGATGTTCAGAGGCTCACTAAGGGCATCGTTTATCAGTTTTTCTTCGAATATGTGTTCCTTTCTGAAATAATTTAACCAATAATTTTTCGAGACGGTGATGGCCATTAATTTGGTTTTAATATTAAGACTTCCGGGTCTGTTGGGAATTACAGATAAAACAACACTTTCCGACAGGCTAAGTGCAGAAGCCTGTTTGCCAAAATAAATAAGGGACGCGCTTCCTATACCTTCTACATTTCCTCCATATGGCAATAAACTAAGGTACATTTCAAGAATTTCATCTTTTGAATACCTTATTTCTAATTGAATAGCCCTGAATATCTCAATGAGTTTATGCCTGAAAGTTCTCTTTTTAGGTTCCAACAAACGCGCCAGTTGCATGGTAATGGTGGATGCACCACTGACCCGTTTCTGTCTGAGTAAGTTCTGAAAAGCGGCCCGTCCTATGGCTACAGGATTTACTCCAAAATGCCATCTGAACCACTTATCTTCTTTTTGCACAATGGTTTTCACCATCAATGGAGATACTTTGCCGAGTTCAGTCCTGATGCGCCATTTATCCTCTTTATTCAAGAATGCAGACATCAATACACCTTCACCGGAATAAACGGTTTGAGAATAATTAATCTGACTTTTAAGTGGAAAAACAAGATGCAGAATAAAGAAAAAAACAACAGAAGCTAATATGCCTGTTAAACACCATTTGCCTAAAGTTTTTAATCTTTTTAACACCAAACAAATCTAGCAAAAAAAACGAAATAAATGAGAAGAATATCACTGATAGACCGAAACCGGATAGTTGACATGGCAGGTTAAAACCTTGCAAAATGAAAGAATAGATAAGACCTGAACTATCTTTCTCTTCTCAATTCTTTGCGCACCTGATAACGCTCTTCTGCTACTGTAATTAATTTGCTTAACAAATCCGAATAAGCGAGACCTTCTGCCTGCCATAATTGAGGATACATACTGATATTGGTAAAACCCGGCAAGGTATTGACTTCATTCAGGTAAAACTCTTCATCACTCACATAAAAAAAGTCAACCCGACTCATGCCTTCCAACTGCAGACAACGGTATGCTTTTATGGCTGTTTGCTGGATCAGATAAACTGATTGCTGGCTCAGATTTTCAGCCGGTATAATTACCTTAGTTTCATTATTAACATATTTGTTTTCATAAGTGTAAAAACCACTATTGACAACAATTTCACCCACTCCTGAAACTTCCGGCCTGAGATTTCCCAGAACCGCCGTTTCCACTTCGCGGCCTTTTATTCCTTTTTCAATCAATATTTTGTTGTCAAAATTAAAAGCATTTTCAATCGCTTTTTTTAATTCTTCCAGATTTTCTGCTTTTTCAACACCAACACCGCTGCCCATATTGGCAGGTTTAACAAACAATGGAAATCCCATCAGTTCAAGTGTCATATAATCAATATTATCTCCTTTGAAATAGGTATGCCAAGGGGTGACTAAAATACCACTTTGCTGCAGAATCAACTTAGTGACATCCTTATCCATTCCTATAGCGCTTCCAAGAACACCGGGTCCCACGTAAGGTCTATCGGTATATTCGAGAACGCCCTGCAATAAGCCGTCTTCTCCATATACACCATGTGCAATCGGGAAAAACACATCAATATCCAGTCCCAGGTTGATATTATCTGCATATCTCAAAGCCTGTTCATTAAACGGCAAAATACACAATAAAGCGTGTTCTGAAGACGCACCAATCTCTACTTTTTCTTCAAATAATGAACGTTCTTTCATGTGATACCAGCGTCCTTCTCTGGAGATGCCAATAACTTGTATTTTATAATTTGTTGCATCCAGAGCATTGTATATGTTGCGGGCGGAGACAATGGCGACATCGTGTTCAGGAGATTTGCCCCCGGTAATTATTGCGACCGTTTTCATACAGCAAAACTAAGTCAAAAAACGGGAATCTATCCGATACAAATATCCACAGCGATAAATGAAAAATGTCTCCCACGCATTTGTGAGAGACATTCTTCTGCTTGTTATACAACAAACCTTTATTTCACAGTGGTTTGATTTATCAATGTTGAATCTGCAACTTCATTGCAGATGTTTTTTGGCCGTTGTGTACCAAAACGGTATATATTCCTGTTCCAAGGTCAGAAGTTTCTATGGTGGATTGTGCATTTAATTCGCTTTTTTCAAAGACAATTTTTCCATCCATTGCAAGGATTTGAATACTGATGAGACCCAAGGATTCACGGATAAGCAATGTAAATTCTGAATGCACGGGATTCGGACTGATACTGAATGTAAAACTATTGATATCATGAATAGATGTTTGATTACCCACAATAACCACTCTGGTTTTACGGGTAATATTTAAACTTGCATCTACTGCTTCAAATTTTTCATAATACATACCGGGGACATTGGCATCTACATCAGAGAAATATTTCACCAGACTTATCTGTCCCTTTGCATAATAATTATCTGAAACAGCGGGAATAATTGAATTATAAGCCGTTCTCAGTTTGTGATAAATGGTATCTGCTGTATTTAAAATAATGATAGGTGCAATAAAATCATCGACAATAATATATCTGGTTTTAGAGGACTTATTACCATTAGAATCTGTAGCTTCATAAGTTTCTGTATACCATCCTCTCTTAATTGAATTTACATTTCCATTAAATCCGGCCGATTTTGACACGATGATACTATTGATGTCAGATTGATTATCTGTGATGGTAGGATTGGTACTCGTATAGATACTCCCAATCTGGGCACTCACTGTGTCCGGAGTATTCAGTATGATTATCGGAGGTGTTGTATCTTTTGCTTTGGCTGTAAAGACCATAAATAGAGAAAAAAGAAGTGTTAAAGCTGCTTTAGAGCATAAAGTAAAATATTTAATCATAAGTAGAGATTTTTATTGAAATCAAAGTTAATATCAATCTGATTAAATATACTATAAAAAGCATCAAAATGACTAAATTCTGACTAAATTCTTGCCATTCAATGACAAAATACGGTAAATTCAGTGTTTTCGAAGTTCAATTGACCACCCTAAGCCTTTAAGAACTCTACAATTCCCAATCACAGCTTTCTGTATTTTACCTTCTTGCCCACAAGATATATGATTTCGGACTCATCCGTATACCGTGAAAACTCACCGATATATATTTTATCCTTATAAATTAGTTTCCCTACATATTGGCCATTATTGTTATGACAATGATAGGACAATACATCTTTTTCCCAATTATAAGACAAGCCATAATCATCATAATACCCGTAAAATTGACTGATATTTCTGGGCCATTCTATTTTGAAATTTTTATACCTTAAAAAAATTGTATTGCTATCATTCATGGCATAATAACATGGACCATCCTTAGTGAGGACATAGTCTCCAATAACTAAATGAGGTCCAAACTGTTGATGGTTGACAAAAACACAGGGCATCCCAGATTTACGAGCTTTAAATATGAATTTAGAACTATCATTAGAAAACATATAATAGTTTTGAGTAAAGTCCTCTATATGATTAAAAGGACCATATATTGAATCTTTATAGAATAGATATTCTGTACCCAGGAGTTTAGTCGCCTTGTTAAAATCAGAATACCATCCAAAAGTGTAACCATGTCCATGGGGAGTTATCGATTTAAATGGTCCAAAACGATTCCCCCCCACCACTCTATAATGATACAACCCATTTATTCCTTCATAAAAAAAATTACCATTTATATTAACTCCCCAGTTCTTGATTTTTCCAAACGAGTCCACTAGCATATTATTGATGTAAATGTATCTCACATTCCCTTTTTTCGCAATATCTATAAATGCTTTTGCAGTCCATGAATAATGATAACTACTTACATAATCAGACATATTTGACGAAACTTCTACCAAGGAGTCATTAATACCTCTGAATGTTTTATCCCCTTTAAAAGCAATAAACAAAATATCATCATTTTTAAAAGATACATCAAAATCGCCTCTAATGGATAGGCAATGTGTCTTTCGCCGTTTAAAAAATATAAAAACACTGTCTGATACCTCCTCAGCTCTGTATATTAAATCATCGTTATTGCCATAAAAAGCAATTTTTCCAATTTGTTTATATGGTCCAATTTTTCTTTTATCTGTTATGATGTAAAATAATCCATCCATCTTGATGCTATAAGCCCATTTTTCCGCCTTTTCATTTTTAGTATTGTTCAATTCAAGTTTAGGCACCTCATCAAATGGGCCAAAGGTTTTGCCATTAATGTTTAAGATATATTTTTGTTGCTGTAAATACACAAAACTATAATCTTCATAAATAGACGATTTGAAAGTCATATCCACATATTGATAAGGCCCTGACCTTACAAGCTTATCAATGGTATAAACACCTGAATCTGTATGACAAAGGTACAATTTTCCAGCGCTCCCTATCCGTGTAAAACATTCATATTCAAGATTATGACTAGCATTCCAATAAAACAAATAAACTCCATTGAAAACACGACCCCGGTTTAAATAATTGGAATTGATATAAGGCCTTAGCTGCTGATGAAAATACAATTTTGCGTGGCTTTGCGTATCCTCAACACTGTATATTGAATTATCTGGCGCGTAACCTCCTCTTAAATATCTTGATTTGCGAATCAGTGAGTCATTTTCGTATAAATAAATCATTTCGGAATTTTGCACTTCATATAGAATCCTCTTCTGGTCTTGTGAAAATCCTACAATATGAATATAATCCAGATTAAAGGGACCATACCTTCTCCCCGTTAACGAATAAAAAAGATAATTTTTCTTATTTTCATGAACTTCAAATACTATTTGTTTTTTATCTTCAGATATGGCAATGGCACCATTTTCAGCTATGCTATCAAATGTTCCAAATTCATCATGATTATATAACAAACTAAATCTATCATGTTTTTTCAAAATACGACCAAATTCCCTATGATAACGAACCTCATCATATGGTCCTTGTTTTTTTCCCTTAGTTTGTATAAAATATTGTCGATAAACAGTATCTTTTGTTATTGCAGTCAGATATTCTTTAGAGTCAGTTTGTATAAATCCGTAAAATTCTTCCCCTTTTTTTAACTTCAATTTGAACAATGTATTTTGGGCTGAACAATTCATCAACACAAAAGAGAAAACAAGCAGTACAAGTTTAAAGTTCATTAATAACTCAAGTCAATATTCAAATATAAGAAATTAATTGCAGATTTTAAAAGCCTGAGCTCTTGAAATAAATATTTATGAATCCCTTTGTTTTAGACAAATGCTTTATTGAATTTATCTCTCAGGATTCTTGTGGATTCAAAAAATACCTGTTAGTCACGTTTGAATGCAATGTTTCTATTGTCTTCGAATCTGCGCTTCAAATGTACAGCAAATAAGACCTAAATAGCCTCTAAAGCCTTCAGTGCAAGCCAGGCCATCAGTCCGCAGCCTGTTTCCAAAGCATCTTCATCTATATCAAAAGTATTGGTATGCACTGCACTGATGATACCCTTTGCTTCGTTCCTTGTTCCCAATCGGTAAAAACAGGCAGGCACTTCCTGACTATAATATGCAAAGTCCTCAGCAGCCATCCAGATATCAAGGTTTTCTACATGTCCATCGCCCATATATTCGCTGGCAAATGCCATCATTGAGCCGGTTAACTGCTCATCATTTTTAAGAAATGGGTACCCATTTTCAATTCTGATTTCTGCTGTGGCGCCATATGCTTCAGCTGTATTTCTGGTTATTTTTGTAATCAGTTCCTTTGCTTCTTCTCTCCAATGCTCATCCAGCGTTCTAAGTGTACCTTCCAAACTCACCGAATTGGGAATGACATTGGTCGCCCCGCCATCTGAATTAATCTTTCCAAAACTTAAAACCGTAGGCAATATAGGTTTAGCTTTTCTACTGACAATTTGCTGAAGGGCTATAATTACCTGAGCCGAAATAGCCACAGGGTCTATACACAGATGTGGCATTGCTCCATGACCACCTTTTCCATGAATGGTGATATAAATTTCATCCGCGCTAGCCATATACAGGCCTTTACGGAATCCTACAT
>Ga0123337_10004704_pt1 | contig 13782 bp, 14 predicted proteins | sample frozenSSSSmetaG_FD_89792 | JGI IMG/M metagenome (GOLD analysis project Ga0123337, IMG submission 89792) | Glacier valley bacterial and archeal communities from Borup Fiord, Nunavut, Canada, to study Microbial Dark Matter (Phase II) -... | ecosystem: Environmental > Aquatic > Freshwater > Ice >... | reverse complement strand
GTTTTTGCCAATCGTATCGTTCGCGCGCGCGATGAAGCCGATCTCTTCGAACGCATCGATGCCGCTGCATCCGCCGCCGCACACGCGTAGTCCCTTTCGCATCTCGGTTCCCGCCTCGAGCGCAAATCTCGGGCCGGGTTTCGATGCGATCGGACTGGCGCTCGATCTACGCATCGTCGCCGACGTTGCGCTCGCCGATCGCACGACCTGGTCGTTTAGCGGAACGTACGCGCCCACGCACGACGGCTTGCGCGATGAGATCGCGCGTGGAATCGCGCGCGTGCTCGGCGCAGCACACGTCCCGCCGATGACGCTGCAGATCGCAAACGAAATCCCCCTGGGCAAAGGGCTTGGAGGAAGCGCGGCCGGTGCCGTGCTCGGTGTTGCCATTGGAGCGCATCTGGCGGCCCAGCGTCCAAGCGATGAGACGCTCGCGCAGATCATCACCGAGATCGAAGGCCATCCCGATAACGGATTGCCCGCGTTTTTCGGCGGCATCGTCGTTGCAGCCAACACCATCGGCGGCCCGCCCGCGTACGTTCGGATCGCGCCGCCGCCCGAGATGCGCGCGATCGTCGTGACGCCGCAAATCGAAATGCCGACGGTCAAGGCCCGTGCGATCTTACCGACGTCGTATGCCAAGAGCGACACGGTCTATAATATTCAACGCGCGGCGCTGCTTGGAGCGGCGCTCGCGGCGGGCCGCACCGACCTCTTGCGCGTGGCGATGGACGATCGCATTCACCAGCCGTACCGGGCCTCGTTCGTGCCGGGTCTCGATGCAATGCTGATCTACGGGCACCCGGCGCTCCTCGGCGTCGCGCTTTCGGGCGCCGGACCCTCGGTGATCGCGCTCGTGGCAGGCGACGGACGTGAAATCGGCGAGGCATTCGTCGAGATCTTCAATAAGCACGGTGTAGCGAGCCGCGCGTTCGATCTTGCGATTGCAACCGATGGCGTGCGCGTAACGGAGGCCGGCTAATCGACGATCGAGAGGGCGCAAAACAACCGCATCGTTTCGACCCGGCTCGCGCCGCGGCGCTCGATGACGAAGCGCGCGAGGAATGGATGCCCGCAAACGATCTCTTCGCGTTGCTCGATCCGCCCGAGCGCGGACGCGTCGTCGATTTTGGTGCGGGAACCGGCTATCTTACCTTCAAGCTCGCGCGGGCAAGGCACGACTTGCACGTGTATGCGATGGACGAGCAAGCAACGATGCTGGATCGCTTACGCGAGCGCGTTACGACCGAGCGTGCCACGAACGTCGAAGTCATCGACCCGGCCGCATTTGCCGAGCTTGAGAACCTCGATGCAATCCTTGCCGTAAACGTCTTGCACGAAATGAGCGATCGCGCGCTGGAATCGATCGGCGCAGCGCTCGACGACCGCGGAACGGCGCTCTTCGTCGACTGGAACGCTGCAATCGAGCGCCCCGTCGGTCCGCCCGCCGCCCATGTGTATACGCTCGATCAGGCCAAGCAGCGGCTCGCGAGCGCGGGATTCATCGTCGGCCTCGAACGGGTTCTTTCGTACCACTACATCGTGCGCGTACGCCTCTACCGGTAAGAACGAGAGGGGGGCTGGCCAGTCACGCGAACGGTGGTCTCATATGGTGAATGTGAGCGTCGGATCCGCCGCCGGCATCTGCACCGTGGCGAGTGGAGCGTTCTACCGCTACGTGTTGCGTCTAGGCGAGGCGGATTTGACTCTCAGCGCGATCGACCGCGCACAGTTGGATGTCCTCGCAGCCGTTCCGCACGCCTACACCGACGAAGATTCGACCTCGGGAGACGGATGGCGCATCGTGCCCGCCGCATCGATGGAAGATTGGCCCGTTCTCGAAGCGACGCCACAGCGTTTGCGCGCCGCGTTTCAAACGGCACGACGCGTGTTATGGGCGAACGCCGCACCCGTCGGGATTACCGCAAACGAAATTCAGACCGTCGATGCAGATATCGATACCGTGCTCGGCGTCCTCGGTCGTGCCGAAGCACTCGGCTACTCCGTCAACGTCAGCTACGTAAGCTAAACGATTACGCCGCGCGGCGGCGGCGGAGCAGAAGACTCGTTGCCGCAAAACCGATGAGCGGAATCGCGCCGATCGCGGCCCATTCGATATGCTGCGGAACCGCTGCCGCAGCGACGACGGTAAGTGCGATTGCACCGGAGTCGATCGACGAGCCACCGAGCTGCGTACGCAAAGCAACGGTGTACGCGCCGGGTTCGCTGAGCGTCAAGGTGCCGTGAAAGCGATCGTTGCCAAGCGCAGCGAGTGGAACACGGAGTGTCGTACCGGACGGTGCCGCGAGCACGGCGACGATCGATCGCACGGCGAGAGCGCGGTCCGCCGTAACGTCGAGCGAAACCGCAGTATTTGCCGGATAACGGTCTTCGGTTTGTGCGTGCACGCCGCTCGAGGTAATGCTCATCTGGAGTGCCGCAGGAGCCGTGGCGGCTGAGGCGGCAAACGGCGTGAGCCCGATAATGACCAAGAAACCGAGCAGCGTTTTCACATCGCTCGTGTACCCGGATCAGAACGGCAAGTAAACGGCTCTCAGCGGAATTTCATCCAAATCGCACATTTCATTGCTTATTCCCGAAGAGCGATCCGAGCACGCCTCCGATATTGCTCGTTCCGCCGGCTTGCGTAGCGCCTTCAGCCGCCGGCTCGTGGTAGGTCATCGATTGGAGCCCGACTCGACCCGGTCCGGAGAAGCGATTCATCATGATCGAGGCACCGCCGACGAACGCGCCGAGCGCACCCATCAGTCCGCCGCCGCCACCGGACTGGAGCACCGAAATCGTGTCCATCCGGACGTTCGCATCTTTCCACAGCCAAGCGCCGGGTTCGACGTCGATCATCTCGCCTGGTCCAAGCGTCTTTTCGAAAACGTTGCCGTATCCGTGGAGTAGGAGCACGCCTTCTTCGCGTGCGGTAAAGCGATCGATGAAAAGTCCCGTTCGCGAGAAGATGATATTTGCCAGGCCCGCTTGCCAGTAGAAGTCGTAGTCGACGGCACTCGAGGCAAGTAAGAACTGGTGCTCGCGTACGTCGATCGCCTCACCCGGACGCAGACGCATCGCGACCACTTGGCCGGGCGCCTCACGTGAGAACGCAATATTTCCCGGTCCTTGCGCCGTGGAGATGAAGATCTGTAAGCCGGAGAAGAAGCGCTTCGCCGCGTTTTGCAAACCGAGAAATCCAAGCGTTACGTTCGGCTGTTTCCAAAGCAGAATATGGTGCTCGAAGTAGACCGTCTGGTGCGAACCGAGTTCGACGTCGACGACCGGAACGAGCTCGCCCTTCACGCGGATCGTCATGTCGCCGATGGTAATCGGCGCCTTCGGATTATCCGCTTCGGGAACCGGTTCCGTGTACGTCCCGATGGTCGTCGCTTGCGGCGCGGGCGCGCCGCAACTCGCGCAGAATTTTGCGCCCGGCAAGAGCGGGGTTTGACACGACGGACAATTCATCGGTGTGCATTCCTCCGGTTGGCGTTAGAGGCGGGTTGCAAAGAGACCCACGAGTTCGGCCAGTGCTGCGGCGACCACATCGGGATCGCTTGGTGCGGATTTCGGGATGTCGGCCGCATTCTTGATCGACTCGGCTTTCCAAACGAATTTGCCCGTGCAATCGAGTAGCGTGAGGCGAATCGTTACGCGTTGAACCGAATCGGTCGCGTTTTTGTTGATCAGTCGATTGAGACCCGCTCGTTTGAGTTCGTACTTCATCGTTCCAAGCAGAATCCCAGCACTATTTGCATCGCGACACATCGAGGCGGCATCGCGCGAGGCCTCATCGCGATCTTTCGTCGGACCGATCGAAATGGAATAGCGCACCGCGGCGAGTCGACGCGAAAGATCGAGCGTCGATTGATCGAGGAGCGGATCGCTTTTCCCAGTGCCATCGGAATCGGGCGCATGCAGTGGGATGAGCGTAAACGAACGCGTGTTGGCAGCGATCGGCGGGGCGGTTGGTGCGGGAACGGGACTCGATGTCGGCGCGGATGTCACGTCTGTCGCCACGCTAGCAATCGGGCTCGCAATCGGGCTCGGGCTCGGGCTCGGGCGCGGGGAGAGCGATGGCGTCGGCGCAGGCGCTCTCGTCGCGGCAACACGCAGAGGGCGCGCGTTTGCTTTCGGCTGCGCCACTCGAATGGGTGGGACCGTACTACGTTGTACGCTGCGGTGCGGTTGGGGAACGGCTGCCGAGGCGCGCTTCGGCGTTGGTTTTGGCGGCGCGGTCGGCTTCGAGAACGCTTTCGGTTGCGGTTTTGTGACGCTCGTTTGCAGCGGAGGATCGATCTTCTTCGGAGGCGAGGACCGGTGCGCGGCGGGAGTTGATTTCGGAACGGCGATTGGCGTGGCGATTGCGGTCGGCGCCGGACTTGCTTCGAGCGAGTCCGGCGGCATAGCCGCCGATTGCATCGCGATCGGATCGAGCGTTTGCATCGGCGTCGGTGCGGTGCCGTCCGTCTTGCCAAACAGCGGTGCGAAATCGACCTTTGCCGGAACGTCGAGATCGCTTGCGACGACAACGAGATTTCCGATAAACTGATTCGTCACCACGTTGAACGATTCGAGCGAGACCGCGAGCAGATCGCCTTTTTTGTCGAACTCACCGACGATGTATATCTCAGCGCCGAGTTTTGCCGCGCTTTCTTGCGGCTCTACTCCCGCACTCAATCGAACGGCATCGAATCCCGGATATGACGCGAGGCGTAGGACAAGCGATTCGGTAAAATGATCGGCCGTCGCCTTGGTCGCGGTGCCCGCAACGAGCGGCACGATCGCAACGACGCGAGCCTTGGCCAATGCCGCGGGCGATGACCCGACGAGATTCGCGATTGCAAGCGCGAGCGTAAGTGAAACAACGCGGACCCAATAACGGCGGGTAATACGACCGTGCATCATTTGGATATCCGCATTCGTAAGGTACAAGCCCTTGCCCCCCGGGAGCAGCGTCCGAAACGCCGCAGCGACGATTCGATCCGGACGAATCGCGAGATTCCGATCGCATGCGGGACCGAGCGCCCGCGAATTCGCCTTGGATATCGGCTGAAGTCGTGCTGTCCGCCTCAATTTTAGGGGTGCGTTCCCCCCGCAGCAACAGGACGAAACGATCCTCGAGTGCGCGATCGATCGCGACGAGGCCAAAATCCGGCACCGGCAATTGCAGCAAGAGCAATGCGGCAGATCCAGCCTCCCGTTGGGCGCCGTCGCTACCGGTGGACTTTATGCATCGACCAACCCGGCGATCGGCTTGATCGTACGCCGTGATTCGACGATGAAAACGTCGCTGCGCGTTATGTGCGCGGTGGCCGTCCGCCTTTGCGACGACAAACACGGCGCCGACTCATCCCCGATCAAGCGCATCGATGCCGGCTGCACGATCGAACCCGAACTGCACGACGCACTCGGTGGAGTCAAGCTGAAGATCCTGTGCGCGCCTTGCGATGCGATCGCATCGGATTATCTCTACACCGGGTGGTTAACGACCGCCGACTATGCGGCCAAGAATCGGGAGATCGTCGAGGCGTTCGCAAAATCAATTCGCGAGGCGTCCGCGTTCCACAATACGCATCGCGTCACCACGAGCGCAGTATCAAAGTTCAACCGCGTGCCGATCGCAACGTTCATAAAAATGCGGCGCGCGAACGTCGCGTTATCGCTCGGTCCAAAACAGATTCAGCCGCTCATCGAGGCGACGGCGCGCGCCAAGGTCATTGCCAAGAACGTCGATGCAGAAGAACTCGTGCTCACCCCATCACGATAAAGAGCAAGCATGAAGATTTCTTTCAGAGAGCCATTTTCACGGTGTAAAATAGTTTCAGTACGCCATATCGCCCGGGGTCGTGCGTCGCTATACTTCCGGGATGAAGCGCTTTCCGATGGGTCTCGTTCTAGTCGTGCTCGGCCTTCTGGCGGGGAGCGGCTGTACGAGCGGGTCAACCAGTCCGCCGCTGCCGGCGCTCGAGCCCGCGACCGGTGTGCGCTCGGCCCAAAGTCTCTCATCGCTGGGCGCGTACAGCGTCGATAAATCGAAAACGACTGTAGCCGGTATTTCATCCGGCGGCTTCATGGCCGTCCAGCTCCAGGTCGCGTATTCCGCGACCTTTCATTTTGCGGCGATCTACGCCGGTGGGCCCTACTACTGCGCGCAAGGCAGTTTGACGACCGCGCAGACGACGTGTCAGTACGCGACCTCGAGTTCGCTTGCCGCATCGGAGAGCTACCTCGATAGTCAGTCATCAGCCGGTACGATCGACCCGGCGAGCAACCTCTCGGGACAGAAAGCCTACCTTTGGTCGGGAACGTCCGACTCTACGGTCCAGCAGAAGACGATGAACGACCTCAACACGGAATATCAGCACTACGGCGTCGCAACAAAATACGATAACGGCTACGCTGCGGGTCACGGTTGGGAATCACCGGATGGCGAAATCGCCTGCGGAACGACCGGTAGCCCGTACATGATCAACTGTAGCGGTTACGATTCGGAAAATACGTGGCTGACCTATTTCTTCGGTTCCGTCAATTCGAAGAATACGGGATTGCCGACCGGCACGCTCATCAATTTCGATCAAACCTCCTACGGCGGTGGGGCGAGCGATCTCGACACGAACGGCTATCTCTACGTACCCTCGTCGTGCGCCGGCGGAACGAATTGCAAGCTCATCGTCGCGCTCGACGGCTGCGTGCAAACGCAAGCCTCGATCGGGACAAAATTCATCGCCGAAGCCGGCCTCAACAAGTACGCCGATACGAATAATATCCTCGTTCTCTACCCGTACCAAGTATCGAGCTCTACACCGAACAATCCGAATGGTTGTTGGGATTGGTGGGGCTTCGAGGGCTCTACGTACGCTCTCAAAAGCGGCCCGCAAATGAGCGCCATCAAAAGAATGGTCGATCGCGTTCAATCGGGCGGCGGCCCGACGCCGACACCAAGTCCCATCCCCACAGCGACACCAACGCCGGGACCGACGCCGACCCCCGGCCCGACGGCAACGCCGTCACCCGCGCCAACCCCAACGCCTGCGCCTACTCCGGCCCCGACCGCAACACCGAAACCGACGTGTACGACTGCCGCCAATTATTATCACGTTCTGGCCGGTCGTGCCCATGATTCTTTCGGTTACGCCTTGGCAAACGGTTCGAATCAAAACATGGGACTCGATAATGTGTTCTATCAGACGACGCTCAAGCAAACCGGTGCGAACTACTACGTCATCGGTTGCAATTGATGCGCTAGCTGCGGAGTAGCAAAACGGTCTTTTCCTTTTTTGGACGAAGATCGTTCGACAGCCGGTCGCGGTGCGTGGCTGGCGTCATTGATATATGAGGCGTAGATGTCCGTTGCCGCTTTTCGATTTTTCGTGTTCGCCGTATTACTCGCAGCGACCGGCCTGAGCGCGGGAGCGCAGATCTCACCCTCACCATTGCCGAGCCCAAGCGCTAGTGCGAGTGCAAACCCGCAGCCCAGCGGTAGTCCCGCTGCTGCCGCCGCAAGTCCATCGGCAGCGACCGCTGCGGCGCTAGCCGCCGCACCGCGTGCGCCCGGCGATACGACGATCCCATACGATACGTTCGTGCGCGACACGGTAAAGGCGGTCGGCCTCTTCACGCTGATTCGAAAAGACGGTCGCGTCTATCTCGAATTGCGGAACGACCAATTCGATAAGGACTACTTGCAGACCGCCGTTCCGTCGAACGGCCTCGGCGGCTACGGCGTGCTTGCGGGCGACGTCTTCCAGCAAGAGGCACGCGTCCTGCGTTTCGTGCGCAGCGGGAAGCAAGTCGTCATGCTCTGGCCGCAAACGCGCTTCATCGCCGATCCCAAGACGCCGCTCGATGACGCCGTGCGACAATCGACGGCCGATTCCGTACTTGCAATCGCGAGTATCGTCAGTGAGAACAAGCCGGGCAATTCCGTCGTCGTCGAGCTTTCGGCGCTCCTCGGCGATGTGATGGATTTGGCCAATACGCTGAACGTCACGATCGCCTCGCCGCTCAACCCCCTTGGAAGCTACCATCTCGATCCGACGCGTTCGTTCTTCGGCCAGTCCAAGGCGTTCCCAAAGAATGTGCTCATCGAAGCGGACCAAACGTTTACCTCGTTCAAACCGAGTGTGATCGATACGGTGGTCGATCCGCGAAGTGTCCGCATGCGCATCACGTACAACCTAGCCGAATTGCCGGACGCAACGCAGTACATGCCGCGCTTCGGCGACGATCGCGTCGGCTTCTGGGAAGATCCGCACATTGCGTTCGATCGCACCACGGCCGTCGATAATACGCTGCGGTACATCCTGCGCTGGAACATGAAGGCAAGCGATCCAACGAAGAAGATCTCGCCGGCCGTAACGCCGATCGTCTACACACTGAGCAATACGATCCCGATGGAATTTCGCGAACCCATTCGCACCGCCGTCTTGCAATGGAACGCGGCGTTCGAGCGCGTCGGAATCTCCAATGCGGTGCAGGTCGTCGACCAGCCGGCCGATCCCAATTTCGATGCCGACGATATCCGCTATAACGTCATCCGCTGGTTGACGCAATCGAACTCCGGCGGCTTCGCCGAAGCCCAGATCACGTGGGATCCGCGCGACGGTCAGATCTTTCGCAGCGGCGTGTTCATCGATAGCGATCTGGTTCGTTACGGCAGCCTTTCGTACAAAATTCTCGGCGTCACGGCGATGGGCGACCATGCAGATGAAGAAGAAGGCGCAGATCATCCGCATCTGCCGGGCCGGAGCATCCTTGCCCACAACGACGGCCCCGGGGCGCATGCGCAGTTGATGTACGGGGCAGTCGCAACGGCGCTGATGGAAGGCGGCGATCCCGCAACGATCGCAAAGCGTACGGCCCGCGATTATTTACATGCCGTCGTGCTGCACGAGGTCGGTCACGACTTTGGTCTCGCGCATAACTTCATCGGGCATATGGCGTATAGCGATGCGCAAATTCGCGATCGCGACTTTACCGCGAAGAACGGTATCGCATCCTCGGTCATGGAGTACAATCCGGTCAATCTGTGGCCAAAAGGCTGGAGTCACGGCGACCTCGAGCAGAACGTACTCGGGCCGTACGACTATCATGTCATCCATTTCGGCTACGCGCCGATCGCTCGTGCGAAATCGCCGTTCGATGAAATCGCAACCACATCGAAATGGGCGTCCGTGTGGAGCGACCCAAAACGACGCTTTGCAAGCGACGAGGACGTTGCGTGGAACGGAGGCCACGCAATCGACCCGCGCGTGAACCAATTCGTCTTGACGAACGATCCGCTGAAGTGGTGCGGAACGCAGCTCTCCATGGTGCAGAAACTGATCGGACAGCTCGATGCGAAGATGCCGCTGACCGCGCATCCCTACGACGAAGAACGATTCGGTTTCTCGGTTTTAGTCAGTCAGTACGGTCATTGTGCCGGAACGGCCGCCCACTACATCGGCGGAGAATATCTCTCGCGCGCGCGTCGCGGCGATCCGAACGCCGGGCCGCCGCTCGTCCCCGTCTCGCGCGCAGACGAGCGTCGCGCGTTCGACATGATCGATCACTACTTGTTTGCGAACAGCGCGTGGAAGTACTCACCCAAGACACTCAGTCATCTCGTCTATTCAGAGCATGAATCGTTTACCGCATTTGGATCGCGCATTCCGATGCGACACGATATCTCCGTTGCCGCGATCGCGGCCGCATACCAAGGTCAGACGCTCGCGTATCTCTTCGCGCCAAACGTGCTCTCACGTGTTGCTGATCTTCCGACGAAGTCCGCGCCGGGAGCAACGATGACGCTTGTCGACCTCTTCGGTTGGACGCAGACCTCGGTCTTTGGGGATATCGCGGACGGTTCGATTCGAGAATCGACCCAGGTTCGCCGCAATTTGCAGCGGCGATATACGGACATTCTGCGCGGACTTGCGCTTACTCCAGCGCGCGGGACACCGCTCGATGCGCAAGCGTTGGCGCGCCACGAACTGGTTTCGCTCAACGGTGCAATCGCAGGCGCACTGGCACACCGAACGCTCGACGTGCAAACCCGCGCCCATCTCGAAGCAATGCAAGTCGAGGTCAATCGCACGCTCCACGCGCAGGCGGCTACCTCGACGTAGCGGGTTAACGAACAAAATATCCCAAGTACGCCGTTTTTGGAGAAACCCTAATGATCGATGCATATCGTGACGCCTTACGACAATACGCGACCTTCGGTGGGCGAACGTCGCGCGCAGCCTACTGGTGGTTCGTGCTCGCAAATTTCATCATCACATTTGCACTGTATATTCCCGCAATCATTGCGGGAAGTCTTGGCGGTTCAAATCCAGCAACGAGCCTGTTCGCCGTTCCCGTAGCGCTGTACGGATTGGCCGTGCTGATTCCGTCCATCGCTCTCTCGGTCCGGCGACTCCATGACATCGGAGTGAGTGGGTGGTGGTATCTTCTCATCTTCGTTCCATTCGCCGGGGGACTCGCGCTACTGGTCATGCACGTGATGGCAAGCCAGCCAGCAAACAACCGGTATGGGTCTCCTCCGACTTCGCACGAAATCTCATCCTAGGCATCTGTCGATCGCCAAGCGGGATCGCTAGAAGAGCCGATTATTGACATGTAAAGATATATCGCGTACTATCTTGACATGTTCAAATTGCTTCACCAGACTGTTCACGAGCGGCACGGGTACGGCCGCCATCACGCGCACGGATTCGGCGCTTTCATGCGCCAGGGCGGCGGACCGTTCGGCGGACGCGGACGCCACGGCGGCGGCGCGTTCGGCCGAACACGACGGGGCGAAGCCAAGTTTTTCGTTCTCGAAATACTTGCGCAGGCACCGCAACACGGCTATGAAATCATTCGCGCGATCGAGGAGAAGCGCGGCTTCCGACCGAGCCCCGGTTCGATTTACCCGACGCTGCAAATGCTCGAAGAGGGCGGCTTCGTTACCGGCGTCGAGCACGAAGGGAAGCGAGTCTATACGATAACGGCGAGCGGCCAAGAATTGCTCGTAAATCGTACGACCTCTGGAGAGGGCGACGATGACGAGGCAAACGATGTACGCCGACAGGTAAAAACATCGGCAATGAAACTCGGCGCCGCGCTCGTCGGTGCGCGCGGCAGTGACGATGCGACGCTCACGAAAATTCGCGAAATCATCGATCGCGCGCGGCGAGAGATCTACGCGATTCTCGCCTCGGACGAGTAGGTTCTACGAGTTCGCGTGTTTGTTGCCGCCATGCTGTTCGGCATGAATCTTGGCTGCATCAGACATGAATTGACCCGCATGCTGCATATGCGCTTGCGCTAAGAGCGTGTAGTGGGCGGCTTGCGCGTGATCGCCACGCGTGTAGCGCTCGGCGGCGAGTTCGTGATAGTCCGCCGCCTTGCGGTGATGCTCTGCGGCTTTCGTATGGTGGTCGACCGCTGGGTGAGAAGCCATAGGAGATTCCCTTCGAGTAAACACTCATAGTACGTGTGAAGCTGAGGACGCAGCTCTACGAAGCTTTCCACACTTACGTGTGTTTTTCTCAGAATAGTCGGCTTTATCTCACCTTTTTTTCGGTTCGGGAGTAAATAGTCGCTCAATATCCGCCGATACCCGGAGAAGAAGTGCTTGTTTCTGCTTTTTGGGCGACTTTATGAAGCTTCGTCCTTTTCTTCTGTCGCTAGGCGCAACCGCGCTTTGCTTAACGCTCGCGACCCCCGCCAAGGCAGCGGTCGCGCTCACCATGCTCGCCGCTCCAAACGCGCACGAAGCCGTGCAAGATGCCGTGTCGGTTTACGAAAAGTCGCAGCCAGATGTAAGCATTGCCGTCACGTATAGCGGCACAAAAGTGATCGCTAAGGAAGTCTCGCAGGGTGTTCCGATCGATCTGATCGTAATCGGTGAGACCGCAATGGACGGCTTGAGCGCGTTCATCGATGCGCCCGCGCCGCTCTTCAAAGAACACACGGCAATCGCCGTCGCGAAGTCGGCAGGCGGAAAGATCCACGACGCACGCGACTTGGCAAAGCCGGGAATTCGCTTCGACAAACGTGTGCCCGGAACGTTTGCCGGTGATTTCCAGCAGGCGGTGACGACAAAGCTTACCGCACTGTATGGTAAAGACTTCGCTGCCAAATACGACACAAACGCCAGCGTCAGTCGGCTCGACACTGGAAAACTTACCGCGCTCATCGAGGCCGATAGCGTGAACGCGGCGATCGTATTCGCAGCAGAAATCGATACGAAGAAGATGTCGATCGTCGCGCTTCCCACCGAAGCCACGGTCACGATTCCTTATTCATCGGCATTCGTAAAAGTATCGCAGCATGTTGCGGAAACGAAGGCCTTTCTCGCCTGGCGTGGCGGAGCCGACGGTCAAGCGATCTTCCATGCGCATCATCACGACCCCAAGTAATCCTCGCTAGTAGCGCGCCAGAGTGGCCGTCGTGGCGAGAGCCGCACGGGCATATTCGCGTCGCCTGCGAATCGCACCACTATGTTCGAAGTGTTCTATACGACCGCTCGCGTCGCTCGCATCGACGCGAGCGATCGCACGTCGGCCAAACGCGCATTTGCTGCGTTCGTCCTGTACGACGATCACACCGCGGTTGTGAGCGACATCGAAGTCAGTTTCGGTGATGAAGCCGAACTCGCACCGCTCGATCCGCCACCCGTAGCGGGTTCGCGCGAAGAAATGCGCGCCTGGTTCGCGCGTAGCGAATCGCAATCTGAATCGTTCGAGACGGGTACCTTCGAGGATCCGGAACGCACGCTCGATGCCTATCTCCGATTGCTTGCGACCAACGATCCGTGGCGACTCGAAGGACATGGAAATCGCGGTCGAGTGTTGAGCGCGCTCGCACTTCCTGGGGAGCTTAGGACCCTTGATGGGCGTATATCGTATTCGTTCGATGCGGCGCGTTTTTTCGACTATCTCCGCCTAGATGTGATCGTCGCACTGGATCCGGCGCGTCCGCAAGACAGCATTCGGATCGAACGACTGCTTGCCGTGAGTGCGCTCGCGGACGATGGTTTGCGACAAATCGTCTCGGCCTACGAAACGATCGCACTGCAGCGACGCTTGACCGCGCGCTTTGTGAATGCGAATGACGAGGGGCCTACGTTTCACGTGACGTTTCTTCCCGCCGCGTGGGCACAGTACGTCGCGCATCGATGCGATGAGCCGGAACGATTCGAGCCGCCTCCGGGGTGGACATCGGCGTATCCGGACGCTCCCGCGCCGTAGGTTCGCACGAAACGCGGCCTGTGACGCCGGTCGCGATTACGCAAGAATGTCGTGAATTGTGTCTAGAAACATAAGCGTTAACAGGCTTTCTAGACCAGGATAAGGTTTCGCCGGGTGATTGAAACCGAAAGGACAATTGCGACCATGGCAAACCGAATAACCTACCAAGAAGACGGACGTAGCGCATCCGGCGTCATTCTGGAGCTCTCAAGGACCGCGGTTGTCTTCATGGCATCGGCGAAACCTCGCTACGCGACTTTTCAAGTTCACGGCCATTCGCGCGATACCGCGGCGAGCTTTACCGCGCAGGCGCGGCTACTAAGCGCTGTTCCCGTAACCGTTCATGGCGCAATGTGGGTCCGCGTGACGTGCGGCCTCGTTCGCGATCTGCCTCCCGCCTCCAAGCCCGCACGCACCCCGGTCGTCCGCGGTGAGAGCCTGCCTTCACCGCGGAAACCAAGCGTCTCGCGCAGGCGCCCGTCGTAGCGCAGATTCTTGGGATCACCGTCGTGCACACCGCTAGCGTGATTACCACTGCCACAGGGAAAGCAATCTT
>Ga0123337_10004703_pt1 | contig 13787 bp, 10 predicted proteins | sample frozenSSSSmetaG_FD_89792 | JGI IMG/M metagenome (GOLD analysis project Ga0123337, IMG submission 89792) | Glacier valley bacterial and archeal communities from Borup Fiord, Nunavut, Canada, to study Microbial Dark Matter (Phase II) -... | ecosystem: Environmental > Aquatic > Freshwater > Ice >... | reverse complement strand
GGCGCTGTCAGGATCAGTCCAGCGCCGGCTCGATACCGCCAGGGTGCGGCGTTCTTCGAGCGGCGCGTCGTCGAGAAAAGCGTACGGACGCGCGCTGAGAATTTCCGCGGCGAGCGGCGAGGGTGCGGTGAGCTCGCGCGCGACGATGCGGATTTCATCGTGTTCGAGCGCATGCAACAGCGCGACCAGGCCATCGATATCCATCGCTTCGTGCAGGCAGTCGTGCAGGGTCTGGTCGACCAGCGGATGCTGCGGAATTTCGCGCTCGCCAACGAGATTTTCCGCACACGCCACCTGATCGGGGAACACCGTCGCGAGCAGATCTTCCGATTTCATGCGCTGCAGTTGCGCGTGGACTTTCTTGCCGCCGACGAAACGCGGCAAGGCCAGTGCCGTGGCCGCGTTCCAGCGCCAGCGCACGCCGAACATCGGTGCGTCGAGCAAGGCCTGGATCAGCACATCTTTGACCGATGACGAATGCAGATAACGTGCGACATCGTCGAGCGGAAAACTGTGGCTGGTCGACAGCGACAAAATAATCGCGTCTTCGGTCGCCGCGGCCTGCAGCTCGAAGTTGAACTTGCGGCAGAAACGCTTGCGCAGCGCAAGGCCCCACGCACGATTGATGCGGCTGCCGAATGGCGAATGGAGGATCAGCTGGGTGCCGCCGGATTCGTCGAAAAAACGTTCCATCACGAGATCGGTTTGCGTCGGCAACAATCCGAGTGCGATCTTCGCGCCGCCGAGATAATCGACCAGTTGCTGCGCCGCTGCGGGTGCGATGCCGATCTCCCCGGTCAGCCACGCCATCGCACTACCGACTTTTGTATCGAGACGTTCGGAAACCTGCGCGCGCAAACGCGATACCGCGTATGAAAGTTCGTCGCTGCGACCGGGCGCTTCACCGAGCCAGAACGGAATGCTCGGCGGCGCGCCTTGCGCATCCTCGACACGCACCACGCTGCGCTCGACGCGCAAAATCCGGTACGACGTATTGCCGAGCTGGAAGATATCTCCGGCCAGGCTTTCGACCGCAAAGTCCTCGTGCACCGTGCCGACGACGTGCGATTGCGGCTCGACCACGACCTGATAATCGGCGGTGTCGGGAATCGCGCCGCCCGAGGTGATCGAGGTCAGCCGCGCGCCCTGGCGCGCGCGCAAAATACCGTTGACCGCATCGCGATGGAGGTAACCCGCGCGCTGGCCGCGTCGCGTCGTGAAACCTTCGGCGAGCATGCGCACGACCGCGGTGAATTCGTCGCGCGTGAGTTCGGCGAACGGATACGCGCGGCGCATGAGTTCGAACAACTCGGCCTCGTCGCAATCGTGGCTCGCAACTTCGGCGACGATCTGTTGCGCGAGCACATCGATCGGTTTGCGGATCAGTTTCAGCGTATCGAGTTCGCCCTCATGCACGGCGTGCAGCAACGCGCTGCATTCGACCAGATCATCGCGCGATTGCGGAAACAGCCGGCCTTTTGGCGTGCCGCCGACGGCATGGCCGGAGCGCCCGACTCTTTGCAGGAAGGCCGCGATCGAGCGCGGCGAACTGAGCTGGCACACCAGATCGACCGCGCCGATATCAATGCCGAGTTCCAGCGATGCGGTGGCGACCAGCGCGCGCAGGTCGCCGCGCTTGAGGCGCTGTTCGGCGTCGAGGCGCTGATCCTTCGCCATGCTGCCGTGATGCGAGGTGATCGCGTCCTTGCCGAGCCGTTCGCTGAGATAACGCGCGACTCTTTCGGCCATGCGTCGTGTATTGACGAAAATCAGCGTGGTGCGATGACTCGCGATGAGCTCGGCGAGCCGGTCGTAAACCTGTTGCCAGACATCGCCAGACATGATCGCTTCGAGCGGCGCGGCCGGCACTTCGATTGCCAGATCGCGATGCCGGATATGACCGGTGTCGACGATCTCGCAATCCGCCGCGCCATCCGGTAACACACTGCCGTTGCCGACCAGAAAACGTGCGACTTCCTCGATCGGCTTTTGCGTCGCCGACAGACCGATGCGCACGAGGCGACGCTCGCACAGTGCTTCCAGCCGCTCCAGCGACAATGCCAGGTGACTGCCGCGCTTGTTCGGCGCGAGCGCGTGGATTTCATCGACGATCACGCTGCGTGTGGTCGCGAGCATCTGTCGACCCGATTCCGAACCGAGCAGGATGTACAACGACTCCGGCGTGGTCACGAGAATATGCGGCGGGCGTTTGCGCATCAGCGTGCGCTCGGATTGCGGCGTATCGCCGGTACGTACCGCGGTGCGAATTTCGACATCCGGCAAACCTAGGCGCAGCAGCTCTTCGCGGATGCCGGCGATCGGCGCTTCGAGGTTGATGCGGATATCGTTCGACAACGCTTTCAGCGGCGAAACGTAGACCAGCACGGTTTCGTCGGGCAACGGCATCTGCATGCCACGCTGGATCAGCGCATCGATCGCCGCTAGAAACGCTGCGAGTGTTTTACCCGAGCCGGTCGGCGCCGCGATCAGCACGTGGCGGCCGGATTGAATCGCTGGCCACGCTTGCGCCTGGGCCGGCGTCGGCGCGCTGAATGTGCGCTCGAACCAGGCAGCGACGGCAGGGTGGAATCCGTGGTTTGGCATGAGAATACTATTGTGCCATGCGGCGTTAAACCAACGTGCGAAAGTCGCGACGTCGGCGAAATGTTTTGCGTCCGCTGCGCTACGTCGTCATCCTTGCGCCGAACCTTCCTGCGAGAACTCTCTTGGCACCCAAAGCAACCGTCTACAAAGCCGATCTGCAGATCAGCGACATGGATCGTAATTACTACGCGTCGCATATCCTGACACTGGCGCAGCATCCGTCCGAAACCGTCGAGCGGCTGATGGTGCGCTTGCTCGCGTTCGCGCTGAATGCGCATGAGTTCCTGGCGTTCGGCAAAGGCCTGAGCGATGACGACGAGCCGGATCTGTGGCAGAAGGATCTGACCGGCGCGATCGATGTCTGGATCGAGATCGGCCAACCCGACGAACAGCGCATTCGCCAGGCCTGCGGCCGCGCGCGACAAGTGATCGTCTACAGCTACAGTGGTCGCAGCGCGGAAATCTGGTGGGACAAAATCGGCCCTGCGCTGGAGCGCAGCAAGAACCTGAGCGTGATCGATGTGCCGGCGCGCTGCGTGCAACAGATCGCGACGCTGGCCAATCGCAATATGCAGTTGCAATGCCTCATTCAGGACGGCCAGATTCAGCTGATGGGTGATGACACGAGCGTCGAAATCGAGCTCGTCACACGACGCCTGCCGATCAGCATGCAGCAAAACCGCTAGGCCCTATCGAAACGCTGCAAAACTCCGATCGAAGGCGTGGACGCTTGCCACTGCAGCGCATGCCGGAGTAGTGTTCGTCCGCGTAATCAACCCTTATCCGAGCGCCGCACAAAGGATTATTTATGGATTGGCAGAAAGGCCGCGAAAGCGACAACGTAGTCGAGGACGATGGTAACGGCGGTGGTGGCGGAGGCGGCGGTGGCATGCGCTTCGGCGGCTTTCATCTCGGCTTCGGCGGCATCGCCATCGTCGTGGTGGTGAGCCTGCTGCTCGGCAAGAATCCGCTCGAAATCCTTTCGCTGCTGAGCAATGGCGGCGGGGATGTCAGCAGTGTGCAGTCCACACCGCGCGTCGCACCTCCAGCGGGTCAGCCGGCGACCAGCAACGATCCGCAGACCAAGTTCGTGCGCGTGATCCTCGCCAGCACCGAGGATGTCTGGGAAGCGTATTTCAAGGCCAACGGATCGCAATACCAGCGGCCCAAGCTCGACCTGTTTCATGGCAGCGTGCGCTCGGCGTGCGGCCAGGCATCCGAAGCGATGGGGCCGTTTTATTGCCCTGGCGATCAACGCGTTTATCTCGACCTGGATTTTTTCCACGAGATGGATACGCGTTTCCATGCCAGCGGCGATTTCGCACGCGCGTATGTGATTGCGCACGAAGTCGGCCATCACGTGCAGAACCTAATCGGCGTGTTCGACGCGGTCGAAAAACAGCGCGCGCGTGGAGCGGCGATGGAAGGTGCGACCGGTTTGTCGGTGCGCCAGGAATTGCAGGCCGATTGTTTCGCCGGCGTCTGGGCGAACAAATCGCAGGCGCAATTGCAGTGGCTGCAAGCCGGTGATATCGAAGCGGCGATGAATGCGGCGAGCGCGGTGGGCGACGATCGATTGCAGAAACAGTCGCGCGGTTATGCGTCACCGGATTCGTTTACGCACGGCACGTCCGAGCAGCGCCAGCGCTGGTTCCGCACGGGTTTCGACGGTGGCGATCTCGGCCGCTGCGATACGTTCAAGGCGACGACGTTGTAGCAGAATATCGCCAGTGTATGGCTGCGTTTTTCGCATGCGCCGGGTTGTGCTGCGCAATCCGGTTGCTGGTGCTGTGAGTATGGATTTTTATTCCGCAGCAGCCTTGGTTTCCGCCGTCGCCAGCAATTCGGGCTGCGCCAGCGGTTCGCTGCGGCGGCTCAGCAATGGATAGACCAGCACGGCGCCGAGAATGATCGCGACACCGGCGTAAAACAAGATGCCGAGCTCGCGTTGTTCGCCGAGCAACAACACCGCGAGCACGATCGCGTAGACCGGCTCGAGGTTGATCGCAAGCTGCGAGCTGAACGCGCTGAGGTGGCGCAACGCGACCAGCGATAGCGCGAATGGCAGCAACGTGCAGCCCATCGCGAGCAACAACAGCAGGGTCGCATCGTGGTTATCGGGCAGCGGAAACATCGCCCCGGTATGCGGCAAGAGCGGGGCGATCAGGCTCAGGAAAATCGTGCCTGCGCCGAGCTCGATGCAGGTGACGGTGAGTGGATCGCCGTGCTCGACCAGGCGCTTGTTGAACGAGCTGAACACCGCGACCAGAAACGCCGACAACACGCCCACGGCGATGCCGAGACGCATCTCCGCCGGCACACCACCGACCACCATCGCGACGCCGGGCACCACGGCAATACCCAGCAGCAACTCACGCGGATCGAAGCGCCGCCGTGCAATCCACGGCTCGATCAGCGCGAGGAAAACCGTACCGAGCGCCATGCAGGTAACGCCGACCGACGCGTTCGCGAGTTTGATCGCGCCGTAAAACGTGAGCCAATGCAGCGACACTAAAACACCGATGCCCGCATACGCCGCGATCAGTCGCCACGGCATCGCGCGCAAGCCGCGCCAGACCTTCGGCACGAGCAGCAACACGATCGTCACCAGCAAGACGCGCCACCAAACCAGCGCCAGCGCCTGCAAAGTGATGAGTTTGCCGAGGATCGCGGTGAATCCCCACAACACGACGCAGAAATGGATTTGCAGCTGGGCTTTGTTGACGGGCGACATGGCGGATCTTGGTTTTCCGGGCTACGCAGACAGTCGCGCAGCGTGAGGCTTTTTGCGACCGCTGAAAAGAGGGTACAGTCGATCCGATCTCGGTGGCGGTGTCGCGCCGCAAATATCTGCAGACGCGACGACACAGTTTTGCATCGACTTGCGTATTGTCTGTTGAGCCGGGTGATTGCTGTTCGCGTTTTGCGCACTGCATCGCACCGGTATTTGTCCTGATCGGATGCAGAGGAGCGTTGCCATGAAATTTTTTTATTGCGTGTTGTTGTTGCCGGGGTTGGTCCTGGCGGATGCGACGATTCCGACCAAGGATCTTGCCGGCTCGAAAGAACCCGCGGTGTTGGGGCGTTACGAAGGTAGTTTCATCGTCGAATCGCAGGCGAAATCCTACGATGCGCTGAGCTTGCCGCTGTCCGCGCTGATTGCCGTCGGTGACGATAAAACCGATAGCCACAACAATAGTTTGTATGCGGCGAAACAAAAGCTGAGCCTGGAAGGAAAGCTTGTGCGCGCGGCGTACGTATTGCCGGCGGAGCGCAGTCCGCTCGAAGTGCTGCGCAATTACCAGCAGGTGCTCAAGGACAAGAACGGCGCGATCCTGTACGAATGTGCCGGCGACGAATGCGGCGGTGACGCCACGGCGGGTGCCGAGCACGGCGGCGGCAGAACGGCGTTGATCGATTCGGTGTATCCGGTGAATGCGGTGACCTCTTCCAATTTCAGCAACGGTAATTGCGCGATCAATGCCGGTCATGTCGATCAACGGTTTTTTGTCGGCAAGCTGGACAATGCGGGCATCGAAATACATGTCGCCGTGCTCACTTACACGGTGCGCGACGAGTTGTATTGCAAGGCGCTGAACGAACGCACGGTCGCGCTGGTGGTGACGCTCGAAGCAAAAGCGCGCGAACAGAAAATGGTGGCGGTCAAGGCCAGCGAACTCGCGCAGAGCATCAATGCGACCGGCAAGATCGCGTTGTACGGCATCTATTTCGATCTCGACAAAGCCGAGCTCAAGCCGGAATCGAAACCACAGATCGACGAGATCGCCGCGTTGCTCAAGGCCGATCCCGCACTCAAGCTGATCGTGGTCGGTCATACCGATAATCAGGGCGCGGCGGCGCATAACGTCGAGCTGTCGAAAAAGCGCGCCGACGCGGTGGCGGCTGGTTTGCAAACGCAATACGGAATCGCGGCCGATCGGCTGCTCGCGCAAGGCATGGGTAGCGCGGCGCCGGTCGCGAGCAATGACAGCGATACGGGGCGCGCGAAAAATCGTCGTGTCGAGCTGGTCAAGCAGTAACACATAGTCACCGGCTGCCGATCCCGCTGGAGCTTCGGCCTGCATGAACATTTGCCTGGCGTAGGCAAGCAAACACCGACTCGATGCCGAAGTATCGAGTCGGTTTTCATGCGCATCACACAGGCATAATCGCGACAAAAAAGCTTGACGAGATATTTTGTAAGATATATCGTAAGTAACACTTAACGTAACTTACGGAGGCAATATCATGAATATCCATCATTGGCTCGGTCGGCACCACCATCACGATCATCACGCTGCGCACGAACGGCACGATTGCATCGGACGCGGCGGTCGTTTCGCGGGATTTGGCGAGGGCGGCGGCGGATTTTTTGGCCGTGGCGGACGCGATGACGGGCGCGGCGGACGGCACGGCGGCGGCATGGGCCGCATGTTCGGGCCGGGCGATTTGAAGCTACTCATCCTCACCCTGATCGCGGTGCAACCGCGCCACGGTTATGAACTCATCCGCGCGATTGAAGACATGTTCGGCGGCAATTATTCGCCGAGTCCCGGCACGATCTACCCGACCTTGACCTTGCTCGAAGACCAGGGTTACGCGCGCATCGAAACCACCGAAGGTAGCAAGAAGCTGTATGCGATTACGCCCGAGGGCGAGGTATTTCTGGAAGCCAATCGCGAAGCCGCCGAAGGTGTATCGGCGCGCCTGGACGTGACCGCCAAGGCGATGGCCGGGGAAGCGGCACCGAATGCGATTCGCGAGGTGCTGCATACCTTGCGGCATGCGCTGAAGCTGCATCGCGGGCCGTGGACTGCCGAGAAAATCGCGCGGGTCAAACTCAGTATCGAAAACGTGATCGCCCAGATCAGCAAGGGCTGAGGCGGGCGGTGCGCTTGCGCTCAGTGGTCAGGCATGGGCGAGTAGCGCATTGACACGACGGATCACGGCGTTGGCAAATTCCTCGCCCTTCGCCTTGCCGACGATGCGGCGATATTCGGGGATGATCTCGCGCAATTCGTCCGCCGAATAACAATGCTCCAGCTTCAGCGTAAAACGAAATGCGCTGAAGCTGCCGAGCAAACCCAGTGCGGCCACCGCCGATTCGTTGAGCAACTGCTTGGCCTGTTGCTGCACCGGCACGATATCGTTGGCCGCGACGTTGCCGGCGCCCGCGGCATGCACATGCGTATCTGCAGGTTCTGCGACGATCAGGCCGAGGCTGGCGAGCTCGCTGAATATCGCTGCGGTATCGCCGAGCGAGCGCATGCTGTGAGAAATTTCGGCGATGGTCTGATCGCCGTGGATCATGATCAACATCGAACGCGAGCGCGGCGACAGCTTGTGCGCGCGCTGTCCGATTTCACGGTGACCCGCAGTAGTTTTCATCGGAACGTCATTCGCTTGCATGACTTTCTCCCCAGAGTCAGTTCGGATCAGATCGGTGTGCAGCTGACGTGATCATATACGACCATTGTCGCCCGTGTTGTAGCAAATCGAGCTGTTTTTGAATGTGCGATGGCTCGCAAATCGAAGCAGCCTCGAATGCTGCGAGTTGTTGACGGACAGTTCGCCGGCACAGATCGAGCAATAAGCCCAGCATCAGTGAAGTGCGTCTTAAGGATGAATTTATATAGTTCTTTAGGATGTTATGCGCGGCGGCATTTTGGCCTAAAGTCTGCGGCGCCAAACAGGCTCAATCTGGGGAAAACTCATGCTTCGTTCGACACGCCTGCATCCACTTGCGGCATTGATCGCGCTCGCGATCGCTACTCCTGGACTTCATGCTGCCACCGAGACCAATTCCGGTTCAACGCTCGCAGCGGTCGAGGTGACGACATCCAAGGTACCCGAGCCGGTCGAGCAGACACCGGCGATGATTACGGTGATCAGCGGCGACGAGTTGCGCGCGCGCGGCGTGGTCGATCTGCGCACCGCACTGAGCCTGGTGGCGGGCGTCGATATCGCCCCGGGCGGTGATGCCGGCCCCGCCGCATCGGTACCGGGCCTGTGGGGTCTGCGTGAATTCGACGCATTCCTGCTTGTGGTCGATGGCATTCCTTCCGGCGGCAGCTTTAATCCCGCGCTCGTCACGCTCGATCTGACCAACGTCGAGCGCATCGAAGTGCTGCGTGGTGCGGCGCCGGTGATGTATGGCGCGACCTCGTTTGTCGGCGTGATCCAGATCATTCATTACGCCGCTGGCGAAACACCATCGCGCGCCTCGATCGGCGTGGGCACGCGCAGCACCGGCATCGCCTCGATCAGCACCAACCTCAGCGACTGGGGCACGTTCAAGCAATCGATCAGCGCCAACGTTTCAACCCAGGATTTCAGCCAGGATCGCTCCGGTGTGGATCGCGCGCATTTGCTCTATCGCATGGCCGGCGACAGCGAGCTTGGCAAGCTGCATTTCGATCTGGATGCGACCACCGTGCACCAGGATCCGTACAGCCCGCATCCGGTCGAAGACGGCCGGCTCACGCCGCGTTTTCCGCTCGATGCCAACATCAATCCGACCGATGCGCGACAGGATCAGAATCGTGTGCAGTTGAATGCCGGCTTGAACCGGAATATCGGTATCGGCGAATGGGTGACGACACTCTCGCTCGACCATTCCGAAGGCAAGAATGTTCGTGGTTTTCTGCGCGAGGATTTCGCCGATGATGGTATGACCCACAACGCCGATGGATTCCGCCAGACGGTGAAACTCACCGATGCGTATTTCGATTCCTACATCGCCATGCATCCGGCGTCGGAGTTGACCTGGACGGTTGGCCTCGACTGGCTGTATGGCAACGGTCGGCAGAACAGCGACAATTTTGAATACGGCGTGTTGCCGAATGGTGCCAATGCGCCGACTTCGCATCAGCTCGAAATCGATGAATCGACGCAGCTGCGTGACCGCCGCAATTTCGGCGGTGTGTACAGCCAGATCGACTGGAAGCCGACCTCGCGTTGGGACATCGTCGCCGGATTGCGCTTCAACGACACGCACGAATCGCGCGATGGTCAGGTCATCGATCGTCACGCCGATCCCGGCACGCCGCCGGATGCGAATGCCGACAAGCAAAGCAAGAGTCGCCTCGCCGGCATTCTTGGTGCGAGTTACGCGCTGTGGGAAAGCGGCGAGGACAAACTCACGGTCTTCGCCGACTACCGCAACACCTACAAACCGGCGGCGATCGATTTCGGGCCGGAAGCCGAGGGCAGCATCCTGCAACCGGAAACCGCCAACAGTTGGGAAACCGGTTTGAAGGGCCAGCTTGCCGACGGACGATTCGACTGGGAGCTGTCGTACTTCCACATGAATTTTTCCAACCTCGTGATCCCCGAAAATATCGGCGGTTTGCCGGGTCTCGCCAATGCCGGTAAATCGCTGTTCAAGGGTGCCGAGATCGAAGCCAGTTATCGCCTAACGCCCGATCTGCGTCTGCGCGGCACCTACGCGTATCACAACGCGCGTTTCACCGAACGACTGGTCGAACAGCCGGATGGCAGCTTCAGCAATCTTGCCGGCAATCACCTCGAAGTATCGCCGCAGAATCTCGCCGCGCTGGGCCTGATTTATGCGCCGATCCACGGTTTTGAAGGCTCGCTGGTGTGGAATGTCGTCGGCAAGCGTTTCCTCGATCAGGAAAATGAAACGCCGGTTGGCGCGTATGTAACCCTCGATGCCGGACTCGGTTATCGATTTGAACGCTGGGAGCTGCGTCTGGACGGCTATAACCTGAGCGACCGGCGCGATCCGGTCGCGATCAGCGAGCTTGGTGGTGGACAAGCCTATCGCTTGCCGGGTCGCCGCGCGGTGCTGTCGGCAACGGTTCAATTCTGAAATAGCTGGCGCGGGTTTCAGCACTCGCGCCAAACCCTGCCATAGCCTCGTTCTCCGCCAATGGAGGGCGAGGGTATGCGCGCCAGATTCCTGCGGATCCCTTCCTCTCGATCCGTGCAGCTGCCACTCGGTTGTTCCGTTCGTGTCGTTGTAGTGACTTCCGGCCCATTCACTAGTGTTAACCAAACACTATGATGAGGTCGTGTTGTGCGATCAAGGCCACCGAGCGTGCTGGATACCGAATCACATCTGAAGAAGTTCCAGAAGGAACTCAGCACCGGCACCGTGTCGCTGGTTTTGCTCGCTGTGCTGGCGCAGGCGCGCGCGCCGATGTACGGCTACCAGATCGCCAAGCGTCTGGAAAAAGGCGGCGAAAGCCTGTTCAGCGGCAAGCAGAGCGCGTTGTATCCGGTGTTGCGAAATCTCAGTGCGGCGGGTCTGCTCGAAAGCACGATCGAACCATCCATCGCGGGTCCGCCGCGACGCTATTACGCGATTACGCGACTGGGTCGCGGTGTCCTCAAAGAATGGATCGCCAGCTGGTCGGCGGCCCGTGAATTCGTCGAAAACGTGCTGGAAGGAACATTGCCATGAGCACCATCCCGAAAACCATCAACGCTTATCTGCAGCAGTTGCACGCGGCTTTGCAGGGAGCCGATCCAGCCCTGATCCAGGACGCGCTGTACGACGCCGAGGAACATCTGCGCGCTGAACTTGCCGAGCATCCCGGCGTGGATGAAGCCGCGATGATCGCGCGTATTGTCACAAGTTACGGCGCGCCGGAGGAGGTCGCGGATATTTATCGTGTCAAGGAAGGCCAGGTGCAGCAGGCTTTGCGCACGCCACGTGCACCGCCGCGCACGTCGGCCTTCGGTAAATTTTTCGGCGTGCTCGCCGACACGCGTGCCTACACCGCGTTGTTCTACATGTTGTTGTCACTCGGCACCGGTATCTTCTATTTTGTCTGGACCGTCACCGGCCTGAGCCTGTCGCTGGGATTCATGGTGCTGATCATCGGGATCCCATTTGCGATTCTGTTCTTTGGCAGCGTGCGTGCGCTGGCCCTGGTCGAAGGGCGATTGGTTGAAGTGATGCTCGATGTGCGCATGCCGCGCCGCCCGCCTTATACCGAAATCGGCCTGCCGATTCGTTCGCGCATCAAGACGTTTTTTACCGATCCGCGCAGTTGGTCGACGCTGATCTACATGCTGCTGATGTGTCCGCTGGGCGTGTTGTATTTCACTCTTTGCATCACCGGCATGAGTTTCGTGCTGGCGCTGATGTTCGGGCCGATCATCAAGGCGATCACCGGCTACGGGATTCTCAATATCAACGACGTTGCGTATGCGCCGCCGTTATGGGCCGAGCCGTTTACCCTGGTTGCCGGAATCGTGCTGCTGTGTGGTGTGCTGCACATGGCGCGCGGCATCGGCTATATGCATGGGCAATTGGCCAAACATATGCTGGTGATGCGTTAGTCGCGCGAGAAACTCTTGCGCCCCAATCCATCGGATACGAAATATTTCGGCGTGGACGACTGCAGTGATGCAGCGGCGCCCACCACATCGAAATCGGCAATAACGCGGTATCCTTTTGGTTTGATCGAGCGCGTCGACCATGTGCTTGAAGGTTATCAATCTTGATGGTGGGAGAACCTGGATGCAACGTCTTGCTGGTTGCTTGATTGCGGGCGTATTGCTGGTCGCAAGCATCGATGCTTTCGCGCAAGAAATTACCGCAAACACGTCCGCTCCAACACGCGTTCTGCCGAAGGTTCTGAGTGCCGATATTCCGCACTACGACCACGTCGTTATCGCGATCATGGAAAACACCAGCGACAGCACGATCATCGGCAACATCGCGCAGGCGCCGTACATCAACACGCTGGCGAAGACTGGTGCGGTTTTCAGCGACTCGCATGCGATCACCCATCCGAGTGAACCGAATTATCTCGCGCTGTTTTCAGGTTCGACGCAGGGGCTTGCCGACGATTCCTGTCCGCACAGTTTTACCGGTCTCAACCTCGGCAGCCAGTTGATCGCGGCGGGGTTTACGTTCCAGGGATTTTCCGAGAGCATGCCGTCGAACGGTTACACCAGTTGCGGCTCGGGCACGTATGCGCGCAAACACAATCCGTGGGTCAATTTCAGCAGCGGTACGAACAGCGTGCCGAGTACAAGCAATCTGACCTTCGCTGCGTTTCCATCGGGCGCAACGCCGGATTTCCGCACCTTGCCGACGCTTTCCTTCGTCGTGCCGAATCTCTGCAACGACATGCACGATTGTCCGATAGCCACCGGCGACGCATGGTTGCAAACCCACATCGATTTTTATGTGCAATGGGCGCGATCACACAACAGCCTGTTGATCCTGACCTGGGACGAAGACGATTCAACGACCAGCGCCAACCAGATTCCGACTCTGTTTGTCGGCGCGCATGTGCGCGCCGCTACGTTCTCCGAGCACATCGATCATTATTCGGTGTTGCGCACACTCGAAGACATGTTCGGACTCAGCGCCATCGGCGGCGCGGTGAATGCGACACCGATCACCGACAGCTGGAACATCTTCGCCGACGGTTTTGAATAACGGTGCGGGCGGATTGGCAATCCGGCGCGTGGCATGGACAATGCGACGCTGGCTGTTCGTTTTGCATTGCGGATGATGTCTGATACAGCGACGTGTAACACAACCGACAAGGGGTAGCTGCAATGCGGATTTCAACCGACAAAAATGCGTCTGCGAGTATCAAGCAAATGCGCCGATTTAATTCGTTGCGCGCGATCGTCTGCGCGATCGCCCTGACATGCGTGTCGCTCGCGCACGCTGATGCGAGCAAACCCGCCAAACCGCTGACCATGAGTGACGTGCTCGCCGCGTCCAAGGCCAGCGACTGGCGTCCGCTCGATGCCGACAACACCTTGTATCTCGAACTTGCGGGCGGTCGTGTCGTGATCGAACTGTCGCCGGCGTATGCGCCGAAACATGCCACCAATATCAAGGCGCTCGTGCGCGAAAAATACTTCGATGGCCTCGCAATTCTGCGCGTGCAGGACAACTACGTCGTGCAGTGGGGCGATCCTGAATCGGATGACAAAACCAAGCAGCGCGCCATCAAGAATGCGCAACGCACTCTCGCGCCGGAGTTCACGCGCAAGATCAGCACCGACCTGCCATTCACGCGGCTGCCCGATGTCGATGGTTACGCGCCGCAGGTTGGATTTTCGAATGGATTTCCGACCGGACGCGATCCGAAAACCGGCGACACGTGGCTGGCACATTGCTACGGCATGGTCGGCGTCGGCCGCGACAACGAGGTCGATAGCGGCAGCGGCGCGGAGTTGTACGT
>Ga0123337_10004701_pt1 | contig 13789 bp, 4 predicted proteins | sample frozenSSSSmetaG_FD_89792 | JGI IMG/M metagenome (GOLD analysis project Ga0123337, IMG submission 89792) | Glacier valley bacterial and archeal communities from Borup Fiord, Nunavut, Canada, to study Microbial Dark Matter (Phase II) -... | ecosystem: Environmental > Aquatic > Freshwater > Ice >... | reverse complement strand
CCAGATTGGCGGGCAGCGCCTGGTTGTGAAATGGATCGACTGTACCCGAGCCGGTACCGGAAGTCGAAGCCGCCCCACTGCCCTTTGATTTGCCCTGAGCGAGTTTACCCAGCGCGTCATTCAGCTGGCCAGCGAGTGAACTGAACGCTGCGCCGTATTCGGTATCATTACCCAGCAGCGGGGTCGTGTCGCGCACGTAGGCCTGAGCCATCTCCATCGACTGCCCCAGTCCTTTGCGTGGTTTGCCGCTGGTGTTGTTGAGTGCCTGACTGAGTTGGCCCAGCAAGTCACGCCCGTCGTCGAGCCGATTGCGCTGGAGTGAGTTGTCAGGCTGCGCAAACTCCACAGACGGCATTGCCCCCGACGCACTCGCCGAGGTCAGGGCCAGGTGGTGAGGCAGTTCTGCGATTGGCTGCTCGTAGGAATACGACTTGCTTTCGCGCTGCGAGGGGACAAAATTCCCGTCGGCGTCGAGGCTCATCGGCTGGCGAACTTTACCACCTTCCGTTTTCTGAATCCGGAAGAAACGCCCTGAATCGTCATGCACCACATCCTCCCCCGTCACCGGTGATTTACTCACGCGGGTCGGCGTGAAATCATCCTGATAGCGGACGGGGCTGTACTGCTTCTTGTAAGCCGTCAGCTTGTTGTGGAAAAAGTCTTTTACCGCCGATCGAGTTGGCTGGTTGTCGTATTCAGCCAGGGTTTGACCGGCGAGGGTTTCGAGTTCATTCTGACGCGCAGCAAAAGCCTGTTCAGCCTGAAACTGACCGGCAATCGGCTGGCCCTGATCGTCCATAGCCGGACCACCGAGTTCACGCGTAATCTGATTGCGCCGTATTTCGGCTTTCAGCGATTCACCCGGCGAAAGCTGACCGCCCTGCAAATTCTGATCGATCGTACTTAGTTCGTCTTTCAGCCCCGTCAGTTGCGCTGCGGCCTGACTGTTGGCCGCCCGCTCAGCACTGAGGTTGAACATCACAAACCGATCGGAATCCGTAAAGCCCTCGACGTTGGAAAACTCAACCGCTGTTTCAGCCATTTGCCGAACGGTCTTCTGAATCTGCCCCAGCTGCTCGTCATTGATGCGACCCGCCTTGTGTTCAATGTCCAGCGCATAATTCACCTTTAAATTCTGCGTAAGCGCGTCGATATCAGGTGCACCCGCGTCAGGGTCAAGTTTGGCGACCTGGTTGCGCACGTCGGCGTTAATAAAGCCGAATACCGTGGGGTCAACCATCCCTTTCTGCACGAACGTACCCATGCCGGTACCGACGATGGTACCCAGCAGGGTGCCGTACATGGCGTCAAAGACGTAGTTGCCCAGCGTGGGGTCTTTAAACTTGCCATTACCCTCGGTAGCCCCGGTGGCCGCGCCAAAGTTGTTGTAAAATTGCCGGGAGGCATTCTCTACCAGACTCTGCAAAAATTCCTCGCCCCCCTCAGCCATGCCCTGCTCCTTGAAGCCGGTACCGACGCGGTTGGCAAGTTTGCCAAACAGGCCCATTTCTTTGGGCCGTGAGATTCGCCCCAGCGCGTTCTTGCCAATACCTTCGGCGGTATCCATCAGCAGTTCGGCTGTGATCGGCTTACCGGCCAGGCCTGTCAGCGCCTGCCCCAGTTCGTGCATTGTGACCTGCCGGATGGTTTGCGCTGCGGCTTCTTTCGACAGCCCCAGCGCTTTTGTGAGGGCCCCCATGTTGGCGGTTTCAATGTAGCCGTTCAGGGCCGCGACCGGAATGGCCAGCAGCGTGGCATCTTTAATCGACAGCCCCGCCTGTAATGCCTCACTCTGGTAGGAAGGGAACATTTGCAGAAACGAGCTAAGCCCGGTGGCTTTGGTCACGACCGAGCCAATCTTACCCAGCTTGGCTGTTTGGGCCGCTACCAGGGCTGCATCACCCACCGCCACCGCACCGCGCAGCGTTGACCGGGCTGCAATGCCAGCGACGGTACCGGCTCCCGCCGTCAGCAGGCCGGGCAGAATGTAGGAGAACAGCGAGCCAGCCGTACCGATCAGGCTTTTGGCGTCGAGGTTCAGATCAAGACCCGTTTCACTATCGTAGCTGGCCAGCCCTTTCTGATAATCTTCACTGACGAAGGTACGCATGGGTGCCATCGTGCTCTCGATGCTCTTGTTGGCCCGCTCCCATTCCCTTTCTTTGCCGCTGGCCAGCCCATAGGCCGCCACAGCAAGTTTAGGCAGCGACTCAGCCAGATCAACCAGCCCGTTTCCTGTCAAACCCAGAAACGCCTGGGTTTTGGACACCGAGCCTTTGGATTGCGCCGCCTCCGTACTAAGTAACGCCCGCCGATTGGCCAGAAAATTACTCGCCGAATTATTACCCAGCACCCGATCCGTCAGGTTAGCATAGTGATTGAGCAGCTGGGCTTTGCGTACCCCATCACCTGACCCGATAGCCGCGTTGAGTTCTTTTTGCAGCGCATCAGGGTTTTTGCCATTCTGGCGCAGCACCTTACTCAGCGTGGGATCGAACGAATACGAACTAATTTCCGGGTACAGATCATTCGCTGTTGCTTTGGGCTTTGGCTTTGGGCCGGGTCCATCGGTCAGGCCATCGGGCAGGGCCAGGGGAGCAAATTCGGTTTGGTCAGTCATGAAAGGGGGAAAAAAGCAAAAGAGTTAGTAGCGGTTGGGCGAACCAAACGAATCAAGTGGAGGGGCCGGTGGTTTGCTGTTGTTGCCAGGCGTTATACTGAGCCGGACCAAGCGTGTTGAACTGGCTGATGTGGGTGCATCGGTCGTCCTCGTCCATACCCGGCGAGAATACCCCCGGCAGCACCAGCCCCAGACAGGCCTCTACCGTCGAGATAGACGTAGCCGCAATGGGAAATGGTTTGCCCGACACAAACACCCCGCCGGTCACGATGCGAAGCCGTTCCGTCGGCCAGCACATCCGCCGAACCGCCTCGGCATACTGTTTGCTGACCAGCAGCAGTTCAGGCCCTTCGGGCATCACATCCGCGCCCGTCAGCCGTTCGCAAATGACCGGAATACCCAGACACAGCTGATCGAGCATGGGCTGTACCCGGATGCGCAGGGCCGGACCGGCCACCGGAATTTCGCGGATTACCCGCAGCTGGCTTTCGTCGCTGACCTCAAAACGATTGTTGCCCAGCAGCCTCAGCCCCTGCATCTGTACGAAGCGGATGGACCTGGCCGTGTAGTTGAGTAGCTTCATGACCCCAGTAAGGTTGGGACGTTGACAATTTTTCCGGCGCGGGTAATCAAATCGACTTCGGACAGATTACCCGACTTCTGCAAGTACTCACCGGCCTGTCTCACGCAGTCGTCTTTATCGGTACCGACACAGAAGGCAGCGCCATTAAGGATAAACCCGTAGGTTTTTGCCGGACTTTCTGTCTCACCCAAAATGGCCTTTTTGACCACACCAGCCACCGACTTTAGAGACGGGTAGCCTTTTTGGTCGAGAATCAACCCAAAATCAGTTGCATGAATCGCTGGAATAGTTTGATCAAACCGCTCATACGGCTGCATGTCGTTCCGGGCCTGATCGACAACGGCACGTGCTCCCGCAGTTGCCTCATCGTCTTCAGGTATAGCCAACTGTTCCCGCCGGTTCTTTATAGCCGCGTCTTTGAGTTTGTTGTCAGCCAGAGAGAAAAAATCGATCACCTTGTCATAGGCCTTTTTTCTGCTCGGCGTCATTGGACGTGGCCACGGCGGATTTTCCTCCAGCTGCCGCAACAAACTGCGACCGGACAGATCCTCTTTCTCAATGGCCTTTACCGGTGGCTCAACCGTCGAGTGAAGCGTATTGGGTCGGGGGTTGGAGATCGACACTACCTTTTCACCATTACCCATGAAGCGGGCTTTGGTACCCGACTCCACTAAGGCCGTGCTCATGCTGTTCAACCTGGGCTGGGCGCGGTAATGGTAGGCTTTCCCCATCCGCTGTCGTTCCATTCCGCCGAGGTGGGTTATTTCCGACAACAGGCTGTTGATGTAGGAAGGCCCCACGCCCGAATACGCGGCCAGGGCTTCTTTGTCGATCAGACCAAACGTCGTTCGGCTAACGCTTGCCGTCAGCCACAGGAGGGCTTTCCCGAATACGTTCTCAGGCCGGGCCGTACCATTGGCTTTTTCATGGTGTTTCCGAATCGCTTCCGCATCATTCGGGTCCACGACGCCTGTAAAGGGCAGAATAGGCAGTTCATTGCTGTTCACATAAATAGATAATTCGTTGCGTCCATAATGAAGAAATGAGCGGACGGTACCCAGCGGCAACTGCACCATTTCGCTTATTTCCTCGTATTTATAGCCCGACATGCGTAGCCGGATTATTTCGGCCTTTTTAGGCCGCAGCTGGTTTAGGCTGACTTCCAGCAACTCCACGCCCAGATTACTTTCTGCCTGATTTTGCGTTTCGCCCGCCTCTAATGTTCCCCAGAACAGTCGCTCGCTCGATACGTCGCATTTGATAAATCGTTTGCCGTTTTTATATTCAGTCTGAAACATCCGCATCTGCATCGTTGCCAGCCAGCCCGCCATGTTCAAATCATTAAAAAGGTGCTCCAACCCAAGTGCTTTAAGAATGGTATCCTGAGCCAGATCCCGTGCTGTATCCTCGTCTTTGGTAAAGCGCATGGCCTGGCGACACAGGGAATCAAAATGGCTCGCTACACGCTGCGCATAATCAGCAGAGGCATCTGTACGGCGTAAAGGTTTTGAAGGGCATACGGTCATAGTCAATCGTTCGTATAGGGGTTATAAAAGTCATTGGTCGTTTTCTGACCTACCGCTTCACGGCTCAGATACTGGTTGAGGGCGCGGTTTTTGTAGAGGTCACCGACCGGTGTATAAAGGGTTGCTTCTTTGGTGTCCGGGTCATAGTTCCCGGCTCCGATTTTACTCACACCCAGCATACCCCGGTAAAGACCGGCTGCTTTGGCATCGTCGGAACTGTTGAAACGAACCTTCACCTTGACAAAGCCCATGGGGGAGCCGCCGTTTTCGGCGTCGCGCCCATTGATGTATATTTTTGGGTCGATGCCGACAATCTGGTGTTTGGAACCCGCCAGATTGATGCCGTTGAAGCCCCCTTTTATGGTAATCCCTTCCTCGATACGACCGCCGGCAAAGCCATCCTTTGTGCGGGTAGCCCCAACCATTGCGGCCAGGGCATCAACGCCTTTGTCGAAGACCTGTAAACTGTTGAAGCGAACCGCCCCGCGCTGTTCACCGCCGAACCGACCCAAATCATAGCCACTGTGGGGTAAGACCTTGTTGCCTTTCAGGTCGCCGTCTGTTTTGTATTCGATGGACGAATTTTCGGCCATGAAGCTGGGCATCAGCGACCGCAGGTAGCCACCGGGCGTATTGTCGATCTGCGCCTGTCTTTTAGCATCACTCACTTTGGAGGCCAACAGCTGATTGCGCAGCGAACCGGTTTGCATCTGCTGACTTTTGAGCCGTTCGCTGCTGGAAAAGGATGCCCGCTGCATCGCCTGGTCCTGCCCTTTCCATATAAATTCCTGCTGATCTTCCAGCGGGTCCGATTTATAGAAGATTTTCCGGTGACCACCGGAGAACTGCCGGAAGTAAATGTCAGCTGCGATCTGCGGGTCGTGGGTTGTGGCCAGATAGTTTTGAATTTCCGCATCAGCAACGGGTTCGCGCAGAAACTTGCTGCGGCCGTACTGGCTGCCAAAATGTTTTACCACCGCGTCAGGATCATCTTTGTAAGCGCCCCGAAACGCAAATTCCGGTGTTTTGCCCGCGTAGTAGTCCATCAAATCCGATTCCGCAGACCGGTAGGCCAGCTTGCCATTCTGGTTTATGACCTGGCCAATAACCTGTTTGCCATCGGCAATAGCTTTTTTAGCTTGCATGATGGCCTCAAGATTCTTTTGACCCAGCTGGTATTCGGCGGACTTTTCGAGGTCGGAAATTTCCTGCTGCTGCCATACCGCCCCTTCTGCCGCCAGAAACTTGGCCAGACTCCCACCGTAGTCGGATTTCAGCCGCGTGAAGTAGCTTTTCTCTTTCTGATCGAGCAGTTTGTTGACCCGATTCTGATCGGGCCGCTCCAGTGGCAGACTGCGCATGTGCTGACGAAAGGCCTGGGTCTGGGCCGAAGCCGCCTGTTCTTTGGTCAGTTCGAGTTCCTGTTCCTGCGTCAGCGCACGCTGGTAACCCAGTTCCTGATCTTTAGCAGCCATCCACTGACCCCAGTTGGTTCGGGGGGTCAGCATATTGGCCATGACAGCGTCGGAGGAAGCAAGAGGGACGACGGGCATACGCAGAAAGGGGGGTGAAAGGATTGTGATGCTAAAAATAGCTACTTATAGCTAAACGACCATACAAGCCACGCAATTAGTTCATTGCGTGGTCTGTATGGTCGCTGAGCAGCAGGAAGAATCTAATTCGGGTTTAGCGAAAGGATGTTGGCTGCTTTGGTTTTTTTGAGCAGGTCCGCCGCCTGTTGTTCCCGGTCGGCCTGAGCCGTGACCAGCCTTGCATACAGCGATCGTGGTCCATAGTTTTTGTCGTAAACGCCGCGCTGCTGTATGTTGTCGATGGCTGAACCTACCAGTGCTGCCCCCGCCTGTCGGGACTGATTGACCTGATCGGTGGCTGTGGCGAAGCGGTCGCGGTTGTCAGACTCAATCTGGCTGGCGACCGTGCCATAGGCCTGTTGATTGTAGCGGCGAAGCTGGGCGTCCTGCTGGGCCATCTGCGCTGTTTGCTGGCCACGCTGCTGACCCAGCCGGGTGAGGGCTGAAAGTCCCACGCCTGGGGACATTCCGGCGGTCTGCTGCGTGATGGCATTTACACCGGCATTATAGGTGTCGGCAATCTGACCGGTAAGGGCATTGGATTCCGGACTGGTAAAGCCTTTATTTTTCTGGGCGATTACATCGGACTGCCACCGCTGAAATTCACCATCGGGGGAATAGACCGGAGCTTTTTTACCCGCCATCACGCCACCGGTGATGATGCGGCCAATGTCGAGCAGATTACCCATCGTATTGCTCTTGTCGCTTTGCTCTGGCTGAACAGCCGCTTGGGGACGCGCAGGTTCAAATTTCGTTTCTGGCTTTGGTGCTTCCAGACCCAGGGCAGACAGCATAGAGTTCTCCGAATTACCCAGCGAGGGTTTACCGCTGGCGGGCATCTGCGGATAGGCGTTGGGTTCATTGACCGGCATGGTATAGTTGAACGCAGTAGCCCGTCGCTTACCGGCCCGTGCCGCACCACTACCCGAGCGGCTACCACCAGAGGCAGCACCAGAGCGACGACCGCCACCGCCACCGCTTACACCACCACCCACACCCATACCCATACTGACGGGAGCCGGAGCATCAACCGGTGTCGGGGGCATACCCAATGCAGCGGCAGTGGCGGCAGTCGGTCTCATGCTCGCACCGGGCAGCGCAAAGGGGGTTGCTGGCACACGAACACCAGAACCAAGACTATCGCCCTGACTATCCATGGCAGTAGCGTGACGACCGATAAGCTCTTTGGCCATTCGTAGCCGGTCACTACGACCAGAGCCAGCAGGATATTCTGACGCCTGTTGTAAATACCGCCGGGCCTGTTCAATATCCAGATTGCGTTTCTCTTTTGCTGACTGGGCCAGATTCCGTTCATTAACTGCCCGCTGGGATTGATCGCTCAGGTTTTGTTTCGAAATGGCATTGGCATCATCAACTTTCTGCTGAGCCTCCATGCGCTTAAGGTCAGCCAGCATCTTGGCCAGATCATCACCCGGCGTCGTTTCGTTGCCCCCCGCATAGTTGTTGGCATCAGAACCTACATTGCCGACGATATCCTTATGCGTCAGCAGTTCTTCATGCACACGTTCGCCAATGGCTTTTATTTTCTGTTCTTCCGGTGCGCCCGATGCGATAATAGCTTTGACAATCCGGTTGGTATTCTGGGTCAGGATGCGCTCACCGTAGCGCATTTTTCCGTAGTGCTCACCCGTCTTCAAATCGTACATGCCGATGTCCTCACTGGTTTTGTCGTCGTCGTCGTAGTGTTTATAGTGCTGGGGAGGTTTTACGTCCACATCGAGGCCTGCGTATTTGTAGCTGCGTCGTTTCGATTCGCCCCCCCCCGCAAACACACTACCGTAATGACGGGGCAGCGGGGTGCCGCCACTGTGGGCCGCAAACTCATCGGATTGTTGCGCTTGGTTCATCACTGTTTTGTTAAAAAGGTTCAGCAGGTCTCCCCGCTTATAGGCCTCTTCCAGCTGTTTCACATCGTAATGCTTCTGCTGTTGATCGAGGGCTTTGTCAAGTTGTGGCTGCGTAATCGTATCGCCCGGCTTAAATCCGGATCGGTGCCGTACCTGCATAATCCGGGAGTGTACTTCACCGGGCCGCCGTATGTAGTCGTCATAGCTCCATTGGTCACTGTTCTGTGTCGCGTCAGGATACAGCAGTGGCTTTTGGGGTGTATCCTTCAGTACCTCACGGCTCTGATTCCACACAGGCGTTTGTGCATAGTCTTCTGGCGGAGCACCTATACCCGCCATATCCTGATAATTGTGGGTAGCCTCATGAACGCTGTGACTTTCCGGATAGAAACTTGACGGATATACTTCGGCTTGCCCGCTACCAGTAACGTAGTTGCCATCGGCAATGGGGTTTCGGGGGTTCTGCTCGGTGGCAGCAACCGGGTTGTTAATCCATCCGGCTGAGGCTGCATCTTCCGGCCCCAGCCCCCCTTTACCGGCTTTGGCCCGACCCTCAACCCATTTTCGCACCCAGTCGGCTCCGGCATCGACTTTCTGCTGCCGGGTCTTTGGTGCAGGCCCCGGATTCGACTCCCCCCCTTCGGCAAAGGTGTCATTGAGCGACTGAAACACGTTGCTTCTACCCATCATACTTTTGGCCTGACGGAATGCTTCGCTGGGGGCTTTGTTGACCAGGCCTAACGTAAGTGTATTGAGCGCGTTTTTCAACCGCCACTGGCCACGCCGAAATGGCTGATTGGCCGACTGACCTACGGCCTCCCGCATCTGCATCAGCCGACTCTGCAGTTCTTTGGGGTCTGTCAGATAAGGATCATCAACCGCCTTTGTCCGGCCCGAGATCGTTTCCAGTGCGTTAACCATCTCCGGCGCATTCATAAGCGCATCCTGCGCATCGTGCGTGGTTTCATGGGTTGACACGGAGCGAATATAGTCGGGGCTTTTGTAGTCCTGAACAAAGCTGCGATCCTGATCGGGGAGGTACGTCCCTTCAGCTTCGTTCGAACTAACTTTGCTATTGGTCTCAAAGTCGTTCGGTCTCATTAAGACCGGAGTATTGATCTTACCCGCCTCAACCTGTTGACCATATCCCTTTTCAGTAAGATACTTTCGTACGTAGTCAGCGCCATCAATGTTGGCATCGACCGCGCTGCTTCGGTTCGTTTCGGTTCGCACCAAATCAGCCGGGTTTTCGCGGCCAGCGTTCCACGCATCCAATTTGCGCTGGTAGATGGCGTCCTGATTATCCTGGTTGAACTTAACCAACTCCCTGTCACCCCGCCACTGGAGGTCTTCGCTGCCCATCCGCTGCTGGCGGCGGCGGTCGCGTCCGAACTGGTTAAACGTCAGATCGCGCGGTTTCAGAAGTTCGGGCGTGGGACCAGACTCACCACCCCCGGCGAAGTAGCGCACTTTACGCGACATCACATTGGGAACGCCCTGACCGTTGGCCGCCAGTGCACCACCGAGCGCCCCGCCAATCCCGCCCAGGTTTTTGCCCGCGTCACCGGCAAACGTTTTTAGGAGCTGGCCCATCGTCTGATTCTTCTGAATACCCCCGGTAATGCCGCTGGCCAGACTACCCAGCCCCATCCCCAGCTGACCCCTTGCCATCGTGCCGCTCAGGTCGTTGTCGATACCGGCCTGGGCATCTTCGGCACCACCGGCCATATCGGACGCCAGCCGGTTGCTGCCCGCGTTGAGACCCTGACCGAGCGCAGAGCCAATGGTTGCCCCAGCGGGTCCGGCGACCAGCGTACCGGCGATGCCACCAATGACGGGCAGGGCCACGTCCTTGATTTTACCGAACAGGCTTTTCTGCCCATTGGGTTTGTAGCCCAGCATACCCATCACGAACCGCGAACCGGTGAAGTTTTCGGGGTCACGGGCAAAAGCCGAGGTTTGATTTTCTGTCGTGAATAAAGCCATGGAAACGTTGATTATGCAGGCAATACTGCCGCGCCAAAAGCCAGCAGGTTTACCTCCGTGTTTTCAGTATTGTCAATCGTAATCTCTACCAGCGCGTAGCGGCCGCGCAGTGGCTGTTTCACGTCCTCCCAATCCCACTCGTGCATGGGATAGCACAGCTGGTTATCAATCCAGTCCATCCGCTCATCACCGGCCACGATCAGGTGATTTTGAGCCGGGTCATTATCCGGGGTCCACTGCCGGATGGATTTGATGTGAGGTATCCCGTTTTGATTCATCAGCAGAAAACCGTTATCAAACCGTTTGGTCAGCGTCGGTGCCGGGTTGACGATCAGCAGCAGGGTCGTATCATAGACCTTTCCATAATAGCCCCCACGCGGAGCTTTCTCGTCGAAAATAAACAGCTTGGTCCGGTCGGTGGCATCAACGCCGAACAGATACCGCCCCCGACGGCCGTACTGACTCGCTCCTGCCGGCAAACGACCGGAGAAAGCAGCCAGCGCCGGAGCATACACCAGCGTTTTCAAATGCGCCCCTTTGTAGAAGAAACTCATCAGCACGTCGCCGTTTTCTTCCACGCCGGTACGTGCTGCATACTCATTGAGCAGATCGGCTTTTACCGCGCCCAGCCCCATGCTCATTGTTTTAAGCAGATCATCCAGATTCTCCTGACGGCTCAGCTCATCGAAGCCCGCCTGTGAGTGTCGCACCAGCACACCCGCCCGCGCATCCCACGCCCCAATCTGGCCACCACTTACCCAGACCGATTCGGGGTGCTGGGTGCCGTACTGGCGGGAGATCGGCACCATGCCGTTGAAAACTTTACCTGAGTTGACAATAACCAGGTTGCCTTCTGCTGACGAGTACTGGCTGGCATTGAGCGGTGCCACGCCAAAGCCATGCTGCTGAAAAACGTACAGCCCGCCGATATCCCCTGTAATGAGTTTTGTCACCCACCCCAGCGACCCGTCACAGCTGCCATAATCACCTGCGTAACGCAGCCGGAAACTATCGATCAGACTCCCGTTCTGTTTTTCGGGCGTCCAGTGAAAGTCGGAGCGGCGCGAGGTGATACTGACCAGTTCAGGCGGTCGGACAAAATAGAGACAGGCCGTTTCTTCCAGACTCAGCACATTGTTGTATTTCCAGTCTTCGGGCTGCTGGGGGCTGATGCCGGGAGAATACTGCTTATCGACATTATCACAGGCCGTTCGTTGCGGTTTGGTGGCACTACCGGCAAAGGTTCTTCCCCAGCGAAGCGCGAGGTTGTATTTGCTTTCTATGGGCAGAATATGACTGACGGCATAGTCAGGAAACAGCCCCAGCCGTTTTTCACACCCATCGGAAAAGAACGGGTAGAGCCGGGTGAAATCAAACAGGTTCACGTAGCAGTCACCGCCCCACACCTCAACATCGTCAAAGACAAAGTGCGTCAGCGTACCATTGCTGTCAATTCTCTTTTTGGCCTGAGCCAGTACGGATTCAGTAATCGGCTGGTAGTGGCCGGTGGGAATGAACGGTTCGCGGTCGGTGCTGGGCATCGGTGGCGTCTGCTCATAGTTGACAATCCGGTAACTACTGCTGGGCAGCGCACTCGGTCCATAAGGCGAAGAGGGCTGTGGTTCTGATGGCGAAATGTCAACCGCAGCCCAGTCGCTTGATTTAATCAGCACACTATGGCGCTGGAGCATGGCATCGGTGACAACCGGCAGGATTTGGCCGTTGGGACCCCGAACGCCGGAATCGCCCGCACTTTTGGGCATCGGCACGTGGGCCTGGGTTTCCCAGGTCAACGCCAGCCGGTCAGGATCAAACTCTTTGTAGGTTACGTCAATGCCGAGGTTATGCAGCTGGGCAAACTTAATGCGGCTCGTTTCACCGATGCCAGGACGGCCATTCTTTTTGAGTTCTGCCAGCCGCGCAGTCAGCAGGGATGTGTCGTAGCTTTTTACATACACGTGGCCATTGACACCCGCCAGATAGCTCACCCCCGTACCGGCTCTCGATGCCCGAACCATACCCACGTGCCGAAGCTGATCGCCGGGTTGTGGTTTGTCGAACTGTTCCTCGATCAGCACATCGGGACTGTGGTAGTGCAGGTAATAGGGAAAGCTCATGACGCGGCCCAGCGACTTATCACAGGGAGACCCCAGACTTTGGATGTAGCTGTTGTCGTAAACCGAATTTGTAGAAAAGGAATTGTCGTTTGTCGGCAGCGGGTAGATCTTCTGGTCTTTCTTTTCCTTGTTATAACACCCATCGGTATAACAGGCCGGGAAGACGACGCCCTGATGTTTGAGCCTCGCGTTTCGTTTGCGGCGCACCAGCATAAAGCCCGATACGTTGAGTCGCCCCGACGAATCATAGAGCCTATCAACCGGCAGGGCCAGCCCCGATATTTTTACGCCCATAATCCGCAGATCATACCGGCCCGTAGCCGGATTTAACTGCGTCAGGCTATACGCCCCCTCGGTGCCATCTGCACCCGCAGCTGTCAGGGCAGGAAAGGTATAGGCGGGCAGTGCTACCGTAAAGCCGGGCTGGCCAGCCCGGTCAAGCACCATGATACCGAATTCGTAGGGTTCGCCCCGGAAATGTCCGCGCAGCAGCTGGTCATACACCTGCCCTTTGTAGTTGGGCCGGTCAAAGACAAACGGCGTTGTTACGCTTACGCCGGTAAACGCCGAGAGTGAAACCTGACCAAACTCTTTGACCGCTGAATTGGTCAGGGGGTCGTTGTCGTCCCGACCGGTAATGGTATTGGCTTTTTTCTCAAAGCCAGGGTAGTCGGTATCATCAGCCACCATGTTGCGCAGGACCGGCTCAAAGCGGACCTGGCTGACATCCATTTCAACCGGCTCGGGCAGCGTAATATCTCCGGCAATGAGCCGGTTTTCGGAAGCCCGCAGCGTGCCGACCGCATCAAACAGTTCGTAGCGTTGCAGCAGCTGGCCATCGGTCATTTCATCGCCCGACAGATCGGCGATGGTGAGGGAAGGAATACCACCCTGCTGGGTGAGTTCCGTCATTGGCACGGCTTTGAGCAGCACGCGTCTGGCGGGCGCTTCGGGGCTTTTAAAGTAAAACACGGCCAGCTGAAACTTCTCCCAGCGCACATCGAGTCCGTCAAAATCAAACCGCAGGGCTTCTTCCGTCAGTACACCGGATTCAGCCATCACCCGGTTATGGTGATTCGCTCGCAGCGCGGCCTGTCGGTCGGGGTTGTCGTCGTCGAGAGGTTTGCTGCTGACGAATACGCGCCGGGTGAGGGGGGAAAACACCGAAGCATGGCCATTGTCGTTGAGGTACCGGACGGCCACCTGATACACGCCACTCAGCAGACGACCTTTACCGCGACCTATAAAGGTGATTCTTGGCAGCACGGCGTCACTGCGTTCCCGGAAGGCATGGACGGACAGTTTACGGGGGTAGAGTTTTTGAAGGAAAACGGTCTGTTCATGCAGGGTCTGGCCGCCTGAAATAAAGCAGTCATTCAGGTTAAGTGCATGAATACAGCCGCGCCGGTTGGTCCAGTACACGCGTTCGGTGTTGACGTTTTCATACTGGCAGTGCATGTCGAAGGTATCGTCTTTCTGCCAGCCCAGGCGTTCGGT
>Ga0123337_10004700_pt1 | contig 13790 bp, 11 predicted proteins | sample frozenSSSSmetaG_FD_89792 | JGI IMG/M metagenome (GOLD analysis project Ga0123337, IMG submission 89792) | Glacier valley bacterial and archeal communities from Borup Fiord, Nunavut, Canada, to study Microbial Dark Matter (Phase II) -... | ecosystem: Environmental > Aquatic > Freshwater > Ice >... | reverse complement strand
TTCATCATATTTTTGCCACAGGCACTACCCGCACCATGTCCGGGATATACAATCACCTCATCTGCCAACGGCATTATCTTAGTATTTAAACTTTCGAACAGCAAACCTGCTAATTCTTCCTGGGTGATGGTTGCGGCTTTCTGTGCTAAATCAGGACGGCCTACATCTCCCAAAAACAAAGTGTCTCCACTGAATATGCAGTAATCATTTCCTGCTTCATCTTTTAAAAGATAAGTGGTACTTTCCATGGTATGGCCGGGTGTATGCAATACTTTAACAGTTACATCACCAATGGCGAACTCCTGTCCATCTTTTGCAGATATAAACTCAAATTCGGGGTTGGCATTTGGTCCGTACACAATTGCAGCACCAGTACTCTTTGCCAAATCCAAATGACCGCTAACAAAGTCTGCATGAAAATGTGTTTCAAAAATATACTTAAGTTTCACTTCATCTTTTTGCAACTTCTTTAGATAGGGTTGTGTTTCACGAAGTGGGTCAATGATGGCAGCTTCGCCATTACTGGTAATATAATAAGCGCCTTGTGACAAACATCCTGTGTAAATCTGTTCTACGTTCATGGTAATTTCTTTAGTTTTTGTTTTACAAATATGATTTTTGTTTTCCGGCTTTTTGGTAACATTGGTTACACTTGCTAATTCACTAAAATATTATTTACAAGATTGGTGAATATTGCTGAACCTGCTCTGTTAGCTAATGCATTATAGCAAGGATGAAATGTATTTAGTTTAAAATAATTTTAAAACCGGGTATACACTGGCATTTACTGCCACCAAAGGGATATCCTTTAATTTAAAATTCCTTACCAAATATTACGCCTGCCAGCTTACCATTGTTTACGAGTACCTTTTACATTTTAGCTATGTTAGCTTTTGTTAATGATGGATTAATGGCATAAAAAATATTTTCTCTAAAATCAAATCTTATTGTCTGATGTGACTCCTAACTCCATATTGCAGCTTACAACACAACATTTTTACATTTCGTTTTTCTCTGCCGTTAACTTTCTTTTATTTTAAAAATATTTCTTTTATAAGTATGTAAATACCCATTATCAAAACAAACCAGCCAAAAGTCTTTTTGAGTTTAGCTCCATCTATTCTCTTGCCGAGATAACCACCAAAAAAAATTCCTGCTACTGCAATAGCAGTAATTTTTGCAAGAAATACCCAATCCATTATAAAATGTCCCAAGTCGCCGGTAAACCCTATCAGTGAGTTTAAAGCGATTATCAACAGCGAAGTTCCTACTGCCTCTTTCATAGGTAATCCAATCAATAATACCAAGGTTGGAATTAATAAGAATCCACCGCCTGCACCTAGTAAGCCAGTTGCTAATCCTATAGCAATGCCATATATCAATAACCTGGGCAGGTTATTTTTTTTTTTGTTTATCATGTCAGGTGTCTGTTCAATTTCATCTTCACTTTTGTTTTTTATCATAGCGGTGGATGCCACCAACATAAGGATGGCAAACAATACCATGGTCAGTATATTTTCTGTTAAAATAAAATTTCCAACAGTTACTATTTGTTTTGGTATTGCAGGAATGATAAACTTCCTGGTTAAAAAAACAGTGGTTATTGATGTGACTCCAAATAGAAGGGCAGTTTTTATTTGTACAAATCCCCTTCGCCAGTTTGTATATGCCCCTACCATAGAAGTAGAACCTACTATAAATAGTGAATAGGATGTTGCTAATACAGGATTCACACCCATTACATACACTAAAATAGGAACAGTTAATATAGAGCCTCCACCGCCTATAATACCTAATGAAATACCCACCAGTGCTGCTAAGGCAAAGCCTATAATTTCCATTATTTTTGTTTTATGTTAACAAAGGTGCCTTTTAGATATTTTGCGTTTGGTTACAAAAGTTACATTCAACTGTTGCCGGATTGGGTTGTAACAAATATTGGTATCTATAGTTAGGAACATATGCTGCTCCCTGCCGCGATCAGGATTTCCGTTTCAATCTGTTAAGCATAAGTTGGCATATCTGCTATTGGCCGTTATAAGGAAACGTATTGCACATTGATCATAATAAACAACCCCGCTGAAACTGGACTATTTATACGAAATGCAGCTTCTGAAAAGAAACGGGAGATGATTATTTCGACGTACCCTGAAAATAATTTTTGATGGACTCACACTTCGAGCCACCCTAATAAATGAGGTTATTCGAATAATATATAGTAAGTAAGGGCTTTGCGAAAATAAAAAAAGGACAAATGGAAATAATCCAACTTGTCCTGTGATGTTGCCCGACCTGGATTCGAACCAAGACACTCAGATCCAGAAACTGACGTACTACCCTTATACTATCAGGCATTAATCAGCAAAAGTAATTATTAAAATCATCAAATGAAAAAAGGAAAGAAAAAGCTTTTACTATGGAGTGATATTAATGACCATCCTATTTTTTATCAGGATTATAAAAAATGTTCACGCCATAACGCTGCATTTAACAATCCGATTTCAATTAACACCAACCACTTTTCTTTCATAGACCTTACCGAATTATCTTAACTTCCTTAGGCGCCGATATATCAGATTTAATTTTACCTCCAGGCAGTTTTGTATGTTTAACTTTTACCAGTCCAAAAGGAGTAGGAAAACTTCCTTCAACAAAACTTAGGTCACCAAGATGTGGTTTAACTTCTATGATTTTGCAGCCCGGCGCCAACACTTTTATTCCCAGCACATGTTCGGTTAACCAGGGTGTTGGACCGGAAGCCCAGCCGTGACATAGGCTATGCCTGAAGCCAACATAACAATATGCTCCATAGTCTCCATGAATATCTTTCTCACCCGGCTTTGGCAACTCATCAATCCGCGATGCGCCCGGTATCCAGTCCACATTAAAATCTTCCCAGAAAGTTGTTGCACCAAGTTTGATCATTGCACCCCAGTAATCACGGATAGCGTCTATCGATCCCTGATAATCACCGGCTTTAGCTTTAGCCTGCAACATATAATATCCAAAAAAAGTAGAGTAATTCTTCACTCCGCCAACAGATAATAAATCATTGGCTTTTGCTGCCGGCATTAATCCTGATAATGAAAGAAGTGCCACCGCTTGTTTGGAATCATTTGGGTCGGGTACATATTTTTTTAAGCGGGTAATAGCTTCTTCACACTCTTTAACGGCTGCCGGTTCACTAAGTGTTTTGCATAATTCTATTCCCGCTTCCAGTGTAATGATCAGCATGGCATGTAAACCGGCGTGGATGGCTTTTGGATTTTCACTCGATGGCCAGTCGAGGAAACGGGTGCCATCGTTTAATTGTTCCCTGTCTGCCGAATCAATTTTATGACAATAATGATCCAGCAGTTTAACCAGGTAATCTCTTTGTTCTTTAAGATAAGCCAGGTCGCCGTTATGCATGTACCAGTCGCGGTGAATTATTACCCACCACATAGAATAAGAAACCATTCCGTTCATGTATTGAGGCAGCGGGGTGATATCGCGTGCAAGGTCGAGGCTTTTTATTACCGCCTCGTTGTTGCCAAAGACAGCGGCTACCGTGGAGGTTTCCGGATGAAGGTCACCGATCCATACCAGCCTGTCGCGCTTGATGCCATCCCACAAATAATCCTGCATATTGAGGTGAACGGTATAAGCGCCTGTTAACCAGATTTTATCTAACAAAGAATCACTGCTATGAAAGGAACCCAGGTAAGGTATATCGCGAAATATAAATCTTGCTCTCACTTCTTTAAGTTGCAATTCGGCACTGTCTTCCAACAGATCTATCCTTACAAAACGAAAACCGGTATTTCCCACTTCAAGCTTACCCAGCCATGGTACCTGCACTATCATGTCACGCATCGCGTGATCGTTGGTAGCGTTTTTCTTCGGTTCGATCTCACTCATTGCTTCGCTGGCCGACTCCCCAAAACGTACGCGTAACCTTACCGGTTTATTGCCTTTATACATGCCCGTTACGATCTGTAAACCACCATGTAGTTCTATTCCAAAATCAAAAAGCAACGCAGGATGAACACCGTTGGTACTTTTAAGAAAACACATATCCTTATTTGCAAGATCAGCCTGCCCGTTACCGGGAAGTAAAAATCTTTTCGCGTTGATAATATTAGCAGCTGCATTCTCCGTTTGCCAGAGAATTCTTACCGGCGACAGGTAGCGGGTAACCGTATGCGTTGATACGGCTTCCTTCGCACGGCTACCACTGAATACCGGTGGAAGCTGCGCCTGAACCATGCTACAGCCTGCTGTTATCATGTAACAACTAACCAGGATCTTTTTAAATATATTTTTAGACTGAGTACTAAACATTTACTGTTGGCGATTAAGAAGAAGTATTATCAATGATGATCTAACATAAGCTCCGGTATCCCCGGAGATAAGGCTACCAAACATATTTATAATAAATGTGCTTATCATCCTGTTCCATCCTGCCCTCTAATTATATTGCTTTATCCTGAAGTTGCGGTATTCGATTTTCATTGGCGGACCAACATGTACCTGCACGCCTATCCAACCTTCGAACTTCCTGTTAAGGGTATCATTATCGGTGACTTCACTCATCAGCACATTGTTAACATAATGAAGGAGGTGATTTCCTTTTATGATCAAATGTACTTCGTTCCAGTCCTCTTTTTTAATATGCGTCAGTAAAGAATCATCAGCTCCCAATGATTTTGTGACAATTGGTTTTTTATCATTTTCCAAAACCACCTGCTGCCCGCGCAATGCAAGAAAAGTTCGGCCGCGCTCTTCATAATTCTGACCGGTATATTTATTGGCGCCATCGATATCCGACTGGTAACCTTTTAATGAATAGCGTGCATCCTTTAATTCTTCACTGCGGTAATTAATACCGCTGTTGCCGCCTGCCGTTACCCGGTATTCTGCTTTCAACTCAAAATCTTTTGGTTGACCGCCACGCCAGATGATAAAAGTATTGCGCTTTATAATGGTCGATGGAATGATCTCACCCGTCATCGCGCCATTTTCAACGCGCCAGTAAACGGGATCTCCTTCCCAACCGTTAAGCGTTTTGCCATCAAAGATTTTTGTATACCCTTCGCTGTCACGATGGATTCTTTTTATAGAATGGCAACCGACAGATAATATCACACAGGCTATCAAAATAACAAGAAAAAGGTTTTTCATAATAGTATTTTATGAGTTGATTCAAAGATGGCTATGGAACGACAGTTATTACCGCCGGTCAACGCACACGGCGTTGGACGAAAGCTATTATTGACTTCTTATGTAATTCATACTTAACTTAACATTCTGTTCATCCGGTTAAAATCCGGGATTAGTATAGTGAGTGCAAATACAATGTTATGGAAATAAACGACGCGATAAATTTAATTGATGATGAAAGCCTGCGGCAACCTGCAAAAGCTGTATGGGCCGACCTTGGATGCGGATCAGGATTATTTAGTTATGCTTTGGCTAATATCCTGCAACCAGGCAGTATGATATACGCGGTTGACAAAGTAAGCACAAAATTGAAGTCGCATCAAAATCTCCGTAATATTCTAATCAAACAAAAGCGATTGGATTTTATTACTGGTGAACTGGAATTGATAAACCTCGACGGAATATTAATGGCAAACTCACTTCATTTTGTTAAAAATAAAACAGTCTTAATAAAAAAATTAAGCGATTGTCTGAAAGAGAATTGCGGCTTTTTGATTGTTGAATACGATACTGACAATCCCTATCCATGGGTACCTTACCCGATAAGTTTTTTGTCTTTGAAAAAAATTTTTACTGATGCCGGTTATGATGAGGTAAGAAAAATTAATGAGCGGCCTTCCGCGTTGAGAACCGCATCTATCTATGCTGCAATTACAACCCGCTGAACAATAACCCTGGTAAATAGAAAAAGCGGAAAATCAAATTATTTGCCGCTTATTTAGTGGAGGATATCGGACTCGAACCGATCACCTCAAACATGCCATGCTTGCGCTCTACCAGATGAGCTAATCCCCCTTGAAACGGATTGCAAATATAGGAGGACGACCGATTGAAACCAAATAAATACCGGGGGTGAGGTATGAGGTATACAGGCATGGGATTTAAATCGGAAAGTTAATACGACTATACAGAATAATGAAAGCTGGATTTCACCGAGAGTGCGACCGCACCTTTTTTTATCATCCTTACCTTAGTAAGCTATTTTTCTTTTTTTTAATTCGCCGCCATTCCCACGGCGCTATTGGCAGCTCATCAACCCATAGTCCTTTTTTTTTATTTCTTGCGTCAACCTCGGCTATAGCCAATTCAATGTCTGATGAATACCTTTTAAAATGCCAGGCATAGCCGGCTTTTATCATCATCCAACCCAGTTCACTACCGTTCGATCCGTACGTTTTAGCAACCGTTCTTCCGTACCTGTCTATATTGGAATGTTCGATATGCACTGTTTGTAAAAAACACAGGGAGCCGAGATAATCTTTCGCAACTTTATAATATGGCATGCCTCTTTCAGGGGCGTCGATGCCTTCCATCCTAATCCTTTTGGTAGTATTATTCTCCAGGAGGATATCAAAGGTGTCGCCATCTATAATTTTAATTACTTTACCCGTTATTTCAGGCTTACCGGTAGTAGCAGTTTGTGACTGACATCCCCATAATACCAGCGCGAGATATAATATAAGTTTCAATGTAAATTACTAACTCTTTTCTTCCTGCCAATGATTGCACACGACATGCTATAGGTGGCAATGCGACCTGGTTATTATTATGTTTATTCCGGCAAACATTCACCGATCAAAATATATTGTTACGGTTTAGCTTTGTTTCTATCAATTTCATTACCTATGATATAACCTCCACCAGCACCAATTGCACCTCCTAAGACTGCACCTGCGACTTTATTTTTACTTATTATCGCACCTGCTGCTGCGCCCCCTACCCCACCTATGGCAGCACCTTTAGCCCTCGAGCTCCATCTTTTTTTCTTTGCTTCCGTAGTTGCACCCGGAACGGAACTTACAGTAGGTTGAGGACTAACTTTTTGTTGTGAGGGAACCGAATTAGTTTTTCCTGTTGACCCGGTTGTAGCATTAATGTCCGTTGTGGTAGTTACCGTGCTTGAGCCATTGCCATTATGGGTTTCAACAACTGTTACCCTTTTTGTTCCCTTTGGCAGCGGCCTTAATTGAGAACTATCAATAACTCCGCCAGCTGAACCTGTTCCTACCATCTCTTTATCTGTTTTCGTATTTGATTTACATGCGGCAAAGATCGATGCTATGGAAATAGCAATTAATAATAACTTCATAATTTTCTATTAAGGGTTTTAAATTTCAACTTGTATAACTCAATAGTAAGATATAAATTGTACGCTTTGTTGCCATTTAGACATTTATTATTTGGAAATATTTACGTTACAGCGGTAACAATATTAATGAATTACACTTAATACTATCACAAGAAATATCATATATGATCAAAGAAATAAATGATAAAATAGATGCCATTTTTAATAATAACGGAGTTTCTTTTAATGATGCCAGGGAAGCGAAGATGCTTTACAATCAGGGCTTCTGCGAGGTTGTCAGCCGTTCAAAAAACGGTATCGACCTGCTGGTGCAAAAGGGTGAAGAAGAGAATTCACCGGAGATAACACTGAAGTTGCTTACAGGAGAGTTAACCTGTTTGGTTAATAATAAACCTTCCACCTGGAGTGCCGCAACTTTAGCCGCATTGCTCCAGGCGCAGGAAGAAATGGAACTGCCGACAGGAAAAATCGCCGAAGGAAAAGCCTATACCCGTTTGGGTATGATTAAAAGAGTGCTTGCAGAACGGAGGGGAAAAGCCGCAGGAGCAAACTATAAATTAAATTAACGGATAATATTTATGGCGAGCATGAACTGATCACCGGTAAAGACCATAAATATTTTGTGTTGCTCAGAGATTTCGAAAACGAGACGGGATATATTAATAACCCCGACAGGCAAACATCAGCGACCTTTATTATATAAGGCAGTTTGTAGATCCAACCTTTCTCGCACCGCTGTGGGAGTTCAGTTATCTGCATTATTTTTTTTGATGAAAAGAAACAGGATAAGATAACAGGTTACTATAACCTGCAGCAGTTGTATGAAAGACTGAAACCGATATTGCTTCGGAGGGAGAAACGAACCGTATTGAAAGAACTTCCCAGCATTACTCAAATCAATGTACCTGTACCGATGCATGAGGAACAGCAAAGCATCCATGCCAGTTACGGTAAAACTATTGCAGGCATCCTAAAAAAGAAATTTATCACTCCTTACGATCAACAAAAACTCATGCTCTCGCTGCTGGGTATGCGCATGTGTTGCGACAGCACGTTCCTGATAAATAAACAAACGCATATCTCACCCAAGCTGGTAGAGTTAAAAGAAATATTAGTTGAAAAAATGGATCTGAAAAACAGCCCTGGCAAGATTATTATCTTCTCGGCATGGGTGGTGATGCTTCAGTTGATTGGTAGAATGCTGCATGAAGAAGGAATTGGATTCGCTATGCTCTCTGGTAAAGTGGCGGTAAAAAACCGTGGCCAGCTTATTAAAAAATTTGAGACTGACCCGGGCTGCAAAATATTTCTAAGCAGCGAAGCCGGTGGCAGTGGCCTTAACCTGCAGGTAGCTGATACAGTTATTTATTTTGAACTACCCTGGAATCCAGCAAAAAAGAATCAGCGCATCGGGCGTATAGACCGTCTTGGATAACGCGCCAAGAAACTTACGGTTATCAACTTTATCAGTCGCAATTCTATTGAAGAAAAGATTAATGAAGGCCTTGGCCTCAAGCAAAATCTTTTTGATGGTGTACCCAGTGAAAACAACCGGCTGGATGTAGTGGATTTTTCTGCCAGTGGTCGCTCGCAGTTCCTGGTCGAACTGGAGGCGTCTATCGAGCAAATGCTGCGCCCGCAAGTTTTGGAAGAAGTTGGGACTGATGAGCAAGCCATTGCCCAGTCACCACTACCCGAAGAAGATATATCAAACATCGTTAAGGGAGAAGTTGCCGAAGAGGCGCCTGTGCAAGTGCCTCCTGCCGAAGTTAACGAAACAGATGAAATCGTTTTGCCTCCGCAGCTTCAACAGATGGAACAGGTGATGCAAAATGGTATGAGCTTTTTATCAGGTATGTACCAGATGGCAACGGGTAAAAGTATGGCTCAGGAAGATCAGCATATAAGTATAGATAAGGAAACAGGGGAGGTAGTGATGCGGTTTAAGATGAAGTGGTGATGGGAGATGTCTCTCTGCAAGTTGAATAAACTTTAATGAGTATCAATTTACAGAGGTCAACATCACTTCAATGGAGTTAAGATTAGTAAACTGTCCTGAACCATCATCTTGGTATTAGCAATCATAGTTAATCATAAAATAAAATAAATCACAGTTCAGGATAAAATGAAATATGTTTAAGAGCTTAAGTTTTTTTTCAAGATACAAACGTAAATAGATTTAATTTTCTTCTAAGATAAATTTGACATTTACCTAATATTTATATTCGGCGGTATCCATTGAATTCGGCTCTGATTTTAAATAATCCTGATGTTAGCTTCCCTATATTTGTCAATTATTGTCAAGTCACTTTCAGGGCAGTGTAATGTTAAGTGAGAATGAAATAAATCGCTTGGCTTAGTAAGGTGATCATACTTGGTTATATATAATTGTGAATTGTAAAAGCGTACCGGAATTATATCGGTTACAAAATCCCGTAAGGCAATTTGACTTTCAATTAAAATCTTAAGGCGTTCAATATTTTCAGAGGATGGCAGAATGGAAAAACAAAGTAAATGCATTCATCTAAATATGGAATTTCAAGAACTCATTCTTGCCATTTCTTCTATTAATGATGAACTTCGGGAGCAAAGCATACGTGTTGTAAACACATCGCTTACTATCCATAGCTGGTGCTTTGGTTTTTATATTGTCGAATTTGAGCAAGACGGAAAGGATAGAGCAGAATATGGTAAAGCGCTACTGTCAAGAATTGCCATTGCGATGAAAATGCTGTCCATACTGAATACCGATGAAAAGAGAACTTCGAAGATATTGGCAATTTTACCTTTCTTATCCGGCGATAGCTATTCTTATTGCTTCCAATAGTCAGATTGGGGAGTTTTTACCCCCCCCCCCATTTACTCCAGAAAAGCAACGCCATTACAAAAATTTCCTTTCGGGGTTCGGCAACTCCCGAATTTAATATTCCTGACACTCATTATTTAAACCTGTTCAACAGGATTTCTTATACTCATTTTTGTAGAACTTATCCGGCTGGATAAACCAGTAAAAAGGTTGTTCTATGAATTAGAATGTATAAAGGGCAAATGGAGTGTTAAGGAGCTTAAAAGACAAATTGGTTCGTTGTTATGCGAACGAACGGGATTGTCTGCAAATAAAGAAAGGTTGCTGGCGATAAAATCAAATAAATCATAGTTCAAAACAATAGTTATTAGCGGCAGGTTTGATGCTTTTTCCACAATGACTAACCTGTACCATAGTTGCTGCCGAACCTATACAATGTCGATAAAAATACTGTTACAAATATTATTCGTCCGCAGATACCTTATATTGTCAGATGAAATCAGGGTTGTATGAAGAATTGATCACCAAGATGATCGACGCAAGGCTGGACACTTTAGATGAGAAAAAATATTACATCAAAAGAACGGAGCTTGATAAAGCCGAAGCAGCAAAGTTTCTTGCGTCTTATCTTATGGATATCATACAAAAAGCACTCAGCTCCTTTGATAATGATGATGTAATAGAAAAGCAAATACTACTAACTAATAAATTGATCCGATTTATAAGGGATGAATTAAAAGATGAGGACTTCGAGGAAGACCTGGTATCTACTGAAGCAAAAATTCTTTCAGCTATTTTTCCAATTCTGGATGCATCTTTTTCAAATTTTGATTTGTATTTAAAAGAAATCACGCCATCAACACGGCTCCGGCAAAGCGAATTGTTTACAGGCAATTCAAGCGGCGTCTCACTTCAAACAGAATTGAAGAAAGAAATAATGTCAGCCGATGCCATTTATTTCCTGGTATCATTTATCAAATGGAGTGGCATCGTAATCCTTCAACAAGAATTAAAAAACTTTACTGATAGTGGGAAACAGTTAAAAATTATCACCACTTCTTATATGGGTGCCACCGATTTTAAAGCCATCGAGTTGCTTGCCGGACTAAAAAATACTGAGATAAAAATCTCTTACAATACAAGAGTGGAAAGGCTGCATGCCAAATCATACCTGTTCATGCGCGACACGGGCTTCCATACTGGTTATATCGGGTCATCCAATATTTCACATGCAGCTTTAAACAGCGGACTTGAATGGAACATAAAAATCACCACTAAAGAGATTCCGCAGATCATTAAGAAATCCATAGCCAGTTTTGAAACCTATTGGCAGCAGTCAGAATTCGAACTGTATAATCCTCATACCGATAAAGATAAATTTCAGCGGGCGTTGAAAAGCGAACGAAATGACACCACTACTAACACGCTTGCATTTTTTGATATCAAACCTTATCACTACCAGCAAGAGATCCTGGATAACCTGGAAGCGGAGAGAGCGATACACAAACGGTTCAGGAATCTTATTGTCGCAGCGACAGGAACCGGCAAAACCGTCATTGCCGCCTTTGATTATAAAAGGTTTGCTGGCAGGAACAAGACAACACTCTTATACGTGGCGCATCGCAAAGAGATTCTGGAACAGGCTCAGGCCCGTTTCAGGGGTGTTTTAAAAGATAATAATTTCGGGGAAATGTGGGTGGATGGAATTGTGCCCGGGAACTTCGATCAAGTATTTGCGTCGGTACAAACTTTGAACAACGAATTAAAGAGCAATTCTTTTTCCGCAACTTATTACGATTTCATCATAATCGACGAAGTGCATCATATTGCGGCTAATACATATCGCCCGATACTCCACAAGTTTATACCAAAGATATTATCAGGTCTCACAGCTACGCCTGAAAGAATGGATGGTGAGGATATTTTAAAAGACTTTTGCAACACAATCGCCGCGGAGATCAGGTTACCGGAAGCATTGAATCAACAGTTGCTTTGTCCCTTTCAATATTTTGGTGTTTCCGATAGTGTTGACCTGTCAACGGTCACCTGGAGCGAGGGTCGCTACCAGCCTGGAGAGCTAACAAAAGTTTATACTATGAATGATAAACGTGTCGGTGATGTCATTCAAAACCTGCACAAATACCTACGGGATATAAACGAGGTGACCGCTCTTGGCTTCTTTGCCACCCAGGAGCATGCGAAATACATGGCTGAAAAATTTACCCTCGCCGGCTTAAAAGCAGATTACCTGGTAAGTAGTAACGCCAGGGAAAGAGTCGATAAACGCATACTCCTGAAGAATAATACGATCAATTACTTATTTGTAGTCGATATCTTCAATGAAGGTGTTGACATCCCGGAGATAGACCTGGTTTTGTTTCTACGTCCCACTGAAAGTTTAACAATTTTCCTGCAGCAATTAGGTCGTGGCTTGCGATTGGCGGATGGCAAAGACTACGTTACCATTTTGGATTTTGTTGGACAAGCAAATTCGGAATATGATTTTGAATCGAAATTTCGTGCACTGGTGGGCAAGACAAACCATTCATTATTGCAGGAGATAGAAAATGATTTTCCACATTTGCCCTTGGGGTGTTCGATTATTCTGGAGAGGAAGGCTAAGGAATATATTCTTAGCAATCTTAAAAATGCACTTGGATTTAACAGGAACCAGCTCATTAAAAAGATAAGGAATTTTAAATATCAAAGCGGTTTGTCATTGACGTTAAAAAACTTCGTCGGATTTTATCATATTCCATTGCCCTTAATTTATAAAAAATCATGTTGGAACCGGCTATGTGTGGAAGCACAGGTTCGGGCTGATCACTCACACACTCATGAAACAGAAGTTATCCGCGCCATTTGTTTGAAATGGCTGGCAGGCAATAGCTACTCTTACTATAAATTTATTTTATCCCTTTGCGATTCACAGTATGATATCAGTATTTCATCTATGACGGATGAAGAAAAGATTATGTGTTTAATGCTTCACTGCGATGTATGGCAGGAGCCGAGGGGCTTTACCGACTTGCAAGCCAGCATTGAAACGATCTTTAATAATCCTGTACTTGTTGACGAAATAAGAGAAGTGTTGGGATTATTAATTGACAATATTGATTTTGTTGAAAAGAAAATCGAGTTAGGTTATGCTTCACCGTTACAACTTAGCCGATATTCGAAGGATCAAATACTAGCAGCTTTCGGATTTACTACTTTCGATAAAAAAAGCTCTAATCGGGAAGGAGTTGCTTTCAGTGAATTTTTAAACATGGAGATTTTGTTTGTCACCCTGACAAAGTCAGCAGAAAATTTTTCGCCGACAACTTTGTATGAAGACTTCGCAATTAGTGATACGCTGTTTAACTGGCAATCACAGAATGCTGCCCGTCCGGATAGGGGGAAGGGGTTGCGTTATATCGATCATCGAAAGTTGGGGAAGAAGATTTTGCTTTTTGTGCGCGAGCAAACGGATGATGAGTTCGGCACTACGATGGGCTTTGTGTTTTTGGCTAAAGCGGATTATGTGGAGCATAGTGGTGAGAAACCGATGACGATTATGTGGAGGTTGAGGGAAGAGATGCCTGCATTTATTTGGAAGGCGAGCGGGAAGCTGGCGGTAGGGTAATAATGCGATAGGTCAAATTTTAAAATAACTAAAAAATGTATTGAAGAATAATAATCCATGGATTAATT
>Ga0123337_10004699_pt1 | contig 13790 bp, 16 predicted proteins | sample frozenSSSSmetaG_FD_89792 | JGI IMG/M metagenome (GOLD analysis project Ga0123337, IMG submission 89792) | Glacier valley bacterial and archeal communities from Borup Fiord, Nunavut, Canada, to study Microbial Dark Matter (Phase II) -... | ecosystem: Environmental > Aquatic > Freshwater > Ice >... | reverse complement strand
GCTAGCTAGCTGCGCGCTTGTGCGCTTAAGGCCTACACTATATATATAGATCTTTCCTTTCCTCTCTCTTTCCTCTTTTCCTTCTTTTCTCTTTAGATTGAATCTAGCACTTTAGATCCGCATAACCTGCTCTGCGTGACCGTGACAATAATAATAACTTAATAATTAGAATATTTTAATTAAATACCTTTATTACTAATGCTTATAAATGCTTATATATTAAAATTTCTAATAGCTTACTTAATATACTTAATAGTATAGATTTTTAATTATATTAGCTCTTTAAATAATAAGGCTTAGTATTAATTTAAGAATTTAAGCTAATAAATATAACTACATATCTTATCTTATCTTATCTTATCTATAAGCTTATCTAGTCTTATTATTATCTTATCTATTATACTAACTTAAAATAGTAACTACTAGTCTATATTAAGTTAAGGCTTAATTATAATTAATTAAATTATAAGTTAAAAATCATAATTATAATTAATTTTCTAACCTTACTTTCCTCTCTCTTTCCTCTTTTCCTTCTTTTCTCTTTAGATTAAATCTAGCACTTTAACTCTACATAACCTACTCTACATAATTATAAGAAAATCATCTATCCTTAACCCTTCTTATAGTCCTATACTTATCCTAATCCTATATATAAGTATACTATATATAGAGAGCTATATAGATGTACCTCTTCTAATCTAGTTTATCTAATCATTTATAAATTATCTTAATGCCTCTACCTCATTTCTATCTAATGTTTTAATATTAAGGTCTCTACTCTTTAGTTAGTTAGCTAATGCTATATAGATCTATTTAATATGTTTCTTTCTACTCTATTTAATTACATAGTTAATGTAATTCTATAAGTTTCTAAGGCTCTTTACTTAGAGGCTTTTAATAGTGGTTAGGTCTATAATCTTTATAATAATCTTACATTATACTTAAATAAAAGATAATGTCTAAGTAGATATTATAATTAGTTTAATAAAGGGTGTAGCATTACTAGTTAACACTAATGTGTATAAGGCCTTAAGGGATAGTATAGATTAAATAGCTTTTATAGTATTATACGTTACTTTAGTAATGTTGTTTATCTCTTAAATGAAAGTAGTTGTTATTCTTCTCTCCTTAGTAGTGTTCTTAATAAATTAGTTAGTATCCTAGCTTAGTATAATAATCTATTAGTGTGTAATTGTGTTCTCTTAGATTTTCACTACTATGACTTATACCATTTCTATAGTTGTTTTAAGATCATTCTAGATAGCTACAAGGGCTTATATGACTGCACTTATATCTAGGGTATTCTAGAACTTAGTAATGAGGACACTCATGGCTGCTATCATAGTCTTCACTAATTGCTTAGGCACTAGATAGTCCTCTATAGAGTTAATGTAGACAAATGCTTTCCTAAGGTAATCACTAAGATATGTAGCATGCTTATAGGGGTTGTTAGGCCATGCTGCCACTTAAGGACACGGTGTCGCTATAATGCCTATGGTACACTAGGTAATGTGCACAAGCTTAGGCTTCTTAACTAGCTAAAAGGTGGGCTGCTGGATGTGATTTTCACTGTTTAATTCTAAAAAAATTGTTCTTGCTGTTTATGATGTTTTTCTACTGCCTAGATTAGTTAGCCAGTCATAACTAGGCTGCACATCACGTAATGACTAGAATATCCTGTCAACAGCTATGCTGATTTTAGCTAAAGCGTTAAACTATGATCTTTAATTCACTAAGTCTGTTGAAGAAAGGTGTGATTACTGGACATGGCCTGAAAGTTTGTGCTTCTCTTGCAAACTCGATAAAACACCCAAAAGAAATTCAACAATTCTTTCCTCGTACCACGCTCCTAGCCCTTCAAAGCCCGTATCTGAAATGTTTCGATTCCTTGTCCGTAAGGTCCTTGAATCCATCGACGAGGGCCTGAGGATCCACAGCTTTTTGAGAAGACCGCTCTCCAACCCCGGTCAACTTGTCTCTGCGCATGTTTTCGATTTTCATCGAGAACCACAAACCGAGAGCCAGTACCATCATGCCTGCATAACAGATGAGTAGTCCTGTCAAAGCCGAAAAGTACCGAGGTGCTTCTCGAGCAAAGAAGATATTAGCTCCAGCGACGTTACCGCCTGCGTACACCGCGAACCAGAGCCCATTGGAAACAGAACGTTTGGTGTGTCCGGCAACATTGGTAGCGAGGAGATTCCAGCAGAGAATAACTGGAGCGCCGACGATATATTGCAGCCATGTACAGCCAACTAAAGTCCACTGATGGTCCAACCCAGTGAATCGGATACCTAGTAGACCGGCAAATGGGATCAGGCAGACGCCCGCTAGGACCAAACATCTGGAGTTGGGCACATACGTGGCAATCAAGCCGCAAATGGGAACAATCACCGCTTCTAGAGCACCAGATGGCATCTGCAATAGGGTCGCGTTGAGGCCACTGAACCCGTAACCCCTAATCAGGGACGATGCGAAATTTGTAACTCCGCCGTTGATAATTCCACATGCAAGTGCCATGCCTCCACAAGCAAGAACGTGAATATCGGTTATTGCTTCAAATGCCTGATAGAGCTTGAACTCCTTTGTCTTCACCCCGATCATATTGTCAGCGACTCGATGAACGGCTGCAATGCGTTGTCTGTGTGTCAAGAACTTGGCAGAGCTCGGTGAGTCAGGCATAAGCCATAGGAACATGCAGCCGCATGCGAAGTTGAGTATGCCGATGGTCAGAAAGATAAGCTGCCAGCTGTGCATTGCGGTGTTGGTGGAGTGGCCGAGGCCGAAACCGATTAATGAGCCGACCATTGTGGCCATGCCATTTGCACTGAGCCAGATGGACATCCGCAAGGGTTGTTCACTTCGCGAGTAGAACATCGACGTGAAGGCCATGACTATTTTGAAGTCAATTTGTTAGTATGTCGTCATCTTAAATACTAAAAGCATTACGGAGAGAAGTCAAAGAGGAGAGAAATCAGCTAGCTGGCGACTCACTGCAAGGACTGACTCCTGCCTCAGCCATACCCAACAAAAACCGCAGCACGAGGATACCAGCGTAATTCTTGGCCCCGACATGAGCTATAAGCAGGACACTCCACATCAAAATCATGGAGCCGAGATATTTCGCAAGGGGAAGCCGCTGTATTATGAGACTGGCTGGGAGCGCCCAAAAGAGGTAGCCAAAGTTGAATATGGCAGCCACCCATGAGTATCGTTGACCTGTAAGATCGAGGTCCTCCCTCAGCGTATACGCAGATGCGTAGTTGAGAGATAGTTTATCTACGGCACCATGTTAGTCTTTAGTAGGTCAGGGAGAATGCTGGGTTTGTTGGAAGGGGAGCGACTCACCTAGAAACTGAATGACATATGTGACATATATCTGTTTGTTGGTCAGAAACAGGGGTTACCGAAGATCCTCTATCTGCTTACAATCGGCATGATCCTCCAGTCGAGGATACTCCGCACTCTCAATTTCTCGGCTGCCAACTCCTCTGGTGACATACTTTGACCCTCTGCATACAGAGCAGCGGCAATATCCTGCATTTCGGCACCTTCGACGGCGCCGACACCATGATCGGTCATTGAGTGAGCTTGAGAGCCTGTCTCATCCTTTTTCATGTCCATCATGGTGGATATATTGATGCTCTGCTACGGTGAAGACAAGCTAGACTTGTGTATGGAGAATGGGACGATGATATGGGCGATATAAAAGTGATTGGGGTGTATGTGTATTAGGGCGATGCAAGAATTCTGAACGATACATCTTCAGTATCTCATGGAGAATTGCCTTTATTATAAGCAACAAGATAGACTCTCGATTCATGAACAGCCAGCCACCAGCTGGCTGGTATAAGCTTAGAATTTCGTTATCATTCATCGATTGTCGGCTCTCCGCTGTATTGTTGATATCAAGAAATCGCTCTATTCGCGGAGCCTTTCTCTGGCGAATGATAACCAACAGGCTAGAGAAACTTCTCTTGGCACCAGCAGATTGGCACCAGCAGATTGCCACCCGTCTTTGAAAAGGAAGGTCATTACCAGCATCCGGTCATGGCTGCAGCTAGCAGTGCTGAATATCTGGCTGTCGGACTATTGTCCGCCATTCATGGGTAGCCGACGCAGCGTAGTTAGTGGCCTATCAGCATCACCCGGAACGTTTTCTATCACCGGCGGACTTTTGTCCGCCACCCTTGCTCGAAAGTGGGATTGCAAGCCTCGAACGAGGAGGCGCCCGAAAACGAGTGTTCCCCGACATTGGACATCTTCTGTGTCGCTCCTGTTAGCATGGACGGATATCACTGAGCGTGACCGTACTTGAACTAATGAAATAGGACTGAATCACCAGTTTCTAGCTCCATAAAACAGACTGTCTTCTGCTATATATGCGGTATGGTCAAGTCCATCATTTGCAACTATTCAGGCAGACGTGAATTGTGGAAGAGCCATTAAATTAACTTCACAGCCTATGAACGATACCCCTTATAGCAAATCACCACCATTCAAGACCCAGTCATTCACAATGACACAGGTAATTCACGCCCAGCACAGATTTAACCCCCTCCTCTCATAATTGGAGACTGACTTGAGATATAAAGACTTCTTCAACGACTGCGACCCTGAGCATCGTCGAGGCGAGCATCGCGGACTTGCGACAGGCGCTGTCATCCGGCTCAACCACCAGCGTCGACCTCGTAGCACGATATCTCCACCGCATCAGCACATATGATTCCAATGGCATCAAATTGTGCGCTATTCCTGTCATCAACCCTGCGGTATTCGAGGAGGCAGCAGCATCAGATGCGCGACGTGCCACTAATTTGCCTATAAGACCTCTTGAAGGCATTCCGTATCTTGTGAAAGACAGCATCAAAGTCAAGGGCATGGCAGTACCCGCTGGGTCGCCAGCTTTTGAGAAACTCATCTCCAATCACGATGCCGCCTGTATCGAGACATTAAGAGAGGCTGGTGCCATCATAATTGGTCGAACAAACATGCCAGCCATGGCATACGGAGGCATGCAAAGAGGCTTATACGGCCGTCCGGAGAGTCCATATAACCTGGGATACCTCACCGCAGGGTACGCATCGGGCTCGTCTAGTGGATCCGCAACCGCAACGACTTCTAGCTTCGGCGCATTTGGTTTGGGCTCGGAAACAGTCTCGTCTGGAAGATCTTCAGCTTCAAATAACGCTCTTGTTACGTATACTCCCTCAAAAGGCCTGCTTGCTCTACGGGGCGTCTGGCCTCTCTACCCAACTTGCGATGTCTTGGCACCTCTTTCTCGAACAGTATCCGATCTCTTAGACGTCTTGGATGTTATTGCGGTTCCAGATAAAAATCCTACTGGAGACTTCTGGAACGAACAGTCATTTATCACACTACCAAAGATGGAAGATCTCAGGCCAGGGTCATTTAAAGACTTGAGAAATCCATGTGCTCTACGAGGAAAACGTATCGGCGTGCCAACAATGTATATCGGAGGCGAAGATCCGCTGCCCATCAAAGTGCATACAAGACCCTCTGTTGTGGAACTTTGGAAACAAGCCAAAAGAGATATGGAAGAATGTGGAGCTACCATCGTGGAAGTCGATTTTCCTCTCATCGAGCAGTATGAAAAGTATGCTCACACAGGGAAACTTGTTAATGTTAATAATCTTCCTGACGGCTGGCCCGCTGTCGAGAGAGGGCCACTCGTCGCTCATGCATGGGATGATTTCCTAGTCCACAATGGCCAAACCGGTCTCCAATCCCTCGCTGTCGTTAACCCTGAGTCAATATTTCCATTGGCTCCAGGTTCCTTACCGGGAGAGCAAGAACCAAAAAACATGTTGAGGTGGGCTGAAATGGTGGAATATCCAAAGGCTAAACCTGCCTCCATCTTTGATGTCCTAGGACTTGAAAAGGCTGTGAAGGCCCTCGAAGCGGCCCGAAAAGAAACATATGAGCAATGGATGGAAAAGAACAACCTTGACCTCGTGGTGTTCCCTGCAAACGGCGACGTGGGCCCAGCGGATGCCGATGTCGACAAGGAGAGTTCCAAGCTCGCCTGGCAGAATGGTTCTAAATATTCCAATGGCAATCGTCCCATCCGCCATCTTGGTATCCCGACCATATCAGTGCCCATGGGCATCATGGATGATACCAAGATGCCGGTCAATTTGACACTCGCAACCAAGGCTTATGACGACATGAATCTTCTTCGCTACGGATACGCATACGAGACTGCTACCAATCATCGACTGCCACCACCACTCACCCCTCAGCTTGAAACTGACCTCATCCCTCTTCTTACTGAAGGAACATCGAGCACAGGTTCCAGCGGAGAATCCCCCATGCTGATTGTCGATGCACAATCCAAGAGGCTTAAAACCTCCACCGTCTACATTCACCTCTCTGGGCATATACAAGTGCCTTCCGGTTCCTCCTTCGACCTTGATTTCCTTAGGGTTTATATCAATGGCCAGCAATTCCATGAAATACTCATTGATGGGAATAGGTGGCAGATGACGACCGCATACTCTCAGTCTGCAAGAGATGAGCCATGGGTGAAGGGGATGAGCTTGGCAGCAACGCAGACTATGGTTGTGATTTTGGCGGGCGACAAACATCGTGCGGTCGCCGGGAAGCTGCTGCTGTTGTAGGATAGAACTTCAGGGTTCTTTCTATTATGCTTAATGTGCGGAGCCAAAAACAAAAAAAAATTCTGCTCATATAACTATAGTGTAGTTACTACACTTGAATCCCTTAAGTTGGTGCCATTTCCCAGTACTTTTCTAAAAAAAAAAAAAAAAAAAATTGCACAGCTTCTTAATACTACGTATCGTATTTTGAAACGTCCAAAACTCAACTACTAGTCAACGTCTTGAGAGTATGACTAGTACATTATGTGTTTCTGAAATAACAGAGCGTATTTCAAATCGAGCTAGCATATTTCCCCCCTTCTGTAGCGTACAGACAATTGAGTTCAATTCAACAGATCAAAAGCCCAATCAGCATCGAAGCTATACGTATCGTCCTCTGTCCGACAGGGCATATACACCATGTCCTCAATCATAGCCACAACAGACTTGTTATGATGCTGCATCTTCAACAGCTCCAAACATTCCTTCAGCCTCATCAATGAGGGTATGTCAACCCAAAATCCACCAGCCACAGACGGATTCCACGAAACAGTTCGCGTCAGTAGATCGAATGTCTCCGCCAAAATGGCCGCGTCTTTCCAGCGGTTTGCGAAATTTTCAAGACTCTTCGCGCATGCAAGCACCGCCTCGTGCGTCTCTAGTGCCATATGTCGCTCACTTCGTCGGTCCGGTGGCGTAACCCAGTATGCGTAAAGTAGCATGATTCCTGCACGGAACTGGAAGATAAGCTATGACGAAGTGTTAGCTATAGGCGCTTATCTACAAAAGAGGGAGAAACTCACTGCTGACCATGTGTAGCACATGACTTGGCCCTCTTCCTGAAACTGTCTGAAGCTCAAGCAGACTTCCGTGACAGCTGCGAGTATGACTTGAACATCATTCACGCTGAGAGAAGAGCGCTTTTCCTGCATCAGTAATACCACGGTGTAGTCGTATAATTTCTCCATCCAGGACGGCTGGAGGTAACCAAATGCTGCGCTTCGATTTGCAAACAACGGAATATCTTGCCTCCAATCGTCAAGCCTGAATTTGACAGCAGTCCTCCATTGGTCATTGTCAGAGCCGCTAAGCTGCGTGTTTTCTCCCATTTGCTCCCAATGTCGTCTGATATCAGCTTGGATTTTCCTGAGACGGAAGAGATGGTGGAATGCGCTGTCTACGCTTATGGATGATGGGATTTGATTGCTGAGGTTGTACATCTATTCAAGCTTCTATTAGCTCCACTCCAAGGACAATGGTAGGGCAACTCATTCAGAGCTTACCTTATCATCAAGAGACTTGTAGGAAGCCGAAATGGGTCGCTCCCATCCGCCTGAGATAATCTCATGTAGCATGTAGCAAGCCATAAAGGTCTGTTCCTCACTAATTATCTCTTCGTTGTTTTCTGTATCATCTCCACTAGTTATGAGATAAGGCTTCTTCTGCAGGTCAGACACAGCGGCTGTACAGTAGAGTATTGCCGAAGACACTACAGCAGAGATGTCTTTTGACGAAGGGCTATGCAGCGCATATAGGATCATCAACAGCGACGCCTGAGTCCGGAGCATCATAGACGGCTGGGAGAGATCGAGAGGATAGTGTGCCATGGCAGCGTTGTAAAGCGACTTTGAAGCGGCCAGGTGGGTAGGGTCGCGTTGAAGCGCACTGTAGAAGAGTGCTCCAACTGCATACACCATTTTTAAGAAGAACCCTTTCCAGCTTTTTTCAGGTTGGTCTGCCCGCGGATTGCTATGCCAAGATAGCCACTTTTGTTTGTTGAGAAACGGCCATTGTACATGGGCATTTGCGAAGTAGACAGCTGCATACAGATCGTTTATCCATGGCGAGCCATTGCTGGTTATGTCACCAAATTGGTTGTTTTCCACTTGTAAAATTGACCTGAAGCTTGAATCGAACTCTGTTGTCTGATGTGCAGAATTGCGAGTTGGATTTTGGTTATGATCCCTAGGTGACTGATCAATGCTCTCTGACGTATAATCCATGAAGCTCTTGATGCCTATTTGAGGAATAATGAATTCGTCCATTTGGTTCAATGCGCTGAAATCTGCCCATCGGGAGTCCATTGGGCCTGTAACCATTGGGTGAGAATCTGCCCTGTTCTCGACAGGGAGGCCACGAGTACCTATAGGAATGATGGATAGTGCCTGGCTTGTGGGGTGATGAATCCCCTTCACTTCCTGAGCCAGCTCTTGATCATCAGTCTGAACACCAATATCTCGGCATCGTATACTTTGACATGGAATTTTAGCATTCGTCTCCAATTCCGCAATCCTAGCTTCTAACTGCTCCAAATATTTCGTGGGAATAGTTGTCACATCGCTATCCTTATATGACCCGACTATAAGACAGTCCGACCCAGTTCTTTTGCATTCGCCGCAAATAGGTTTTGCATGATCACATCTCTTCTTCCGGTGGCGGCACCGCGCACAGGCTATATCTCGTGAGTGCTTGGCGGTTCCAGGCATTTGATCAACACAGAGATCTGATCATGAAGATCGAGAGTTGAATTTGGTCGTGGTGATAAGGTGTAGATGAAACGGTATTTCTTATCTGCATTGCCGATGATTATATATGCCATATTTTTTGCGGTGTTGCGCTCTCTACCGTACCGTACAATGGACTATTGACTATTATGACCTCGTAGCTCTTCCGACCCTCCTAGTTTGGGAGCTGCTTCAGAGTTTAGGGAGTACATGGCTCGGGGTCGTTAAAATAAACAACAAGACGCCAACTTTTGATTCTGCACGCTGGGAATTAACAAGATTTTATTATGGGCGATCGAGCGATGCTGGTCGTCAAAGTGAGGATGACGAACGTATTGCCCGCGACCCTCTGGCTCAACGTCGCAGTCAGAGCGAATACCCAGACATCAATCAATTGCTGCCAGCAGATTTCACAACATCACCATCGACATCTACGACATGGATTGGGACGAGAGGTAATTGAAGAGGTAACGCAAAAGACCGCACTTGGGGAGGTCGGCTGCAGCAGTGAAGGATTTCCAAGAACATGCTAAGAGATACGAGGGATGCAAGGGGCTGGAGGAACTTGTTCTGTTCACAGAACGAAGCTAGAATTGATGTTGCACTTCAGAAGTCGCATCGTTCGTTGACAGTCGATCTACCTCGTTGGTATCAGTGGACCAAGAAAATCGTTATTTATCCAATGTATATATACACTTCTTCCAACAGAAGCTCCTCCGTCGGCTTTTGTGCTCCCCACTGAAACCTAATACTATGCCGTTTATTGATACCTGTTCTGCTGTGGAGGGCCACACAACACCCATGCTAGAGATTTGGACGCATATGTTATCACGCCTTCAAATTATCCATCACACTTGAAATATTCGCACTCGCTTGAAGTCTTCCAACTTCGTTTGAAGTCTTCTATCACGATTGGAAGCCTTCTATCGTGATTACCAATACCACTACGACTGCTCCAGGCATCTGTGAACACAGCCCTCAGGATTAAAGGAACCCCAACGTTCCGGCGAATCAAGCAGTATAGGGGTGCAGGTTATGATATGTGCAAAGACCGACTCTCCCCACTCCAGAGAACTGAACTCCAAGCTGACCAAATCCTTGGTCCAATAGATCAAATCGAGGAGAAGGTTGCATCCGTAGCACCACCATGGTGGACCCCACCCCAGATTAGCATTGCGGGTACAGCGAGAGAGGCAACGAAAGACCACGACAGGATCTGTTAACAATCCAAGAATGATCCGAAACACCTCCTGATGTATTCGGACGGGAGCGACATCAAGGGCAGAGTTGGAGCGTCATCGTGGTGCCCAAAATTGAATCGTCAGATGGGGGCAGACTTAGGGCCTACGAGCAAGGCGACTGTTTATGCAGCTGAACTACTTGGAATGCTATATTCCACAATTATAGCAGTGACAGCGAGGGAAGTGAAGACGGTCACACTATTCGTGGACAACCAAGCCGCTATACAATCAGTTCATAGCCCTGGACGACAGTCGGGACAACTGATCCTCGGACAGATTATCCATTTTATCAGTGTCCTTCAAAAGCGAGGGGTATCCATAGAGATCTGCTGGATCCCGGCCCACACAGGGGTACTAGGAAACGAGAAAGCAGATCTCATCGCCAAGCAGGCCACAGGATGGCGAGCTAAAGGCCAAATAGGGCAGAGAGCGCCTCAGTCCAAATGGGTACAGCAACTGCTCTCCTCATGCAAGCGAACAGTGAAAGAGGCAATCTTTCGCAGATGGAACATCAATTAGGCCAAACAGACAACAGGTCGCTAATATAGAACTCATTTTGGATCAGAAATAAGGTCGCAGAAGAAGGGGGCTCAGTTATATCAAGGACTCACAAAACCAGAAGCGGCAATCCTAGTGCAGATGAGGTCGGGAAAGATTGGGCTCGGAGCATACTTGAAGAAGATTAAAGCGGCAGACTCAGCCGTGTGTTGGTGCCAGAGATCGAACGAGACGGTCTCTCATATACTTGGTGGTTGCTTCCAATTTGGAGCACAAAGACGGACGCACCTTGGCCAACCAACTATTTGGAATGTGCCAGCCTTGCTGAGTGATTCAAAACTAGCAAGGAAAGCAGTTGCATTCATGAAGAGCACCAGACTCCTTCACAAATTCAGTAGGTGCTAGCCAGCACCTCAACCTGAGAACTTCAAAATACAACCCATAGCCACAAGACGGGTAGGACAGACTACTCAACAAGAAGCAACAAGACAGCCAGGGTAAAGGCCTAGTACTACAGTGTAGGAAGGGTAACAAGCCAGGGTATGCAACGATAACACACAAGAATGGGCAGTGGGCCTCTGGTTTAGTGGTGAAAAGATTGTTTTCCTAGAGTCAACTTTTTAATTTCATTTGTTATTTCGATTATCAGGAAGGGGTGTTGAGGCACCAGCCTCGCGCTTGCCCAGTTGTCGTGGTTGCCCAGTCGGGTGGTGACCACCCTCCTACCCTATATATAATCTTAGCGGAAGGGCAGAATGCCCAGCGCCAACCGTAAATAATGGCTCACCCTTACGCCCATACTCAGAATCCAAGACCTTACACACATCACAGAAGCCCCCATGCCTTTGTGATTCCGTGTGTATATCGTCTTGCATTCTGATCATTCTGATTCTCAAGCTCTCGGTCCCTCAGTCTCTCAAGCTCCCGATCCTTCAGCCTCGTCATCTTCGACCGTTCCGCCTGCTGACCTACGTGCAGGCCCCAACAAGGGGGAGAGGACTGGAGGAGCCATGGGCCTTGAACTGTATATAGAGTTCTCTGCATAGCGCTGACATAAGCAGCTAAATAGAGTAAGGAGGTTAAAAAAAAAGGGGGGGGACGGAAGCCGATTTCGCTAGTCACGTACCAAACACCTTGCATATGCATATAATACGGTTGAAGCTGTTGATCTCGAGAGACCTCAGTGCTGCTCACGGCCCTCGTTCCAAGCGCGTCGTCGAGTGATAACTGGCTTGTAGAATTCGCGACGATTGATGGTGCTTTCACATCAGCTTCTTTGACATAGCCATCAGTTTCCGTTCGTAGAAGCAAAACCTGGAGGCAGACATGACAACGATCATACGGATCACAGAGACATTTCGATCATGCCCACTGCAGATGAGCTTCTATCAAAGGACCGTCCCTTCTTCCGAACTGCCGATTTTATCAATGACCCAAATATTATATCCTCCCGCTGCGGCATCCACCTTGATAACCAATCCCGACTTCTACGCGAGGACATGCTCAGCGAAATACGAGCCGAATTGAAAATCTTGACAGGTACAAAGCCTGGCTGCCACAAGGGTATTATCGTGGGTGGTCTCTCTCTCGCAAGAGTGGAGATGGGGATTGACCGTAAACGGCTGCCGTGGGGCGTTGTGCTAAAGTGCAACGAGGAACTCCCGCATCTGAAAAGGATCAAGCCAGACGAGGGGAAGGACTTTTTGAAGGACAATCGCCATATTCTAAGATACGGAAACATAGCATGTCTTTTGATCGACGGCGAGCCAGCAGCATTCCCAACAATCCACCGTGACGAGGAAGAGCTTGCCAAAATCCCCGCTGCCATCACCGTACAATTTTCAGATGATTCAACACTGACGTATGCGCTTTCTAAGATGAAGACTGCCGGAGATGTCGAGTTGGCCTAGCTTGACGCCGCAACTTTTGCATTTGAACCATTCTTGCGACGCTTGCAGGAAATGAATGATTTGCCATTAACCGATGAGCTCCTCCATTGGAAGGCAGGTGAAGATATCGGAGGTCCATCCTTTCAGCCAGCAAAAGTCATCAAGGCCCTAGAATCACGATCAGGAAAAGATCTAAAGGGCTTCTTACACATCAAGAAGAGCGTTATTCTGGACGAGTCGCAGATGAACTCCCTTTGCGCTTGCTTGCTTCAACGTGTCAGCTTGGTGCAAGGGCCCCCAGGTGAGGATTAAATCCGATGAATGCCGTTCGCAATTCTGACGAGATCTGGGAACCGGGAGGTCCTTCATTAGCGCTCTAGTGGCGAAAGTGCTATACGACTCCACGTCGCAGAAGATTCTTGTGGTGTGTTTCACGAATCATGCACTTGATCAATTCCTTGAAGACCTGATGGATATTGGAATTCCATCATCAGCTATGGTTCGCCTGGGAGGAAAGTCCACTGATCGGACAAAGTCCCTGATGCTTCGGGAGCAGGCCGGCGTTAGGCTAGACCAAACTCAACGGGCTCAGATCGATAAGCTAAAACAAAAATTGCAGATGCACGAGGCAAGACTTCAGGATGCATTCAGGCGTTTTCAGGCCACAAATGTCCAGAAAAACCACCGTGTCAATGAACTAAGTTTAATCTCCGATCCTAGCGTTGATGATCAGTTGATACCTAAGACAAGGATTCTTACCTGCGGATACTTGGCGTGCATTCATCCCAGATTACTCGTAAAATATGATGTTATGTATTTTTAGCCCATAAGCCTAAGGTACTTGCTTCTTCGGTCCATCAATCAGCTATGCTCAAAGAGTCAAGACTACAAGGCGGTATAGGTTCTATCGTACGGTCTTACTGCTACTCCCCCCTCGCCCCCCCCCCCCCCCCTTCTTCCCCCCTCTCTCCCCCTCCCCCCCCCTTCTTTGTTTCTGCCCATGCCGCCAACCACCCAAAACACGCAGAGCAAACACAT
>Ga0123337_10004697_pt1 | contig 13794 bp, 13 predicted proteins | sample frozenSSSSmetaG_FD_89792 | JGI IMG/M metagenome (GOLD analysis project Ga0123337, IMG submission 89792) | Glacier valley bacterial and archeal communities from Borup Fiord, Nunavut, Canada, to study Microbial Dark Matter (Phase II) -... | ecosystem: Environmental > Aquatic > Freshwater > Ice >... | reverse complement strand
CGGCATGCCGGTCAGGTCGCAGACCATGGTCTGGAAGTTGATCAGCGCTTCGAGCCGGCCCTGGGAAATTTCGGCCTGGTAGGGCGTGTAGGCGGTGTACCAGGCGGGGTTTTCCAGCACGTTACGCAGAATCACACCCGGCGTGTAGGTGCCGTAATAGCCCTGGCCAATGTAACTTTTGACACCTGGTTTTTGTCGGCCATGGCCCTGAGCTGCTTGAGCGCCGCGGCCTCGGTCACGGGCGGCGGAATCGCCATCGCGCTGCTGCGCGCAATCGAACGCGGCACGATGCCGTCGATCAGCGCCCGGCGCGTGGCAGAGCCTACTGCGCTGAGCATGTGGGCTTCGTCCGCCGCATCAATGCCGATGTGGCGCGCAATGAATTCGGAAGGGTTCTCAAGCGCGCCCAGAGGCGTGGCGGATGGCATCAACATATCAGGGTCCCGTGTCAGGCGGTTGCAGAAAAATCAGGCGGCCGAAAATTTTGTGTAACTGGTCTCGTCCATCAGCGCGTCGAGCTGTGCGGCGTCAGACAGCTTGATCTTGAAAAACCAGCCGGCGCCCAGCGGGTCGCTGTTGGCCAGCGACGGGTCGTCGCGCAGGGCTTCATTGACTTCGATCACTTCGCCGCTGACGGGCATGTAGACGTCGGCAGCGGCCTTGACCGACTCCACCACGCCAGCCGTGTCTTTTTGCGCAAAAACGCTGCCCACGCCAGGCAGTTCCACAAACACCACATCGCCCAGCGCGTCCTGCGCATGAACGGTGATGCCGACGGTGGCGGTGTTGCCTTCAATGCTGAGCCACTCGTGGTCTTCGGTGTACTTGACGGTCATGCGGTTCTCCAGTGGGTTGTGTAAAAAAGGGGACGAATAAATCAGCCGCGATGGTAGCGGGTGGGCACAAACGGCATGGCCGCCACCTGCATGGCCACGGGCTTGCCGCGCACCAGGGCGTTGAGCCGGGTGCCGATGGCAGCAAATTCTGGCGCGACGTAGCCGATGGCAATCGGCTGGTTGATGCTGGGCCCCAGCAGGCCGCTGGTGACTTCGCCGACCGGCGCGCCCTCCAGGCTGTGCAGGGCGCTGTGGTCGCGCACCGGAATGCGTTCGAGCGCAATCAGGCCGACGCGCTTTCTGGTCAAGGTGGCCGGGTTGTCTAGCTGGGCAAGGATGGTGGCCGCGCCCGGAAAGCCGCCCGCGCGCGCGCCGCCGCTGCGCCGCACCTTCTGGATCGCCCAGTTCAGCGACGCTTCGACCGGCGTGGTGGTGGTGTCGATGTCGTTGCCGTACAGGCACAGGCCGGCTTCCAGGCGCAGCGAATTGCGCGCGCCCAGGCCGACGGGCTTGACTTCGGGCTGGGCCAGCAGGGCGCGTGCCAGCGTGTCGGCTTGCGCGGCCGGTACTGAAATTTCAAAACCGTCTTCGCCGGTGTAGCCGCTACGGGTCACAAAGCAGTCGCAACCGGCCACTGTGAAGCGGCCGCCGCTCATGAACACCAGCTGCGCCACGCCAGGTGCCAGGCGTTGCAGGGCGGTGACGGCCAGCGGCCCCTGCAGCGCCAGCAGCGCCATCTCGGGCATCGGGATGACCTCACACCGGGGGCCAATTTTTTGCTGGATGTGCGCGATGTCGCCCACCTTGCAGGCGCCGTTGACGATGATGAAAATGTCGCCGCCGTTGGCCACATCGACATAGTTGCGATTGACGAACATCAGGTCGTCGATGATGCCGCCTTCGTCATTGAGCAGCAGGCCGTAGCGCTGCTTGCCGGGCGCCAGGTCGATCACATCCACGGGAAGCAGGCTTTCGAGTGCGGCGGCAGCATCGGGACCGACCAGGCGCAACTGGCCCATGTGCGACACGTCAAACAGGCCGGCGGCCTGGCGTGTGTGCAGGTGCTCGGCCATCAGGCCCGCAGGGTATTGCACTGGCATGCTGTAGCCGGCAAAAGGCACCATGCGTGCGCCAAGTTCCACGTGAAGGTCGTGCAGCGGCGTTTTCAGAAGGGGCGCTGCCGTGGCAGCAGGGGCGTGGGACGGGGTGTCGGACATGGCGTTTTCCGGTGGGGCATACCTGTAATTCATGGCTAAAAAGCCATGGTCTGCCCCTGCTGTCCTCTTTACCTGAGAGATTCGCCTGGCGATGCAGGGTTGCTCCTTCGGTGGACCGCTTTGCAAACGGCCTCTCTCCAGTAGGGTCCGCCCCCTGGCGCGGTGCGCTGGAGGGCGGTTGCCAGTCCTTTTGCCTGAGCGTTCAATGCACCCTTTGGGGTGTCACATGCGCCTTCGGCGGTTTTCATGGTGAAAACTCTCTCCTGGGAGGGGAAGTGTAGCCGAGCGGAGCGGCCTGCTATCCCTTGCGTTCTCCGTAATTTATCGACCCATTGCGCTTCAATAGATTTGCGCCGCGATGGCGCGTACGTGCTTGAGCAGCAGGTTCGCGCCGGGTGACGGCAAATGATTGCGCCGCATGATGATGCCGAAGCTGTCCATCTTGCAGGGAAGTTCGATGGGCAGAATCGCCAACTCGCTTGACTGCACGTAATAACGTGCGACCTCCACCGGCATCACATGCAGGAAATCGGTTTGCTGCAGCAGGCTCTTGATCACCGACATCGCAGTGGTTTCAACCACGTTGGACGGCGTTTCCAGATCAATGCGGCGAAACATCATGTCAAACCGGTGACGCAGAATGCTCCCGCGAGGGGACAGTATCCAGCTGGCTGCGGCCAGGTCGTTCAAGGTGAGGTCGCTGCGCGCCAGCATGGGATGTCCGATGCGTGCCACCGCGCACTCGGTTTCCTCCGACAGGTCTTCGTACAGCAAGTTCGACTCATCCTCCTGCTCCAGGATGCGTGCGATCAGAAAATCCAGTTGCCCGCGCTTGAGTCGCTCCAGCAGCACATCGCTGGTGTCAACCTGGACGCCGATGCAAAGCCTTGGTGCTTCTTCCTTGGTGCGCACGATCACTTGGGGCACCAGCGTCATGGAAGATGTGATGATTACACCGATGTTGACCTGTCCCGACAGTCCTGCCTGCAGCGTTGCAATCGAATCTTGCCCTTGCGACAGGTTGGCGAGTGCCATTCGCACATGGCGGATCATCGTTTCGCCATAAAGCGTCGGTCGGATGCCGCGCGGCAGGCGCTCGAAAAAAGGCACGCCGAAGAGCTCTTCAATGTCCTTCAGCATCTTTGATGCGGCGGGCTGGCTCATGTTGGTTTCCCTCGCGGCTTGGTGGATGTTTCGCGCCTCGTCCAGAGCGATCAACAGAAACATCTGACGGGTTTTGAGCTGGGTGCGTACCCGCCGCGCAAGGCCTGTGTCGTTGAGGAGGGTGTGGTTCATGACGTGAATCGCGGTTGCGGTGGGGGTGATGGATATAAAAAATTGTATCAATTGCTTTGATTTATTCATTTGTTTTACATCCTGCATCTGCCTAAGATGCCTGCAAAATGCCATAGCCCTCAGATCAAGGAGACAAGATGACCCAACCGAAAAACCGTACCCTGCGGTCAGCCGCCTGGTTCGGCAGCAGCGACAAGAACGGTTTCATGTACCGCAGCTGGATGAAGAATCAGGGCATTCCTGACCATGAATTTCAGGGCAAGCCGATCATTGGCATCTGCAACACCTGGTCTGAACTGACACCCTGCAACGCTCACTTTCGCAAGATTGCCGAGCATGTGAAGCGCGGTATTTCTGAGGCCGGCGGCTTTCCGGTCGAATTTCCGGTGTTTTCCAATGGTGAATCCAACCTGCGGCCCACCGCGATGCTGACACGCAACCTGGCCAGCATGGACGTAGAAGAGTCGATTCGCGGCAATCCGATGGATGCGGTGGTGCTGCTGGTCGGTTGCGACAAGACCACGCCGGCGTTGCTGATGGGTGCGGCCAGTTGCGACATCCCGACCATCGTCGTGACCGGCGGCCCGATGCTCAACGGCAAGCACGAAGGCCGCGACATCGGCTCCGGCACCGTGGTCTGGCAGCTGCACGAAGCCGTCAAGGCGGGGCAAATCACCTTGAATCAGTTCATGTCGGCCGAAGCCGGCATGTCGCGCTCGGCGGGCACCTGCAACACCATGGGCACGGCCTCCACGATGGCTTGCATGGCCGAGGCGCTGGGCACCTCGCTGCCGCACAACGCGGCCATTCCGGCGGTCGATGCGCGCCGCTACGTGCTGGCGCACATGTCGGGCATGCGGATTGTTGACATGGTGTGGGAGGACCTGAAGCTGTCCAAGGTGCTGACGCGCGAGGCGTTTGAGAACGCCATCCGTGTCAATGCGGCCATTGGCGGCTCGACCAATGCCGTGATTCACCTGAAAGCCATTGCCGGTCGCATCGGCGTGCCGCTGGAACTGGAAGACTGGACCCACGTGGGCAAGGGCACCCCGACGCTGGTGGATCTGCAGCCCTCCGGCCGCTTCCTGATGGAAGATTTTTATTACGCCGGCGGTCTGCCGGGCGTGCTGCGCCGCATGGGCGAGGGCGGTCTGCTGCCGCACAAGGACGCGCTGACAGTCAACGGCAAGTCGATCTGGGACAACGTGCTGGACGCCCCCATCTACAACGATGAAGTGATCCGTCCGCTCGAAAAACCGCTGGTTGAAGACGGCAGCATGTGCATCCTGCGCGGCAACCTGGCGCCGCGTGGCGCGGTGCTCAAACCCTCTGCGGCCACGCCTGCGCTGATGAAGCACCGGGGCAAGGCGGTGGTGTTCGAGGATTTCGACCACTACAAGGCGCGCATCGGCGACCCGGACCTGGATGTCGATGCCGACTCGGTGATGGTGCTCAAGAACTGTGGCCCCAAGGGCTACCCGGGCATGGCTGAAGTCGGCAACATGGGCCTGCCGCCGAAATTGCTTGCGCAGGGGATCACCGACATGGTTCGCATCTCGGATGCCCGCATGAGCGGCACTGCCTACGGTACCGTGGTGCTGCATGTGGCGCCCGAAGCGGCAGCCGGTGGCCCGCTGGCCATCGTGCGCGATGGTGACTGGATCGCACTCGACAGCCATGCAGGCAAGCTGGAGCTGGAAATCAGCGACGCGGAGATGGCGCAGCGCCACGTCGAGCTGCAAGCGCGGCAGGCCCAGCAGACAGTGCCGCCCAAGAGCGGCTACCAGCAGCTGTATATCGACCGGGTGTTGCAGGCCGATGAAGGCTGCGACTTCGATTTTCTGGTGGGATGCCGGGGCGCCGAGGTACCCAAGCATTCGCACTGAGCATCAGCGCTGCGTGACTTTGAAAGATACCCATGACTCAATCCAAGAACGTCCGCTACAAAGGCGTGTTTCCCGTGGTGCCCACCACGTTCACCGAAACCGGGGCGCTCGATCTGCAAAGCCAGAAGCGCTGCGTCGATTTCATGATCGACGCGGGCTCCAACGGCCTGTGCATTCTGGCCAACTTCTCCGAGCAGTTCTTGCTTTCGGATGACGAGCGTGAAGTGCTGACGAAAACCATCCTTGGACATGTCGGTGGCCGGGTGCCGGTGATTGTGACCACCACCCACTTCAGCACCGAGGTGTGCGCGCAGCGCAGTCGCCGCGCCCAGGACATGGGCGCCGCCATGGTCATGGTCATGCCGCCCTATCATGGGGCGACCTTTCGCGTGCCGGAAGAAAAGATTTACGAGTTTTATGCGGGTCTGTCGGACGCGCTTGACATTCCCATCATGATTCAGGATGCGCCCGCCAGCGGCACTGTCCTGTCTGCGGCATTTCTGGCCCGCATGGCCAAGGAAATCAAGCAGGTGTCCTATTTCAAGATCGAAACTGCGGGCGCTGCGTCCAAGTTGCGCGAACTGATTCGCCTGGGGGGCGATGCGATCGAAGGTCCATGGGACGGCGAGGAGGCCATCACCTTGCTACCCGATCTGGATGCCGGCGCCACTGGCGCCATGACCGGCGGCGCTTACCCCGACGGAATCCGCCTGATTGTCGATGCCTACGCCGCTGGCCGGCGCGAAGAAGCCATCGTCCTTTACCAGCAATGGCTGCCGCTGATCAATTATGAAAACCGCCAGGGCGGCATCCTGACGGCGAAGGCTTTGATGAAGGAAGGCGGCGTGATCGCCTGCGAAGCGCCCCGCCATCCCTGGCCCACCATGCACCCCGCTACCCGCGCGGGCCTGTTAGAGGCCGCGCAACGCCTGAACCCGATGGTTCTGCGCTGGGGCAAGTAAATTCAAAAAATGGAACACTTAACCATGACGATTCAAAAACACGACAACCTGATCAACGGCCAATGGATTGCGGGTGCCCAATACGCCCCCAACATCAATCCATCCAACGTCGCCGATGTCATTGGTGACTACACCCAAGCCGATGCCGCGCAACTCGATGCAGCGGTCAAGGCAGCCCGGGCCGCCTTCCCGGCCTGGTCCACCGGCAACATCCAGGCGCGTGCCGATGCCCTGGACAAAATCGGCACCGAGATCCTGGCCCGGCGCGAAGAACTCGGCACCCTGCTGGCCCGCGAAGAAGGTAAAACCAAACCGGAAGGTATCGGTGAGGCTACCCGCGCGGGTAACATTTTCAAGTTCTTCGCGGGTGAATGCCTGCGCCTGACCGGTGAAATCGTGCCGTCGGTACGGTCCGGCGTCAGCGTCGAGATTACCCGGGAGCCCATGGGTGTGATTGGCCTGATCACCCCCTGGAACTTTCCCATCGCCATTCCGGCATGGAAGACCGCCCCGGCGCTGGCCTATGGCAACTGTGTGATCCTGAAGCCTGCCGACCTCGTTCCCGGCTGCGCCTGGGCACTGGCCGACATCATCAGCCGCAGCGGTATCCCCGCCGGCGTGTTCAACCTGGTGATGGGCCGGGGCAGCGTCATCGGTGACCCGCTGGTCAATCATCCCGGCATCGACGCCATCAGTTTCACCGGCTCGCAAAGTGTGGGCGGGCGTATTGCCCGGCAATGCGCGGTCAACCTCAAGAAGGTGCAACTCGAGATGGGTGGCAAGAACCCGCAAGTTATTCTGGACGATGCCGACCTGGCGCAGGCGGTCGAGCTCAGCGTGCAAAGCGCGTTCTTCTCCACCGGTCAGCGCTGCACGGCATCGAGCCGACTGATCGTCACCGAAGGCATTTATCCTCGGTTTCTCGAAGCGATGAAGCAACGTATGGCCGGACTCAAGATTGGTGACGCCCTGGCCGCTGGCATCGACATTGGGCCGGTGTCTTCACAAGCCCAACTTGAACAGGACCTGAGCTACGTGGAAATCGGGCAGGCTGAAGGTGCCGTGTTGGTGGCGGGCGGCCAGCGCGTGACGTGCAGCACGGATGGTTTCTACATGGCGCCAGCGCTTTTGACCGACACCACCGCAGCCATGCGCATCAACCGCGAAGAAGTGTTCGGCCCGGTGGCCAGCATCATCCGGGTGAAGGGGTATGAAGAGGCGCTGGCCGAGGCCAACAACACCCCGTTTGGCCTGTCGGCCGGCATCGCCACCACGTCGCTCAAGCACGCGACCCACTTCAAGCGTCATAGTCAGGCGGGCATGGTGATGGTGAACCTGCCCACCGCCGGTGTCGACTACCACGTGCCGTTTGGCGGCAGCAAGGGATCGAGCTACGGCTCGCGGGAGCAGGGGCGCTATGCGCAGGAGTTCTTCACCACGGTGAAAACGGCCTATATCGGCAGCTGAACCATTACTTAGGAAACGACCATGTTGATGCAATCCGCCCAATCTAATGGGCCCTGTCATATCGTGATCACCGGCGGCGCCGGTTTTTTGGGCGTGCGTCTTGCGCGCACCCTGCTGGCGCAGGGGCAGCTGTCGCTCGCTGGCGCCGCGCCCTGCACCATCAACCGCATCACCCTGGTGGACCGCGCTGCGCCGCCAGACGATTTGACAGCCGATCCACGCGTGGCCGTGCTGACCGGTGACCTGAATGCGATTCTTGAGAAAAAAGAGGCTGTAGCGCCCGTGGTTAATGCGCAAACAGCTATTATTTTTCATTTGGCAGCAGCTGTCAGCGGCGAGTGTGAAGCCGATTTCGATCTCGGCATGCGCAGCAATTTTGCCGCCACGCTGGCCCTGCTGGAAGCCTGCCGCGCCCTGAAGACCAAGCCTGTCGTGGTGTTCGCCAGTTCGCTTGCCGTGTTTGGCGACGCGCCCGGTCAGCCGCTACCACCCGCCATTGAAGACAACACCCTGCCGACGCCGCAGAGCAGTTATGGCATCCAGAAATTCATTGGTGAGCAACTGGTGGCTGACTACACGCGCAAAGGCTTCATACAGGGCCGCAACGTGCGTTTGATGACGGTCAGCGTGCGGCCGGGCACACCCAACGGCGCCGCATCGAGTTTCTTGAGTGGCATGATTCGGGAGCCACTGGCAGGCGTGAGGGCGGTATGTCCGGTGGCGCCGGATACGCCTGTGGCGCTGTCTTCACCCGCGCGCACCGTGCAGGGCCTGATTTGCGCGGCTGAGGCGAGCGACCAGGCCTGGGGTCCGCGCACGGGCCTGAACCTGCCCGCACTGACCACCACCCCGGGCGAGATGGCTGCGGCGCTGGAGCGTGTGGCCGGCACAGCAGCCACCGCGCTAATCGACTGGACGCCCGACCCGGCCATTCGCGGCATCGTGAAGACCTGGCCAGCCCGGATCCATGCGGCGAGGGCGTGCGGCCTGGGCTTGTTGCCGGAGCAAAGCTCTGACGACATTGTTCAGGAGTACATCAGGGAAAATCCTTATGCCGTGAAGCTGCCAATCAGATGACAATAAGAAGTTGTATGACAAATTTAACGCGGTTCGACGGGTTGATTTTTCGCTAGGCCGCAATTTTTTTTCAAACCGAGGAGACATTAAATGAAATTGAACAAACTGGTTATTGGTCTGTCTTTGACCCTGGGTTTTATGGCCACCGTGGCGGCCCAAACCACCATGCGGATCAACATTTCCATTGCCCAGAATTCGCACCAGGGCATTGGCATTGATACCTTTGCCAAGGAGGTGGAGAAGGGCACGGCGGGTCGTTACAAGATCCAGACTTTTTACAGCGCCTCGCTGGGCAGCGAGCGCGAGTCGATCGAAGCGGTGCAACTCGGCACCCAGGAGCTGACTTTTTCGTCGACTGGCCCGGTGCCCAACTTTGTGCCAGAAGCCAAGATCCTGGATATTCCGTTTTTGTTTCGGGACAAGGCGCATGCCCGTGCCGTACTCGACGGCCCGATCGGCCAGGAGATGCTGACCAAGTTCGAGTCCAAGGGCTTCAAGGCCTTGGCCTGGGGCGAGAACGGCATGCGCAACATGACCAACAACAAGCGTCCCATCAATGCACCGGATGACCTCAAGGGCCTGAAGCTGCGTACCATGGAAAACCCGGTCCACGTGGCCGCCTACAAGGGCCTGGGCATTGTGACCACGCCGATGGCGATGCAGGAGGTGTTCACCGCGCTGCAGCAGGGCACGGTCGACGGACAGGAAAACCCCTTGTCCGTGATCATGGCGGCCAAACTGGACCAGGTGCAAAAGCATGTGTCACTGACCGGCCACGTCTATTCGCCCGCCATCTTCTTGATGAACAAGGCCGCGTTCGACAAGCTCAGCCCTGCTGACCAGAAGGTGTTTCTGGAAGCCGCCAAAGTGGCCGTCAAGGCCAACCGGGCACGGGTTGATGCTGACGATGCCATGGGCGTGACTTACCTGCGCGGCAAAGGCATGAATGTGGTCGAGACCCTGGATAAAACCAAGTTCGTGGCTGTGCTTGCACCGGTCTACGCTGACTTCGAAAAGCAGTTCGGCAAAGCCAACATGGACAAGATCCGCAACTACAAGTAATTGCTGCTGGTTTTCTGGCTGCCAACACCCGAAGCGCGCAAGCTTTCGGGTGTTTTTTTACAACTTTCCACTTCAGGCTGTTAATGCAATGAAAGAAAACTTTCTTCGGTTGGAGCGCTGGACCAGCGGCTTCTCCTTGTACGCCGCCTGTGCCATGCTGCTGGTCGCGGCCAGTCTGGGCATGTTTCAGATCATTACCCGCTTCGTTCTGGAATTGCCCGCTGAATGGACCGAAGTGCTGATTCGTTTCAGCCTGATCTGGATGGTGTTCCTGGGTATTCCGACGGCGTTTCGCCAGGGTGCCATGGTGAGCGTGGATGTGCTTTATCGATGGAGTCCGCCGCGCATGCGCCGTATGCTCGACTGGGTCGTGTGTCTTGCCGCCATCGGGCTGATCGCCATCGTCATCTGGTGGGGCTGGGACTATGCCGTCCGCGGCAAGGTGCAAACCATGAGTGGACTGGAATCGGTGTCGATGTTCTGGGCTTATCTGGCCATGCCGGTGGGCGGCGTGTTCAGCCTGTTCGGCATCATTGGCAACCTGCTGGATACCCAGCGTCTTGAATTGGAAACCGCGATATGACCGCCGTCATGCTGAGCACGATGGTGCTGTGTTTTGCCCTTACCGTTTCGGTGGCCGTGTCCATCGGACTGGCATCCATTTTTGGTATCTATATTGCTGATGCGAACATGCTCATCTCCGTCAAGGAGATGTTCAACGCCATCAACAAATTCCCGTTGGCCGCCATCCCGTTTTTTATCCTGGCCGGCAACGTCATGGAATCCGGTGGCATTTCGCGCCGGCTGGTGGAGTTTGCCAAGAGCCTGGTGGGTGGCGTGCAGGGCGGCCTGCCGATGACCTGTGTGCTGACCTGCATGATTTTTGCGTCAGTGTCCGGCTCATCGGTGGCCACCACGTTCGCCATTGGCACCATCCTGATTCCAGCACTCCTGAAACACGGTTACCCGACCACCTGGGCCGCATCACTGCAGGCGACCAGTGCCGAACTCGGCGTCATCATCCCGCCCTCGATCCCGATGATCCTGTATGCCGTCAGTGCTGAAGTTTCGATTGGCGAAATGTTCATTGCCGGCTTCGGGCCGGGTCTTCTCATCAGTGGCGCGTTGATGCTGTTTGTCTGGGTTTACTGCAAGTTCAAGGGCTGGGGCAAGAACGACGGCGACGATCGGCTGTCGGTCGGAAAGGCCACTTTGCGGGCTGGTTGGGCGTTGCTGATGCCGGTCATTATTCTGGGCGGCATTTACGGCGGTATTTTCACCCCGACCGAGGCCTCGGCGGTGGCGGTGTTCTACGCCCTGGCAGTGGGTGTGCTGATCTACCGCGAGATCAAGTTGCCGGACCTCTACCTCATCCTGCGCAAATCAGTGCTGTCGTCGGCGGTGATCATGTTCATCATTGCCAACGCTGGGCTGTTTGCGTTCCTGATCACGCGTGCTGGCGTGCCGGAGGCGATTGGCATCTGGTTGCAGGATGTGCTCAAGTCCCCCACCTACTTCCTGTTGGGCGTCAATGCGGCACTGTTCATCATTGGCATGTTCATCGAGACCGGTGCCGCCATCATCGTGTTGGCCCCGATCCTGGCACCGGTGGCCATGCACTTTGGCATCGACCCGATCCATTTTGGCCTGGTCATGGTGGTGAACCTCGCCCTGGGTATGATCACGCCGCCGTTTGGTGTCAACCTGTTTGCGGCGTGCACCGTAGCGCGCATCTCACTCGACCGCATGATCAAGGACCTGATTCCCTTCGTGCTGGTGATCGTGGCCTGCCTGATGATCATCTCCTATGTGCCGTGGATCTCACTGGGGCTGCGCGATCTGGTTTACGCCAAATAGCAGAAAATAGGCCATCACTTTCCTGTCCTTCCATGACAATTCAGTTCAAGTCCATCACACCCGGTGCCTGCCTCTCAGATCAAGTAGCGGATGTGCTCACGGCTGAGATCCGGGCGGGCCGGCTTGCTCAGGGGGACAAGCTGCCGACCGAAGCGGTACTGGTGGAACAGTTCTCGGTGAGTCGCACGGTGGTGAGGGAAGCCGTCTCACGGCTCAAGTCGCTGGGCTTGGTCGATTCAAGACAAGGCAGTGGTGTGTATGTCAAGGAAGTCGGCTTTTCGCCGCTCAACTTCGATGCCAAGTCAGCATTGTCCAAGCAGGCGGTGATCCAGATGGTGGAGGTGCGCCGCGCGCTGGAGGCTGAGGTGGCTGGGCTGGCCGCGCAGCGGCGAAACCAGACCGATATCAAGCGCATCCGTAGATCCATTACCTTGCTGGGCAAGGCTGTGCAAGCCGGTGGTGATGGCGTGGATGAGGACGTTCAGTACCACCGCGCCATTGCGGAGGCGGCGCGCAACCCCTTTCTGATTGGTACGCTGGAATACCTGGGTCAGTTCCTGCAGGGCGCAACCCGTGTCACGCGCGCCAATGAAGCGCGTCGGGCAGACTTCGCGCGGCAGGTGTGCGACGAGCACGACATGATTTCTCGTGCCATTGAAGCAGGTGACGCCGCCGCAGCGCGCATGGCGGCCACGCAGCACATGAATAACGCAATCAAGCGCATTGAGCAGGCTGACCCGGCTTTCTGGCAGCAGGCCGGCGTGAAGCTGGCGCACCCCCTGGTGTCAGGCCTGACGCTGAAAAGCTGAAAGTTTTGCCTGCATGAAGTATGGCCTTGTGAGTGGCTTTTGGTACGCCCGATACATTCAGAATTTGTATGATAACCACATAAAATATGCCTTCAAATTATTTTGACTTGACGCAATACCAACCAGACGGAGCGAACGAATGACATCTAGCGTAGGGGTGATCGGCCTGGGGGCCATGGGTATGGGCATGGCGGGTTCGCTACGCCGCCATGGCTGCAATGTGCACGTTTTCGATGTTCGCGCCGAGGCTGGGCAAGCCTTTGCCGAAGAGGGCGGCGTGGCCTGCGCATCGCCCGGCGAACTGGCAGCGCACTGCGACGTGATTGTGTCGGTCGTCGTCAATGCCGCGCAAACCGAGAGCGTGCTGTTTGGCGAGAGCGGCTGCGCCAGCGCCATGAAGCCAGGCAGTGTGTTCGTGATGTGCTCGACCGTGGACCCGAGCTGGTCAATGGCGCTGGAGGCGCGGCTGGCCGCGCTGGGCATCTTCTACATCGACGCCCCCATTTCGGGCGGCGCTGCCAAGGCCAGCAGTGGCGAAATGACCATGATGACGTCAGGCCGGCCCGAAGCCTACGCGGTGGTCGGGTCGCTGCTGGATGCGATGGCGGCCAAGGTTTACCGGCTGGGCGACCAGGCGGGCGCGGGCAGCAAGGTCAAGATCATCAACCAGTTGCTGGCCGGCGTGCATATCGCCGCTGCGGCCGAGGCGATGGCACTGGGCCTGCGCGAAGGCGTGGACCCGGCGGCCTTGTATGAGGTCATCACCCACAGTGCGGGCAACAGCTGGATGTTCGAGAACCGCATGGCCCATGTGCTGGCGGCCGACTACACGCCGCTGTCGGCGGTGGACATTTTTGTGAAGGACCTGGGGCTGGTGTTGGACATGGCCCGCGCCAGCAAGTTTCCGCTGCCGCTGTCCAGCACCGCGCACCAGATGTTCATGCAGGCGTCCACCGCAGGTTTTGCCCGCGAGGACGATAGCGCGGTGATCAAAATTTTCCCTGGCATTGAGTTGCCCAAGAAGCCATGAAAAAACTATTGTTGGGCTGCATTGCCGACGACTTCACCGGCGCGACGGATCTGGCCAACAACCTGGTGCGCGCCGGCATGCGCGTGGTGCAGGCGATGGGTGTGCCGGAGCAGCCGTTGGACACCGATGCCGATGCCGTGGTGGTCGCGCTCAAGTCGCGCACCTTGCCCGTGGGTGAGGCCATCGCCCAGTCGCTGGACGCGCTGCGCTGGCTGCAGGCGCAGGGCGCGCAGCAAATCTATTTCAAGTATTGCTCCACCTTTGACAGCACGGCGCAAGGCAATATCGGCCCGGT
>Ga0123337_10004695_pt1 | contig 13798 bp, 14 predicted proteins | sample frozenSSSSmetaG_FD_89792 | JGI IMG/M metagenome (GOLD analysis project Ga0123337, IMG submission 89792) | Glacier valley bacterial and archeal communities from Borup Fiord, Nunavut, Canada, to study Microbial Dark Matter (Phase II) -... | ecosystem: Environmental > Aquatic > Freshwater > Ice >... | reverse complement strand
GATACGGCGCTTCACCTCGCGCCCGAACCCGTCGGCCCGGCTCAGCTCGTAGAGGTCGGTGATATCCTTGCCGGTATCGCGCAACCCGTACTTCACGCCGTCATAGCGGGCGAGGTTTGACGACGCCTCGGCCGGCGCTACGATATAATAGGCCGGCAGCGCGTATTTGGTGTGCGGCAGCGAGATGTCGCGCACCTCGGCGCCCTCCGACTTCAGCCAGTGGATGCCGCGCTGCCACAGCGCCTCGATTTCCTCTGGCATTCCGTCCATGCGGTATTCGCGCGGAATGCCGATGACGAGGCCCTTCACGCCGCGTTCGACCGCCGCGGCGAAGTCCGGCACCGCCAGCTCGACCGAGGTCGAATCCTTAGGATCGAACCCCGACATCGAGGTCAGCATGATCGCCGCATCCTCGACCGTGCGGGCAATCGGCCCGGCCTGATCGAGCGAGGAGGCGAACGCCACCACGCCCCAGCGCGAGCAGCGCCCGTAGGTCGGCTTGATACCCACGGTGCCGGTCAGTGCCGCCGGCTGGCGGATCGAACCGCCGGTATCGGTCGCTGTCGCCGCAGCGCAGAGCCACGCCGAAACCGCCGAGGCCGAACCGCCCGACGAACCGCCGGGCACCAGCTGGGCGTTGGAATTCGACGCCCGCCACGGGTTGATCACCGGGCCGTAATAGGAGGTCTCGTTCGACGAGCCCATGGCGAACTCGTCCATGTTGAGCTTGCCCAGCATCACCGCGCCGTCGCGCCAGAGCTGCGAGGTCACCGTCGATTCGTACTCGGGCTTGAAGCCATCGAGGATGTGGCTCGCCGCCTGCGTGTGCACGCCCTTGGTGGCGAAAAGGTCCTTGATGCCCAGCGGCACGCCCTCGAGTGGCGCGCCATCGCCGGTCGCGAGCTTCTTGTCGCTTGCCGCCGCCATGCCGAGCGCCTGCTCTCCGGTCACCGCCACGAAAGCGTTGAGCTTGGGGTTCGCCGCCTCGATCGCATCGAGGTACGATCTGGTCAGTTCGGTGGACGAAAACTCTCTGCGCTTCAGCCCGTCGCGGGCGGCAGCAAGTGTAAGGCGGGTGAGATCGGTCAAGGGAAGCTCGCGGTGTGAGGCGCGGGAAATATCCCGCCGTTCCTATAGATCAGTGGTGATTGTCGCAACCTGAACGACAGCTGGCGCGGCGATCCGCTTCTCGAAGAACGCGGACCATTCGCTGTCCGGGTAGTCCGAGAACGGGCCCCGTGCCGTGAAGCCGGAGCGGGTATAGAGCCGGTGCGCGCCGGTCATCCCGTCGCCGGTGCCGGTTTCGAGCAGCAGCAGGGAAATCCCCTTCTGCCGCGCCAACCTCTCGATCGCCTCCAGCAGAGCCGAGCCGACGCGCTGTCCGCGCACCGATGGCGACGTATACATGCGCTTGACCTCGCCCTCACCGGCCGAGATCACCTTGAGCGCGCCGATGCCCACTGCCGCGCCGGCCTCGTTCCGAGCCACGAACACGGTCGTATCCACACCGGCCATCTGCTCGACCGTCATCTTGAACTGGAACTCAAGTGGCGAGAGGGGAATCAGATGGCCGTTTAGCTCTGCGACGAGCTGGCGCACCTCATTCTGCAACGGCGATTCGATGGCGATCGAAACGGCCATAGCCGTCACTCCACGACCTTGGGCACCATGAAGAAGTTGTCTTCGGTCAGCGGCGCATTGGCGACGATCTTCTCCGGATATCCGCCATCGGTTACCTTGTCCTCGCGCAGCCGCAATTTCATCGGCGTCACCGAGGTCATCGGCTCGACGCCCGACACATCGATCTCATCGAGCTGCGCGACGAAGCCCAGGATGGCATTGAGCTCATCCTGATACTTGGCCACTTCGCCCTCCTCGATGCGGATGCGGGCCAGGCGCCCAATGCGCTTCACTGTGGCAGCGTCGACAGACATGGATCACTCCAGAAGAAGGCAAATGCTCAGCGCCTTCTAGCAATCTCAGACTTCCAGCGCCATCCCCGGCTCCAGCGCCACCAGCAACGTCTCGCCGACCTTGTCGCGCAACGCGGCCACTGCCCGCTCGATCACCGCGTCGTCCGCCGCGATGGCAATCAGATGTGGCTCGAAGTCCCCGAGCACCTGCCCCGCCAGCGTGTCCGCGTCCTCGCCGAACACCACCACGACAGCATCCCGGCCCCAGCGCCCGGCGCGCGCCATCGGCGATTTCAGCAGCAGCAGCGGTGGCTCCCCCGCGGCGGCCACCAGTGCACCACCTGCGATCCCGTGCACCAGCACCTCCGGCACTTCGTCGGCGTCGATCATCGCCGCCACCCGCCGCGGCTGCCACAGCGCTGGATCCACGGCCTCCCCCGTCCCGTCGATGAAGAAGCTGGCATCCGCCCCGGACACCAGTTCCCCCGCATCCACCCCACTTATCCCCGCAGGATCGGCCACGAGTATTCTACCCCCAATATGGATTCGGATCGTGGAGCCAGCGAACCAGGTGAGTTTCATCGTTCCTCACGCATATGGAAGACGGCAACGATGAATGCGTCCTCACCATGCAGTTCGTAACGCACCTCATAGTCGGCGACGATCAGTCGCCTGACTTCGCGCGGCAGGTATTTTTCGACGATCTGGCCTCGTCGCCCGTAGCTATTCAGGGTCAACGCGCCGACCACGATTAGTCGGATGGCAGCGTCTGCCGCCCGCTCGCTCTTCTCTGAGAGGAAGTAGTGCAGCCTGACTAGGTCCAGGGAGGCTTCGTCCGACCAGTGAATCGTCATTTTGCTGTCGGTGCTGGTAAGGGGTTTTCGTTGCCAAGGCTTTCGGCCCACTCGACCATTCGCTCATGCGAGATCGTCCGGCCAGCGTCGATGTCCGCCAACCCGGCCAGAGTGCGCCGATGCTTCTCTTCTTCCCAATCGACCCACTCGGCCAACGCCTGCTTGACGATCCATGCCCGCGAGCGGTCCATGCTTTTCGCGTAGCCGTCCACTTTCTCGGCGAGGTCTTCGGGGATATGCGCAGTCAGGACTCGGGTGCTCATGGCAATCGTCTCCAATCAGACCCAATCATAGTGATCGCGAGCCAGGAAGCCAATGTCCCACGACGCACTCTCGATCCTCCCCCCCACCGGCAAACTGCTCGGGCTCGACCTCGGCACGAAGACGATCGGTGTCGCCGTCTCCGACGGCATGCGCTACTCGGCCACGCCGCTCGAGACCATCAGGCGAACCAAGTTCACCGAGGATGCGAACCGCCTCCTTGTGCTGATCGCGCAGAACAATATCGTCGGGCTGGTGCTCGGGCTGCCGCTGAACATGGACGGGTCCGAGGGCCCACGCGTCCAGTCCACCCGCGCCTTCGCCCGAAACCTCGCGCAGAAAATCGAAATCCCCATCGCCTTCTGGGACGAACGGCTGTCCACCGCTGCCGTCACTCGCACCCTGATCGAAGCCGATGTGCGGCGCGACAAGCGGGCCAAGGTCATCGACAAGCTGGCAGCGAGCTACATCCTCCAGGGAGCGCTGGAGCGGCTGCGCCGAAGCTAGGCCCACGTGGAAAATGCAGAGTTTAGCTGTACATCGCCGCCCGCCCTGCGCTAGACCCCCGCGAACCTGAAGGACCGGAGTGCATGGCAGCTTCCACGCCCGCATCGTCCCCTGGCGCCGCTGGCGCCTTTCGCGTGCCGTTCCGTCATCGGCACCTGCTCGGCATCAGCCAGCTCAACCAATACGAGATCGTCGAACTGCTGGACCGCAGCGCGGCGATGATTCCCGTCTCGCGCCAGCCCCGGAAAATCCTGCCGACGCTGTCCGGCAGGACGCAGATCAACCTGTTCTTCGAGCCCTCCACCCGCACGCAGTCGAGCTTCGAGATCGCCGGCAAGCGGCTAGGCGCGCAGGTGACGAACATGTCGGTCCGCACCTCGTCCGTCGCCAAGGGCGAAACGCTGATCGATACCGCCGCCACACTCAACGCCATGCAGCCCGATGTCATCATCGTCCGTCACGGCGCCTCGGGCGCGGTGGAACTGCTCAGCCAGAAGGTCGGGTGTTCGGTCATCAACGCCGGCGATGGCGCGCACGAGCACCCCACCCAGGCACTGCTCGACGCACTGACCATCCGCCAGCACAAGGGCGACCTCGCCGGGCTGACCGTCGCCATCTGCGGCGATATCGCCAATTCCCGCGTCGCCCGCTCGAACCTGCTGCTGCTGGGCGCCATGAACGTCCGCACCCGCGTCGTCGCGCCGCGCACCCTGCTGCCGCGCGGCGTCGAGGCTCTCGCGACCGAAGTCTTCAACGACATGAAGTCCGGCCTTGAAGGTGCCGACGTGGTGATGATGCTGCGCCTGCAGCATGAGCGCGCCAGCGGCAAGATGATCCCCTCGGTGCGCGAGTACTACCGCTTCTACGGTCTCGACGAGGAAAAGCTGAGCTACGCCAAGCCCGACGCCATCGTCATGCACCCCGGCCCCATGAACCGCGGCGTCGAGATCGATCCGGCCATCGCCGATGGTCCGCGCTCGGTGATCACCGAGCAGGTCGAGATGGGCGTCGCCGTCCGCATGGCGGTGCTCGACACCCTCCTGTCCGACCCGACGAGGAACGACCAGTGAGCAGCCAGGTCTCTCGCCCAATCGTCATCGCCAATGCCCGGATCGTCGACCCGGCGACCAACCGCGATGCGCCCGGCGCCGTGCTGGTCGAAGGCGGCAGGATCGCCGGCATCACCAATGGCTCGCCGCAGGGCGTGCCTGACGGCGCCGAGCGCATCGACGCGCGAGGGCTCGTCGTTTCTCCCGGCCTCATCGACATGCGCGTCTTTACCGGCGAACCCGGCCACGAATACCGCGAGACCCTCGCAACCGCCGGTGAAGCAGCGGCTGCGGGCGGCGTCACCAGCTTTGTGCTGATGCCCGACACCACGCCGGTGATCGACGACGGGGCGCTGGTCGACTTCATCCTGCGCCGCGCTCAGGCCAAGGCCTGCATCAACGTGCTCCCCGCCGCCGCGCTGACCCGCGGCCTCAGGGGCGAAGAGATCACCGAATACGGCCTGCTGCAGGAGGCCGGCGCTGTCGCCCTTACCGATGGTCGCGCCTCGATCCAGTCGGCCGGCCTGCTGCGCGCTGCCTTCAGCTATGCCCGAAACTTCGACATGCCGGTAATCCACCAGCCGGCGGAGTACTCGCTCATCGGCGAAGGTGTAATGAACGAGGGGCTGCTCGCCAGCGTCTCCGGCCTGAAGGGTATCCCGGTCGAGGCCGAGACCGTCCCGCTCGCCCGCGACCTGCAACTCGCCGCGCTGACCGATGTCCGCTACCACGCCGCGCAGATTTCGACGGGCGCTTCTGTCGAACTGATGGCGGCCGCCAAGCGCCGCTCCAGCCGCATCTCGGCCGGTATCTCGATCAACAATCTCGCGCTCAACGAGAACGACGTCGCGCCCTATCGCACCTTCTTCAAGCTCTCGCCGCCGCTACGCTCCGAGGATGATCGACGCGCGGTGATCGATGGGCTCAACTCAGGCGCCATCGACACCATCCACTCTGCCCACGACCCGCAGGATTCCGAGGTAAAGCGGCAACCCTTCGCGGAGGCCTCCGACGGCGCCATCGGTCTCGAAACACTGCTCGCCGCCGCGCTGCGCCTCGTGCACTCGGGCGACGTGCCGCTTCTCACCATCCTCCGCGCCATGACCAGCCGGCCGGCCGAAATCCTCGGCCTCGCCTCTGGCCGGCTCGCGGTCGGCGCCCCCGCCGACCTCATCCTCTTCGATCCCGATTTTCCCTGGGTGGTGAAGGAAGGCCTGCTCCGCTCGCGCTCGCGCAACACGGCTTTCGAAGGCGCCCGGATGCAGGGGGCCGTGATGCATAGCTTCGTTGCGGGCCGCCCTGTCTTCAGCCATGCTGCCACCCGGGAGGGTGCCGCCACATGAATTTCCTGATCGCGACCGTGCTGGGATATTTCCTCGGCTCCGTTCCATTCGGCCTGCTGCTGACTCGCGCCGTCGGCATCGACATCCGCTCGATCGGTTCGGGTAATATCGGTGCCACCAATGTGCTGCGCACCGGCAATCGATGGCTGGCTGGTGCAACGCTGATCCTCGATGCCGGCAAGGGCGCCGCCGCTGTGCTGCTGGCCCGCTATTTTCTGGCCTCAGGCGCCGACTCGCCCCTCGCCGCCGATTTCATCGTCTACGGGGCCGGCATCGGCGCGTTTGTCGGTCACGTTCTCCCGGTCTGGCTCGGCTTCAAGGGCGGCAAGGGTGTCGCCACCTATATCGGCGTGCTGCTCGCCTGGAACTGGGTGGTGGGCTTGATCTTCCTCGGCGTCTGGCTGCTGGTCGCGGTGACACGCCGCTTCTCCTCGCTGGCCGCGCTGACTGCCGCCGCAACCGCACCGGTCTTCGCCTACGCCCTCGCCGGCACCGATAGTGCGGCGTTCCCGTTCGCCGCCGCCTGCGCGCTCCTCAGCTTCATCATCTATTTCAAGCACTGGCCAAATATCCGGCGGCTGATGGACGGCACCGAACCGAAGATCGGCTCAGAGAAGAAGGTTGGCTGACCGATGGCCGACGGAGCAATCCTGCTCACGCCATCGCAGCGGATCGCCTGGTTGCGGCTGATCCGTACCGACAATGTTGGCCCGCAAACGTTCCGCCAGTTGATCAACCGCGAGGGCTCGGCCGAGGCGGCGCTCGTCGCCCTGCCCCAGTTGCTGCAGCGCTCGGGCACCGCCGTCCGCATTCCGAGCATCGCGGAGGCCGAGGATGAGATCGCAGGGCTCGAGCGCTACGGTGCCCGCCTCGTCGCCTCGGGCGAGGCCGACTACCCGGCGCTGCTCAAATACATCTCCGGGGCTCCTCCACTCCTCGCTATTGCCGGAGGCCAGCGTGTCGACTGGCGCCGCAACGTCGCCATCGTCGGCGCCCGCAATGCCTCGGCCGCCGGACAGAAGTTCGCGCGCATGCTGGCCAACGACCTCGGCCATGCCCGCTACACCATCGCCTCAGGTCTCGCCCGCGGCATCGATGCGGCAGCTCATTCGGCCTCGCTGCAGACCGGTACGGTTGCCGTCCTCGCCGGCGGCATGGACCATGTCTACCCCGAAGAGAACCTGCCGCTGGCGCGCGAAATCCTGGAGAACGGCGGCGCGCTCATCACCGAAATGCCGCTTGGCTGGGAGCCGCGGGCTCGCGACTTCCCGCGCCGCAACCGCCTCGTCTCCGGGCTGACCCTCGGCACCGTGGTGGTCGAGGCGGCCAAGCGCTCCGGCTCCCTGATCACCGCGCGGCTGGCGCTCGAACAGAATCGCGAGGTGTTCGCGGTCCCGGGCTCACCGCTCGATCCGCGCGCTGAAGGTGGCAATGCGCTTATCCAGCAGGGCGCCCACCTCATCACCAACGCGCAGGATATCATGGACGTCCTGCGCGAGGCCGACCCTGCCCGATCGAGCCTGTTCGAGCCCGAGTGGATGCCCGAGGTGGACTTTTTCGAACTCGCGCCGCCTTCCGACAACGAGCGCGCCATCCTCATCGACGCCCTCAGCGTTACCCCGATCGCCATCGACGACGTGATCAAGGTGACCGGCATCGCCACGGGCCGGGTGCAGACGCTGCTGCTCGAACTTGACCTCGAAGGCCGCATCGAGTGGTCGAGCGGCCAGTTGGTGGCGTTGCGCGGCTGAGCTTCGGAAATCGCCATCATCAGACGGTGAAGATTCTTCCCCCCTTTAGGGGGAATGGCCGGGGTGCAGTTTTCGGCCGGTTGACAGCCCCAAACCGCTTCACCATGTTGCGCCCCGTTCGAACGCCACTCCTCGAAAGCACTCCCCTCATGAAGCTCGTCATCGTTGAAAGTCCGGCCAAGGCCAAGACAATCAACAGCTATCTGGGCAAGGACTACGAGGTCCTCGCGAGCTTTGGCCACGTTCGCGACCTGCCGGCCAAGGATGGTTCGGTGCTGCCCGACGACGACTTCGCCATGATCTGGGAGGTCGATGCCCAGTCCAGGAAGCGCCTCACCGACATTGGCAACGCCTTGAAGAACGCCGACGAACTGATCCTCGCCACCGACCCCGATCGCGAAGGCGAGGCCATCTCCTGGCACGTGCTGGATGTGCTGAAGCAGAAAAAGCTGATCAAGGACAAGCCTGTCAGCCGCGTCGTCTTCAACGCGATCACCAAGGCAGCGATCACCGAGGCGATGCTGCATCCGCGCCAGATCGACGAGCCGCTGGTCAATGCCTACCTGGCCCGTCGTGCGCTCGACTACCTCGTCGGTTTCACCCTCTCCCCCGTGCTGTGGCGCAAGCTGCCGGGCTCGCGCTCGGCCGGCCGCGTCCAGTCGGTGGCGCTGCGCATCATCTCGGACCGCGAACGCGAGATCGAGAAGTTCAGGGCGCAGGAATACTGGTCAATCGGCGCCAAGCTGAGCGAGAAGGGCAAGTCCTTCGAGGCCCGCCTCTATTCCGTCGACGGCAAGCGGACTGACCGTCTCGATGTCGGCAACGCCGCGGACGCGGAGGCCCTGCGCGATGCCATCGCGGCGGGGACGTTCTCGGTCAGCGCCGTCGATCGCAAGCCGACCAAGCGTAACCCGTACGCACCGTTCACCACGTCGTCGCTGCAGCAGGACGCCTCGTCTCGCCTCGGCTTTTCGCCCAGCCGCACCATGCAGATCGCGCAGCGGCTATACGAAGACGGCGTCATTACCTATATGCGAACCGATGGCGTGCAGATGGCGCCCGAGGCGATCGACCAGGCACGCCGCGCCATCGTCAAGGAATTCGGTGCCGACTACGTGCCGGAGAAGGCCCGTATCTACCAGACCAAGGCGAAGAACGCCCAGGAGGCCCACGAGGCCATCCGCCCCACCGACATGTTCCGCCACCCGAACACGCTGCGCGGCAATGACGAGCAGTTCAAGCTCTACGAGCTGATCTGGAAGCGCACGCTGGCAAGCCAGATGCGCTCCGCCGAGATCGAGCGCACCACGGCCGACATCACGGTGTTCGCCACCAGCCGCGACATAGCGCTGCGCGCCGTCGGCTCCGTCGTCACCTTCCCCGGCTTCCTCGCTCTCTATGGCGTCGAGGCGAAGTCCGACCGCGCCGATGATGCCGAAGACGACGAGGATAGCCGCGAGCTGCCGCTGCTTTCGGTAGGCGACCGCCCGAAGCTCGAAGAAGCGCTGATCGAGCAACATTTCACCCAGCCGCCGTCGCGCTATTCCGAAGCCAGCCTGATCAAGAAGATGGAAGAGCTCGGCATCGGCCGGCCCTCCACCTACGCCGCGACCATGTCGGTGCTGCAGGACCGCAACTACGTGCGACTCGAGAAGCGCGTCCTGATCCCCGAGGATCGTGGCCGCATCGTCACTGCGTTCCTCGAGAGTTTTTTTAACCGCTATGTCGAGTACGGCTTCACCGCCGCCCTCGAGGAACAGCTCGACCTGATCTCCGATGGCAAGCTCGCCTGGAAGGACGTGCTGCGGGCCTTCTGGACCGAGTTCCACAAGCACGTAGAGGACATCAAGGACCTCCGCGTCTCGGAAGTGCTCGATGCGCTCAACGATATGCTGGCCGACCATATCTTCCCGGCCCGCCCTGATGGCTCCGATCCGCGCCACTGCCCTAACTGCGGCACCGGCCAGCTCTCGCTGAAGCTGGGCAAGTTCGGCGCCTTCATCGGTTGCTCGAACTACCCTGAGTGCCGCTACACACTGCAGCTCAGCGATGCTGCCGCCGGTGGCGCCTCGGAGGCTGGTTCGGGCGACGGCATCATCGGCACCGATCCTGAGAGCGGGCTGGACGTGCTCTTGAAGTCCGGCCGCTTCGGGCCATATGTCCAGTTGGGCGAAGGCGATGAGCCGAAGCGTTCGTCGCTGCCCAAGGGCTGGTCACAGGAAAGCCTGACGCTCGAAAAAGCGTTGCAGCTCCTGTCCCTGCCTCGCGAAGTCGGCCTTCACCCCGAATCGGGCAAGCCAATCAGCGCTGGTCTCGGCCGCTATGGGCCGTTCGTCCTGCATGACGGCAAATACGCCAACCTCCCCGATGTCGAGGAAGTGTTCACAGTCGGCCTCAACCGCGCCGTCGATTTGATCGCGCAGAAGGCTGCCGGTGGCGGGCGTTTCGGCCGCGGCAGTGGCGCTACCCCGGCCGCGATCCAGACCTTCGAGCACGATGCGGGACCGATCTCGGTGCGCGCCGGCCGCTATGGGCCGTACGTGAATCAGGGCAAGGTGAACGCCACATTGCCCAAGACGCTGAAGCCCGAGGACATCACCCTCGAGCAGGCGCTGGAGTTGATCGTCGCCAAGGGTGGCGCCACTCCGAAGAAATCCTCGTCGCGCACTGCTGCTGCCAGAAAGCCGGCGGCGAAGAAGGCAGCGACGACCAAGAAACCCGCCGCCAAGGCCAAGACTGCTGCTAAGGCAGCAGCCAAGCCGAAAGCCGCCAGCAAGAAGATCAAGGCGGAGTATCCCGCCTAAAAGAAAGACACAATGGCCAGAGCGCCACGTACAGTTACGAAAACTAGGACCCGGCCCAAGGCCGCGCAGAAAACTCCTGCCCGGCAGTTCGAGGTGGGCGCCCTCCCTTCACGGGAGGCCGTCCTCGAGGCGATGGCACAGTTCCCCGATCTCGATGGCAAGCGCGACCTCGCGCGCCATTTCGGTATCAGGGGCGACCTGCGCACCCCGTTCAAGGTGCTGCTCAAGGAGATGGAGGGCGAGGGCCACCTCTCCCGGACGCGCAAGCAGATCCGCCGAACAGCCGCACTGCCCGCCGTCACCGTCCTCGACATCCCGGCCGACGCCGACCCCGACGACCTTCACGCCTATCCTTCCCAGTGGAACGACGCCGAAGGCCTGGCGCCCCGCGTTTTGGTGAAATCGAGTTCGCGCGTTGCTCCGGCGCCCGGAGACCGCATCCTCGCCCATATCGATGTCGGCGAGGGCGAGTTGCCGCACTACTTCGCCCGACCGATGAAGATCCTCGAGAAGCCGCGCCGCGGCCAGATTGGCATCGTCCGCAAGGACGAGGACGGCGCGCGCCTGATGCCGATCGACCGCAAGTCCAAGGAGATGCGGATCGACACTAGCGACCTGAAGGACGCCGGCGACGGTGACCTGGTCGAAGTCGAGGTGAAGTTCACCGGCCGTCTGATGATCCCCAAGGCGCGAGTCACCAACGTCATCGGTAATCCGAGGTCCGAGGGCGCGGTTTCGATGATCGCCATCCACAACCTCGAAATCCCTTACCGCTTCCCGGCCGCCGTGACCAAGGAAGCCGAGGCGGCCAAGGAGGCCACCCTCAAGGGCCGGGAGGACTGGCGCCATATCCCCCTCGTCACCATCGACCCGCACGACGCCAAGGACCACGACGACGCGGTCTATGCCGAGCCGGACGCCGATCCGAAGAACGAGGGCGGCCACATCGTCACGGTCGCCATCGCCGACGTCGCGGCCTATGTCAGGCCGGGCACGGTCCTCGACCGCGAAGCCTATGTCCGCGGCAACTCGGTCTACTTCCCCGACCGCGTCGTGCCGATGCTGCCCGAGCGCATCTCGAACGACCTCTGCTCGCTGAAGGAAGGCGAGAACCGCCCGTCGCTCGCCGTTCGCATGGTGATAGGCGCCGACGGCAGGAAACACTCGCACAGCTTCCACCGCGTGCTGTTCCGCTCCGCAGCCAAGCTCAGCTACCAGCAGGCGCAGGCGGCCATCGATGGCCGGCCGGACGAAAAGACCGGGCCGATCCTCGAGGGCATTCTCAAGCCGCTCTGGGCTGCTTATGCGGTGATGGCGGCGGCACGCGACAAGCGCGGTCCGCTCGACCTCGACCTGCCCGAACGCAAGATCATCCTCGATGCCAAGGGCATGGTCATCGACGTCCGCGTGCCCGAGCGGCTCGCCGCGCACCGCCTCATCGAAGAGATGATGATCGCCGCCAATGTCGCGGCCGCCGAGACGCTCGAGAAGCACAGCCAGGCGCTGATCTACCGCGTCCATGACGAGCCGAGCGACGAGAAACTCACTGCTCTCAAGGACTTTCTGGCGTCCCTGTCGCTACCCGCCCCCAAGGGCGCTGGCGTTAAGCCCGTCGACTTCAACCGCATCCTCGACAAGGCCCGCAACGACGGCAAGATCCAGCAGGTTTCGGAGATCATCCTCCGCACCCAGGCGCAGGCCGAGTACTCGGCCGAGAACTACGGACATTTCGGCCTCAACCTTGACCGCTACGCTCACTTCACCTCCCCGATCCGCCGCTATGCCGACCTGATCGTCCACCGCGCCCTGATCAGCGCGCTGCGGTTCGGTACCGACGGCCTCAGCGAAGCCGAGGAAGGCAAGCTGCCGGGAATCGCCGAACACATCTCGCAGACGGAGCGTCGCGCCATGCTGGCCGAGCGCGAGACCGTCGACCGTCTCCTGGCGCAGTTCCTCGCCGACAAGGTTGGGGCGGAGTTCGACGCCCGAGTCTCCGGCGTCACCCGTTCGGGTCTGTTCGTCCGGCTGAAGGATACCGGTGCGGACGGTTTCATCCCCGCGTCCACAATCGGACAGGACTATTATCGTTTCGTCGAGGAAATGCAGGCGATGGTCGGCGACAACACGGGCGAAACCTTCCGCATCGGCGACGATGTACGAGTCAAGCTGGTGGAAGCAGCCCCAATTGCTGGCGCTCTACGGTTTGAACTCTTGAGTGACGGCAGCCGCGGCGTTCCGTCATCTGGTGGACGGGGCCGCAAAGGACCATCTACCGGCAGAGGCAAGGCGGGCGCCTATCGGAAGTTCGCCAGAAGGAAGTGATGACGATGGCGGTCGAAGTCCAGACTTTTCGCGAGCAGCGTTCAGTCGGCAAGGCAATCCTCAACGGGTTGATGTGCCGCTGCCCCAACTGCGGCAAGGGCAAGATTTTCGGTGGGTACCTCAAGGTCAACGATACCTGCTCCAGCTGCGGCGAGAAACTGTCGAGCGCTCGTGCCGACGACTTCCCCCCCTACATCGCCATCTTCATCGTCGGCCACGTGCTGATCGGCTGGATGCTGCACGCTGAAATGAGCGGGCCCGTCGATCCGATGTTCTATGTCTGGACGATGATTCCCGCTGCCATCCTGCTGCCACTTGTGATGCTGCCCTCGATCAAAGGTGGCGTCATCGGCCTGCAGTGGGCCAACTTCATGTACGGCTTCGACCCCAGCCGCGCCGATACGGCCAACAGCGACGTATGAGCTCCCGAGGCACGGTCGCTCCTCGTGACAGTGCCTTGACAATCGGCAGCAAATCCGTAGGTTGCGCCGAAATTCGCAGGGCCGATCGGCCGACCAGTTCAATGCCGCGCGAGAATGTCCGCGCGGCAAGCCGTTTCAAGGAACACCACCATGGCCAAAGCCGTATCCCTCAAGATCAAGCTGGTTTCGACCGCCGACACCGGTTTCTACTACGTGACCAAGAAGAACTCTCGTACCCAGACCGAGAAGCTCTCGTTCAAGAAGTACGACCCCGTTGTGCGTAAGCACGTCGAGTTCAAGGAAGCCAAGATCAAGTAGTCAGGCGGTAACGCCGGTTTCAGAAGCCCCGCGCCTCGGCGCGGGGCTTTTGTTTTCCACAGGGCGTAATGCGCATCACGAATGCAGAACGCCCGCTCCGGTATGAGGAGCGGGCTTTCTGAAAGGTGGCCGGTCCGCAGCGGTATGTCGAAGAGGCCACTCTTGACCACTGCGGACCAGCCTCCCTACGGACCCAGGAGTTGCGGCGGACCTGAGGAGAACCGTAGGGATTTGCTGTGAACTGCCGCTCAACG
>Ga0123337_10004694_pt1 | contig 13799 bp, 8 predicted proteins | sample frozenSSSSmetaG_FD_89792 | JGI IMG/M metagenome (GOLD analysis project Ga0123337, IMG submission 89792) | Glacier valley bacterial and archeal communities from Borup Fiord, Nunavut, Canada, to study Microbial Dark Matter (Phase II) -... | ecosystem: Environmental > Aquatic > Freshwater > Ice >... | reverse complement strand
TCCAGCGGCGTGGCACCGATACCGAACGCCTCCAGCCCCGCATCGCCCGCGCCCACCACATTGTCCCGGCCCAGCATCCGGTACTGGTCGGTGGTGATCGGCAGCCCCGGCAGATAGTCGCCCGCGCGCGCCATCAGCTTGACGACGGCGGGCGGCACGTCGATCAGCCGCTTGTTCATGCGGATTTCGCGCAGGATCCACGCGAGCAACTGGCGCATCGTGTAGACCGTCGGCCCGCCCAGCGCGAACATGTGTCCGCCGAACTTCGCGGGATCGCCCAGGCTCGCCACGATCGCACGCGCAACGTCCACCACGTACACCGGCTGAAAACGCGTATCGCCCATCACTACGGGCATGATCGGGGCCATCCTGGCCAGCGCGGCGAAGCGATTGATGAACGCGTCTTCGGGGCCGAAGATCAGGCTGGGGCGCAGGATCGTCGCCGACGCAAACGCGGCGCGCACCGCCGCCTCGCCCGCGGCCTTGCTCCGCCCGTAGGCCGAGGAGGAGGCCGCATCCGCGCCGATGGCAGACACATGGACGAACGCGCGCGCGCCCGCACCCGCTGCTGCGCGCGCAACGATTCCCGCACCTTCGGCCTGGATGCCCGTGAACGTGCGCCCGCCGCCCTCCGCCAATATGCCCACCAGATTCACCGCGCCGTCCGCGCCGTGCATCGCGGCCGCCATATGGCGTTCGTTGCGAATATCGGCCGCCATCAGCTGTATCTGTCCCGGCTGCCCGAGCGGCTTGAGGAACATCGCCGCATTCGGCCGCCGCACCGCCACGCGCACGCGCGCACCCGCCTCGGCGAGCTGCTGGACGACATAGCGGCCCAGAAATCCCGAGCCCCCCACAACGGTAATCAAGCCTTGCATCGCGTACCCTGTCCTGGTGCTCCTCGCAGGTAGCCCGGCGCACGCGGAATTGACAGCGGGTGCGGCTTCGCCTACCCGCCCGGCCTCGCAGCCGTGCCCCTGTGCCCAGGTGGTGGAATTGGTAGACGCGCTGGCTTCAGGTGCCAGTGACCGCAAGGTCGTGAAGGTTCGAGTCCTTTCCTGGGCACCAAGCTCGATTGTCGCGCTCCTGCGGATCGAACCGCTTCGGTCGCAATCCACAATGATTTGCGCAGTCCGGAGCGCTACCCGCCGTCTCTCCCCTGGAACCGCCAGGCGGTGCGGAGACCGGTATGAGCGATTGCAGATTGTCTTCGCCCGTCAACGGTGCCGTTTGGATCGATGATCACGCACGCGAGATCGTCGCCCTGATCGCTGCGTCGCCGCCCTCGCCGCAAGCCGGTCGCTCCTGCGATACCGGCCAGGCAATCTGGCAGGACTGCCATGAGGCGCTCGATCGCGCGGCATGTGATTCGCCGGTTTGCGTCGCAGCGGGACGGATCGGCATTGCGCGTCGCGGACAGGAGGTGGGCCTGCGCATCTGGATACGCGCGTCGGAAGCCGCAGAAGGCACCTCCGTCCATCGGCGTGGCTGGCGCGACCTCACCGTGTGGATCGATGCGGAGGGTCGATCGTCGGCGCAGGTGCTCGCGAGGTGCCTGCTCGCCGCCGACGGGCCGCTGACGATCGCGCGCGATCGTCTCGGCGAACTGCGCTGCCGACTTGCATCGGTGACCGCACTGACGGGCTATCCCGACCGCGCTTTCACGCGGGCCGCGATGCGCGCTCAGGTGCCCGAGAGCGCGCCTTGGCTGACAAGCGACAGCTCGCCATCGAGCTCGCCACGCACGACCGCGATACGCTGGAGCGAAAGCACCGGACCATCGGCGATGGCATAATAGTCGCCCAGCAGATCGGACGCCGCAGTCCCCAGCTTGCCGTGGTAAAATTTCTCCCAGTCGCGCACCGTGCCCGGCAACAGCGCGTGCAGCGGGCCGGGTCCGTCGCTCACGATCCACAGCTTGCCGTCGGCGCTCGCGCGCACGCCGCCGCCTGCGGCTGCAGCAGCAATGGGCTGCCAGCGCTTTTCAAAATCACCGAGGCCGCGCACGTCCGCAGCCACCGCGTTGAAATGTTCCATCAGCGTGGCGAAACGCGGGACGTCCGCAGACATTGCCGCGCTGTCCGATTCGGCGGGGGCCTGCGCGAGAGGCACGACAGCCGCGATCATCGCTGGCGACCGCGCCTCGCTGTCGCGCGGGCTTCCGGTTCCTGTCGCCCGTTCCGAACGCGGCGGCGATCCCGCGTTCCGTTCGGAACGCGGCGGCGTTCGGAACGGAGGCGAGAATTCGGTAACACGATAGGGGCCGGACGCGACGGCGCCTGTTGCCGCCTGCGATCCCGCAATATCGTCGACCCGCTGTTCCAGTGTTTCCAGTCGCCGCGGCAGATCGATCCATCGCGGGTCTTTTGCCGGATCCGGTGCCGCCTGCCCGCGCTCCCCGCGCGCTCCCAGCACCGCCCACAGCGCGAAGCCGAGTGCGGCGACGCTCAGGATCAAAGCCGCCCAGACCAGCGGTTCGGTCACGATACCCCCATGTCGGCTTCGCGCTGTGCTTGCGCGCGCGCCATCAGCTTCACGAGCGTGGCGAGTTCGACGATGAACGGCGGCACTGCATCCTGCGCGCCCGCATCCGCCGTCTTGACGCGCTTGCTTCGCCGCATCGCATTCGCGGTCTTGTCGCGAACGATGCTGAGCGCGCCCTCGTCACCCTTGCTGCCGCCGTCCAGCCGGATATCGATCCCGGCATAGCGGCACATGCCACCCAGGAACCGCAGCAGCTCGGCGGGCTCGGTCTCGTCGATGTCCACCAGCCCCTCGGGCAGCGCCCGCACATCGTCGCCGCGCGCAAGCCCTGCAGCATCCGGGAGCGCGATCGCTTCGCCCAGCGGCAGATAATTGCTCACCGCGCCCGCGCGCGCTTCGAACGGCGCGGGCGCAACCAGTCCGCGCGCGACCTCGTGCTTTGCCTCGCCCGCGTCCGAGAAGCGCGTATCCACCTTCGCAGCGCCCGCATCGAGCCCCGCCCCATGCGCCACGAGCCGACACAGTTTTTCCAGCAGGCCGGTCGCTGCGAGCCGTTGGAAGAATTGCGACCCGCGCCCCCCGAACGCAACCGAGAACGAAGCAAGCGCGCCGTCGTCCAACCCTGCGATCTCCTTCCGGTCGATCAGCCCGCGCAGCACGAGTCCCAGATAATGCAGCATCCCGCCGAGCGCGGTCGCGGCGCAATCGCGCAGCCCCCGCCCGGGTGGAGTCTGCGTCTGGTAGGGATAGTTCTGGTTGAACGCCGCAACGAACGCCGGGCTGGCGAGCAGCAGCTCGATCAGTTGCGCCCGCCCCTCCTCGCTGTAGCCGCCCGCCGCGCCCCCGGCCTCCGCCCCCGCTGCCTGCCCCGGAGCGGCCGCCTTGGCTTCCAGCTCGCGCTGCGCGAACGGATCGATCGCTTCGAGCATCTGCGGGTTGGCAATCAGATAATTGGTGAAGAAAGCCTTGCCCGCGATCTCGATCGATCCGCGCCAGACCGGACGCTGCCGGAACCAGATCGCCGCATCGGTGGTGCCGCCGCCGATATCGAGCATGATCATCACCGGCTTTGCGCGCTCGTTCTCGAATTTGGGCGACTGGGTGAAGTAGCGCGCCGCCGCCTCGCCCTCCGTCACGAATGTGGCCGCGCGGCCCACCCCCGGGGTGAATTCGTGCAGCGCCTGGCCTACGATATCGCAGAAATCAACGAGTTTGTCGCTGCCGAACGCCTGCGGGTAGGAGAAGCGCCAGTCGATATTAGCAAGCGCGATTCCCGCTGCCACCAGCTCGGCCGCGGTCATCGCGATCGTCTGGCGCAGGAAGCGCTGCATGTGGTGGCGCGCCTCGGGCCGGTCGCTCCACTTGATGTTGGAGATCAGTTTGTCGTCACGGATCAGTTTGGCGACGACATCGGTGCGCGCCGCCGAGCCGACCCCCGGGCGAAAGAAGATCATGTGCCGCACGCCCATCGCGCGGCTGCCCGGCGCGTTCGGCTCGAACGTGCCGGTGGAAAGTCCTTGCGGCTTGCGCGTCTTCAGGATCGTGGGAAACGGCGTTTCATGCGCATCGAGCGGGAAGAAATCGGCATACGCATCGCTCAGTTCCTCCTGCGTCGCGCTGTCCCCCGCGCTCGCGTCCACCGGGTGGATCACCCGCCGCGCAAAACTCACCAAGCGCGATTGCCCCCGGTAATGCGCATAGGCGATCGTGTTCGTGCTGCCGAAATCGATCGCCGCAATCGCGCTGTCCTCGCCCGTCGCCACCGCCGCGCGCCGCACCAGCGCGCATCCCGCCGCGAGCGCCTGACCCCCCGCATCGCGTGCGAAGAACACCGCCTCCACACCCAGCGGCAGATGGTGCTGCTCGCCCACATTGTTTGCGCTGCGCGAGAATTCGAAGCGCTGCATCAGCACGGGCGCGTCGCTGCCCGCCACGCCCGCCAGCGCGCTCACCGTCGTTCCCGGCGGCCGCAGCCGCGTTTCGATCGCGGGCGCGGGCGCGGTCCACTCGCCCATCGCGCGCGCCTTGGCCGACGCATCGGGCGTGGCCCGCGCGCGGATGTCGCGCGCGATCAGTTGCGCGGACGCGCCGAAACGCACCTGAAGGTCGGTCAGCGGCGCATATTGGAAACGCAGGAAATTCCACCGCCACGCGGGTGTTTCGAAATCGGGCCAGATCGCCAGATCGGCAGGCTTGGGCATCGTCACCGTGTCATCGCGTTCGTAGCGCCGCCGCAGCACGTGCACGCGCGTGCCGCCGTCGCGGTTCCGGATACCCAGCGTCCAGTGGAGTTCGTGCGCGTCGCCCGCGTCCACCAGTTGCGTCGCCGCCGCCAGCGTTTCCGCGCTCCCCAGCAGCAGCGCTAGCGGAGTTACCGGCAGCAGTGTCTCGGCGAACGTAGCCCCGTGCCCCGCAATCTTCGCTCCGCCGCTCAGCCGCACCAGCCCCGCCACCGTAAGCTCGCCCGGCGTTACCACCAGATGGCCCTTTGCGGCGGCATCCCGGCGTATTTCGGCGAGCGTCCCCGGGCGCAGCGCGTCCGCGAGGGTATGCTGCTCCCACGCGCGGATCGCGGTTGGCGCAAGATCGAACGTGGCGGCGAGATCGGGATCGATCAGCACGATCGATTTGAACAGCAGATCGACGTCCGGCACGCCCGGGCGCAGCGCGAGCGCGCAATCGCTGCGTTCGAGCCATTCTTCCGGATCGACCTCGAAACTCTGGCCCAGCATGGCGAAGAACGGTTGCGGCCACTGGCAGCGCAGCCCGAACGCCCGCAGCCGCAGCGCACCCGCGCTGCGTGCCTCACATGCCTGCGCCAGCGCGCCCAGTTCGCGCACGATATGCTGGTAGAGGTCCGGATCGTGCGCCGTGGCACCGCTCTCGCCCAGCGCCGTCATCAGGCCGCGCGCATACCGGCCCAGGATCGCGTGCTTGTCCGCCGAAAGACCGCGTTCGAGCGGATCGTGGATGCCGCGCGCGTCGAGCCACTCGATGGCATCGAAAGCCCGCAGATCGACCGCGCGCCCGATCGCAACGAGGCTCATCGGCGAGAGCAGCGCCACGGCCACGCCGTCCGAGTCGCTGCCGCCAGCGCGGTGCAGCCGCACCACCCCCGCACGGCCCCAATCGGCGGACGCCGCAAGCGCGCGCGACGGGCGGAGCTCGTCCAGCACGCGCCGGAACCGGCCACCCGCGCCGTCCTGCTCGCCAAGCGCGATCGTGCCGACCGACAGCCGGTATTCGCTCGCCATCGCGCCCTGCAGCGCAAACAGCGCGAGCAGCCCGCGCCACTGCGCGCGCACTGCCTTATACGCTTCGTGTCCCGGATCGATCAGCGCCTGGCCGAAAAGCTGGGCCTGCGCCCACGCGTCCGGAATGCTCAGGATCGCATCGGTGGCAAGCTCGCGCTGCTCGATCTTCAGTGCGCCGGCAAGCGCTGCGAGCGAGCCGATATCGGTCCAGCGACCGCTGACCGTGGGGGGCGCGATCGTCGCATCGAGTTCGGGAAGATCGTAGATCGCCATGCCGCCCCGCCCCTCAGACCGCCGAAAACGCGTGCAGCGAGGCGAGCATGCGGCCCAGCCCCTGGTGCTCGCCGGGTGCCACGCTTGCGGTCAGCGCGTGCAGCAGCGCCGCCGAAGTCGGCAGCGCGGCCGTCGCGGGCGGGGGCGTCACCGCGCGCGCGTAGGTCTCCGCCATCGCCGCCTCGTCGATCCCGGGCCGCACCTGCACGGGTGCGTTGGCGACGTCGGTGCGCGGCGGCAGCACCGCGCCTTCAAGCCGCCACAGTTCGAAAGACAAGCCCTGACGGCGCGCCCGGTCCTCGATCGCAAACGCCCAGCCGATCAGCTGGTCCACATAGGCGTCCATCGCTTCGAGCGGCGCATCGGGGGCGTGCGCGCGGTAATCGACCGCATCGACCTTCTGGCGGTTGTAGAAACTGCTCCGGTCGGTAAGCTTCTTCATCGATCCACGCGGGCGCGCGATCAGCGCCCGATAATGTTTCCACGCCACCGCAAAGCGCAGCGCCTGCCCCAAATGCCGATACGGCGCATCCGCGAGGCTGCCGTCGGGGGAGGGCAGATCGCTCCAGTCGAGCTCGCCCGCGTCGCCTCGCGCGCACGCCTGTGCGCGGTCGGCACCGGTGAGCGCGTCGGCAGGATCGCGGAAGAATTTGCATCCGCCCAGTGCTGCGATCAGCTCGGGCGGCAGCGCCGGGTTTTCCTGCTCGGCGGTATCGGCCGCGTGGTAGCCGAGCTCGAACGGGCGGTTCCAGCCGATCACATACAGCGCATCGAACACTTTCTCGCGCGCGAAGGCCTCGTAATAGCGCAGCGCGCCACGCGATTGCATCAGCAATTCGTCCGACCGCGCGACATTGGCCGCACGGCCGGTCGCGCCGAACGGCGGCGGATCGAAGCCGAAATACGGCAACATCAGCACGCCCCCCACCCGCACATTGCCGCCCATGCCCGCCGCGTCGATGCGGCGCTTGAGCAGCCGCGCGATAGTGGGGAAACCCGCCGCGCCCGTGCCGCCGAATACCGATCCCGCAAGCAGCACGCGCACCTGCTGCGCTGCACCCGCGCGCTGCCATAATTGCGCGATCGCACGCCAGAACGGATCGCCGTCCACCTGCAACGCCGTCGTGATCGCCGCCGATCCGATGAACGGCTTGCCCCGGTAACCGCCACGCAATTCCATGTCCTGCTCGTCCGCGCCGGGCCTGAACAGCAGATCGAACAGCGGCTTGTCGTCGGGCATCGTGCCGAAGATGCGTGCGAGCGTGGCATTCGCATCCGGGTGCGGCGTCCAGAGCTGCGACGCGTGGACGAAATCGATATCGGGCGCGAGCAGAGTGCCGCCATCGATCCGGTGCGCGCCCGCGCTCGTGCGCCATTGGCGACGCGCGTCGGCATAATCGCTCACCAGCGCGCGGGCGCGGGTGGTGTTGCCGTTCGAATCATCCTGATCGATAAAGCCCACGCGCAGTTCGTCCGGCCCCAGCCCGGCCGCAGCCGCGTGGACGATCGCCTCGGCGACCTTGGCGCCCGTGCCGCCGACCGCGAGCAGGATGTTGACCGTCATGCGCCGCGCCTCACGGCAGCAGCCCCGCGCCGGGGAAGGCGGAGCGCATCGCGCGCGCCACGCCCGTTATGGTCGCCAGCCACCAGGCTGCGAGCGCGATCAGGCCGAAGGTGACCGCGCGCCAGACGAACCCGTCGGTGCCCATCAGCATCGGCAGGCGCGATTGCGTATAGAAATACGCACCCGCCACACAGGCCGCGATGACGCATTCGAGCAGCAGCAACCGCCAGACGCCGCTTGCCTTGCCCACGCCGTCATAGCCCCCGATGCGCGCGCCGATGTGTTCGGCGCGCCACACCGCGAGCAGCGCGGCAACCAGCGCGTTCGCCATCAGCGCGACGAACCATATATCGCAGCCGTCGCGCACCTCGGCGCGGTAAAGGTCCATCTGCGCTTCGCCGGGCGCGGTATCGGCGGCGGGTGCGGCGTCGATCAATTGCCCCTCGTCCGATCCGGCTTTGGGCGCGGCGGGGCGCGCGGTTTCGGCGCTCAGCGTCGGGCTGAGCCAGCTCGTATTCGCCGTGCGCGCCGAAATATAATAAAGCCCGCCCGCGAGGAACGCGCCCACGACGGCCACGATGAGCAGGATGCGGAGCGTCAACGCCATCGGTCCGGCCCCCCTTGCGAGCCGAGACCCATCTACTCGACCGACACAGCGAATTGAAAGCCCAGCAGCGCGCGTCCACGCGGGGTGGCGCGCGTTACATCGGCCTCCATCAGCGTGGCGAGGTCGGCCAGCCCCAGGGTCTTGAACAGGCGCGGGCGCGACGCGGCAAATCCCGCCGCGTCCGCAGGCAGGCTCCAGTCGCGCAGCCACTGCGTATCGGGGTTGGGCGTGGCGAGCGCGGCGGTGCCGATGCTGCCCGCGACCAGATAGGCCTCGCCCGCGCTCATCGCCGCACTGTTCGTCGCATCGAACCGGAACGCCCCGCTCCCGTTCCCGCCCGCACCCGGTCCGCCCACGCGCCACGATCCGCGCAGCGGCGGCAGCGCGCGCCACGCGCCTGGCGCGCAGCGTGCCAGCGCTCCGGCATCGCCCATCACCCACACGCGCGAAGCAGCCGCAGGCGGCCCCCGCCACACTTCGCCCGGTGTCACCGCGAGGCCGGGCGCGTATCGCCCCGCGATCGCTCCGCGCTGCCGCGCCGCCAGCGCGCGATCAAAGCGGTAATGCGCAACATCCGCCGCCCCCGCGAGCGGTCCCGCCGTCGTCACTCCGCCGCCCACCGGAACCGGCGGCGTGGCGAGCCGCGCGGTCCCGCCCGCAGTGAACACCGCCTCGCGCAGATGATCCGCATTGAAGGCGGGACTGTGCGAATCGCGCAACATCGCGCGCAGCGCCGCAACCTCGCGCTCCGGCCCCGCGATCAGCACGAACAGCGGACGTTCGCCGTCGAAGCGCGGACTTCCGCCGCCGGGCAGATCGTAGATGCGGCCGCGATAGGGCGCACGGATGCCGAGCACCGCAAGCGCGGGCACCGCGGCCGCCCCCGGCGCGGGCACGATCAGCTTTGCCAGCGGACCGCCGAACGCAACCTGAAGGCTGCCGTGGAACGCATGATTGTCGAGCCACAGATCGGTGACGACGATGCTGAGCCGATCCGCCGGTGCGCGGGCAACCGCGCGCAGCACATCGTCGATCCAGCTTTCCTGATTGTCGCACGCCTTGCAGTTATACACCTGCGGCCGGTCGTAGAGCGCCGCGCGCGCGGGTGTGAGATCGGCGATCGCCTTGCCGAACGCATGGTAGCGCACCGGTGCGCCCTGATCGGCGAGCAGCCGCAGCAGATCGCCGAGCGGACGCACCGCGCTGGGGCCGGGTTCGGCGAACCCGGACATGCTCTGCGAGCCATCGAAATATACGTCGATCGGCAATTGCCGGGGCGCGGGTGCGGGCTGCGGCAACCCCGGCGGCAGGCAGGGGCGCGGCGGCGGGGGGGCGGACGCGGCGCATACCGGCGAGCCGAGCGCCAGCGCTACTAAGACCAGACCCGGCAATCCGATGCGCATCCCCGTCCCGTCCCGCTTCAACCCGAGAGCATCGGCTATAATCGGCAGCATCGGCTTGGCAAAGCCCGAGCCGTCCCGCTAGGGTAGCACACCGGGGAGCGACGCGACGGCGGGATCGGGCGGACGAATGGAAGCGAACAGCGCGCATTCGGCCCTCGCTGCACCGATTGATCCGAACCTGTGGCTCACGATCGCGGCCTTTCTGATCGCGGGAGCACTTGTCGTCTATGCGTGGCGACAGGCAGCCGAACTCGCGCGGCGCGTGGCGTTGCTGGCGGCCGCGTGCGACGCGCTGAGTGCGCAAATCGAATCGCTCGCCGACACGCGCGCGTTCAAGGCGCGCTTCAAGGCGCTGGCCGCTGACGTGCAGGGCATCGCCCCGCTCGATGCGGGGTGGCGCGAATATTCGGCCATGCTCGTCGATCTGGGCGAGGGCGCGCCCATCGGCGCGGCGGCTCCGGCGAGCCGCGTGTTCAACGCCGATCTCGCCTACCGTGCGGGCCTCGATCTGCGCCGCTTCGACGAAATCCCCAACCGGCTTGTCGGCGCAGGGCTGTTCTTCACTTTCGTCGGCCTCACCCTCTCGATCTGGCTGGCCAACACCGGCGGGGATACCGCGCATACGCTCGCGGCGCTGCGCCTGCTGCTCAAGGTGGCTGCGACCAAGTTCGTCACCTCGCTGTTCGCTATCGGTGCGTCGCTGTGGTTCACGTGGCGGCGCGAGGCGATCCTCGGTGGGTTGGATCTCGCGCTCGAACGCCTGTGCGCCGCGCTCGACGGCAAGACCGTCCCTGCGACCGAGGCGCAGGTCGCCGAGGCCACGCGCGCCGAACTCGGTCTGCAAACCGGCCTGCTCGCACAGACGGGGCGCGACGAGGCCTTGGCGGCAGCGATCGCGGGTGCGCTCGAAAAGACGCTCTACAGCAGCCTCGCGGGCGCGCTCGAGCCGGTTGCGCGCGAGATCAACGCGATGGGCGCGCAGCTCGGCCAGCAGAATGTGGAGGCGCTGCGGCAGATGGTCGAGCGCTTCTCCGCGCAGCTCGGCGGGGCCGCGCGACAACATGCCGACGAACTGGGTGGCATATTGAGCAGCGCCGGACGCGCGATGCGCGGCGCGCCCGAGGCGATCGACGCTGCGTCCACCCGCTTCGCGGCGCTGATCGAGCGCGAGGCGCAGACGTTCGATGCGCGGGTGCAAGGCGTGACCGCGGGTCTCGCCGACGCGGTTGGGGCGGGCGCGGCGGCGCAGGCCGCGCTGGCTGGGCGGATGGACCGGCTGGCGCAGACGCTGGGCACGCTCGACGAGCGCCTGACCGCGCGGCTGGCGGGGGGCGATACGGCCACGGCCGAAACGGCACGGCTTCTCGCCGATGTGTCAGCGCGGCTCGATACGGCGACGCGCGCGCTCGTGCCGATCGCGCGGATCGTCGAGCGGCTCGACGCGGCCGCCGATGCGCTGGCGCAAGGCGCGCGTAGCGTGGAGGGCGTCGGCGCGGCAGGCAATGCAGCTACCGCCGCGATGGACCGCGCGGCCGCTACGTTCGGGGCCGACATCGAGCGTCTCGATCAGACCGTCGCGCGCGTGTTCGATCGCATCGCGGTCGGGATCGAAGGCTTCGAGCGTGGGGTCGCGCGCGTCACCGGCTCCGGGACCGACGAGCGCGGCGAACCCGGCGCATGACCCGCGCGGGCGCGGCAGGCGGGGCACGGCGCGCGGGCAGCGGCAATTTCTTCCTGTCCTTGACCGACCTGCTCGTCGGCATCCTGTTCCTGTTCATCCTGCTGATGATGACCTTTGCGCTCCAGTTCAGCCTCAAGCGCGACAGCCTCGAACAGATCGCCATCCGCCGCGTCGCAGTGCGCGAAGCGATGCTCGAGCGTCTTCAGGCGCGCCTCGGCGGGCCCGACAAGGTGAAGATCGATGCCGGGGACGGCGTGCTGCGCTTTGCCGCCAACCTATTGTTCGCGCAGAACAGCGACGAGCTGAAGCCTGCGGGCAAGGCCGCGCTGCGCGTGCTCGCGCGCGGGCTGGAGGCCGAGTTGCCCTGCTTCGGTGCGATCGCCGCGCATCCCCGATGCCCGCACGGCACCTCCCCCGTGCTCGAAGCGGTTTACGTGGAGGGGCATACCGATGTGCAGCCGCTGCGGCCCGGCGGCAAGTTCAAGTCCAACTGGGAATTGTCTTCGGCGCGCGCGGTCGCGGCTTACCGCGAGCTGGAGCGCGATGCGCCGGGGCTGGTGGCGCTGCGCAACAGCGGCCGACAGGCGATGCTGGGCGCGAGCGCTTATGAGGCCAAGCGCCCGGTGGACAACGATCCCGCCAATTTCGCCGAGAACCGCCGCGTCGAGTTCCGCTTCCTGCTCGCCGCACCCAGCCAGCGCGAGATCGAAGCGGCGGGGGGCGCATGAGCGGCGCGGCGCTGGACGCACTGGCGCGGCTCGACCGCATCGTCGGCGGGATCGAGGTGTGCCGGACGGGGACAAGGTCTGCGCCGGTCTACATGGCCGCCGCAGCGCCACGCGCACCTGCGCCGGATCGCGGCCGACTTCGCGAGCCTGCGCCGGAGTGGCCGACCTCCGGCGCAGGCCGACCCGACCCCGCTTTTGACCCGCCCCTGCCGGATCCTCTGCCGACCGACGCGCCGCCGCTTACCTGCATCGTCGCCCCAACACCTGCGCGTCGGCTGATCTGGCGCGTGGCGGTAAGCCTTCTCGCTATTGCCGCCGCAGCAGCACGCGCCCCGTAACGCAGGCGCGTACTGCCAGACGTGCCGCTAGACCGCGACCGCCGTCCGCGTGCCCGCCGCGACTTCGAAGCGCTTGGTGGTGGTGGTGTAGGTGGTCGAGAACACCGTCGAGAGCATCACATGATCGCAGGTGGTCTTGGCAGGCGTGATCTCCACCAGCAGATAGCCGCGCTGCGACTGGTTGGTCCAGATCAGCTTGTCGGTCGGCGAATGGTTGGTGCTCGATTCGACCAGCAGGTTCGCGTAAACATCGGTCGGGAAGCCGAGCAGCGTCTGTTCGAGACCGCCCGAGGTAACCGAGCCGCCGCCGAACTCGACGCCGACGGGCACATTGCCCACGCCCGGGAACGGCAGCTTTAGGTTCGCCGTCCACATGTTGTGCGAATCGCCTGTCAGCAGCACCGGATCGCGCGCCTTGGTCAGCAGCAGCGTCGAGAAGTAGATTTTGGCCGATTTGTATCCCGTCCACGAATCCTGGAACGCGGGGTTCGGAATGCCGAGCGGCGCGAGCTGGAGCAGTTGCGCGACGAACGCCGAACCGAACAGCAGGCCGAACAGATAGATGAGCTGTGCCTTCTGCTGCGCGCTCAGCACCGTGCTGCCGTTCACATCGGGCACGATCTGGTAGAAGTTGAGGATCTGGTTGCCGAAGATTTGCCACGTCTGCGTGGAGGAGGTCAGCGTGCTCTCCAGCCACGCGCGCTGCGCCGGGCCGAAAATATCGCGCTGGCGGGTGTTGGTTGTGCCATCGAGCGTGTCGGCCACCTGGCCGGTATAGGTGCCGATCAGGCGCGTGCCGAAGATCTGCTGATCACGCCCGGCGAGGCGCGTATCGAGCATGATGAGGCGCATCAGATTACCGAAGTCGAGCGAGCGATACATGCCCTGCGGGTTTTGAGCCGCATCGATGTGCAGGTTCGAATCGCGGATCGGCATCCACTCGTAATAGGCCTGGATGACAGCGGATTCGCGCGCCTTGAACGGGCCTTCGTCGGGGTGGTGGTTTTCCGCGCCGTTGGTCCACGTGTCGTTCGCGGTCTCGTGATCGTCCCAGATCGTGATCCAGGGGTTCTTGCGGTGCAATTCCTGCAGCGACGGATCGGTTTTGTAGAGCGCGTGGCGGGTGCGGTAGTCGCTCAATTGGACCATCTCGCCGAGCGGCACGAGATCGGCGATGCGCACCTGGGGCACATAGCCATAATCGATCGCGGGCGAATCGAGGCCGCCTTCGATGCGTCCGTAGGCCGGGGTACGGCCATATTCGTAAAGGTAATCGCCGACATGCAGCACTGCATCGAGATCGTCGAACTGCAAGGCATGATTGTAGGCGTTGAAATAGCCGTCTTCCCAGTCCGAGCAGGTGAAGCTCGCCAGCTTCACCTTGCTCACATTGCCCGTCGGCAGCGTCTTGGTGCGGCCGATCGCGCTCGATGCGCCCGCGACCTTGAACTGATAGTAATAGGTCGT
>Ga0123337_10004693_pt1 | contig 13801 bp, 13 predicted proteins | sample frozenSSSSmetaG_FD_89792 | JGI IMG/M metagenome (GOLD analysis project Ga0123337, IMG submission 89792) | Glacier valley bacterial and archeal communities from Borup Fiord, Nunavut, Canada, to study Microbial Dark Matter (Phase II) -... | ecosystem: Environmental > Aquatic > Freshwater > Ice >... | reverse complement strand
TACCCGATGGTGATGGACACCTTCGGCTGTACGCCCAAGTTCCTGGCCGAGAACCCGAAGGCCGCCAAGGGCCTGGCCGATGCGTACTTCGAGGCCGTCGACATGATCAAGGCCGAGCCGAAGAAGAGCTTCGAGATCATGGGCGCCGACGTCAAGCAGACCGGCGAGGCCTTCGAGGGCAGCCAGAAGTACCTGCGCTGGCAGGACCGCGCCGCCAACCAGAAGTTCTTCGCCGGCGAGCACGCCGCGTTCAGCAAGGAAGCGGCCGACCTGCTGCTCGAGGCCGGGATCATCAAGACGATGCCCGACCTGACGAAGCTCGCCGACACGCAGTTCATCAGGTGACGGAGGGCGCCGGCCGACGAACCGCCGGCGCTCGGGCATGAAGCCGCTGACGCCCGTCGCGCCCGCGGCGCGACTCGCGCTCGGCATCGCCTTCTTCATCGTCTTTGTCGCCGGCTGGGCGCTCGCGACCTTCGGCGGCTTCGTCTCGAAGACCTTCCTTGCCGATCCGCTGACGATGGTCCGCTCGGGCTACACGCTGCTGGCGACGCAAGGCTTCGGCTGGGACATCGGCTGGACCGTCTGGCGCGTCTTCGGCGGCTTCGTCATCGCCGTCGTGCTCGCGCTGCCGCTCGGCGTCGCGATGGGCGCGTACAAGCCGGTCGAGGCCTTCTTCGAGCCGTTCGTGAGCTTCGCGCGCTACCTGCCGGCGAGCGCCTTCATCCCGCTGCTGATCCTGTGGGCGGGCATCGGCGAGGCGCAGAAGCTCGCCCTGATCTTCATCGGCAGCTTCTTCCAGCTCGTGCTGATGATCGCGGTGATCGTCGGCAACACGCGCCGCGACCTCGTCGAGGCGGCCTACACGCTCGGCGTCGGCGACCGCGGCCTGATCCGGCGCGTGCTCCTGCCCGGCGCGGCGCCCGAGATCGCCGAGGTGCTGCGCATGGTGCTCGGCTGGGCCTGGACCTACGTGATCGTCGCCGAGCTGATCGGCGCCTCGAGCGGCATCGGCCACATGATCACCGACAGCCAGGCACTGCTCGCCACCGACCAGATCATCTTCGGGATCATCGTCATCGGCCTGATCGGGCTGGCGAGCGACGTGCTCTTCAAGTGGGTCAATCGGCGCCTGTTTCCGTGGGCGGCGCTCGGGCGATGAGCTTGCTCGGCGCCGAGGTGCTCAATGTGCGCGGCGTCAGCCGCACCTTCCGCTCGGGGCAGGGCGAGACGCTGGCGCTGCGCGCGACCGATCTCGCCGTCGCCGAGAACGACTTCGTCACCATCCTCGGCCCCTCCGGATGCGGCAAGAGCACGCTGCTGCGCATCGTCGCCGGGCTCGACCAGCCATCCTCGGGAGAGGTCCTGCTCGACGGCCAGCGCATCGCGTCGCCCGGCGCCGACCGCGGCATGGTGTTCCAGAGCTACACGCTCTTCCCGTGGCTGTCGGTGCTCGACAACGTCTGCTTCGGCCTGCGCGAGCGCGGCCTGGGGCGCGCGCAGCAGCTCGAGATCGCGAACGGCTTCATCGTCAAGGTCGGTCTGCGCGGCTTCGAGGGCCACTTTCCCAAGCAGCTCTCGGGCGGCATGCAGCAGCGCACGGCGATCGCCCGCGCGCTCGCCAACGGTCCGCGCATCCTGCTGATGGACGAGCCCTTCGGCGCGCTCGACCACCAGACGCGCGAGCTGATGCAGGAGCTTCTGCTCGGCATCTGGGAAGCGGAAAGGAAGACCGTGCTCTTCGTGACGCACGACATCGACGAGGCCGTCTTCATGGGCTCGCGCGTCGTCGTGATGAGCGCGCGGCCGGGGCGGATCAAGCTCGACCGCGTGGTGCCGATCGCGCATCCGCGCCACTACTCGGTGAAGACGACGCCAGAGTTCAGCGAGCTCAAGGCGGAGCTGATGGAGCAGGTGAGGGTGGAGGTGAGGGCGGCGCAGGCGAGCGCGGTGGCGCGTTGACGCCGCGGGCTTGTTTTCAGCCGGGAAGCGACGTTCACAAGCGTCCGCTTTGGGAAACAAGGGCTTCACTTTCGTCTACGCCGGCTTGTATCCCCCGCCCAACGGGAGCGGAGCTGGAAAAAGTCGGCCTACGTGCTTCTTCGGTTTGTGCGCTGACGCACAGACTTCAATTGCACAAGCGATGAAGCTAGCTGCTCCTGCGACCTGCTGATCCCCATGGCTAGATCCTCATACCCTCAAACAGAAAAGCAGTCGAAGATGGCATCTGCCTTCCGCGACACCGTGCTGCGCTCGGGATTTCTCGTCGCAGCGCTCGCGCTCGCCGCGACCGCAGTTCAGGCGGTTCCGTCCTATGCCCGCCAAACCGGACAGAACTGCGTCGCCTGCCATGTCAGCTTTCCCGAGCTGACGCCATATGGCCGATGGTTCAAGCTCTCCGGATACACCATCGGCGTTCGCCAGGTCGTTCCACTCGCGGGAATGGCATTGGTTGGAGTAACCAGGACCAAGAACAATGACGACGGTACCGGGACCAACACGCCGGTGACGGCGAGGGATGGGCTGCCCGCATTCAACCAGGCGAGCGTCTTTCTGGCGGGCAAGGCCACCGACAACGTCGGCGCCTTCGTTCAGTACACGTTCGCCGAAAGCTACGCCACCGACGGCACCAGCGTCGGCCACAGCGGCATCGACAACGCCGACTTGCGCTGGGTCGGCCGGATGGGCAATGAGAGCGCCGATGTTGTCAAGCTTCTGTACGGCCTGACCGTCCACAACAACCCGACTGCGCAAGACGTCTGGAACAGCACGCCCGCGTTTGGCTTTCCCTTCACCGCCTCGCCCACTGCGGTCGGCCCAACCGCCGCAACGCAACTCGAAGGAGCCCTCGCGCAGCAGGTTGCCGGCATAGGCGGGTACGGCTTCTACGACCGGACCTGGTACGGCGAACTCACCGCATATCGCACCGCTGACGGGCTGTTCTCGGTCCTGCGCCACGGTCAAGATATCGGTACGCCGGGCGGCGTGGCGCGCTTGAAGGGCTACAACCCGTATGTGCGGGTGGCCTACAACAAGGAGTGGGATGCCCATTCCTTGATGCTCGGCGCGTTCGGTCTGAGAGTGAAGCGGTACGTCGACAACACCGATCCGGCCAGCGGCACCGACAGCTACACCGACGGCGGAGTAGATGCGCAGTACCAGTACATTTCCAACCCGCACACCTTCACGGCCCAGGCGCGCTACATCCGAGAGCGACAGAACTACAACGGCAGCTTCGCGCAGGGCCTGACGGCGAATCAAAAGGACACGCTCCACACGACGAGCGTGAAGGCCACCTACTACTTCGAGCACCAATACGGCGTCACCGTCAGCCGGTTTTCCTCGGGCGGTACCACCGATGCTCTTCTTTACCCGAGTGGTGCGGTGTCCGGAAGTGGCAACGGCGGCCCGGCTTCTCGAGGTTACGTTGCCGAGCTCGACTATCTGCCGCTGCAAAACGTCCGGCTGATGCTTCAGTACGTCGCGTACTCGAAATTCAATGGCGGCGGGACCGGGTACGACGGCGTCACCGCAAGAACGCCCGGAGACAACAACAGTCTTTTCTTCAACTTGTGGGTGGCCTTCTGATGGTTTCAACGACTGTCGACCGACAAGCCCGCAGTCTTGGCTTCATTGCTCTCGCGACGTGGGCCGTGGCAGTTCTCATCATCTCGCCGACTGTGCGCGCGCAAGAGAAGTCGCCAGCGACCGACAAAGCGGCCCAAACAGTGGCTGCGTCGATCTGTTCGTCTTGCCACGGACCCTTGGGTGTGAGCACGTCTCCGCTTTTCCCGAACCTGGCAGGGCAGCAGGAGCTCTATCTAGCGGCGCAACTCAAGGCATTCAAGGCAAAGACCCGCGGGGAAGCGGATGCGCACGACTACATGTGGGGCATGGCTACCCTTCTCGACGATTCGGTCAGTGCCGGCCTCGCTCACTACTACGCCGGCCAACCCCCCGCCCAAGGAATTCCAGGCAACGCCCAGTTGACCGCACGAGGCAAGGTTCTCTACGAACGGGGCGATGCATCTCACAACGTCGTCGCCTGCGCTACCTGCCATGGAGAGGGCGCCGAGGGGACCTCGATATTTCCCCGACTGGCCGGACAGCACGCCGCCTACGTGGTGCGGCAGCTCGAGGTCATCCAGCACAAGTTTCGCGACTCGCCGATCATGCACGGCGTGATCAAGGACTTGACCGTTGACGACATGAAGTCGGTCGCACAGTATGTTCAATCCAAGTAGCGCAGCAACGGGCGAGATGGGCCACGCTCTTCGCTGACGGGCATCCATCCGAACTTGGGATTTGCATTGCCATTTCCCGCATCGAACGCAGCGGCGCGCACGGCCGGGTCGACGGCGTGGCCGCCGATGTAGGCAAACCCGCTGCTCGCGAGCGCGTGGAAAAGGCGATCGGTGCTGGCGCGGGCCGCCGGCGCATCGGCATCGAGGCAGCCGCCTGGGTCGACGAGGGGGATGCTTACAAGGGGCTCCACGGCTCCTGTGGAGAGCGCGGAACGACTGAAAGCCAGGGCACCGCAAGTGACGTGCCGCGGGCGGAGCGGGAAGCGGCGCGCATGCGGGCAGCTCCGGCACACTCGGTCCTTGGCGCGACGGCGTCGCAGGCTCTGGAAGGTCTTGCCTGGAACAGTCAAGAGCAAACGCATCGGACAGAGGTGCCGGTCGGACGCCCGCCAGGCGCACCCGCGACCGCGCCTCCGAACGCATCCTCGCCGGCATCGGCCTCGTCATCGTCGCGGTCGCCTGCTTCGCCACCCTCGACACCGCGACCAAGCTCTCGACGGCCGGCGTGCCGATCCTGATGGGCGTGTGGTTCCGCTACGCCTTCCAGGCCGCGGCGACGACGCTCGTGCTGCTGCCGCGCTACGGCACCGCGCTGCTGCGCACCGAGCATCCACGCTTTCAGCTGCTGCGCGGCGCGCTGCTGCTGGCGTCGAGCACGCTTGCCTTCCTGAGCCTGCGCTACATGCCGCTGGCCGAGTTCACCTCGGTCGTGCTGATCGCACCGCTCGTCGTCACCGTGCTCGCCGCGACGACGTTGAAGGAAGAGGTGTCGCCGCTGCGCTGGATCCTCGTGGTGGGCGGCTTCATCGGTACGCTGGTCATCCTGCGGCCGGGCGGCACCGTCTTCAGCTGGGCGATCCTGCTGCCGCTCGGGCTGGTCGTCACCAACGCCTGGTTCCAGGTGCTCACCAGCCGGCTCGCGCAGACCGAGAAGCCCTTGACCATGCACTTCTACACCGGCTGGGTCGGCACGCTGATCGCGTCGCTGGCGCTGCCCTTCGTCTGGACGTCGCTCTCGGACTGGCACTGGTGGGGGCTGCTGTGCCTGATGGGCTTCATGGGCACCGTCGGCCACTTCTTCCTCATCGTCGCCTACCAGCGCGCGCCGGCGTCGACGCTCACGCCGTATCTCTACGCGCAGATCGCCTTCGCGATGCTCGGCGGCTGGCTGGTGTTCGCGCAGGTGCCCGACACGACGTCGCTGTTCGGCATGGCGCTCATCGCCGTCTGCGGCGCCGCCGGCGCCTGGCTCACGGTGCGGGAACGCCGTCAGCCGATCGAGCCGGCGGAGTCGTAGGCCGAGAGGCTCTGGCCTGGCGCCTCGGCCCGGCGATCAGGGTTGCGCCGGCCCCTTGCGGTCACGCGCCCCGAGCTTCGGAAACAGCATCCCGACCTGCTGGCGATACACCTCGTAGCGCTGGCCGAACTGCGTGACGAGATCGCGCTCCTCGAACCAGATGCCGATCAGGATGTAGGCCGTGCACGCCGCGGCGAACAGCAGGTGGCCGGCCGTCATCTGCGGCGTGGCCCAGAAGGCGAGCACGAAGCCGAGATAGATTGGATGGCGCACGTGGCGGTACAGCATCGGCGTGTGGAAGGCGGGCTCCGGCAGCGACTGGCCGCGCAGGTTCGCCCAGACCTGGTGCAGGCCGAAGAGCTCGAAGTGGTTGAGCAGGAAGGTGCTGACCAGGAGCACGCCCCAGCCTGCCCAGAACACCGCAAGGACGCCGAAGCGGGCGGCCGGGTCGCTCACCGTCCACAGCACCGGCTCGGCGATGGGCCGCCATTGCCACAGCAGCAGGGCGAGCGCGGCGGTCGCGGCAAGCACGAAGGTGCTGCGCTCCACGGCTTCGGGAACCACCTTGATCCACCAGCGCTTGAAGCCGCGTCTTGCCATCACGCTGTGCTGCACGGCGAAGAGCCCGAGCAGTGCGAGGTCGACGACCAGCGTCTCGAGAAGTGGCGCGGTCATGCCGCTGTCGATCGTCCTGGGCAGCAGCGGGAAGTTGCCGACGAAGCCGATGGCGTAGACGAACGTGGCGAGAAAGACGAGGTAGGCCACCACTCCGTAGAGGGCGTAGAAGAGTGCCATGTGAAAACTCCGGTTGCAGGACAGGGAGGGCACGCCGGGTCAGCGGCGCGCATCGAAGCGACAGGTCGAGACGGCCTGCGGCGTCATCGTGCCCACGCGCGGTTCTCCAGAACCTGCGCGATGCACAGTCCGGCGCGCGCCGCGCCGTGGTTTCCACCGGCCGGTCGCGCACGGGCTCGAGCAGCGCTCGCCGCGATGCTCGGGGTCGAGCGTTGCCGCGTGGTCCATCGAACGGTCGGCGGCGTAGTTGGCCAGGCGCTGGCGCACGTGCACGCATTGCTCGAAGTGGCGCTGCAGCGGAAAGCTCAGGAAGGGCCGGCGCGTCGCGACCAGCTCCGTCGTCGTCGAGAGGCTGCCCTGCGCCAGCGCGAGGTCGCAGCAGGCCAGATGCTCGTGTAGGTTGTGCACGCAGGGCCGCACTTCCAGTCCGGGCTGCGGCTCGAAGGCGTCGGGCGACAGGCGCGGGCCGGTGACGAGGATCAGACGCAGCTCGGGCAGCTCGCGTTTGATGCGCGGGAAGGCCACGTACGTCACGCGTTCGGGTTGCTCTGCCGCGACGCGCAGCACTGTCATCGCCTCGGCCGAGATGCCGACGGGGGCGACCCGATCGGCGCCCACTGCGTCGAGCACGGCCACGAAGTCGGCATGGAAGTGGTCGAAGCTGTAGGCGTCCTGGCCGGTCGGCCGGTCGGCCGGTCGGAGCGGCCATTACCGCGGCCGTCGGTGGTGACCACGCGAAAGTGCTGCGACAGGTGGGGCACCGTGCCCTTGAGCTTCTGGCTGTGCACGGTCTCGAACGGCGAAGCGTCCGACGCGGGCACCGCGCCGGCGATCCGGTCAAAGCTCTCGGACAGAGGCTTGTCGGCAGCGCTCATCGGCGACTCCTTTTGCGTGCCGCGGGCTTCGCGGCCTCCGCGGCCTTGGCATCGAGCGCCTCCAGCAACCACTGGACGGCGTCCAGCGCGGCACGATGCTGGGCCTGCTCTTCCTTCGCGCCCAGCAGGTCGGCGGTTTCCATGCCGAGCCAGAACTCCGCGATCCAGCAGGCGATGACCTCGGGGGTGAACGGCGCCGGCAGCTTCGTGCCGTCGGCCTGCCACGCGTCGACGGCCTCCTGCACAGCGCCCAGCACCAGCTGCTTCCAGGCCCGCAGGCGCGGCATGAACTTCTCGCGCAGCCCGGAGTTCGAGAGGCTCGCCGCCGAGAGCTCGGCCTGCAGGCGCACGAAGCCCGACGCGAGATCGTCTTCGTAGAAGCGGCGCGCGGCGGTCCACTTTTCCGCGAAGCCGCCGCTGCTCCCGTACATCGCCGCCTGGCGCGTCAGCAGCCGCTGGTTGACGGCATCGAGCACCTCGATGACGAGCTGATCCTTGGTGCGGAAGTGGTAATTGATCAGCGCGTGGTTGACCCCCGCGTCGCGGGCGATCTCGCGCACGCTGAGCGCAGCGTAGCCCTCCGACACGAGGCGACGGAAGGTCGCATCGAGGATGCGCTCGCGGGTCTGCGTGGCATCACCGTCGTGCAGGGCCGAGCTCTGGGTGCGCGAGCTGCGGGCCGCGTCTTTGAGGGTCATGGTTTACCATCTGGTTTAAACGATCGTTCAAATTGTAGGCGACTGACCGGCGATGTCAACCCCTGCGACGGGCGAGACGCGGCGCCGCGAGCGGGGCGTCCGCAAAGCAGAGGAGACGAGGTCCGCTCGGCTCCGACAGCTGCTCGAGGGATTCATCGAAGGTTCACCGTATCGACGCGAGCACGTCACGCCCCGGCGCGACAGTCCCGCTCCATGCATCGCGATGCTTCCTTCGTGCGCGAATGGATCAGGTCCACCGCCGCGGAGCCGTCGCTCGATCCCGGTCCGGACGTCGCCCGCCATGAGCCCGCCCCGCTGCACTTTCGCACCGTCTGGATCTCGGACATCCATCTCGGCACGCCCGGATGCCAGGCGGCCGCGCTGCTCGACTTCCTGCGCCGCATCGAGTGCGACACGCTCTTCCTGGTCGGCGACATCGTCGACGGCTGGCAGCTGCGTCGCTCCTGGTACTGGCCGCAGGCGCACAACGATGTCGTCCAGAAGCTGCTCCGCAAGGCGCGCAAGGGCACCCGCGTGGTCTTCGTTCCCGGCAACCACGACGAGTTCGCGCGCCGCTATCTCGGCCACGAGTTCGGCGGCATCGAGGTCGCGGAGGAGTGGATGCACGTCACCGCTGACGGCAAGCGGCTCTGGGTCACGCACGGCGACCTGTTCGACGGCGTCATCCAGTGCGCCAAGTGGCTCGCCTACGTCGGCGACTGGTTCTACGAGCTGACGCTCAGGCTCAACCGCCACTTCAACTCGATGCGCGCCCGAGTGGGCCTGCCCTACTGGTCGCTCTCGAAATATCTCAAGCAGAAGGTCAAGCGCGCCGTCAGCTACGTCGGCGACTTCGAGGCGGCGCTCGCGAAGGAAGCGAAGAAGCGCGGCGCCGACGGCGTCGTCTGCGGCCACATCCATCACGCCGAGCTGCGCGAGATCGACGGCATCGTCTACGCCAACGACGGCGACTGGGTCGAGAGCCTGACGGCGCTCGTCGAGCATGCCGACGGACGGCTGGAGATCGTCGACGGCGCCCTGATCGCCGCGTCGGCGTCACGGCCTCGGGTGCGCGCGGGCACCGCCCACCAGGTGACGACCGCATGAAGATCGTCATCGTCACGGACGCGTGGACGCCGCAGGTCAACGGTGTCGTGACGACGCTGGTCGATCTTCGCCAGCGCCTCGTCGCCGGCGGCCACGAGCTGACGATCATCGAGCCGTCGTCATTCCGGACGGTCGCGTGTCCTGGCTACGGCGAGATCCGGCTCGCCTGGCGCGCCGGCAACCGGATCGGCCGGCTGCTCGACGACGCGCGCGCCGACGCGATCCACGTCGCGACCGAAGGCCCGCTCGGACTCGCGGCGCGCGCCTGGTGCCGCCGTCGGCGCGTGCCTTTCACGACCGCGTTCCACTCGCGCTTTCCCGACTTCCTCGCCACCGCGTTCGGCATTCCGGCGAGCTGGGGATACGCCGCGATGCGACGTTTCCATGCGCCGTCGGCCGGCGTGATGGTGCCGTCGTCGGGCACCTTCGACATCCTCCACCGCCATGGCTTTCGCAACCTGCGGCGCTGGTCGCACGGGATCGATTTGTCGCTGTTCCAGCCGAATCCGCAGGCATCGCTCGGCTGGCCGCGTCCGGTGTTCCTGTTCGTCGGCCGCATCTCGCCGGAGAAGAACCTCGACGCCTTCCTCGCGCTCGATCTGCCGGGATCGAAGGTGGTCTGCGGCGGCGGCCCACTGCTCGAGCGCTATCGCCGCGAGCATCCCGGCGTGCACTGGCTCGGCTCGGTGCCGCGCCATCAGCTCGTCGATTTTTATGCCGCGGCCGATGCGTTCGTCTATCCGAGCCGCACCGACACCTTCGGCCTGGTCATGCTGGAGGCACTGGCGTGCGGCACGCCGGTCGCCGCCTTTCCGGTCGCCGGGCCGCTCGATGTCATCGGCGCGTCCGACGGCGGTGTCCTCGACGACGACCTGCGGCATGCCGCTCTTGCTTCGTTGAACGTGCCGCGAGACCGGGCGCGCGCCCGTGCCCAGGAGTTCGACTGGGACCGCGTCTCGGGCGAGTTCCTGTCGTACCTGGCGCCGATCGCGTCGGGCGCGAACGCCGTGCCGCGCACCGACGCTCGTCGCTTCGCCTGAGCGGGGCTGCGCGGCGGCGATGACGGCACAGTGAGGGCGCAACCCAACGCAATTGCGTGCGAATCGTCACTGGCGTGTCATCGGCTCTGACGATAGTGCGTCGAACGAGCGGACTCTTCGGGTCCGCGTCCTGCGCCCTCGCATCGACTCACGGAGCTCTCATGATTCACAGACACCTGCTCGCCTCGTTCGCGCTCGCCGCCGTTGCCACCCAGACGCCCGCCCGGGCCACTGTCTTGGCGAGCGACGGTCACTGGGGCACGTTCGCGGTCGACTCGTTCCTGGCATCCGACGCCGGCCTCGGCTGGATCGACGACGCCGGCAACGCACTCCATTTCACGTTCGTCGTCGCCGGCGGTTTCGTCGGCACGCTCACCGTGCTCGACACCGGTTTCGCGGGCGACACCTTCTCGGTCCTGAACGGTGCGTCAGTTCTCGGCCTGACATCGCCCGTCCCGGGGCGTCAGTACGACCCGAGCGCCATCGCCATCGAGGATGCCGATGCTGCGTTCGACGATCCGGCCTTCAGTCGTGCGACGTTCACGTTTGCCCCCGGCGCCTACAGCATCGGCGGAACGTTGGCCCAGTCGCTGATGTCTGGCAGCGATCGGCTCGATGCGACCTCCGGCGCGCTGCGTCTCACGGTCGGCACCGTCGCGCCGGTGCCGGAGCCGTCGTCGCTCGCGCTGCTCCTGGCCGGGGTCGGTGTCGTCGGCACCGTCGCTCGCCGCCGCCGCAACGTCGGCCGCTGAACGCTGCACAACTTCGGAGCACCTGATGAGCATTCGCAACTTCTTCATCGCCTGCGCACTTGCAGGATCGGCCGCGGCCCTCGGCAACTTCGCGAGCAACGCACACGCGCAGGCGGCACCGTTCACCGTCAAGATCATCGGCTTCAACGACTACCACGGCAACCTGCAGACCCCCGGCATGTTCGGGCTCAACACGACGATCCCGAGCGCGCAGCGGCCGCTGGTCGGCGGCGCCGAGTACCTCGCCGCGTACGTCGCTCGGCTCAAGCAGCAGAACCCGCTCAACGTCGTCGTCGGCGCCGGCGACCTCATCGGCGCGTCGCCGCTGATCTCGGCGCTCTTCTTCGACGAGCCGGCGGTGGAGACGCTGAACAAGGTCGGCGTCGAGTTCAGCGCGGTCGGCAACCACGAGTTCGACAAGGGCAAGGATGAGCTGCGCCGCCTGCAGAACGGCGGCTGCAAGATCACCCGCGGCCTCCCGGACCCCAACAGCTGCAAGGGCCTCGGCTCGGGCGCGCCCGGCACCTTCGACGGCGCGAAGTACAAGTGGCTCGCCGCCAACGTGATCGAGGATGCGACCGGCCGCACCTTGTTTGCGCCGTACGGCGTCAAGACCTTCAACGGCGTCAAGGTCGCCTTCATCGGCATGACGCTGAAGGGCACGCCGGGCATCGTCACGCCGACCGGCGTCGCCGGGCTGACCTTCAACGACGAGGCCGACACCGTCAACGCGCTCGTGCCGCGGCTGCGCGCTCAAGGCATCGAGGCGATCGTCGTCCTCGTCCACCAGGGCGGCTTCCAGAACTCGCCCAACGGCACACCGCCGGCATCGGCGAGCGCGAGCGACATCAATGGCTGCGTCGGCGACCTGAAGAACGCCGACGGCAGCGAGGCAAACATCCGGCCGATCGTCGCCCGCCTCGACAATGCCGTCGATCTCGTCGTCAGCGCCCACACCCACGCGGCCTACAACTGCTCGGCGACGACCGTCGACGTCACCGGCACCAGCGCGGCGACGAAGGTCGCGACGCCGCGCCCGACGGGGCTGCCGAACAAGATCGGCCGGCTCGTGCCAGTGACCAGCGCGAGCGCCTTCGGCCGCGTCGTCAGCGACATCGACGTGACGATCGATCCGCGTACCCGCGACATCGTCGCCGTCGCGCCGGCCAATCGCCTCGTCGATCGCACCGACCCGGCGATCCTCGCGGCGATCGCGGCCGACCCGACGGTCAAGAACATCGTCGACGGCTACAACGCGCTCGTCTCGCCGCTGGCCAATCAGGTTGTCGCGACGATCAAGGCGCCGCTGTCGAACTCGGCCAACGCAGCCGGCGAGATGGCAGCGGGCGATCTCATCGCCGATGCCCAGCTGCAGGCGACGCAGCCTGCAATCCTGGGCGGCGCGGTGATGGCATTCATGAACGCCGGCGGCGTTCGCAATCCCGGATTCGCTCCGGCCGGCGCGACCTATCCGCGCGACCTCACATTTGGCGACACGTTCACGGTCCAGCCGTTCGGCAACAGCCTGGTGACGATCACGCTCACCGCACTGCAGCTGCGAAACCTGCTCGAGCAGCAGTTCAACGGCTGCGCGGGGCAGATCGCCGACCGCATCATGCAGATTTCCAACGGGCTCAAGTACTCATGGAGCCCTTCGGCCGCGGCCTGCTCGAAGATCGTCGACGTCGACTTCATGCCGACCGACGTCACCGTCACGCCGCCGGTCGCGACCGGAGCGGTCGAGCACATCGTCGTCGGCGGCGTGGTGCAGAACCCGACGAAGACCTATCGCGTGACGGTCAACAACTTCATGGCGACGGGCGGTGACGGCTTCGCCGTGCTGCTCGGCGGGCAGAACCTGCTCGGCGGCGCGCAGGACATCGATGCGCTGATCGCCTACCTCGTCGGCTACAAGGTGCCGAGCCCGGCCTACGACGCGAACCTGCCGGCGCTCGCGATCCCGCGCATCACGAGGCTGCCCTGAACGCCCTGCGAGGACGGCGCGCCGTCGTCGGCGCGCTTGCCGGTGCCTGGCTCGGAACCCCGCGCGCGCAAGCCGCGCGCACGGCGGCGCGGGGTGTCGAGGTGACTTCGCCACCGGACGATCGCCGCGCCGCTCTCGTGGCGACCGCGGAGGCCTCGCTGGCCCGCGGCGACGCGGTGGCCGCATCCGAAGGCTTCGAGCAGGCAGGCGCAATGCATCACGATGCGGACAGCGAAATGGGACTGGTCCGCGCGGCGATGCAGCTCGGCCACTATCGGCGCGCGCTCGCGTTCTGCGCCCACGTCGTCGGCGAGCATCTCGATGCGCCAGGCGCTGCCGTTCTGTACGCATGGCTGCTGCGTGTCGGCGGACGCCGCGAGCTGGCCGATCGCGCGCTGCGCGACGCGCTCGCGCGCGCACCGGAAGATCCGATGGTCATCGCTGCCATAGCGGCATTGGCTTCACCGCTGCCGGTGGCGCCCCTGGCGCTGTTGCGCCCGCCGCATCGCGTTGCGCCGTTCTCGATCGGCAGCACCAACGAACAGGCCCCGCCCGCCGAGGCACGGGTCATCTCGAGCGGCGTTCTTCTGCCCGGCGGCCGGTACGCGCTCGTTCCGGGCCCGACTCGGCCGTCGCGGCTGTGGGTGCGCAACGGTCTCGGTGCGACACGCGAGGCGATCCTGGACGATGACGGTGATGCCGAAAGCGCCGCCACGCGGTGGCGACTGACCACCGCGATCAACGGAGTGGACGGCCTCGACGTGCGCCCGCCCGTCCCCGGAACGCCTGCGTTCGGAGTCGAATACGCTGAGACATCGACGGCAATACCGGCATGGCCCTGGATGCGCGCCGGCTTCCTCGGCGCGGCGATCGCCGATGGCAAGACGTTTCGTCTCGGCACGGACATGGCGGCGGCACACGCGGGTGGTCCCGTCCTCGATCGCGCCGG
>Ga0123337_10004692_pt1 | contig 13802 bp, 14 predicted proteins | sample frozenSSSSmetaG_FD_89792 | JGI IMG/M metagenome (GOLD analysis project Ga0123337, IMG submission 89792) | Glacier valley bacterial and archeal communities from Borup Fiord, Nunavut, Canada, to study Microbial Dark Matter (Phase II) -... | ecosystem: Environmental > Aquatic > Freshwater > Ice >... | reverse complement strand
GTTTAGCTCAAGAAATTTACGATTATTTTCATCCTGCTTAAAGTCAGAACTTACGCAAACAATAACTGAAAAGAATGATTTTTAGGTAGGGGCAATTCATGTAGCTTTAGCTGACCGCAGGGTATTGCCCCTACCGCGTGTTTACCTCGTTCCCAGTCTCCGACTGGGAATGCCCCTCATTGAGGCTCCGCCTCCCTGACTCGCGGCACCGCAATGAAGAGCATTTCTAGCCAGAGGCTAGAAACGAGGTTTTAAAATTTATTCCCAGGCTCTATGGCTACAAAGCCCAAGATTTATTTGATGTTGGTAATTATCTCACCAGAATTTAATCTCATAAATATTGCCAAATTTGGAATTACGTTTTGTAACAGGAATTTTAATTAGGCATCAAAACGTGCTGCCTTCCTGTAGATGCATATGAATTAAACCCCCAAACTTTGTTAACTAAATCTTAAGATAAAAATTTTGTTACTAAAGATACAGTAATTTCCGGGTTTTAATTTTTGAATACAAGAACGGCTTTTTTTCTAGTCGTCTGAAATAACTATAAACAAGGCTCTCTCAAGGGATTAATTATAGGGATCAGTAAATCTCTAAGCAGCATTTAATTAAAAAATAATTTATGTATCTAAAGTAGGAGGGTAGAATCACTTAATTCTAGAATAATAGATAGAGATATCGAAAAATTTTCAAACCTTAAATTTTGTTTAAAATAATCAACAAAATATTACGGCAGTTTGTTAAGTTGGGTCGAACCAGAATTTTTCCTGGTTTAACTTGTAGCCTTACTAAGTAAAAAATAATTACAATTAGGAGTTTTAAAATGCAGACAGTACAAAAGATTTACTGCCCAAATTGTGGTAGTCATGCGGAGCGTTATTATATTTCTGATAGTCAATTAACTCGCACACAATGCCCAAGTTGTGACTACTTGATGATTAGTTGCACTCGCACAGGGAAAGTCATTGAGGCTTATGCCCCTGGCATTTACGCACACCGCTAGGTAATAAAAATTAAAAATTAGAGAAAACATTCTCCAATTTTTAATCATAAAGTTTTTTCTCAAAAATTTGGAACACTTCAAAGGTTGTTCTTCTGTTGTCTGAGTTCTTGCTGTCGTCTCTGTTGTTCTAATCTCAATTCTTGCTGTTGTCTAAGTTCTTGATCTTGTCTGAGTTGTTGCTGTTGTAGTCTCAATTCTTGCTGTCGTGAAAATTCTTGCTGTTGTAGGTTCGTTTCTTGTTGTTGTAATCTTAGTTCTTGCTGGCGTTTGAGTTCTTGCCGTTGTCGTGAAAATTCTTGCTGTTGTATTTTCAGTTGTTGTTCTTGTGGTTGTGGTTCTTGAAAGTGTAGCCGTAGCCATGTTTCGTTAAATTGCTCTTGTGTTTGCTGAGTTTGTTCCTCTTGTTGTTGTCTTATTCTTTCTTGAAAAGACTCAGGTTGCTGAGGATTCGTCTGAATTATTTCTCCATAAGCAGGAGAATTCATTTATAGACATAAGCGACTTTCCAAAAACCCCCTTTGTCTGATCTGAATCTGGAATATAGAACGTCGAGGTACGGTCTATATTTCCTATACCAATTTCATCATTATTGATTTACGGGTTAGTTGCAACTATCTCCGCTTATATTGATTGCTCTGATTTTCAGATGGTCTAGCATTTTCTGCTGTATCCTTTGCTTTGTCCGCACCACTTTGTACTGCTTCATTAACACCTTCTGCTGTACTCTGTACTGCGTCTAGTGTTCCTACAGTGGTTTCCTTGGCTACGTCAGCGACATTTTCTGCTGTATCTTTTGCCTTGTCCGCAGCACCTTGTACAGCTTGATTAAGACCCTCTGCTGTAGTCTGTACTGCGTCTAGTGTTGCTACCGTGGTTTGCTTAACTCCCTCAGCAACATTTTGTGCTGTATCCTTTACTGTGTCCGCAGCAACTTGTACCACTTGATTAATACCCTGTGCTGTACTCTGTACTGCGTCCAGTGTTCCTACAGTGGTTTGCTTGGCTACGTCAGCAACTCCTTCTACTGTGTCGATTGTACCACCTACAACAGCTTGGATAGTACCTTCAGCGACACTCTTTGCCGCGTCCCCTAGACCTTTTGCTGTTTGACTAAGACCATCACCAATAATTTTTGATGCGTCTCCTAAACCTTTTACAGTGTGATTAAAGCCTTGACCTATTTTTTTACCAGCGAAAGCACCAGCTAATGAGCCTAACGTAACACCAATGAGTCCCCCTAGCAGCGCTCTATTCAATGTAAGATTGCTACCACCATTTCAGCCAACTCAAAAACATAAATTATGAATTAAAGTATTAGATTTTACTTACTCTATAAATGCTTATTTAAGAGTATATGCAAAAATAAATGCTTATAGTTTAAGTAAAAACCCTTGATAAGTTACCCCCTGAACGCTTACCAATTATTTGATCATTGGCGTGTGGCAATACACATAAGCGATAAGGCCGCTTCTGGTGAATTAGGATTGATACCAGAGCAGGATTGAGCGAAGCGATACTTCTTGTCAGATTCACCGTAATTACCTTGCAATACTTCTGCACCACAGGTATGGTTGTGGGGATAAACCTTGACATTAAAGCCAAGTGGCTCCAAAATTTTGTAGTAGAGTTCTGGCGTTACTCCATCTCCAGGTCGGTGATGAACCTCAGTTGCTAATCCCCAAGTTTGCTCTGCTGCTGAAGTATGACCTCCTCGTTTAATTAGCCGATATAGCCATAAGCGTAAGTTCCATAACCACAAACCTAATCCTTGGAAGTTCCAAGCAGTCAACTGAGGGTCGTGATCTGTGATTAGGATGCCGCCTGGACGGACTAAACGCGCTGCTTCCTCCAACACGACATCCATGTAGTCACAGTGATGAAGTGTAGCATTAAGTACTACAATATCAGCAAAATTAGAAATGAAAGGAAGTTGGTGGGCATCTGCCTTCACTGGTATATAGCCAAGACGTTGAGCCATAGATAATGCTCCAGAGCTAATATCTACACCAATTAACAATTGTGGTTTTCCCCCAAGGGTTGCATACAAGTTGCCCGGGCCACAACCAATGTCTACAACAATTTTATGATCCCAACTGCCCGTAGCCGCTTCCCAGCAGGACTTGAACATTTGATCACGATGACAGTTTTCAAAATAGTTTTTTGCCCATTCTGGATGCCCAAAGTAATAACTATTTGCTTTGATGGCTGGACTGGAAGTAGAAATAGGAAAATTTAGGATATCTTCTTGATCTAAATCCACTTTCAAATCAGCAGCAATATAAGGTTTGAGAACTGAATATGAAGAAGTTGGCATAGCTATTCCTCTATTAATATCCTGTTTCAGTTCACTACATGAGCGAACCCTTAAATTCCTGAACCGAGCAGTATTGCCAGGTTTCTGTGAGATCAAAGTAATTAAATTTACTGAGTACAACAGGTTTAATTCTTACTTGCTCTCAATTGTCCGCAAGCCGCATTAGCTTCTAAACCACGGGAATAACGGACAGTAACAGCAGTATTTTGCTGCTTGAGGATGTTGACAAATGCTTGAATGCGATCGCGGTTGGGGCGTTTATAGTCTACCTCTTGAATGGGATTATAGGGAATCAAATTCACATGACTTTGAAATCCTCGCAGGCATTTTGAAAGTTCTAATGCATGTTCTGGTAAATCGTTAACACCAGCGAGGAGAACATATTCAAAGGTAAGGCGGCGGCCAGTGATTTCCACATATTCTCGACATTCAGCCAGCAAATCTTCTAGAGGATAGGCGCGGGCGCTGGGGATGAGTTTTTCTCGTAGTGCTTGGTTGGGGGCGTGGAGACTCACAGCCAGAGTGATTTGCAAATGGTTTTGTGCGAACTCACGGATGCGATCGCGAATCCCAACTGTAGAAACTGTAAGCGATCGCTGCCCAATACCAACATCTTGATTCAGGCATTTCACGGCTGCTAGGACATTCTCAGTATTTAACAACGGTTCACCCAGTCCCATGAACACGACATTGCTAACCCGTTGCTGAAAATCTTCTTGTACAGTCAACACCTGATCGACAATTTCGTGCCGTGCTAGGTTGCGTTTGTAGCCTCCTTTACCAGTAGCGCAGAAATCACACGCCATTGGGCAACCCACCTGAGTCGAGACGCAAACCGTCAAACGCGATTTGGGGCCTTCCCCCCTTTCCGCGAAGGTAGGGATACCAACAGTTTCAATAATTTGTCCGTCTGTTAATCGTAAAAGATATTTGACTGTGCTATCGGGTGCCACAGAGCGATAATGTAAAATTGAGCGACCAATCGGAATTTCTGCTACTTCTTTCCGCCAATGCTTAGGGAAGACAGAAATATCAGATAGCGATCGCACCCCCTTGTCATAGATCCATTCATGCAGTTGCTTTCCTCTGTAAGCAGGTTGTCCTTGCTGCTGTACCCAAGTAGTTAACTCGGTAACAGTCGCACCTAGTAGAGGTGGGATTAATTCTAATTTTTCTGGGTTGTGTAACTCAACTTGAGATACAAGAGGCGTAGCAGACATAAAAAATCAAGAGTTGATGTTGGATCTCTATACTACACCTGCCAGATTAACTTAGTCTTGACCAAACAAGATGGGTAATTAACCAAAGGTTTTGCCGTTCCAGCCCCACATTGCACCCTTGGCATCTGCAAACTCTATGTAAATGCGATTTTGAGGCACACCTAGAGTTTGGTTAATCTCCTGGCAAAAGTCTTGACTCATCGCTGCGGTTTGATCTGGCTTCATCGTGCCAACACTCTTAATTTCAATGTAGCAAACTGGGTCTGTATTTGCTGCAAAGGTCATGGTAATTCCTGCTTCAAAAGCAGTCATAATATATGATTCTGGTTTTCCCAAATGTTTCGCTAACTTCGCTGATAGGTTTAAAAGCATTGATTCAACTTCGGTCTTTTGAGGAGCAGATACGGAAGTTTGCACTTTAATTAATGGCATAGCATCGAAATTAGAATTTTGGATTTTATTTACACTGTTAAGTTTATCGAAACGAAGAGGTACAGGGTACAAATATTAGGGAAATGGGGAGTTTTTCCAATGCCCAATGCCCCAGCATTTAGGAATGAGATGAGCGAAATAGACGACTATGTTCGGGATGATATAAACGCGATCGCCCTGTTGCTGTCGAGAGTGCCGGACTAATTATATAAAGTGTAGTACGAATTAGTTTTTCTTTATGAGTATAATCTGCCATTTGATTCAGGGGGACAACCCTGATTTTTTCATCAGGCCAGCCGATGCGAAAGCAAATTGCAATCGGGGTTTCGGGTGGATAGTGTTCGAGTAGTTTCGCTTGGGCATTTTCGACGTGACGCGCACTGAGATATAGGCAGAGACTAGCCTGATGTGCCGCCAGAGAAGCTAATTCTTCAGTGGCGGGGACTTCTGTACGTCCACTGATGCGTGTCAAAATAATAGTTTGGACTAAACCAGGGACAGTCAGTTCTATTTTGAGTTTGGCAGCAGCAGCTTGAAAGGCGCTGATACCAGGTATAACTTCAAAAGGGATATTTGCCTCTCTTAGGAGGTGCATTTGCTCATGGATGGCGCTGTAGAGACTAGGATCGCCAGAATGGAGACGGACTAGAGATTTATGCTGCGATCGCACCCTATCGATCATTATCAGCAAAATCTCTTCTAAAGTCTGATTTGCAGTTCTAATTATCTCCGCATCTTCTCGGCAAAGTTCTAAAATTTGTTCGGGTACTAAAGAATCAGCAAATAAAATCACGTCAGCAGCTGCCAGTAGTTTCTGCGCCTTCACCGTTAACAAATCAGGATCTCCAGGGCCTGCTCCCACAATATACACAAATGGTTCTACAGCATATAGTGTTTTTTTATCGTTTCGGTTTTCGGTATATTCACCTTTAAAAGAACACACGGCAATCCCCCAAAAAATTTTTTGGCATTTTCTCAGTATCTTTCCGGATTCACCCTCTTTCCTTAGTAGAGAGTAATGGTAGATGCACCCTGGTTAAGCCCTAGAGAATACTCTGGGGCATTTTTTATTTTTTATTTTTTGGGCATAGGGCATAGGGCATTGGTTATTCTCCTTGTCTCCCTAATCTCCCTCATCCCCTCATCTCCCCATTTCCCTTAGGAGTAGGAACTACATCGGGTAAAGGGCGTTTGAGTAAATAAAGCCAAGCTAATCCAACTAATCCCAATAAAATTCCTAGACTACTGACTACTTGTGCCATCCGTAATGGCCCTAGCATCAAGCTATCAGTGCGAAAGCCTTCAATCCACAAGCGTCCTAAGCTGTAGGCTGGCCAGTAAACTAGAAACAGCGTGCCTACCTTCAGGCGTGGCTTACCGGATAAAGACCGGAAAAACAAGGTTATTAATAGCGTAAACACCATTAAATCCCACAGAGATTCGTAGAGGAAAGTGGGATGAAAGTAATCGAAACTAGCATATTCTAGAGGACGATGGTCTGGTGGAATATACAGCTTCCAAGGTAAATCAGTAGGATCGCCAAAAGCCTCAGAGTTGAAGAAATTGCCCCAACGTCCGATCGCCTGCCCTAAAATCAGCGAAGGCGTTACTAAATCTGCCAGTTGCCAGAAAGAAACCTGCTTGATTTTAGCAAAAATTAACGCAGCCAAAACGCCACCAAGAATTGCTCCGTGAATCGCAATACCACCTTCCCAGATAGCGAAGATTTTTTCTGGAGTTGGGGCATATTTTGACCACTCAAAAAAAACGTAATATAGCCGTGCGCCAGGAATCGCCCCAATCAACAACCAAAAGAATAAATCGCCTAGCAACTCAGGATTAACATTACGGCGTTTTGCCAATTCCTGGGAAAGGATGACGCCAATTAATACTGCTGTAGCAATCAACAAGCCATACCAACGGATAGTTATGAACCCTATTTTCACCAGAATCGGTCCTGGAGAAGTAAATTGAAATGCCAAGGGCAAGGTGGAAAAATCCAGTGCCATGAAAAATTACCTAGAAAAGTTCGTTAACTACTCGCGCACTTTGCTAAGTACGGAGTTTCTTGCGTCTCGAATACTGGGGAGTTACGCTTGAATCTAGCACAATGGAATTGTGAAGACGTCGGTAAAAATCCAGTATCCATATTTAGGAGTCTAATTCCTAACGCCTAGTTGAGCATAACTTGTACCACTAAAACAATTGAAGAAAGCATCCTTACCTAGAGCGCAAGATGGTAGATTTGAGTAAGTTACACAAAACGGTTTCGATATAATCACCTAAACAACTTTGATATATTTAAAATTGTGATTGCTATTTATCCTGGTAGCTTCGACCCCATCACCTTGGGACACCTTGACCTCATCGGGCGCGGTAGTCGCCTGTTTGAGCGGGTGATTGTCGCTGTACTACGGAACCCTAACAAAATGCCACTTTTTAGTGTGCAGCAACGCCTAGATCAGATCCGTCATTCTACACAACATCTACCGAATGTAGAAGTAGACAGCTTTGATGGTCTTACCGTCAACTATGCCCAAATGCGACAAGCACAAGTTTTGCTGCGGGGTTTACGGGCTGTGTCAGATTTTGAAGTGGAACTGCAAATGGCTCACACTAATAAAACTCTTTCTACCGAAATAGAAACAGTTTTTCTCGCAACCTCAAATGAGTATAGTTTTTTAAGTAGTAGTGTGGTAAAAGAGATTGCAAGGTTTGGTGGCTCTATCGATCATCTCGTTCCCCCACACATTGCCCTGGATATATACCAATGCTACAATCACAACTCCCCAATGTTGAACCCAATCTCAACGGAAGCAATCCCCCCCCTAAAGACTATCTTGGTGGAGAGGGAAGCATAGATATTCAGCAGGAACTCAACGGACTAGAAGAAATGGTTCTCTCTAGTCTCAGGATTCCACTGACGGGACGCACACTCATAGATGAAGAAAAGTTGCTGGATAAGCTTGATTACATCCGGCTGGCTTTACCATCACTTTTTCAAGAAGCAGCAGTGATTCTGGAACAAAAGGATGAAATTCTGCTGGAAGCGGAAGAGTATGGGCAGCAGGTTGTTGAGGCCGCGCAAGCAAAAAGAGCGCAAATTTTAGCTGAAAGCGATATTATTCAACAGGCGCAACAAGAAGCTGAACAATTGCGGCGACAAGTGCAACAAGAATGTGAGGCCATAATGCAAGAAACCCTCACTGAGATTGACCGCAAGCGGTATGCTTGTCAGCAAGAGTTAGAGGAGGTGCGACAAACTGCGATCGCACACGCTCAAGAAATTGAAGATGGTGCTGATGTATATGCCGATGGCGTTTTGGGAAATATCGAGCAGGATCTCAAGCAGATGTTGCGAATTATCACCAACGGACGGCAACAATTGCAAATTGATAACCTCACTCAGCGCAATTCACCTCCTAGCAAGAAAAAATAGAGGTTCTAAGGAGAGATGGGGAAAAATTATAGGTTGGGTTTCGCTATTGCTTAACCCAACAATTTTGATTAAGTAAGATTTTTTGGGAACCTATCTGGTAATAGATTTAAAATTTTGGCTTGTAATTAAACAGGATTTTTCAAAAATGCTTACTTTAGCTCAAGTTAACTTTGGAGCAAATTCAGCTAGTATACTGGGAATTATTTATTTGCTTTTAGGAGTGGTTTACTTGATTTTTATGGTATTTTGGCTTCTCAAACGTGGAGCAAGACTTACGAGTTGGGCTTTAGCACTTTATATTATCCAAGCGATATTTACGCCAATTATAATGTTATTGTGCGGGTTTATTTTGGTTTTTCAAGGCTGGCGATTAGATCCAATTCTTCAATTTGGGCAACTTTTATTGAGCTTATTAATTATTTATCTACTTATCAAAGATATTGTAATTAATGCAATTTACAGAAATAGTTGATTTTATAATTTGGTGTAGAGACGTGAAATTTTGCGTCTCTACCAAGAATACGGTGTTTTTACACAAGATGATTACAAAGTATATGTAAAATCTTCCACCAGCATACCGGGAACTAAACTACCTCCAAGTTGACGACTCTCATAAGTACCTACTTCGGGAATGAATTCTTGAAAAGTGGTCAAATCTACTAAATTTTCTCCCCAAAAGCGATAGAGACTTTCATCAAAACGTAAGTTTTCAATGGGGGCAATAATTTCTCCCTTTTCTACCCAAAAACAAGCATAACGGGTCATACCTGTGATTCTACCAGTTTGGCGATCGCTCCAATTCAAGTAATGCAAATTCGATACATATAATCCTGTATCTAAACTCGGAAGAATCTGCTCAAATACTAACTTTCCTGTACTTATTTCGGGCGCTCGTAAAGTCTCTGAACCATTAGCACCATTAGAAATTTTTTCATATTCCTTAGCAGTCCGAGAATTCACTAGAGTATTTACCAAATCTCCTTTTTCTATTATTGGTAACTCCAATGCTGCTATTTCTCCCAATTCATTAAATCGTGGTACTAATCCCCGTTGAAAGTTTTCTTTCAAATTAAATGCAGTCGAAAGTTGTTTTTCTTGACGCCATAGAGCAGCTAAAGAACTGTTCCCTTGCTGAATATCAGCTTCGCTCACAGAACCCCAAGAAAGCATCATTAATAAATCTGCAACAGCAGCAGGTGCAAAATAAGTTTTGTACTGTCCCCGTGGTAATTCTTTAGCTGGGCGAGAAAGTAGTTCTAGTTGCTTTTTGGCTTCGCTGATTTTGGCTATATATGCAGATTTAGCCCAATCACTCCCTGCAAATGTGCCCTTAACTGCTTGTCCATCGGTGGTAAATAAAGAATAATCTAAGGTAAAAGAATTAGTAGCAAACCAGTGTTTTTGCCCGTTGGAATCACCATAAGCTTTAATGATAAGACCTCCAGCATATATACCAGTAAAATCCAATTCAGTAACCAGTTCTAGCACATTGGGTACTACTGCTTCCGCCGCCAATAAATTCCCAGAATGTAGTTCTCGACTGGTATTATTTCCTGATGGCAAAACTAGATATGGATCGATAGGTAATACAATTAGTTCCTCACGTAGTTCTTGTAAAGCAGTATATGCTAACTGCCAATCTATCTCCCAATTTCCAGTAAAGGGAAACTGTCGAATACTGCTGCGTTGATCTGCCATCAAAATTAGTTCAATCCAACCATCAGCAACACAACCAGTTTGTCGTACTTTTGCATGATTAAAACGAGTAAATTGACTTCTTTCACTGCTTAGTCTCACAGTGAATTGTTCATTTTCTGCTTTTTTGATAAGTAGAGTTTCAATCAGTCGATTAAAGCTGATTTCTAATGCAGATAATTCCTGAATTTGCACTTTTTCAAGTTCCTCCACCAAAAACTTCGACATTAGCAAATACACAAACTGGTGAACCGTGTCCAACCCAAATAGCCTGATTTGGTTCTCCTTTCCCACAATAAGGAGTACCATACATTTGCCAGTTGTCAACATTCCCTACTTGGGTTAAGCTGTGCCAAAACTCTGGTGTTGTGGCGCGATAGTTAGGATTACGGAGGGTTTTGGTGAATTTGCCGTTTTCAATTAATTTGGCGTACTCACAACCAAATTGAAATTTGTAGCGGCGATCGTCAATTGACCAAGATCGGTTAGATTCCATATAAACGCCGTGTTCTATCCCGCCAATAATGTCTTCAAAGCTAGCGTTTAGAGGCTCTAAATTCAAATTTGCCATGCGATCGATCGCTGGTCGATTCCATGAGGAAGCACGGGCACAGGCAACTCCTGGTACACCTGCTCTGGCTTGACTCTCCAGACTGCCTAAACCCCGTTGGAGTACACCTTCTTTAACCAAATACTCCCGTGTTGCTACAGCACCCGTATCATCAAAGCCATAGCTGGCATATTCACCAGGCACGGTAGGATCAAAAGTAATGTTCATCAGTGGGGAACCATATACTAGGTTGCCAAAATCACTTTTATTAACAAAGCTGCCCCCAGCATAGTTACGCTCATCTCCCAAAATTCGGTCAATTTCTAGGGGATGCCCGACACTTTCATGGATTTGCAGCATCATTTGGTCTGGGGCTAACACTAAGTTGGTGCGGGTGGTTGGGCACTCTTCTGCTGTCAAGAGTTCTATTGCTTGTTCGCCAATTTGCCGCACTCGATGCCATAAGTCTTCTTGTTTTAAAAGCTCTAGTCCGCCTTGGTAACAGTTGGCTTGCGAACCGTTGTTGCTACGCTGCTGTACAATCACCCCATCTTGGGCAGTGACTCCATAATTAGTGCCTATCGATAGTATTTTTTGATAGACTTCTGAGCCGTTGCTGCTGACAAACCAAGATTCTCTCTCGGTTGTGCTAGCACTAGCTATGGTTTGCACAATCTTGTCGTCAACTTTCAGCGTTTGGCAAATACGAACCAGTAAATCGTTGATTTCTCCCGGACTCAGAGCATCCAATGGCTCAAGAAATGGAGATTTATATTCACCAACGACTTTAGGGCGCTCACTTTCACCGAAGGGATGTATCCACCATTCACTGGCTGCTAGCGCCTGTTTATAGGCTGTTTGAGCAGCAGCTTGTAAAGAAGACAGTTCCAGAGAGTTAGTTGCTGCATAACCCAGACAGCCATTTACCAAAACTTCCAGCATCGCTCCGACAGTGAAAGATTTGCCGTTTAGTTGGGGTAAGGCGTCACGGACTAAACGGGTAGTAGAAGTTTCCTTTACGGCTCTAATACCAATCCAATCAGCAGGAATATCGAAACTAGCGATCGCTTTTTTAAGTTCAGACCACATAATTTAAGGAATTGGGAATTGGGCATTGGGCACTTGTACTGAGCGTTCGCGTAGCGTCTCGTAGAGAAGCCGTTGGCGCAGCCTCTCGTAGAGAAGTATTGGGCATTGGGGAAGGAATTCTTATAACTCCTAACTCCCCACTACCCTCTAATTCCGGTGCCAGCGTGTGCCATCACGGCTATCAATTAGCGTAATACCTTCTGCTTGAAGTTGGTCACGAATGCGATCGCTTTCGGCAAAATTCTTGGCAATCCGTGCTTCTTTCCTTTGCTGAATTCGCGCCTCAATTTCCGCATCGCTTAAACCATTACTCGGTTTAGGTTGTGTTTCTATCTCGACGGCTTCTAAACCTAAGACTCCAGCTAATGTAACAAGAGTTTGCCATTGACGCTGTAACTCCTCTGGTGATGTTTCGGTTTTCCCTTCATGCACAAGAATATTTCCCTGACGACGCAGTTCTTTGGCTAATTCAAACAGCACTGTTAACCCACCAGGAAAATTAAAGTCATTATTCACAGTTTCTTGGAAACGTTCAACAGTTTCAGGGAGTAGTGAGACAGTTCCCACTCCCCATCCCAGTTGTTTACCGTATTGGTAGCCGAAGAGTAACCCTTCTTTAATGGTGTGCCAACCGTTGGTTGCTGCGGCGATCGCTTCATCGGTAAAATCAATTGGTGTGCGATATTGAGCGGTTAGCACGAACAAGCGCACCGCCATCGGGTCAACTCCTCGATCCAGTAAGTCTCTAATAGTCGTAAAATTGCCCAAAGATTTGGACATTTTTTCACCATCTACCTTCACCATGCCGTTATGTAACCAGTAACGCGCTAAGGGTTTTCCGGTAACAGCCTCAGATTGGGCAATTTCGTTTTCATGGTGGGGAAAAATTAAGTCAGCACCACCAGCATGAATATCTATAGTATCACCCAGGCGATCGCGCACCATTGCCGAGCATTCTATATGCCACCCCGGACGACCTGCGCCCCAAGGTGATTCCCAAGCTGGTTCTCCCGGTTTTGCTGCCTTCCACAAAGCAAAATCAAAGGGATCTTTCTTTTTCTGGTACTCTGGATCTTCGACGTTGACGCGTAGGCGTAGCCCGCCGTAGGCATCGCTTTTCCCGGCTTGCATATCTTCTAACTTGCGTCCCGAAAGCTTGCCATACTCAGGAAACTGTCGTACTGCATAATACACATCGCCGTCAGCCGGGTAGGCAAAACCCTTATTTTCCAATTCGTGAATTAAGCGTTGAATGCCATTCATCGTGTGGGTAGCGCGGGGATACTCATCAGCTTCTTTGATCCCCAGCCGCGCCATATCCTCAAAATATGCTTTGATGAAGCGATCGGCTACAGCCTCCATTGATGAATGTTCAACACAGGCTCGATTCAAAATCTTGTCATCAATATCAGTAAAATTTTGGATATATCGGACTTGATAACCGATAAACTGGAGGTATCGGCGCACTACGTCCCAAACGATGCAAGCTCTAGCATGACCTAAATGGCAGTAATCATATACCGTCACGCCGCAGTAATACATCTTAACCTTGCCTGTTTCGACTGTTTCAAACGGTTCTTGACGACGGGTGAGGGTATTGTAAAGGTTTAAGGTCATAACAGAGTAATGCTGAAATAGGGAGATAAGTAATAATAGGGTAAAGCAGCTGGGATGACAGTCCAGCATCCCTATGCTAGTGTTTTCTGGACTATCTGCGCTACATTACTATTTTTTGACTCTTTGAATAACAGCGCTATGCAATCAGCAGTTACACCCCAATCTCAAGCAATGGATACGCCCAAACAAGGAATGCCAGTAACGATTATTACAGGTTTTCTCGGTAGTGGCAAGACGACTTTACTTAATCATATCCTCAACAACCAACAAGGTTTGAAAACCGCCGTTCTCGTGAATGAATTTGGTGAAATTGGCATCGACAACGAGCTAATTGTTTCCACTGGTGAGAACATGGTGGAGCTAAATAATGGTTGTATCTGCTGCACTATTAATAATGATTTAGTAGATGCAGTTTACAAGGTTTTAGAACGCCAAGAAAATCT
>Ga0123337_10004691_pt1 | contig 13804 bp, 10 predicted proteins | sample frozenSSSSmetaG_FD_89792 | JGI IMG/M metagenome (GOLD analysis project Ga0123337, IMG submission 89792) | Glacier valley bacterial and archeal communities from Borup Fiord, Nunavut, Canada, to study Microbial Dark Matter (Phase II) -... | ecosystem: Environmental > Aquatic > Freshwater > Ice >... | reverse complement strand
CAATTTCCAGCGATTGCTGCGCACCGGCGTGTTCGTTTTCGAGCGCGAGTACTCAGAGTCCACCAACACCGCGCCCGATATTCTTTTGAATGAAATCATGGCGCGCGGCGCGGGGATTTTCGCCGGTTCGCACGACGCGGCCAAGATCGGAGTACTCTTTCCGGCTCGCTCGACTCAAACGCATTATCATCCCGACGGCCACCGTTTCACGCGCTGGGTCGGCGAAGATTTGCAGCTCGTCACGGATTTGCTGGACAGCCTGCACTTCGATTGGATGTTCGTTTCCGAAGCGCAAATTTGCGACGCGGAGCGCGTCGGGAGTACTCTGCAAGTCGGCGTTACGAAGCACAGTTTCGAAATGATCGTCGTTCCCAGCATGACGGCTTTGTCGTGGAAAAGCTGGCAAACAGTGGAAGCGTTCGCCGAAAATGGCGGCAAAGTCGCGTGTCTGGGACTCTTGCCACGTTGGAGCGAGCGAGGTCGCGACCGCGCTCTGGAAAAACTGATCGGCAAAGATTCGCGCCTGATTATCGAGGACTTGTATCAGGCCTACGACGCGCTCGAAGGCAACGCGCCGATGCCGCCGACCATCGGTTATCCGGTTTTTCGCGAGTATCTTTCCGGCGGGCGATTGTGCTGCTACCAGCCGCGCTTAAATTCTGATTACGAAGACGCGCGGCTGCGCGTGCGACAGATTTTGCACGAAAGTTTGTCGCCGACTTTTGAAACTTTATCCGAAAGTATTTCCTACGCGCATCGCACAACGGAAAGCGGTGATTTATTTTTCGTCTTCAACGATGGCGCAGAATCTTCGCGCGTCAATGCGCGCTTGCGGCCTTTGGTAGCCGTGAAAAATTCCGCCGCTGCTGAACTGACTGTTGAAGACGGCAGCGCGAAAAAAATTCCCGTCGCTGTTCCCTACTCGACCGATGAAGGCGGCGGAATTGGCTTAACTTTCGAATTAGTCAGCGGCCAAGCGCGATTCATCGAACTGCATTCCGAGCCGAATTTGCAAACTATCGAGCGCGCCAGTTTTGAAGTGGAAAGTTTCGACGGCCAAACCGCGTCCGGCTGGATGACGCAAAACGGCACGCCGCAAATCGCGGTACGGAAAAACGGAAAAATCGTGTGGCACGCGAGCGATGACGTCACAATTCCCACGCCGATTTTGCTGGACAGCGACGATTGGATCGACACCATTTTTTTCGGAGGGACGGAGTACTCGCAAAGCCTGACAATTCCCGCCGAATGGAAAAACTGCCGCATTTTTCTGGAAGTCGCGCAGGCCGAAAATGCCGTTCAATGTTTGGTGAACGCGGGCGATGCAAGCTTGAAAATATCCGCGCCTTTTCGCTTCGATGTCACACTTTTATTAGCGTTCGGCGCGAGCAACGATTTCGCACTGCGCATCTGGCAGAGCGACGACGCGGAGTACTCGCCGCTCGCGCGATTGGTCGCGTATCCGATTATTACGGTTAAAATAACGCCATGAGCGAAGCCATGGATCGAAAAGGGAAATTGCGAGTGGCGATTATCGGCGCGTCCGGCATCGGGAAAAATCACGCGGCGTGGTTTGCCAAAAACGACGCCGAAGTTTGCGCGTTCGCCGGAAGTTCAACTGAAAGTTTGCAAGCAACGCGCGGAGTACTCCAATCTAAACTGGGTTATGCGCCGCGCGGTTATGTGGAAATTTCGGAGTTATTAGAAACCGAAAAACCGGGCGCGGTTTGCGTTGCCTCTCCGCCGCATTGGCATTTTCAGCACGCGAAATTGTGTCTCGAAAACGGTGTTCATGTACTGTGCGAGAAACCGTTGGTTTACGATTCCAAATTAGCAAGCGAACAATTGATTTCGCAGTCGCGCGAATTATGTGAGCTGGCAAAAGCGCGCGGAGTACTCCTCGCCACGCAGATGCAATACAGTTTTCTGGCTGAAAAAATTTACGAAATGGTGAATGTTTCTGCGGAGAAAATCAACACTTTCGCGATGGAAATGGAAACTAAAAATCTTCCTTCCGGCGGCTCGCACGAAACGATTTGGATTGAACTGGCTTCGCATCCTTTAAGCGTTTTGCAAAAACTTTTTCCGAGCGCAGAGTTACAACTCGACTCGATTCAATGTCGCGTGCAAGAGCGCGAAACGACGGCTCAATTTCAATTACAGCGCGCGGATGATTCGTTGATTAAAGCGCAAATTATCGCGCGCTTTAACCCGAGTACTCCGGTTCCACTCCGGCGATTTAGCATCAATGGCGCAATCATAGATTACGCCGGACGGCGCAACGAAAGCGGCGAATTCCTGACTTATCTTTCGCACGAAAACGAAGAAATCGAAATGCCGGATTTAGTGGACACTTTGATTTCAAACTTCATTTCCGCTTGCAGTCAACAAAACTTACTTTTCGTAACCGGCGAAGATGGCGCGAAAAACGTGCAGTGGTTAACGCAAATTTTAGTTCACAAAGAACTCGTTTAACCTTTGTGTTCTTTGTGAATTCTTCGTGATCTTTGTGTTGAAAAAAATTACTTCGCGAAGTACGGCTCCAATTCAAATTCGCCCGTATCATCGTTGCGCATGACGCTATCGAGATCGCCCGAGAGCGGTTCCAGCTTCAGCGTTTGCACTTGTCCGATGCGGTTGCGCGAAGGTGCCAACAGCTTTTTATCTTTCATGCCCCACTGCGCAACCAGAATTTCTTTTTCTTTGTACTGCCCGCTTTGCACGGAAATAATTTTGTATTTGGTGAAGACAAGCGATTCCTTGTAGGGTACCGTTTTCGGGTCGGGAACTTTGGACGTGGCGACAACTTCCGCGCGCACCACCAAATTTTTGGAATCGACTTTGGCAATCGGGCGCGGCGTGGCGGTCGCTTTGGGTTTTACCGCTGTTGGCTTTGGCGTTGGGCGCGGCGTGACAACGGGTTTGGCTGTCGGCGTGGCGCGCGGAGTACTTGCGGGTTTTAAGGTTGGCAACGGCGTTGCCAACGGCAAAGCGGTCGGCGTGGCCGCAACTTTTACTTCCACTTCAGTTTTTACGGTGGTTTTGGATGCGGGTTGCGGCGCGGGTTTCACGATCACGGTTTTGGGCGGCGCAGCTTTGATGGTGGTTTTTTCGATCACCTTTTCCTGCGGCTGCACCACGACGGTTTCCTGCGGCTTCGGGCAACCGGCGAGGAGTACTCCGGCGCACGCCGCGGTAATCGCAATTATTGCTTTATTAGAATTTTTCATAATGTTCTCCGATTCAATTTTGTTTTGGCAATGTAAAGATTTTCCAATCGCCGATTAAAAGGTCACGACAGGAAAACTCCCAAACTACGACCTTCTTATTCTTCAATCGGTTCCGGTCGCGTTTCATCTCGCCGACCAGGCGCTGCCGCGAAGTATGCGAGCCACCCGCGTTAATGATAACTGCGTCAACCGGCTGTTTTAGGATAGCGGAAAGCTGCGCACCGAAACCCGCGCCGCTGCCCCAGCCCATTCCCGCAAGCGAATAAATGTTACAAAAGCTATCGCCGAGCAAAAGGATTTGCGCGTTTTTATCGCTTTTCCACAATTGGTTTTGGGCGTCGAAAACCTGCGAAATCTGCACGGTTTGTTTGCCGAATAATTTTTGATTATCCGTCAGTGAAAGCATTCCCGCTGTATCGCCAAGGTTTTCGATGGTCTTTTCGCGCGTGGAGTACTCCGTTTGGCCTTCAGTCAATATATCGCGCTTGAGAAAAGCTGCTAATTCTCCGGCGACATAGCGCATCGCATCCGGCGTCCAGTGCGTATCGGTTTCTAAAAACTGCGATTTTCCGGTTCGCTGTTTTCGCTTTTTCAAAAATGGCGTGGGATCGAAAACGAGAACTTTGTTTTGTTCTAAAGATTGCAATAATTGCGAATACGACGGGTTTTGCAAATTGGGAGGACTCACGTTGTAGCGCGCGTTTAATTTTTCCGGTTGAATTGAAGGCTTGACCGGCAGCGGCATAATCACCAGTTCGATATTGCGGGCTGCGAGCTGATTCTTGAAATCCACAATCGCGCGAACGGGATCGGGCTGCACGGCTTCGGAAGATGCGTCGCCCGCGCGGGCGCGCACGCGCTGCAAACTGGGATCAAGAAAACCTTTGCTGGAAAGGTAATCCACATCGGGTCGGTAAAACAGCCACGGTTTTCCGCTGGCGTCGCGCTGCCCTAAGTAAACCTGCTCGTTACCCACGCCGATTTTCACCAGCAAACCCTGCGCGCGCGGCAGCAGCCATTTGGAGATAAACGATTCGTCTTCCAATGTTTCCTCGTGGGTTTTTAAGCGCTCAGCATCGGGAATTAAGTTGCGTGCGTCCTGCCAACTTCGCACTTCGGAAACTTTTTGCAATGACGGCAATTCTTGCAAGCCATCGAAGGCGTGCGGGAGTACTCCGGTTGTCGGCGGTTGGCCGATTTTGGTTTCTTCGCGTCGCGCGGCGATATTATCACGCACTTCAAAAGCGCATTGCAAAAGTGGAATCGAGCAAATTGTGATGAGAAAAGCGAGTGATAAAAACCAGCCAGTTCGCGGGGAAATATCCGTATTTTCCAGCGCGATTTTCGCTTCTTCTTCGCGCCCGATTCTTAATGGTTCGGGCACCGATTCGCGAATTAAACCGTGGTGCGATTCGCTCGCAGCTTCTTCAATGAGCGTGGGCGACGGAGTACTTACATCCGCGCGCGCGTCCGGATCGAACGGGTTTTCAGATGTGTTTTCGTGCTCGTGATGCAGCAAGCCATCTTCGTTTTCATCGGGCGTTTTCATTAGAAGTTTGGCCGGGCAATAAATTACCCGGCTGGAGCTACAAAGTCCACCTTCGTGGACTAACGGCTTCTTAACCCGCGAAGGCGGGTTTCGTAATTATAGCTGGGTATTTCAATACCCAGCTCAGAAAATAAAGTAGATGAACGGATTGTAAGATTGTGTCAGTAGGACGGCGACCGAAAGCCAGAAAAGCAGCAGAATTATCACGGCTTTGAAAAACGTAATTTTTTGCGTCCACGCCCACATTGATGGAAAAGTCCAGGTCACAAAACCGGCCAGCAGAAAACTCCACAAATAATACGGTTGGTAAATCAAAGCGTTGACGAGTCGCGTTCCTTCCTGTGGTTTGACTATTCCGAACAGCGAACCGAAGAATTGCGCGGCGTGCGAAAGATCGGCGGTGCGGAAGAAAACCCACGTCATTAGCACGATGAAAAAGGTGATCGCCACGCGCAGAAATTTGGGAAAGCGAAAATAAAAACTTTGCTTGCCGGCTTTGCGTTCGAGCGCGAGTACTCCGCCGTGCATTCCGCCCCAGATCAGAAAATTCCAACTCGCGCCGTGCCACAAACCGCCCAGCAGCATCGTGAAAAGCAAATTGAAATACGTGCGCGCTTCGCTTTTGCGATTGCCGCCGAGCGGAATGTAAAGATAATCGCGCAAAAGCGTGGACAACGAAATGTGCCAGCGCCGCCAGAAATCGGTGATGGAATCGGCTTGATACGGCGTCTCGAAATTCTTGGCGAAAACGAAACCCATCAGCAAACCCAGACCGACGGCCATGTCGGAATAACCGGCGAAGTCGAAGAAGATTTGAAAAGCGTAGGCGGTGAGTCCATACCAAGATTCGAGCGGTGCCATTGGCCCGGCGTTAAAAACCGAATCGGCGATTTTGCCGCACGGATTCGCCAGCAAAACTTTGAGCGCCAAACCCAGAGAAAACAGCGCCACGCCGCGCGCGAACTTGTCGATTGTGTGCGTGCGCTCGTCCATCTGGTCGGCGAGTTCGGCGTAGCGCACAATCGGCCCGGCGACCATTTGCTGATACTGCGCGACGAAGCACGCGTAATCATTCAGCGAACGCATGGCGCGCGTTTCGCCTCGGTAAATATCGATGGCGTAGGAGATTTCTTGGAAGACGTAAAAGCTGATTCCCACCGGCAACGTCACGCGCAGAACGTTTTCGGTATCGCCAACGCTCATTCCCAGCCAAGCTGTGAGCGCGTGGTAATTATCGACCGAAAAATTGAAGTACTTGAAAAACGCCAGCAAACCCAAGTCAACAATCAGCGCCGTGAGAAACGCGGTTTTCTGAATGCGCGAACGCGGGCCGCCCGCTTCCAAAAGCGGAATTTCCTGCTTCCAATTTTTGAATCCGTTATGCGCTTGGACGCGACCTAAAACGTAATCGAGAAGTGTCGTGCCGACGAGGAATAAAACGAATTGCGGACTGCCCCAACCGTAAAAAATGAGGCTGGTAATTGTGAGGAGAAAATGCCGGACAGGCCGCCACGGCAACGGATAGTACAGCAAAAGCGAAAACGGCAGGAAGTAGAAAAGGAAAATGTAGCTGCTGAATACCATCGCTTTTTATGAACCGCAGAGGCGCGGAGGATTCGTAGGGGCGCACGGCGTGCGCCCTAGAGCATCGCAATTTCCACAACATTTCAGAGCGCATTACGTTTTGGGCGCACGCCGTGCGCCCCTACGAATCCTCTGCGGTTCAAAAATCATTTCACGACGGGGACTTTTTGCCAGCCGGCGCTTTCCGTCCATTCGCGGGCGGAGAAACACCACACGACCCATTTTTTGCCTTTGAGGTAATTCGGGTTCGCCCGCGCGCGGCGCAAAAGCGAAGTGCGCGCCGGAGTTGCGCCGCTGCCGCGCACGCCAATGAGATCAATCGGAAAGCCGAGGTTAAGTGCCATGTGATCGACCAATCCCGCGCCTTTGGTGTGCATATCGCCGCCTTCGTGCCATACCAAAGTGTGGCTGTCACCGAGCAAAAGAACCGGACTGCTTTGCGAAGTAGGAACGGGAATCAGAGTACTCTTGTTCTTAGGATCAATCGTGCCAACATAATTGACGATGATCGATTCCTGTTTCGGACGTTTAACTTCGGTGGGTAAGGCGTCCCATAAATCACCTTTGATCGTAAGAAACTTGCCTCGTGAAGAGTACTTCTGAGAAGCCCTTGGAATATAAAGACCGATTGCATTTGAAATCAAATAAGCTGCTAAAGAAGCACCCCCTGACGACCAGTGCGTGTCCTGCTTACAATAAGTCCACGTATGGCCAAGGACTTTTCCCGTCATGTTGTCTAATATTTCCGACTCTCGATCTTTTAAAAAATAGTCCGTTAAATCCAGAACGTTCACGCCGTTGTCGCGCAGCACTTTATAAAATTCCTGATGCGCGCTGTCCACGCGCGGGAGTACTCCGTCTTTCGCAGGCGAGGCGATTTTACCCGAAACTTTATCGGCATAAATCACCGCTTTCGGCGGCACGGGAACCAGCAAAAGTTTGATACCAACTTTATCGAGTTGCGCTTTGAAATCCAGAATCGCCGGCAGCGGATCGGCGAATTTCGGGTCAACGGCTTGTCCGACTTTCGCGGCGTCTTTGCCCCAGAATTTTCCGACTGAAACGCTGCGCACTTCCGGCACGAAAAACATCCAGCCGTCTTTGCCTTGAATCACGGAATCGTAATTCTTATCGGCGGCTTTGAATTTGGCGGCTAAATCGGCGCGAAAAGCGGCGATGGTTTTTTCGTTGGCGGTTTCTGAGACCGAAGATGCTGCGAACGCCAGAGCAGTCAACGTCAGCGAGGCGCAGATAACTCCAAATTTCGACTTGGTTTTTTGCATAAAAATTTAATTCGTCAGCGTGTTTCCAGCCGCATTGAAAGTTCGTTGTATTCTTCTTCCTGGAATAACGGTAGCAGCCGAATCGCCTTGTTCCCAAATCTTGGAAACTTTTTTCACGCGCAGCCATTGATCGGGTTTTAAGCGCGCGACGTGGCCGTCCATGAAGAGTACTCCGCGCGTGCCGTCGCCGCCGTTTTCGGCTTCGTAAAATACGGCCAGGTTTTTCTTATCGGTGAAATGAACCGCTTTCTTGCCATTCAAAACTTGGTTCCAAAGATACATTTGCTGAGTACTCGGATGCATGAACAATCGCTCGTCGCCGACATACGGATAAAACAAGCGCTTGGCGTCCCAGTCAATCGGGTTGTAAAGCTGCGGGAATTTTCCGCGCGCGCGAATGAAACGCATCATGCCATTGCCCAGCGTGGTCAAGGTGCGTACAGAAGCGGCATTGATTTGCGCCGCGCTTTCCATATCGATTTCCGGGTCGAAAGGGCGCACATCTTTCAAAGCGGTCATGCTGCTGAGATTGAGGAGCGATAAATTCAAAACCGTTTCCGTATCCGGCTTGCGCGGGCGCGGCGCTTCGCCGTGGCCGTGCCAGTTCATGAATCGCTTGTCGATGTTGATCGGCAATTTATAGGCGACCAGAAAAGTGTCGTCGCCCATCACGACGGTTTGGCCTTTGGTGAAATGAACGTTGAATTCAATTCCCATCGCCGCGCCCCAGACTTCGATTTGCGCGTTCGCGCCGGGCGCGTTGGCGATGAAGCGCCGCCATTTTCCGTCCATCTCTTTCATCTTGAGCGATAAGGGAAGATCACTGCTGGAAAGAATATTTTTGATGGTGGCTTGCGTGGCGGGCGCTTCGTCGGCTCGCGCGGCGGGAACGCTTATAAAACTGCAAGCGACGGCGCTCAAGCCGAGCGGCAGGAGTACTCTGATCAGCGGATTGTGCATAAAAATTCCTGTGGTTTAAAGATTGTGATTTAAAAGTAGAAAAAGCGAATTAGTTCGGCGGCGGCGGTGGCGCATTTCCAGGCGCGCCGCGATTAGCCATTCCACTATTTCTTTTATTCGGCGTCGGCTTGGATTTCACTTTCGGCTTGGATCCGGGCGGCGCAGCGGGCGGAAATCCCGATTCGGAAATGCCCTGTGCTTTGCGCAATCGTTGAAAATCGGCTTCGCTGAAAGCTTTGACGTGTCCATCTAAAAACGCGACGTTGCGCATGCCTTCGGCGTCGGGCGCGTCTTCATAGAACGTGAAAACTTCAGTGGTGTTTTCAAACGCAGATTCGTTCATCCTCGAAATTTTGTAATTCGGCAAATACGGACGGCCCGTTTTCGGATGCAGGAAAATCTGAGTACTCTTGACGTAAGGCATTAGCATCGATTGCACGGGCGCGGTAGCCGGATTAGGATTGGAAAAGTCCGCTACCGTTCTCGCCGCGCGCATCGGCGGCAACATTTCGTCGTAATCTTGTGCATATTGCGCCATACCCAGCGCGACTTGTTTCAAATTCGATAGCGACACCGAGCGCTCGATTTGTACGCTGCGTTTGGATTTATCTTCTTCCGTCAGCAAATCTTTGGCGGGATCGAAGGCGCGGATATCACTAAAATTGGTGTTCTGTCCAATGGCCAGCAAAGATAATGAAAGTTCGGTTTTTTCTTCCAGCGGCGGCATTTGGCCGGGATCAAATGAATCGCTGTTGTTTTCCCAAGCGCGCAAGAACTGCTGCTGGCGCTGCAATTCTTTGCGATCGGACGAAGGCATCACGCGATAACCGACCAAATAATTCTGGCCGGTGATGGAAATCACATCGCCACGCGTGTAATAAAAATTGCTCCACGGCGAACTCAAACCGTTTCCTCTTCCCGACATCTGAAGCAGAATATCGTCCGCGCCCGAGCTATTTTCCACGCGCAGCATGCGCCACGCGGCGGTCAAATCTTTTCCCTGAAAAGACGAGCGAATTCCGCGCTCCGAAAGCATCTGGAAAAGATTGGGCGAAGTTTCGACCGGATTAGTCGCAGGTGAATCGGTCGCAGCAAAACCGTTTTCTTCGGCGCGCACTGATTGGCTTCCAACAGCGCAGAATAAAGCGACGGCCAGCAGCAGAGTACTCTTGCTGTGTTTCAAAAGGTGTTTGACGCGATATTTCATAATCATCCTTGATAATAGTTCATCTATTTTACATCCTCAGCTAATTCGATTTCGCTTATTATTCCTCATTCTTTTCCAGCGGCGACGGCGCGCTCAAACGGTAGCATCGCGCGCTGCAAATTGATACAATTCTCGACGTCATTGCGTCGGCACTGGCTGTTTTTCACATTGGCTTTCAAACACTGGTTTCAAACACTTAACGGTAGATTTGGCCGCAGAGCTGGCCCAAGCAAACGCAATTATGGAAAATTCGCCTGAAATCTCGCCCCAAACTTCTTCCACACCACCAGCGCCGACCGTTTCTTCCCTCCAAGAAGCGATGATGACGCATTTGCTGGCGGAAAACGCGTTCTTGCGCGCCCAGGTCGAGCAGCACGCGCGCGCCGAAGCCGAATTGCGCGCCGCCCTGCGCGAAACCATGCGCGCCATGCCCAAAGCCTTCACCACTGGTCAAGGCGAAGATAAAAACGAAAGCGTGGAAGCCGCTCCGGCAGCCGGCAACGTCACCGCGCGAATGGAAGAGCGCATCGCATCCACCATTCCCGCCATTTCGCCAACCAACGACGCGCCAGCCGAAACTGCAGCCGCGCCAATTCAAGTCGCGCCTCCAACTCCAGTTAAAATTCCCGTTGTCGTTGAACCTCCAACGCCAATTGTTCCGATTATTCTCGCTCCAATTCCCGTGGTTGCTTCCGAATCAGAAGTAGATTTGAAAGCGCAAGCCGAAGAAAAAGCGGCGCAGGAAAAAGCCGCAGCAGAAGAAGCAGGAAAAGAAAAAGCCCAGGCCGAAAAAACGGCGCAAATGAAACTTGAAGCCGAAGCGCAAAAAGCCGAACAAGCAAAAATCAAGATAGAAGTCGCGGCAGAAAAAGTTGAGACGCCACAGCCCAGGCGCGAAGCGCGCCCGATTGTTGCGCCGCCTTTATCGCAAGATGATGTGTATGAACCGTATCGTCAGCCGGGCCAGCCGGTGGCGCTGCAATCGGCGATTCACGAACTTTCGCGGCGACGCGTGAGCCGTCCGCTGTGGAAGAAAATGCTCGGCATGCGATAAATCAAAACCGAAACTTCAAATAAAAAACGGCGCGACCAATTGAACTGGTCGCACCGTTTTCTATTTTGGTTTGGAATACAAATTCAAAAAGCGAACAAAAATCAGGCACCGCAACCGGCGAGGAATACTTCTTTGACCAGATCGCCTTTGGCTTCCAGAATGCTGACCCAATCGCCTTCGTAGTAGCGGCCACGCAAAACGATTTCCATTTTGCCGTCGCCGTTGAGATCATAAACTCCGGCGATGCGATGAATATTGGGCGCGGAAAACTGTTTGTTTTGCGCGTAAATTTCCCGCACCAGCGTGATCGTTTGGACTTTGCCTTTGACCATTCTGCGCAGCAAGACCAAGGAATATTCTCCGGCTTTGGCGTTGGGACTGACGTTTTTCGGAGCCGCTTTTTCGCCCGCGTAGTTCGTCGCGGACAAGAGTACTTCGTCCACTTTGTCGCCGTCTAAATCCACGCGCCAGAGCTGCGAAATCACAACTTGCGGATTTTTGATTTTGTTCGCCTTCAAAACCTTGCCGACTTCATCGCGATAAAACTTTTGATTGAGATTCTGCGGGCGCGGCGCACGCGGCATCACATTCCAGCTGGCAGACACGCCGAGTACTCCGTTGAAGTTTTTCTTCAGATTTACCCAGTGCGTATCTTCGCAAGGCGCTTCATTGGTACGCGTTCGGGAGCCGGTCGTTTGCCCCGCGCGCGCGTCGGCAGCATACACGGAGTACTTCTCGCCGCCCTGCAATGATTTGGCAGTTTCCCCGGCGCTGATCCATTTACCATTTTTGCTACCGCCCAATAAGTAGCCGCTTTGCGCGTCCACAATCGGATGAACATCGGTTGAAGTTGCAGCGAAAACCGCGCTGATGGCTAATACGGATGCAACCGAAAAAACCGCCAGTTGAAATCGTTTCATGAATTTATGGTGTGCGAATTAGAGCGGCCAGATTTTTTTACAGCTGAAAGAAGTAACAATTTGTCATTCCGAGCCTGCGAGGAATCTGGTAGCAATTTGAAATTGTGAATAGATTCCTCGCAGGCTCGGAATGACACAGCCGTTGTTAGGCAATTGAACTTTTTTACTTGTTCTTATTCTTCAATAGACTTCTTTCGTAAGTCGCTTTTCGCGTCCGCTTTTACAAGTCACGCACTGCATTCGTCATTCCCGCGAAGGCGGGAATCCAACGTGGGCTGAGTACTCCCGAAGTGAAAGCAAACCCGCAAGTTTCTGGATTCCCGCCTTCGCGGGAATGACAGGCGCGCGGGAATGACGGATATGCAACCGAATTACATTCCGATAATCTGATAACCGCCATCCACATACAAAACCTGGCCGGTCATTTTGGAAGACATATCGGAGGCTAAGAACAATCCGGTTCCGGCCAAATCTTCGGCTTTGCCCGTCCATTCGAGCGGCGCTTTTTCGCGTACATGAGCCAGCATTCCGCCAAAACCGGAAATGCCGCGCGCGGCTAAAGTGTTGGTCGGCCCGGCGGAAATGCAGTTGACGCGAATGTTGTCTTTGCCCAAGTCAGCCGCCAGATAACGCGTGCTGGCTTCGAGCGCAGCTTTGGCCACGCCCATCACGTTGTAGTTGGGCAGCACTTTTTCCGCGCCGTAATACGTCATGGCGACAATCGATCCGCCATTTGTCATCAGCGGCGCGGCTCCGCGTGCGAGCGCGATTAAGGAGTACGCGCTGACATCGTGCGAAACGCGAAACGCTTCGCGCGATGTTTCCACAAAGCGGCCTTGCAACGCTTCGCGCGGCGCGAAAGCCACCGAATGCAACAACAAATCGACGCGGTCGGTTTTCTCACGGACGAGATTGAAAAACGATTCAATTTCTTCATCCGAAGAAACGTCGCACGGCGCGACCAGAGTACTCTCGCCGAAGGTGGCGACTAATTCCTCGACATCTTCTTTGGTGCGCTGGCCTTGATAATTAAAAATCAAGTTTGCGCCCGCTTCCTGCCACGCTTTGGCAATCGCCCACGCGATGGAACGCTTGTTCGCCACGCCAAAAATCAATCCGGTTTTCCCCGCCAAAAGTTTATCGCTCATTATTTCTCCTGTTATTCTATCTGTTGAAACTTTTATTCATAAAAACGAACCCCGAGCGTGAGCGACGGGCTTTTCATTAACTCGATATCTAAGTGAAAGCCCGTTGCTCACGCTCGGGGTTCGTTTTAAACGACTTCCACACACAAGCAAAGAACGCAGAGTTTTTGAATTTCTCTGCGTTCTGAACGCTTTTGAGGCGAGACAATATTAATACTTCGTGCGCAAGATATTGCGGCGTTGGGCGTTGAAAAAGTCGGGGTCGCCGAAGATGTAAATGCGCACGACGCGGTTGTCGCGAATCGTGAACACAATGTTATACGATTGCTCGTAGCGCATTTCAAAAGTGCGAAATACGCCATTGCCGTTAACGACGCCTCCGGCAGCTCCTGCGCCCGCTGCGGGAGCGGCGGCTCCGGCTCCAGCTCCGGCGGCTCCACCAGCCGCTGCGCCATCGGCAACGGGGCCAGCTCCGGCGATGACGTTTATGCCGTAAGTTTCGATGGAATCAGGGTAACCGTAACGGTTCATCACTTTGCGAAAATCGTCCACGCCCAATTGAATGGTGTGAATCGGGTCTTCCAATTGCGTTTTCACAATCGGCGAATATGTACCGGCGACGACAATTGCATCCACGAAACCCAAACGGTCAACCACGAAACCCATCGAATAAGTCGGGCGACGATAAAGCCATTGAACGTGATTATTATCGAGCGCTACGGTAACGGCAGAAGCCCAATCCGGCAAGCCGCCGCCCGAACTGTTGGGGAATAAACCGGCCACTTCGGGCGGCTGCTGTGTGACGGTAATGTTGCCGCTTCCGGTGGGAACGACAACCGCCGTCGGGTTGCCGTGAATGGCAAACAAACCGT
>Ga0123337_10004689_pt1 | contig 13806 bp, 9 predicted proteins | sample frozenSSSSmetaG_FD_89792 | JGI IMG/M metagenome (GOLD analysis project Ga0123337, IMG submission 89792) | Glacier valley bacterial and archeal communities from Borup Fiord, Nunavut, Canada, to study Microbial Dark Matter (Phase II) -... | ecosystem: Environmental > Aquatic > Freshwater > Ice >... | reverse complement strand
GACACTGCTGGCGCGGGTGCGGACGGCGGTTGGAAAGAGCGTGCATGAGGACGGGCGGTGGCTGTTGACCTACCAGGCGACCGGGTTCGCCGGCGTCCAGGTGATGCTGACGGCAGCGTTGACGCGCGGCCTGGTCGTAGTGCCCGAGCAGCGGACACCAGCTGGATTCTACGCCGCCGTCCGCCGGCATGAGGTCAATCAGATCAGCGGTACGCCGACCTTCTGGCGCTCATTCCTGATGGTGGCGCGCCCGGCCGAGATGCATCTGCGACAGATTACTCTCGGCGGCGAGGCGACTGACCAGATCACCCTCGACCGAATTCGCGCCGCATTTCCCGATGCGCGCGTAACCCATACCTACGCCTCGACCGAGGCCGGCGTGGTCTATGCCGTGCATGACGGCCGCGAGGGCTTCCCGTCGAGCTGGCTGGACCGCGATGACGCACCAGTTCAACTGCGGGTGCGCGACGGATTTTTGCAGATCAAGACGGCCAACGCGATGCGCGGCTATCTGACTGAGACGAGCCAGCCCATGCTGGACGATGGCTGGCTGGCAACGGCAGATCGTGTCGAGGTGGATGCGGATCGCGTGCGAGTCATCGGCCGCGACGATGCCACCATCAACGTTGGCGGCTCCAAGGTCTATCCACTCGCCATCGAGGCGTTCCTGCTCAAGCAGCCCGGCGTGGCCGAGGCCAGGGTGTTCGGCGCGCCGAACCCGATCAGCGGAGCCCTGGTGGCAGCAGAGGTGGTGCTGACCGCCGGCACCGATCCGGCCCAGGCACGCCAGAGCATCATGGCTGCATGTCGCGCGGAACTGCCGAGCTACCAGCAGCCACGCATGTTCAAGGTCGTCGATGCAATCGAAGTCAAGCCCTCAGGCAAAAAGGGATAGAAATGCAGCGCAAGCACGTCATCGTAACCGGTGGCAGCCGGGGCCTTGGTCTGACAATGGTCGAGGGGCTGCTGGCCGACGGCTATCGCGTCTCGACCTGTAGCCGTTCCAGCACAGATCACGTCAAGCGCCTGCTTGACTCGGAATATGGAGATCGGGTGTTCTGGCAGTCCTGCAGCATCGGTGACGAGGGCGAGGCCGAGGCATTCGTCAAGGCGGCCGTCGCGGCGGCCGGAGACGACGGGCTCTACGGCCTCGTCAACAACGCGGGTGTCGCACAGGCCGGCATTCTTGCTTCGTTTCCAAATGTCGAGAGTGATCGCATCCTGCGCATCAACCTGCTCGGCGCCATCGAGATGGCGCGATCGGCAGCCCAGGTCATTCTCAAGCAGAATACCGGCGGGCGGATCGTCAATATTAGCTCGATCATCGGCAGCCGCGGCTATAACGGCATGGCCGCCTATAGCGCGTCCAAGGCGGGCATGGATGGTATGAGCCGGGCCTTGGCGCGCGAACTTGGGCGCCGTCAGATTACCGTCAACAGCCTGGCACCCGGCTATGTCGAGACAGAGATGTCCTCGACGCTGAGCCCCGGGCAACTGGCGCAAATCGCCAATCGCACTCCGCTCGGGCGGCTTGCCACCGAAGTCGACATTCTGGACGTTCTGCGCTTCCTGCTGAGCGATGCCTCGCGCATGGTGACGGGGCAGGTCATCTTGGTGGATGGCGGCATCAGCTGCTGAGCGCCTCGGCCGGCTAAAGCGCGTCGCGTCAATCCGCTTTACGTCACGCCCTTCATGTCTTGGTTTTTTCGCATGTCTTAGCTCCAAAACCAGGGCCATGTTTGGGACACATGCTTTGACGTCCTATCACGAGAACCGCAATTTGCCTCGCCGCACCCTTGCAGCGAGGTGACGTGCGTTTTCGGCAAGCAGGAACGGCGTCTTCTGCTGCGATGCGAGCTTGTAATGCAGGGTGTAGCCACAGATCGTGGCGTAGAGGATGACGCCCTCGATATTGACCGTGGGCATGGTGCCAACCGACAGAATGAAGTAGCCAAAATGGCAGGCAACGACTGCCCAGCGCCGCGCATGTTTCGTGGTCAGCGCGATCCATAGGAATGACAGGTTGACAAGCACGTGTACGCCGAGGCCGATAAAGCCGAACTCGTAGATGTAGGACACGTATACGTTATGTGCGTAAAGGCGGAACGTACCTTCCCAGGAGTCGGGACCAAACCCGATGAGAATGTTGGACATGCTGCCGCTGATGGTGGTGAAAACGTAGTCACTCCAGATGAACACGCGGCCGGAGAAAAGTTTGCGATTTTGCGTGTCGTAGAGCTCCGGCGGCCTGAGCAGGCTGCCGATGTCCTGCACGACAGTGGCAATGTCGGCAAGTCGCTGGGCGAGGAAAGCGAACAGCAGAATGGCGACGATCAGCGAGAGAATGCCGACAGATATTCGCACAACCACCGCGAGATCTGCCTTGAAACCTTGACCGCTGCCGATGAGCAAGTGACCCACCATGAGCGGAAGGGCAGCGAGCAGCACGGTGCGATAATTGGCGAAGATGATTGCGGTAAAGAAAATCGCTGCGTAAAGCGTCGCCCGGCGCCAGGGCATGCCACGCGACAGCACCGTTATGGACAGTCCACAGAGCAGGAGTACCGAAAAGACGCCCTCGTGAATATAGCCGCCGGTGAAGCTCGCCGAACCGTCGGATTCGAACTGCATATTACGGATATTGAAAATGATGGACATAAACTGCAGCAGGAGTGGTGCCGCAAAGATCGACAGTATCTTTGGCGGAAAACTGCCGTCGCGCGGCGCGCTGTCGAGGACACGAACGAAGGTGATGATGATCACCAGTAAAAGCGCCTGCCTGAGTATCGCGTTCAGCAAGCCGGGTGAACCGCCATTGTAGACGCTGCTGAAGATCATGACGCCCATGAACAGGAATACAGGCAGGAAGGCCTTGTAGCGCAACAGGTGATTGCGGGAGAGCATCAGGCCAAAACCGATAATGATCAGTCCAAGGATGGAGTTGATCGACTGACCGGCAATAAAGGGAGCGGCGGTATGGGTGTGAAAGAAGTTCGCCATGAAGCGCACGGACAACGCTACGTATAGAAACTTCATGGTCAATGGTTGGCCCGCTAGGACCTTTACCGTCAACAGCAGCCATACTGCGGCGCCAATCCCGAGCATCGGGATCGGCATCATTACAGGCAGGAAGATGGCGTACGGATTCATTCAGGTCTCATGAGCGGCCGCAATATCCGCCACGCACGATGCGCCGGGACTGTTGAGGAAGTAGCAGCAAAGGCGTTTCTACTGACGACTAAAACCCGCTACCGGTAAAAAATTCACGCATTGCAGTCCGTACAATGATCCGCATGTCCAGAAGGAACGAGAAGTTCTGGATATAGGCGACGTCGTGATCGATCCGGTCTCTGGCGCGGTCCTCGTGCACCGTTGGCCCGCGCAGGCCATTGGCTTGCGCCCAGCCGGTCAGGCCAGGGAGCACGTCGTGGCGATAGGCGTAATAAGGGACGACCTGCTCGTAGGGAAGACCGGCCGCGGCCTGGCCCTCGACATGCGGGCGCGGCCCAACGACCGACATCTCGCCCAGGATGATATTGAGCAGTTGTGGCAGCTCATCGATGCTGGTGCGGCGCAGAACGCTGCCGATCGGCATGACGCGCTTGTCATCCGCCACGGTCTGGGCGACGCCAGAATGGTCGCATTTGTCGACATACATCGAGCGAAACTTGAATATCTGGAAGGGCTTGCCGTCCTTGCCGACTCGATCTTGGCGGAAGAAGATCGGGCCCCGATCAGTCAACTTGATCGCTATGGCGACGATCAGGAACAGCGGGGCCAAGGTGAACAGGGCCAGAGCGGCAAACAGGACATCGAAGACGCGCTTGAGCGCCCCGTTTACGGCCCGGCTCCACGACGGCTCAGGCGCTACCGGAGCGTCATCACGCCAATAAGATGGGAGGCCGCTTTTGCTTACGATCCGCAGGCCTGTGATGTCGCCCCCCACAGCATAAGTGCTGACGCCATCGACAGTGTCGCCGAACGACAAAGCTGGTGAGGACGTTAGAACCGATCTGAAGCCCGCGGCAACATGGGGGTCAGAACCGGCATGACTGGTATCATGTGCCGACATACGATCTAGACCTTGTTACTCAATCGTCCGCCGCCGCCGATCGATCAATTTACTATTTGGTAACTATTGCACAATGGTTGGGGCTTTAACATACCCCGCCACCCAACATTTTTGTGCATGGTTACTTCTGGCAAGCATTTGAACCGAGATGTTGCGAAATAGTCGCGCTCGGTCGCTTTCTCGAAAAAATCGTTCATTACCAGGCGCTTGCGGAGGGCGCGCAACCTGCCCTCCGCCTTGATCCAAGTATTGGCGCTACGGCTGGTAGCCGGTATCGCTGCCCGTCAGGGCGTACCCTTTGTTAATCAACAGTGACCGCATCTGGCCGTTGGCGCCGTACTTCCCACTGGCGCGGCCAGAAATCCGCAAGGGCAGGGCGGGGTTCAGTATTGCTGCACCTGAGTCCGTCTTGCTGCCGACCATCCGGCCATCGACGTAAAGGCGCACGGTGCCGACCTCGTCGCGGTCGATACGAACCCTGTAATAGCGGCCAGCCTCCAGAGCCGGCCCGCCGATCAACGACATGTTCTGGTCGCTGCCATCATAGGTCCAGGCGAAGATCAGAGTGCCCTCGTCTTCTGTACGGAGGACGTAGCCGCGCTGGCGCGATGCGTCGCCCCAGTGGCTAACGATATCTTGGCCTCCTTCTTCCACCGGATTGTCCAGCATGACCTCCGTGTCAATCGTGAAAGGGCCCTCGAATGAGAAGTTCTCGCTGTCAGGAATGGTTATGAAATCGTCGCCGCGGTTGAATCGGACTGCACCATCCTGGATGGCGGCCTCGCCAGAAAATTCAATCGTATTGAGGCCGACACGGTCTTGGGCGCTCGTGGTGCCATCGGCGCCGCTGAACACAATGGCAAGGGCGGTTCCCGGCCCGACCGGGTTGGCCGCGACGTCGATCTGCAATGGCTTGCTTATGGTCCTGCCATTGCTGCCACGGGCCTGGACCGTGATGGTCGACGATGTGCCAGCCGGGGCAGGGGCCGTGGTCAGGTCCGCCCCCAGAATGGTGTAGCCGGCGTCGGCGGGAACATCGACTAGGCGCCAGCTGGCTTGGCCATCGGCCTCAAGGAGCAAAGTTCTGCTAAAGCCCTCGATTGAGGCAACCCGGCTATTTGTTGAGATCTGCGACAAGTCGGGGTCGGAGGCGCTGCCGACGATCACCGTGGACCAGTGCCCCTCTCCCTCTAACAGCGTATCCCGCTTGCCCAAACCCGACAGGTCCGCATCAATGAAGTGGACGACGATGCTGTTACCATCGGCATAGACGGCGGCACTGCCTGGATTGGCATCGGCCAGTTTGCCGCCGATGAATATGGCGGAAGCCGCAGCTTCTCCGGCGTCGCCAATGCCCGGCAGCCACAGATGGGCGGTCGCGCCAATGCCTCCGCGGGCTCGCGGCGTGAGGCTCTGGCAGTCCTCCAGACGTGACGGCTCGCTGCCGATGCCACCCCAAATGCGGTAATTTCGCTTGTTGTCATGGGAAATGCAGCGGATCAGCACCGTGTCTTCAGACTTCAGGTCATAACCGCCATCGCTGTGGCCGGAGGAGCGATGGTCGGAGATACGGATGTTGTGATTGCCGCGCTCCGAGGCGATACCATCGGCGTTCCAATACCGCTCTGGGTCGCCGTCCTGGGTATCGAGGCAATTGATCGTGAAGCCGCCCTGCACGACGACATCGTTTGCGGTGTCGTTCAGTTCTATGCCGACGGCGAAGTTGTCGCCGAATTGCCAGCCGCTATCGAGCTCGCAGTTCTCGATCAGCCAGCCGTGCGAGCGGCCGTGGATGCGAATGGCCTTCTTGGAAAAGCCGACGCCGGAAAAGCGGCGCAGGACGACGTCACGGAGTTCGGAGCCCTCTTCAGTCACCAGGCCGTCGCGAACATTCACGAAGTCCACGTCCTCGATCGTGATGCCGTTCTCCTTCTGGCCGCTGAAATCGAAAATACGACCGACATCGACGAAGGACAGCGAAGAAAAGTGGAGATGAGAGGCGCCGCGGCCGAAGAAAAATGCCGTGCCACCACCGAATTCCTCGGCGTTGACCGCACCACTCTCGTCCGCCGGACGCGTCCAGTGAACGCGATTGCCAACAATGACGGCGCGTGCGGGCTGCAGAGAGGAATCCGCACCCATGATCATAACGGGCGCGCCTGCGGTGCCTCCTGCGGCAATCTCGACCGCCGGGCGATCCAGATAATCGCCGCGATCGGCAAGTATATAGACGGTGCCACCGGCACCAACGGCCTTTACCAGATCACCGAGGCGCTCAAACGCTGCGGGCTGCTCGAGGCAAAGACCATCGCCGCTTCCGTCGGGGGCGATGAAGGCCAGGGTAGGGGCGCTCTGTGCAAAAACCGGGGATGCGGCGAGGACGGCTGCCCCCGCAATAAATACGCGACGAGAGATTGTGCGGCGGCTTGCATACCCGGAACTGCGGGGTTCTCGTTTCATTTTTTATCCTTGATGGTCTTGTATTAAGGCCGCTCTTGCGATGATGTCGGATCGCGGTGCTACTTTCAACTCCAGCTTGTGAGGAAACGCAGCGGGGCGCAGCCAAAATGCCTAGTTTATGAACATGGGGGCCTTGCAGATTAACCTAGCGACCTGAAGTCGATGTCTGTGTGACACTATTTCGAGTAATTGTTGTCATGTGGACTTGCCAAGCGACTAGTTAGCATGGCTTTCACGACCCGATCATGCAAAGTGCATGGCTTAGTTTCTGGTTGCGCAAAATATGATAAACGATCAAGACTTCGATATCGTTCGCGTCCTCGACGTTCTGCGGCGGCAGTGGCGATTGATCGCCTTGACCCTTGTGCTGTTGCTGGGCGCTTCGGCATTGGGCATATTTGCGCTGAAGCCGGCCTTCACGGCTTCGTCCCTGATTTTTGTCGATACCACTGACAAGAACCTGCTCGACCCGACAGCCGGTGGTGCTGCGATGGGATCTGCCGACGCGCGGGTGGATAGCGAGGTGCAGATTGTAACCGCCGAAAGCACCCTGCTCAAGGTGGTGCGTGAGGCGGGGCTGCTGAACGATCCGGAATTCGACGTACCGCTGGATATGCGTGAGCGCATCATGTCGATGCTGCGTTTGGGCGAGCCGGCACCAGTGAGTGCGGAGCGCAAACTGATGGCAGCGCAGACCAAGCTCCGCTCTGCGGTGCGGGTTTTCCGTAGCGGCCTGACCTTCCTTATCTCAGTTTCGGCTACGGCCGACGACCCGGAAACCGCCGCCAACATAGCCAATGTGCTGTCCAACGCCTATATACGGTCACAGCTCGAGTCCAAGATCTCGGCGACACAGGCAAGTCGGGACATTATCCAGGATCGCGTTGCGGAGGCTTCCGCTACCGTAATCCAGTCCGAACAGGCGATGGACGACTTCATCGCTGCCAGCATTGACCGCATAGTGGCCGAAACTGGCCGCGCCGATCTCGACGAAGTGCGCAACGAGCTGGAGGCACTCAACACCAGCCGCGACCAGCTCGTGGCGCAGGCCGATGCCGCGCAGGCCGATATTGCGGCCCGGAACTGGACAAACGTTGCCAATACGCTACAGTCCGAAACGCTGCAAAACCTCCGCCAGCGTGAAAACGACCTGCAGCAGCAGCTTGTCAGCATGACGTCCGGTTCGCAGACCGAGATGGACCTCCGGGCTGAACTGGCACGCGTCGTTACCGGTCTTGGTACGGAAGCAAGCAGCCTGCTCTCAGGCCTGCGCTCCCAGATTTCCTCGGTGCAGGCCCGCGCGGCCGACCTGCAGCTTCAGCTCCGCTCGTCGGTGCTCAGCAGTAATCTGCCGGCTGCCATTGTGACCAATATCTATGAATTGCAGCAGACTGCTGAACTTGCGCGCAGCCAGTACCAGACGCTCCTGACGCGCCTGAAGGATCTCGAGGCGCAGGCGTTCCTGCAGGTTGCCGACAGCCGGATCGTTTCGGCCGCCATGATACCCGAGCGGCCGTCGTTCCCAGATACCACACTGTTGCTGGTGCTTGCGGCAGTATTGTCGCTGGCGATGGGCATTGGTCTTGCATTCCTGCGCGAGAATGTCATCGGTGGCTTCACGTCGGACGTGCAGCTGTCATCCGTGCTGAAGATGCCGGTGGTATCGGCCGTGCCCCGGCAGCGCCCTACTGGCGCAAAGGGCTCCAGCCTCGCCGATATCATGATCAGCGGGCCGTTCTCGCACTTCGCCGAGGCTATAAGGCGGCTGCAAGTGGGTGTCGACCAGGCCGTCAGGCGTGGATGGAACGCCAACAGCCAGGTCGCGCCGGTCGTCATGATTACGTCCGCCAATGCGAACGAGGGCAAGACGACCCTGTCTTTGTCATTGGCTCGCGCCTATGCGCTTTCCGGCAAAAAGACCCTGCTGATTGACTGCGATCTGCGCAAGCCGAGCGTGAACGCCCATCTGGGCATGGCAGCGTCGCTGAAGCTGCTGAACTATCTCAATGACGGCGCCGAGAAGATCGATATCGAGAGCATCGCGGTTACCGACCGGCTGACCAAGGCGCGCGTAGTGATCGGCGCCCGCAAGGCGGACGTTCGCGGCGGGCAGGTGATCACCGGCGAGTTGTTCGGCCGGCTGATCCGTGCGGCGCAGGCCAATTACGAGATCGTGGTGCTGGATACGCCGCCAGTTGGCGCAGTGGTAGATGCGTTGCATCTGGCACAGTATGCGAACGTCGTCGTCATCGTCACGCGCTATGCAACGACATCACAGCGCGATGCCAAGGCTACCTTCCACGCGCTGGCCGATGCCAAGCGCGATGATGCTGAGATCATGGGTGTCATCAGCCAGGTCGACCAGTCCAAATACATGAACCGCCGCAAGTATGGCGGCTACTATACCGAAGGCTAGGCCGCCCAACACGACAACCTGCGGGTTGCTCAAAGCGCTTAGCGGTCAGCCGATTCATGCGACGCACTTAGGTCATATTTTGTCCCAAAACCGCGCCCGCTTTTGGAAGCCATGCTTTAGTGGACCGCCCGCAAGCCGTGCTGGATATCGGACATTCGGACCTGCCGCATATGGCGGGCGAGTTGGGTGGCGCGCTCGAGATTGAAGACACCTTCGAACGAGCCGTAGAACTTATAGTTTCGAATATTGGTGTAGTGGCTGGCCCGCAACTGGTCTTCGAACTCTCCAACCAGCTCGGCGCAGAACAGGTCGTTTTCATAGTCACTGAACTTGACGAGGTCGCGCTCCCACTGCTGGAGCTGGTCTGGGGTGTGACGTAAAGCCGCAGCTACCTCGGTGATGGCAGCGATCTTTCTCAGACCGCGTCCCACAAGCAGCCGGACCTGGCGCGATGCCTCAAGCTTCCAGTTGGTCACTTCTGTGGGAAAGGCATTGTCGAGATCGCGCTCCGTCAGCGATGCGGAGGCCGGCATTTGATCGGTGAGGCGATTGAGTTCGACCTGCAGATAGGTATTGGTCTTGGTGTTGGGCGACAGCAACTGGCGAACGAAGCTGCCGGGCTCAGACAAGCCCGCCTTGGTGAGGAGCCTTACTACTTCGAGCTGTTCGTCCCCGACGGTCGAAATCAGCCTCTTGCGCGCCAATGCCTTATCCGACACCGAGAAATAATAGCCCAGAAGCTCAGCAAGACGGCGTTCCGTGTCCATCCTGAGCATGTTTCTGTCGCGCAGCATCACTAAAAGGTCGAAACGTTGTCTGATTATGTCCTGACCCAGCAGCTCGCATTGCCCCCAGAAGACGAACTGGTCGTAAATTTCCCACCAGATCTCAATCGTTTCCTCTGCCAGCGCGGCTCGTTCTGCGTGGGCGAGGGTACTATTGCGGAAGTCAGTCTGCCAATAGAGCTTGACAAGGCGATCGGCCAGAACCTGCATGGCGCTGGCTGGATCGGACTGACGGCTGACCATACAATTTCTCCTGAACGATGGACGCTCATACCAAAGGCGACGTTTTGTGTTTGGGAATTATGCAATGGCCGAGGGGTGTGGCGCTAGCCTCTGATTTACTTAATGTTAAAAGTGCTAAGCTAAGGTGGCATTTGAAATGCTTTGGCGAGGTGCGGCCCGCAAAATTATTGGATCCATTTCATGATCCAGGCATTCTAATGAACCAGGCATTATAAGGCAGTGGAGTATCAAGTTGCAGATGGCACACATTTTGGTCATCGGCGCTCGTGGTGTTCCCGATGTAGAGGGCGGTGCCGAAAAGAACGCCGAACAACTCTTCCCGCGCCTTGTGGCCGCTGGTTACGATGTGACGCTGTTGGGACTTGCAGAGAATGTCAAAGCGGAAAGCTATCGAGGCGTAAAGCTGCTGTCGGCGCCGACATTCTGGCTGCTCAATACCGACAAGCTTTTCTACTATCTGGCGGCCATTGTTCTTGCCATCCGGGTACGGCCCCGTATCATCCACCTCCAGGGTTTAGGTGCGGCGCTCTTTCTCTGGATTTATAAGCTGCTGGGCTTTCGGGTAGTGGTCCGCTACGGCTCCGCAGACTACATCCTTCCCAAATGGGGTTTTCTCGGTCGGACCGGGTTTCGTCTGAGCGAATACCAGTTGCAGTTTGCCGATGCGGTGATTTCGGTTTCAGACACGCTGACGCTCCGGCTGCAATCAAAGGGCATCAGGGAGCGCATCCACTCGATCCCCAACGCGCTCGACAAGCCGGATCCGCAATGGTCCGCCAACGCGACGTCTGCCCGGCCATATATTGTCGCGGTGGGCCGGGTAACCTCGCAGAAAAATATCGACACGCTGCTCCGTGCTTTCGCACGCTTCTCCGAGAACAATCCGACATGCGAACTGCGCGTGGTCGGTAGTCTCAGCGACAGGCGCTATGTGGAAAGTCTGGGTCCGTTAATGTCGCCGAATGTGACCATGCTGGGCGCAGTCCCACGCAGGGAAATCCCGGCGCTGCTCAGCAAATGTGCGCTTTACGCTAACCTGTCGCACCACGAGGGCAATTCCAACGCCACCCTCGAAGCGATCTCACATGGCTGCCCGGTTCTCGTGAGTGACATTCCGGAGAACCACGAGATGAAGCTGGCGCCGCACAATTTTGTGGACCAGCAAGATGCGAAGGCTATCGTTGCGGCATTCGGCGCGGCATTCGCTCACCCTGAAATGTTCGTTGTCAGTCGAAGTGGTTTTCTTAGCTGGGACGAAGTAGCGGCGCGGACCGGTAAAGTCTATCAAGCCATTCTCTAGTGGAAATATTCTGGTGACCAAACCCTCGATTGTTTTTCTTATCAATTCTATCGCAGGTGGGGGCGCTGAGCGGGTCATGATGCGGCTTATTGCGTATTCGCGTGAGCAGCTGGCAGCGTTCGACTTCCATCTGGTGCTGCTCGATATCGAGGAAGAAGCCTATGCCATTCCCGATTGGGTGACGGTGCATCGCCTTGACAGCGGGAAGCGCACGCTGTCTTCCGTGCTGCACCTGTGGGGATTGCTGCGCAAATTGCGTCCCCGGTTGGTACTCAGCTTTCTGACGCGCGCCAATATTGCAAATGTGTTCGTAGCCAAGCTCATCGGCTACCGCTGCATCATCAGTGAGCGCGCCAATACTTCGGGCCATCACGTACATGGTATGGTGGGCAAGTTATCGAAGGTTATCATCCGCGAGTCCTATTCGCGCGCCGATGCGGTGATCGCTGTTGCTGCGGGCATTGCCGATGATCTGATCGAGAATTTCGCGGTTGAACGCGAGCGAACCTATGCAATCGCCAACCCGGTGGACGCCGGCGCAATAGCCGCCCTGGCCGCAGAGCCTGCGGCCTTTACGTTTGAGCGGCCTTATATCGTGGGCATGGGACGGTTTGTCCGCGGCAAGAATTTCTCGTTGCTGCTGGAGGCCTTTGCGGCATCTTCGTTGCAGGATTTTGACCTCGTCATTATGGGGCAGGGCCCGCTCGAGCAGGAACTGCGAGACGCTGCAGCAGATTTGGGGCTTGCTGAGCGGGTACATTTTCCCGGCTTTCTTAGGAATCCCTTCCCCATCATCAGTGGTGCCTTAGCCTATGTGCTGCCGTCCAATGGAGAGGGCTTTCCCAACGGGCTGGTTGAAGCCATGGTTACGGGTATCCCTGTCATTTCGACCGATTGTCGATCCGGCCCCGCCGAGATTCTGGACGATCGCACCGAAGGCATGACGACTGCGCTGCATGTCGGTAAATATGGGCTGTTGGTGCCGCCCAACGACAAGGGCGCGATGGTCGAAGCGCTCAACTGCGTTGTCCAGCCGGGCGTGCGGGACAGACTGGCCGCCGCGGCGGCGCAAGGGGCCGCCCGCTATGGGCTGCAAGTAGCGGTCGAGCGCTACTGGGACGTCATAAGGCATGTCCTCAAGAGCGATGAGCGCGCAGGCCGGTAAGCCGTTTGCATGCTGACAAATTTCATTCTTCACTCGGCACGTTTATTGACACCGCGTGCCTCCGCCTGACTATAGTGCGGGATCGCGCCAGGCATCGTGCCGCGCGAACCTAGTTACCCGGGAGCGTGGCGATGAGAAGATCTGTAATCGTGATGGCACTTTTGGCTACGATGGGCCTCGGCGCAGGTATATCTGGGGCGCAGGCACAGGAGGCGGCCTCGACTTGTGCGACGCCCGGGTCTGCCACCCTCACCGGCGTGCCGATGTCTCGGACCGAAATCCTGCCCAGCCAGCAACGCGTCATTACCGGCTATGGCCGGGCCGCGCGCAATGGCGGGTGCAAGATCGACTTGGTATGCATCGCCACGGACAGTGGCGAAGCCGCACGCGAAGCGGCGCGCTCCCAGTGCGTCGCTGTAAGAGACGCACTTACTAGGGCCGGGTTCGTGAAGGACGACATTAAAACGTCCCGGGAGATTCCTGGCGCGGGCAAGACGGCTGGCGCAGTACTCTTCACCGTATACTGAGCCGGTCGCCGGCGCGATAGATGCTCCGGCGTAACGCGTCGGAGCATATCTCTCTGAGAGGAAACATCTGGCCAATCTCGCGCATGGCGTGGTGCACCATTATCAGGCAAGATCAAGGCGGCCGCAAAACCACTCGCAGTGACCGAGCAGTTTACGCGTTCGTGCTGCACAGGTCTGCGGCGGAGGCGCACAAGCGTGTCGGTCCCACAATATCGGCCCTGCTTCCAGCGCCGGGCTTACAAGCACAATGGCGCCACGCGTGGTCCTGCACATGAGGCGAAGGCATTAATATTGCCAGCCATATCAGCACGATCACAATCACGCGTGCAATTAAGCCTACCGCCGGGTTTGCAGAACCGGCTGTTGACTTGTGACGCCAACAATAGATGATGCCAGTTACAAAAAAGCTGCCTCGTCAGAAGTGGCACGCTGGTGTTAAAACGCCGCTGCAGCCCAGAAAATCCGGGAGGACTTATGATCAGGACCGCCAGCTTAGTACTCGCCTTACTCGTCAACAGCCCCGCGCTGGCCCAGGCGGTGCCCGCTCCCTTTTCGGCGGAGAGCAAAGCCATTTTCGGGCAGTTTTTCGACGATGCGCTGGTAAAGGTGCGCGCCGAAGCAGACGGGGGTAACTCCGGCGCTGCCTACGCTTTGGCACGGGCGCTAATTGCGAATAATCTCGATCCGGACGCTCAAGCGGAAGGCGTGACCTATCTCGAGAAGGCTGCTGATGCCGGCATCGTGGATGCGCAGGTGCAGTTTGCCGGCTTTCTGCGGAGCGGCGCGTATGGATTGCAGCCGGACCCGCAAAGGGCGCTGGACCTGTTGGAGAAGGCTG
>Ga0123337_10004688_pt1 | contig 13809 bp, 11 predicted proteins | sample frozenSSSSmetaG_FD_89792 | JGI IMG/M metagenome (GOLD analysis project Ga0123337, IMG submission 89792) | Glacier valley bacterial and archeal communities from Borup Fiord, Nunavut, Canada, to study Microbial Dark Matter (Phase II) -... | ecosystem: Environmental > Aquatic > Freshwater > Ice >... | reverse complement strand
GAGAGATTGCTTGGATATACACCTGAAGAGGTGATTGGTCGTCCGATATGGGATTTCTTCTTTGAAGAAGATATGTATGCCATGGTTCCGATCATTGAAAAGGGTCTGGGTAGTGGGGAAAAAGGTTTTGAACTTGAAGGAAGAATAAAATTAAAGAACGGTACTACCAAATGGATGGGCTGGTCTATATCTGTTAAAAACGAAAAGTGGTTTGCCAATGGCCGTGATATCACTGATCAGAAGAAAATGGTTGGAGAGCTTGAACAGCTATCTCTGGTTGCAAGCAAAATTAATAATGGCGTTGTAATCTGTGATGAAAAAAGCCGTGTAATTTGGGTAAATGATGCTACTAAAGCTATTACAGGTTACGGAATTTCGGATTTGAAAGGTCGAAAATTGGGGGATGTTATAAAAGGAAAAGAAACTGACCTGAAAGTAATTAAACAGGCCAGGGATTTTACAAAAAACAAAAAGTCTTTTTCAGTTGACCTGCTTGCTTACAAAAAGGATGGTAGTCCTATATGGTTGTCAATTCTTAACTCTGTTTTATTAGATAAGAATGGTAAGATCGAGAAGGAAGTAGAAGTAATTATTGACATTACTGCCAGGAAAAAAACTGAGCAGGAGCTTGAGATCCTTTCAACTGTTGCGAGTAAATCTTCAAGCGGAATTGTAATCAGGGATGGTAATGGCAAGGTGATCTGGGTTAATAAGGCTCTGGAAAAAATGCTTGGCTACAATATCAGCGAGTTAGTTGGGAAGCGTCTGGGAGATGTTCTTATTGGTGACCTAACAGACACACAGTCCTTAGAAATTGCTGAAAAGGCTTTAAATGAAAAAAAATCTTACAATATCGACTTAAGGCTTTACAAAAAAGACGGTTCAGAAATTTGGGTTAATGCATCTACAACTCCAATTCTGAATGATAAGGATGATATTGAGCGACAGGTAGAGATAATTATTGATATTACTGAACGTAAGCACGCCGAGGAACAACTTATTCTACTGTCACTGGTCGCCAGTAAGACTGTAAATGGTGTAGCAATTAGCAACAGTAATGGGGAGATTAAATGGGTAAACCAATCTCTTGAAGATTTAACAGGGTATACTCTTGAAGATTTCAAAAATAAACGTCCCGGAGATCTTCTGGCAGGCGAAGGCACTGACCATGCTTTGCTTAAAGCAGCAAGGGAAAAAGCAATAAACTGTGTCCCATCTTATATAGAATTATTAAGTTACAAAAAAGATGGCACACCGATCTGGTTAGCCATCTCAAATACCCCAACTTTTAATAAGGATGGGAGCCTTGATCAGCAGGTTGAAATTATCAATGATATCTCAGAAAGGAAACTTGCAGAGCAGGAATTGATCAAAACTCGTGAAGAAGCACTACAGCTTAGCAAAGCGAAGGAAACTTTTCTTTCGGTTATGAGTCATGAAATCAGGACACCTTTAAATGCAGTTATCGGGATGTCGCATATTCTTATGGACGACAACCCCACGGAATCGCAAATTGAAAATTTGAAAATTTTGGGATTTTCTGCACAAAACCTGCTCAATTTAATTAACGACGTGCTGGATTTCACAAAGATAGAAACCGGTAATATGGTGCTTGAAAGTGTTAATGTGAATCTAAAGGATCTGGTATCACAGACATTGAATTCACTTCAGTTTAGAACTGCGGAAAAGGCAGTTATTTTGAAGTCAGAAATTGATCATCGAATCCCTACCTATGTAATGGGGGATAATACGCGCTTGTACCAGATACTGATTAATTTGTTGGGTAACTCAATTAAATTTACAGAAAAGGGTGAAGTAAAATTAAAGGTTGATCTCTTTGAAGAGAATAAAAAGTCTGTTAAAGTGCGTTTTGAGATCAGGGATACGGGAATAGGAATTGCGCCTGATAAAATTGATTATATTTTTCAATCGTATGCCCAGGCTGATACAGATACAACACGTAAATATGGTGGCACAGGACTTGGATTAGCAATTACTAAAAGTCTTTTGGAGCTACATAATTCTCAGATCCTCGTTGAGAGTAAACTTGGAAAAGGCTCGGTATTTAGTTTTATAATAGAATTTAATCGTTCAGTGCAATCTAATATGCAAGTAGAAAACAAAACCCAAATTCAACCCTTATCTGGTAATATTTTAGTTGTTGATGATAATGAAATCAACCGTTTGCTTGCGAGCAAAGTACTGGCTAAATGGGGTGTTCAGGTTGATTTTGCAGAAAATGGGCAAATTGCTCTGGAAAAAGCACAGATGAATAATTATGATTTGATCCTTATGGATCTTCATATGCCGGTAATGGATGGAATGGAGGCTTCAAAAGCCATTAGGAAGCTGGGAGGACATCATTCAAGGGTGCCTATAATTGCCTTAACAGCTTCTTTATTTGCGCATGAACTGGAAACTATTAGTGAATGTGGAATGGATGGCTTTGTGATCAAGCCATTTGTTCCTATTGATCTTTATAATAAGATCAAAACATTTCTTAGTGTTAAAGACTAATAAATAAAAAAGGAAAGCTGCTATCCATAAAGAATTGCAGCTTTCTAATTTAATTAACGCTCTCGTATACTTTTACGAGAGGAGTGAATTTAGGTTTCAAGCATTTTTTCTTTGATACTATTAATTCTTGTTTTGCCATTGTTTAGCTATTACTCCGGGCCTGAGATTAACCATCAGGAATGCCTTTTCCAAATGAGATTTTTATAATTTACTCCGCATAGGCTATTGTGCAGATACTGATCTCTGTTCCTTCAATTTCCAAAAGCCTGATACTGCATGCTTCAAGTGTTGCTCCGGTAGTCATTACATCATCTACTAGCATGATATGTTTATGAATGAATTCAGCCTTATTTTTTATAGAAAATGCATTTATTAGATTTTCGTATCTCGCATAGCGTGATTTCTTTGTTTGGGTTTCAGTATTTTCATGACGAATTAAATTATTAGTACTCACCGGGATGTTCAGGATCGCTGACATACCGTTTGCGATATATTCACTTTGATTGTAGCCCCGTTTTCTGAACTTTGCAGGGTGGAGAGGTACTGGAATAATCAGATCTGCTCTTTTAAAATGCTCTGATCTTTTGAGCTCATATGCATAAAGCTCACCCAAACGAATACCAGTTTCCATGCTTTTTTTGTATTTCAGCTGATGCATTAAATTTTGTATTCTGTTCCCTTTACGGAAGTATAGAAATGCAATGGTTTGCACAAATGGAAATCTACCCCAAAGTTGCCTGGCCATTTTATTGTCCGGATCTATGTGAAAGTTTGTCAGGGGAAGGTGGTAAATACAATTGGTGCAGATAATCCGCTCATTTCTGTACAAGCTCCTGCCACAGGCAGCACAAAGTTCCGGAAAGAATAGAGCGATCAGATCGTTGAAATAGCTTGATATCTCTTTCATGATCATAAGTTAAAGATCTCAACTGCTTTTTTCAGAGTACTGTAGTGGATTTTTGAGTTAGCGGTAATTGGAAATTGTCCTGATCAAAGTCATTCTGATGCAAGTGTCATTCTGACGAAAGTCAGAACAGAATCAGCTTTTTACCGCCAGTTGCCCGCAGGCGGCATCGATATCTTTTCCGCGGCTTCTTCTGATATTGGTATTAATACCGCTTTTTCTCAGGTGGGCCGCGAATGCTTCGATCTTGTCGATACCCGCATTTTCAAAATCGGCAAAGCTGATGGGGTTATACTCAATGATGTTCACCTTACATGGTATATGTCTGCAAAATTTAACAAGCTCTTCTGCATCTGCAAGGTTATCATTGAATTCATTGAAGACAATGTATTCGTAGGTAACCGGGCTTTTTGTTTTCGAGTAAAAATATTTAAGGGCATCTGCCAATGCTTTTAATGAATTTTGCTCATTGATAGGCATGATCGTATTGCGTTTCTCATCATTGGCCGCGTGAAGGGATAATGCCAGGTTGAACCGCACTTCATCATCTCCCAGTTTTTTGATCATTTTTGCAATCCCCGCTGTTGAAACGGTTATTCGCTTCGAGGCCATATTCAGACCATCTTTTGCTGTGATCCGCTCAATCGACTTGAGTACATTTGCATAGTTTAAAAGTGGCTCACCCATGCCCATGTATACAATATTGCTTAATGGGATCTGATAGTTTTCCTTTGCCTGCTTATCGATCAGAACTACCTGATCATAGATCTCATCTGCATTCAGATTACGTTTGCGATCCATATAGCCTGTGGCACAAAACTTACAGGTAAGACTGCAGCCAACCTGCGAACTTACGCATGCCGTCATTCGGTCGGTAGCCGGAATCAAAACGCCCTCAATGATGTTATTATCAAAAAGCATGAAGGTGCTCTTGATGGTTTTATCAGAACTGAACTGCGATTGGTGTACCTTAACATTATTGATGCTGAAAGTTTCCTTTAATTTCTCTCTCAGAGATTTGGAGAGATTGCTCATTTCCTCAAAATCAGTACATGATTTTTCCCATAACCATTCATAAACCTGCTTAGCCCTGAAGGCCGGTTCAGCAATAGAAATGAAATGCTCCTTAAGCTTATCGGGAGATAAACTGCGTATATCTGTTTTCTGAGTAGTTTGCATTATTTGCAAAAATACTATTTTTTTTGCCAGTTGGCAGTTGACGTTTTCCTTTCAAAAGTGACGGGCAGAGAAATCTGTATACTACACGTCGTCATTTCGATGAGGCACGAAGAGAAATCTGTTGCAACGAATTGGCTTTTCATTGGAAGCACTGCCTTTAGGCATTAGATTTCTCCACCTCTCAACAATGTCATTTAGTTAAATTTAGAATAGGTGTACGAAATGACGTCAATTAATTGTCAGCTTGTGGTTTATTACCAACAGAAAACTTAAGAACCAAACCGTCTTTTCAAATTGGCAAAACTGTTAAATCTCGTCAAAACACCTACCTTTACCCTATGCTCAGATACCTCAGCGCAGATTATATTTTTCCGGCCAGTTCTGAACCTGTTAAGGATGGGGTAGTTGTAATTAATGACTCAGGGGAGATCATCGATCTTCTTGATCCAAACCAGAGCTCTGAGATCTCCGGCACCATTGAGCATTATCAGGGTATCATCGTTCCGGGCTTTATCAATTCCCACTGTCATCTGGAACTTTCGCACTTGCATGGTAAAATACCAAAGGGTACGGGACTTATTTCTTTTATCAGCGCTGTAATATCCCAAAGGGCAGCAGATGAAGATCAGGTATTAACGGCCATGAAAACATATGATCAGCTGATGTTTGACAATGGAATTGTAGCGGTTGGTGATATTTCAAACAATCATTTGTCGAAATCAGTTAAACAAAACAGCCAGATCTATTACCATACCTTTATAGAATTACTTAGTTTTGATCCGAAAAAGGCCGAAATAGTATTTCAAAAAGCACTCGACCTTAAAGCTGATTTCGCCCCCTTACCGGCATCCATTGCCCCGCATGCCCCGTATTCGGTTTCAGTTGAGCTTTTTTCACTTCTAAAAAAGTATTCTGAAGGGCATGATAATTTGTTCAGCATGCATAATCAGGAAAGTGAGCCCGAGAATGAGCTTTTCTTGCATAAAACTGGTGCTTTTATTGATTTTTATAAAATGCTGAACCTAGACCTGAGCTTTTTTGAAGCAAGGTCGCAGACTTCACTTCAGACCTTATTGCCATTAATGCCTGTTAATCAAAAGATCATGCTGGTACATAATACATTTACCAATTCAGAAGATATATCAGCAGCAAACCATTCAAAAAAGAATATTCATTGGGGTTTCTGTCCCAATGCGAACCTATATATAGAACAGCGATTACCTGAAGTTGATCTGTTTCTCAATTCCGGATTTAACATCACAATCGGTACGGATAGCTTGGCCTCTAATGATAAGCTTTGCATTTTATCAGAGTTAAAAACCATTAAAGAACATTTTTCTGAATTGCCTTCAAGTCAGATCATTCGCTGGGCGACATTAAATGGCGCTGAATTTTTAGGGATAGAAAACAAGTTCGGTTCGATAGAAAAGGGGAAAATACCCGGATTAAACCTGATATCTCATGTAAATGGCACAGAAATCACCAATCTATCGCAGATTCAGAGACTTATTTAGGCTAATTTGCAGGTCTGATCTTTAAAAATCATTTTTACAGAAATGAATTCCATCAAAAGACTGTTCAATATTGAAGTCCCGATCATTCAGGGTGGCATGGTATGGTGCAGCGGCTGGCGTTTGGCATCAGCGGTATCCAATGCCGGCGGACTAGGCCTCATTGGTGCAGGGTCTATGTATCCTGAAGTTTTGAGGGAGCATATTCAAAAATGCAGATTGGCAACATCGAAGCCTTTTGGTGTGAATGTGCCATTATTATATCCTGATATAGAAAAGATCATGGAGATAATCGTCGAGGAAAAGGTTGAGATCATATTCAGCTCTGCGGGTAACCCGGCATTGTGGACCCCTTTTCTGAAGGAAAATAATATCTGCGTGATTCATGTGATCGCGAACAGGAAGTTTGCCGAAAAAGCAGAACAAAGTGGGGTGGACGCTATTGTTGCAGAAGGATTTGAGGCTGGCGGACATAATGGTCGGGAAGAGACAACCACCCTTTGCCTGGTGCCCGAAATTTGTGATGCGGTATCGATCCCGGTTATTGCAGCAGGCGGAATTGGAAGCGGAAAAGCGATGCTGGCCGCATTTGCCTTGGGTGCTGAAGGAGTTCAGGCAGGTTCATTATTTGCAGCTTCAGTAGAATCATCTGCCCATCCTGATTTTAAGCAAGCGATAGTTCAGGCTGCTGAGGGCGATACAAAGCTGAGTATGAAATCTTTGATGCCCGTTCGTTTATTGAAAAATGATTTTTATCTGCGGGTTGCGAAGGCTGAGGCTGAAGGTGCAAACCGTTCGGAATTAATGAGCCTTTTAGGTAAAGGCAGGGCAAAAAAGGGTATGTTCGAAGGTGATCTTGTTGAAGGTGAACTTGAAATTGGTCAGGTAGCTTCTTATGTTCACGATATTAAACCAGCAGCTCAGATCCTCACTGAAATGTGGCAGGAATTTATGTTTGAGAAAGAGCGGATCAGTAAGTTGAAATTTTAAAATAGTATTATGAAACATCTTGATATTGTGATTACAGGGAAAGTTCAGGGCGTTTTTTACAGGGCAATGAGTAAGGCAGTAGCAGATCAGCTGGGCATAAAAGGCACAGCCCGCAACCAGCCTGACGGAAGTGTTTTCATTGAAGCGGAGGGTGATGATTTTTCCCTGGAACTGTTTCTTGAATTTTGCAATAAGGGCTCAGACAGGGCAGTAGTCGAAAATGTAAAGACCAGCGAAGGTGAATTGAAAAACTATCGTAATTTTGAGATAGTTAAAAAGTAATTTTATTCATGCTAATCCATTCTCTCATTGTCAGCAATTAAGAAATTTGCCGGTCAGACTGCGATTTACGGGTTTAGTTCTGTCATTACCCGCTTTTTAAACTTTTTTCTTACTCCTGTTTATGTGGGGCTTTACTCCCCCAAAGTTTACGGTATTTTTTCAGTGATGTACAGTTGGGCGTCTATGCTTAATGCTTTACTGGCTTTCGGAATGGAAACCACCTATTTCAGGTACCTGAATAAATATGAAAACGAAAAGCAGAAAGTATATAATAATACTTTTTTCACGGTCTCGTTGATGGCATTGATGTTTCTGCTTTTCACTTTTCTTTTTGTAGATGATATTGCTGTCTGGATGCAAATGGGTAAAGTTTACGATCCTGATTATGCCCGCTACATCAAGTATTTTATTTATATCCTTGTGGCTGATGCTCTGGCAGTTATCCCCTTTGCAAAGGTTAGGGCGGATGGCCGTCCCATACGCTATAGCATTATCAAATTAGTCAATATTTTAACCTTTATCGGTTTAAACCTGCTCTTCATATTTGTATTCCCTCTGATCATTAAAGAAGGCTGGTTTGGAGCTGAGTATTTAATTGGCTGGTACAGGGAAGGCTGGGTAGGTTATGTGTTCATTTCCAACCTGATCGCAAGCCTGATCACACTCCTGCTTCTGGTGCCAGAGCTGTTGAAATTGACATTTACCTATGATGTCACATTGGTGAAGGAAATGTTCATTTACAGTCTGCCGGTTCTGATCGCCAATATTTCCTTCATTATCAATGAAAATATCGACAAGATATTTTTGGGACAGCTTTTGCCTCCCGCAATAGCTGATCAGGAGGTTGGAATCTATGCAGCCTGCTATAAGATCGCAGTATTTCTGAGCATCTTCATTAATGCTTTTCGCCTGGGAGCAGAGCCTTTCTTCTTCAGTCATGCAAAGAATAAGAACGCTACAGAAACCTATGCCCGGATTATGAATTTCTTTGTGATTGCCATTTCCCTGATCTTTGTATTGCTGGTGGCGAATATCGAGCTGCTGAAATATTTTGTTACAGGTAAGAATGCCGCAGAACAGGCCCTTTACTGGTCGGGCTTGAGGGTTGTTCCCATCTTATTATTTGGTTATGTGAGTCTTGGGATCTACATAAATTTATCCATCTGGTATAAATTATCAGACCAGACGCGCTATGGATTATATATCTCCGGAATCGGAGCAATTTTAACGATCATTCTCAATATCATCTTCATCCCTGAATACAGTTATATGGCTTCTGCCTGGATCTCTCTTACTGCCTATACGGTAATGATGGTTCTTTCCTATTTATGGGGTCAGCGAAATTATCCAATCCCATATAAAATCAAAAAGAATATTATTTACCTTCTGGCATCGGTTTGTATCGTTTTTGTAGCATTTGTAGTATTTGACCGTAATCTGCTAATTGGAAATGCCCTCTTTCTTATATTTACGTTTACAATAATTTTTGTTGAACGCAAGGAATTAAAAGCAATTTTTGCCATAAAATGAATATCAGGATAATAAACAGATCATCCCATCCGCTTCCGGCATATGAAACTTTTGCTTCTGCAGGAATGGATCTCAGAGCAAATCTGACCGAATTGCAGGTTTTAAAGCCAATGGAAAGGAAGCTTATTCCGACCGGTTTATTTATGGAGCTTCCTGTCGGTTTTGAAGCCCAGATCAGACCAAGAAGCGGACTTGCATTGAAGCATGGAATCAGTATTTTAAATTCCCCTGGTACGATAGATGCGGATTACAGAGGTGAGATAAAGATCCTGCTTATTAATTTTTCTGATACTGATTTTGAAATTAATAATGGCGACCGTATTGCTCAAATGATCATTTCCAGGCATGAGCAAGTGAACTGGCAAGAAGTTGAAATACTTTCAGAAACTGTTCGCGGTGCTGGCGGTTATGGTCATACTGGATTATAAAGATCATGAAAAAGGCAGCATTCATATTCATCTTCACTATTTGCGCATCAACTTTACTTGCGCAAAAAAACAAGCAGAATAAGGATGGGGCTGTTATTGTGGTTGGGAAGGTGCTGAATCAGAGAGACAGTCTTCAGGTTAAGGATCTTTTCTTCGAAGGCCTTCATGAGAAGATCGTGATGAACTATTTTGAAGCAGCCCTAAACTTTGAGAAGGTTCTTGATGTAGATCCGGCGAATGATGCTGCCATGTACGAGCTGGCAAATATAAAATTTGACCAGAATAATACATCCGAAGCGGAGGGCCTCATCCGGAATGCGGTAACGGTGAATCCCGACAATGAATGGTATTGGGTATTGCTTGCCGACATCTATAAAAAGACCAATAAGATAGCTCAGCTTGTCCCCGTTTTAGTGGAACTTTCAAAGATCGCTCCCGAAAAAGAAGCCTATTATTATGATAAAGCGAATGCATTTCTAATTCTCCGCAAGGTTGATGATGCAGCTTCAGCATACAATGAAATCGAGAAGAAATTTGGCCCTTCAGATGATCTGACTTCTGCCAGGCAGCGTATCTTAATGCAGCAGGGGAAATCAGAAAGGCTTGAAGAAGAACTTAGAGATCAGATCGCCTCCAAACCTGAAGAATTACGAAATTATATTTATCTGAGTGAGGTACTTACAAAATCCGGGGACCGCGAAAAGGCTATTGAGGTTCTGATAAAGGCAAAATCGGTTTCCCCTTCCAATGCAATGGTTCGCCTGGCTTTGGCTGATCATTATAAGGCATTGAAACAATATGAAAATACATTCATAGAACTGAAGGTGGCTTTTGCAGATCCCAATCTGGATATTGATGAAAAGGTAAGGATCGTGCTTTCATTTTTTCCAATGTTTGCTGAAATGAAGGCTAGAGCATATGCCAATGAACTGGCTTCGATCATGGTTAAGGTTCATCCTGATGAAGCCAAAGCTTTTGCTGTTCAGGGAGATGTACTTTTTCAGGAACGTAAATATGAACAGGCTCAGGAATCTTACAAAAAGGCATTAACTATTAATGATCAGGTGTATCAGATCTGGGAGCAGTTATTGCGTATTGAGGTAAGCCGCGGAGAATTTCAGCAGGCAATTACCGATGGAAATAAAGCATTGAGTATATTTCCAAATCAGGCGGCATTATACCTTTATACCGGTATTGGATATGCTCAGACCAGAAACCATGAAAAAGCGGCATCAATCTTGAAAAGTGCTCTTGATCTTGAATCTGAGGATAAGGAAGTACTTATGCAGATATATTCCACCCTGGGTGATTCTTATAATGCTCTGAAAAGATTTAAGGAATCTGATCAGGCCTATAATAAAGCTCTTGAGCTTGATCCCCGTAATTCGTATGTTCTGAATAATTATGCATACTATTTATCGTTAAGAGGAGAGAATCTTGAAGAAGCGGAAAAAATGTCGAAGAGGTCATTAGAGATCGACCCTGATAATGCATCCTCTGAAGATACTTATGCATGGATCCTGTTTCGCTTGAAGAGGTATGCAGATGCAAAAATGTGGATTGAAAAATCACTGCAGGGGAAGCCGGCAAATAATGCCACTCAGCAAGAGCATTACGGAGATATTTTATATTTCCTTGGAGAAAAGGAAAAGGCGCTGGAGCAGTGGCAAAAAGCTAAGGCTCAGGGTTCAGGATCAGAGAAACTGGATATAAAGATAAATGAGAAAAAATATATTGACTAAAATAATTTGTGTGCTTGCATTTATGATCGTGCTTGCAGGCTGCAGGGCTAAGAAGGAGCTATTGCCTGCTTCAGAGGTTCCAAAAGTGATGGTTCCTGAGCTAGCGCCTGATCTGACAAAAAAGAATAAACTGGATGCGGTAAAGGAAATGAACACGGTTTTCAAAACCTTATCGATCAAAGCAAAAGCTGATCTGAACATTAATAACAAGAGCAATGATGTGAATATGAATATCCGGATCAGGAACAATGAAGCCATCTGGGTATCCGTAACTGCACTTGCGGGTTTGGAAGTGGCACGTGCTCTGATCACTGCTGACAGCGTTAAGGTATTGAACCGATTGGATAATATATATCTTAAAAAACCATTCAGTTATATTTATGAATTCACTAATGAGCGGATAACATTCCAGACGCTGCAGTCAGTGCTGGTAGGAAATGCTATGACAGAATTTATAAGCGAATCTACTGAACTGAATAATGAAGGCGAAAATGCTCTCCTTAAAACAGTTCTGGCATCTATGAACTATAATTTTACTGTTGACCAACAGAATAAAGTATTATTTACTCAATTAAATGACTCTTCCGCAGGGCAGGAGCTGCTTGTTAATTATACCAATTTCATATCCATCAATCAGCAGTTGATCCCTCATTCAGTGATCATGAAATCAAAGGCAAGGAACAAAGCTATCAGCCTTGATCTTAACTATTTGAAAATTGATATGGATAGTAATGTTGATCTTCCCTTTAGAGTTCCAGAGCGGTTTTTGATTAAAAATTAAATACATTTGTTTGAATGAAGATATTGAGATGCATCTTTTTCCTGTTTGTTTTTTGCCTTGCTTCTGAAGCTTTTGGTCAGAGTAGTTCTGATCTCAGAAGGCAGAAAGAAGCTTTGACCCGGGAAATAGAATCGCTTAATCGCAGTCTGAATCAAACGGCTAATAATAAGAATTTATCACTAAAGGAGATCAGGGCATTGAACGCTCAGATACGCTTGCGTGAGAAAAAAATCAATGTGATCAACTCGGAAGTGAAATTGCTTGACAATCAGATCTCTGATAATACTAATACCGTAAGATCATTGCAATCGCAACTGAATAAGCTGAAAAAGGAATATGCGGCGATGGTTTTATTTGCTTTTCGTAACCAAAGCTCATATAGTAAGCTCATGTTTATTTTTGCAGCCGAAAATTTTAATCAATCCTATAAACGTTTAAAGTATTTGCAGCAGTTTAGCGAGTACCGTAAAAAACAGGCAAGTTATATTGAAGGAACTCAAAAAGAACTGAACGTAAAAATTGTAGAGCTGGATCGTAATAAACAGGAAAAAAGTAATCTTCTCACAGATCAGCAAAAGGAGAGGCGGACCTTAGGTATCCAGAAAAATAGTAAATCTAAGGTTCTTAGCAGTCTGACAAGCCAGGAAAAGAAATTAAAGCAGGAACTCACCCAGAAGCAAAGGGAGTCGGCAACATTAAACAGGGCCATTCAGAATGCAATTAACAGGGAGATAGAGGAAGCCAGAAAAAGAGCTGAAGCAGAGGCCAGAGCAGCTATTGCAAAGGCGAAGGCAGAGAACAGGGAGGCACCCGATGCAAAGCCTGTGGCAAGTGGTTCAAGTATTTTAGCGGCCACTCCTGAGTCGGCAAAATTATCTTCAGATTTTCTGGGAAGCAGGGGGAGTTTGCCATGGCCTGTAACAAATGGAATGGTCATTGAAGATTTCGGAAATCATACTATTGGACGTAATGTAACTACGGAAAATAATGGTGTGGATATTAAAACTGCACCCGGATCACAGGTTCGCGCGGTATTTGCGGGTGAGGTTGCGGCAGTTCAGAATATCTCGGGTTCTTATGCGATATTGATAAGACATGGTGAATATTTTACGGTTTATTCAAATTTAAAGAGTGCAAATGTATCAAGAGGGCAGAAAGTTTCGTTAAAGCAAAATATAGGGGTAGTGATAACTGATCCTATTGACGGAACAACGGAAGTACACTTTGAAGTACGTAAAGGTGCAACTCCTATGAACCCTTCAAGCTGGCTTGCAAATTAATTTTTAATTTAAAGGTGTTTAAAATGCCTATATTTGTATATTGATCTTTGTTATATGAATAATTCAATATTGTTATTTATGAATATCGGCGGGCCGGAGATGATCCTGATATTCGTTGTAGTTTTACTTTTATTTGGAGGTAAGAAACTTCCTGAACTTGCCCGTGGCCTTGGAAAGGGTTTAAGGGAATTCAAGGATGCCTCGGATGGTATCAAGAGGGAGATTCACAATAATATTAATACGGTAACAGAAGCCGCAGACCTGGAAAAGTCAGCTGCAGCAAAGCCGGAAAATAATTATCACGATACAGAAAATCACTACCAGGATACTCAAAATACCTATTCTGCTCATACAGACGGTACTTATCCTGATATGGATGCACCACTTGCTGAAACGAATAATACAGCTACAGATACTAATTCAAACGAGAAGGTTTCCTCAGGGTATGTAAATCCTGATGAAGCTGGGTTTGAGAACACAAAAATCGCACATTAAATAAATTATCATGTTAAACTCAATTTTATTGTTTGCAGGACTTGGAGCTACGGAAGTGATCTTGATCGTAGTGGTTGTCCTTTTAATGTTTGGTGGTAAAAAAATTCCGGAACTTATGCGCGGATTGGGCAAAGGTATCAAGGAATTTAAGACTGCTCAAAATGGCGAAG
>Ga0123337_10004687_pt1 | contig 13812 bp, 12 predicted proteins | sample frozenSSSSmetaG_FD_89792 | JGI IMG/M metagenome (GOLD analysis project Ga0123337, IMG submission 89792) | Glacier valley bacterial and archeal communities from Borup Fiord, Nunavut, Canada, to study Microbial Dark Matter (Phase II) -... | ecosystem: Environmental > Aquatic > Freshwater > Ice >... | reverse complement strand
TGGGCGCGGCTGGTACGCTGCGCGCGGCCGCGCCCGCGATGCCGCCACTTTGTCTATTTTCGAAGGGGCTTGCCAAGGTTGGATATACGGATTTAGGCGAGATTGTGAAGCAGATGGGGTTCGATGGGGTGGACCTGACGGTTCGGCCCGGAGGACATGTGGAGCCGCGGCTTTCCAACGTGGATCTGGTGCGCGCGTTCGAGAGTATTGCCGGGGCTGGCCTGGAGTGCCCGATGATCACGACGGCACTGACATCGCCCATGGACGCCGGTGCGCTGGCGGTGCTGGCAATTTCGGGGCGGACGAGTATCCCGCTGTTTCGGGTGGGTGAGTGGCGGGCTTCGACACCCGCGTACCGCAGGGAGATCGGCGGCCTGCTTTCGATTGGGTCGCGCTACGGAATTGCGATGGCACTGCATAACTATACCGGGGAGAACGCGGGCGAGACGGATTGGAACGTGGCGGAGGCGCTGGCGGGATTCGACCCGAAATGGGCCGGCGCTTACTTCGACCCCATCCACCATGGCGAGAAATGGCAGGAAGCTCTAAAGCCATTGCTCCCGCGATTGCGGGCCGTGGCGGTAAAGGATTTCAAGCTGACGAAAACGGGGGCAGTTCCCTGCCCGCTTGGCGAAGGGGCGATGGATGCGGGCCGCTTGTTTGCGGTGCTGGCTGAGGCAGGGTTCGCAGGGCCGCTCTCTTTACGAATGGAATATTCGCCCGCGGACGAACTGAGCGCAATTCAAAAAGACTGCCAGTACGCGCGCAAGCAACTGGACGCGGCTTACGTGAGGAGAGGTTCGGGATCGGGCGCGGGGTCTGGATCCGGCATGGGGTGAGGCGAGGGTACGGGTTCGGGCGACATGGCATAAACGCGATGCTGACGGACCATAGCTTGTTCCTCCAGGTGCACTTCACAGGCGCAACAATCACTGCAGCTCAGGCACTTATCGCAGAGGTGATTGCGGCAAGTATCTTTGGTGCAGCTGACGCAAATTCGCGTTGACTCTTCTTCACAGATGCTGCACGAGAACGGCATTACCTCTTTATTGTACTTGGGGCTGGTGAAGGGTGGGGTTGCGGGAGCGGTGTGAATTTCACTTCCTGCGAACGAAACAAATCTCCGCAAGCAGCGCCTTGCCCAGAAGCGCCGTGGTGGAAGGTTCGGGACACGTCTGGATGGACGGAATGCGGCCAACGTGAGCGGGAACGGTGGCAGGTAAGTTCTTGGGATTTCGGTATTTGTAACCGCGGTGTAATGTGACGGCCCGGATTTATGCCGGCGGAACTGCTATCAAGATTTTTCTACCGCCGATCATTGTCTGTTTGGACCGAGGCTGCCTGTACCGAATTTTTCCTGCCAACCGTTTCGCGGGCAACTCTACAACCCGATACATGAAGAAAGCTGCGATTAAGGAAACCAGGAGAGCCAGCACCGGAAGCCCTCCCGCAAAATCAGGAGGACAGAAGCGGCCGGCCAAGTGAATTGCGCGGCGGCCGATAATCTCGTGAAGCAGGTAGAGAGAATAGCTTAGATCGCCGATGAACAGAAGCGGCGCAGGCACGCTTTTCAGGCAAGTGATGCATGCAAGGGCTGCGAGGGCCGCGAGGACTTCGTATCCTGACACGCTCTTGTAGCCGAGACCGGCGGCAATGACGACCAGCCCTGCGAATTCAAGGCGTGAAGCTATCCCCGAGGTGCGGAGCATTCCCGCTATCCCAATCAGGAAGAGGGGAGCAAACTGGGGCAAAGATCCGTAATTGCGCATCCCCAGGCTCGACCCTGCAAAGAGGAGGCATGCGGCAATCCGAATTGCCGGCTTCCGCGATATGAAGAAGGGGAAAGTCAAGCTAAGCACGACGTAATACTGCAACTCAACGGCAAGAGTCCAATACACAATGTTCAACCAGTGGTACTTGGGGAAATACGGAATCAGATAACCGAGGTGTAGAGCCAGTTGGGTCCAATTCACCTGCACAGGTCCACCTTTGAAGAGAGGCGACCATCCCGATGCGGCCCAAAGCGAAATTGTTAAGACAATGGAGATCAAGTACGGAGGCTCCACCCGGATCAGCCTTTTTGCCATAAAAGCCCAAAAATTGCGGACTGAGTATCGCGCCCGGTACATAGTATACGGAAGGATAAAGCCGCTAATTACAAAGAAAACGTCTACACCCAAATACCCGTAGAGGCCGGACCGGCCTATGATGCCAAAGTTCAAGCCGTGTACCCCGGACGAGAGATGGAACCAGGCGACCGCCAGAGCCGCTACACCCCGGAGCCCTTGAATCACGGGCAAATTCGTTTTCTCGGGGGTGAAAAGTTTCATTGAGGAGTGGCGTGCAAGGGCACGGCTACTTCCTGATTCATAAAAATTATAGCCCTCTCAGGAACGGTAAGACCGTTTGCAGTGAGTGGCGGAACAATAATAATGTGCTTCGGATATATATGATCGCCCCTAGGTATTTTAGTCTGATACCTTCGTCATCTCCAAAGTTGTATTCTTACGGCTTGGACGATGCACCACAACGATTTCCCTGATGGCGTAGCCAATGAAAAGAAGTTCACATGCCGGTCAAACCGTTACCTGTCAACCCGAATCTGGATCATCTGAAAGCGCAAGCCAAGGATTTGCTCAAAGCGCGAGTGCAATGTGAGCCGGCTGTGGCGCAGTTCTGTGGCGCAGCTCTGTGGCGCAGTTCTGTGGCGCAGCTCATCCGGGAATTTTATCCACATTTTCACGCCGCCGCGGACACCATCGCCCGGTAGAGCGGATTCTTAAACCGGGCACGGATCAAGAGACACAACGGGCACGCCTCACCATCGAACGATCTGCGCCGCAAGCACCACGAGTGCATTGAAGATCCGCGGTTCCGGCGGGCTGTGGACCTGCTGGATGAAGGCGATGCCGCAGCATTGCGGGACTACTTGCGGCAGAATCCAGACCTGGCCGGACAGCGCGTCCGATTCGAAGGGGCGAATTACTTTCAAAACCCTGCGCTGCTCGGGTTCTTCGCAAAGAACTCTATCCGGCACGGGACGCTGCCCGCCAACATTGCCGAAGTGGCAACGGTGATTTTGGAAGCCGGGGCGAACCAGGATTCCGCAGCAGTGAATGAGACTGCCGGGGTGGAGCGGCTGGTAGCTGGTGCGGACAGTGAAGAACGCCATCGCGCGCTGGCACTTGCGGCGCAGTTCGGACATGCCGGCATTGTGAGATTGCTACTCGATGCAGGTGGAGATCCGAGCAGGTATAACCCAGGGAACTGCCATTCGCATTCGACTCCTTTGCATCAGGTGGAGCGTGGCGCGCGCGTGGATGCAAAGGCCACGATGTGGCCTGCAACGCCCACCATGTGGGCCAAGCATGGAGGTCACGGCGAAATTGAATTTTATCTGGCCGGCCGGACTATTTCTCCTTCGCCAGAGTGACGGCGCCCACCCGGTCATAAATCCATTTTGCCGGATTATGATGCTGCGCTGAAAATGTACCTACCAGATTTCCGTCCTTCAATTCCAGCTTCCATCGCAGCGGTTCGCCGCCTTCGAAATCAAGATAGACATAAGCGTTGACCTTTGGGCCAGCTTGCTGCACATCAAGTTTCAATCCGGCTTTCCCGTTCTTGTCGATTCTATTTCCGGTTAGTTTTCCCTCCTCCATCCGGATCTCCAGGGTGTGTTTCTCCTGCCGCTTCGTACCCGCCTGGTCTGTCGTGTCGGCGATGCCTGTCCACCGGCCGGTGATATCCGGATTCGCGGGCTGTGCGCCGGGTTGTGCAGGGAGCCCAGAGGCAAGCAAGAAGACAAGAGCGAACAGGCCCGTGAAGGACTTCATTACGCTGAACTATATCGCATGCCATCGCATGGCCGATGATTCAACCTTTCTTCGCCAATTTCCTGGATTTGCCAGAGCGTGGAACCTTGCCAATGCGCGGGTCACCGGTGCAGATCAGTTCGCAGGCGTGTAGAGCGGCTTCTTCAAAATCAGGAGCGTGGGCGGGCAGAAGTTGCCACCCGGTGATGCCGGGGCCGAGCGCGGTTATCGATTGCATGTGAGGGAACTCGCTCCGCAGACTCTGGTGGTGCTCTTCGGTGGTGGCGAGCCAGACTCCGTTGCTTGCGATTGCCGTGGGCTTATCGCGCAACGCGAGCACGATCTTAGTGCCGACGTAGACGCCGAGACAACTGAACAGCGGGCGGGTTCGGTGAGCGAGCGGTGCAAGCGCCTCCAGGACGAAGGCGTGCGGGATCGATTTATGCGGTTTGGCCGGGAAGGCCTCAGCGGCAGGCGCGGGGTGCTTTGGCATGTGATCAGAATAGCGAGATTTGGGGGCGGGCCTACACTATCTTTCCGGATTGTCTCCGTCTAAAACCGGCATGTACAAAACTGGTCTCTGCGTCTTTCTCGCCTGCCGCGCGGTAAGTGTGACGTGAGCAGGTTTGGTGGCGGTGGCGCGGCATTCAGAGCGATATTTGCGAAAGAAAGCCAATTAAAAAGGAGTTTTTGAAAACCGGGAAACAGGCAAATTTCATGACCGGTGTAGTTTACCAAGCCCCCGATCAGTGCGTCATCGCATACACAATGTAATTAATTCCTAGCCGATAAGCCTGGCTGGTGTACTTCTCTTCGTATTGCGGATTATCGGCGTGTTCCCAGGCGTCGCCATTATCCTGATTGAACGTCATCGCGGCCATCACGCGGCCGTGATCGTCATAAATGCCGCGCCAGTGCGGAATCGTTCCGTCTTTTTCGTAAACCTTGTGGCTCTCCAGATAAACAATCCCGGGCACCTGTAACTTCTGATCCAGGTTATAAATGGTATGGAAAATCGGGTCGGCTGCGGGAATTTCTACAATGGGCCGGTCCGGAAAAACGCGCGCCATGCTCTGGTTGAACACATCCCATTCATACGTGCCGTGGAAATCGTCCACCATCAGGAATCCGCCGCGCAGCAGGTATTCGCGCATCAAAACGCATTGCGCGTTGGTCAGATCCCAATGCCCCACCTCCACCGCATACACCCACGGCCAGTTAAAAATCTCTCGTGGGTTCGCCGCGTCGTCCAGATCGATAATCTGTTCGCTCGATCTTGCATGGATCCTGGTCAGGCGGCTCACGCCCGTCACGAACTGGCGGTCCGCTTTCGGAAAATCGGTAGGCCAGGAACCGCGGCCGCCCCAGAAACCGGCGTACCGGCCTGAGGGATATTTCAGGCGGGCGAAAGCCCATTCCGTTCGCTCGTAAGCATTCGGGGGAACGGGAACGGGGTTATCTTCCTGGTCGGAGTATTGCTTGAAATTGATCTGGAACGCGGCCAGAATGCCCGCTGTCAGGAGAAGTAGACTGGCTGCCCTATTGCAGGCGGTTCTGTTCATTGCTAACCAGGGCGTCAAATACGGCTAGCACCTGCTTGCGGTAGTTATAAACGCGCTGCAGATTCTCGATGAACGTGTTTTCGAAATCTTTGGCACGAAGCCACTTATCTAAAGTCTTACGGGGGATGTCGATATCCTGGCGCAGGTCTTCCAGCGAGTGGCCACGCAGGAAAAGCCCGTAAAAGAAAGCCGCTTCCCGTTGCGGGGAAAGCGGGTCCTGATCTTGCGCCGTCAGCGTCATCATAGGCGGGTCTGCAAAAAGGTCAGTATAGACGGGGCCTTGGCTGGGGGGCAAGTGGGGAGCAGAGTTAGGGGATGATGGCATGATACAAACAATTTAGATGCTGAAATCTTGAACAGTGTTTCCGAACTGTAAGATGCGCTCCGTGCCCAAATCGTTGCGAAACCATGTAATTTGCCGCTTGGCGTAATTCCGGGTAGCTTGCTGCGTCTGCGCGATGGCTTCTGAAAGCGTGAGTTTGCCCTGTACGGCCGCCAGCGCCTGCCGATAGCCGACGGCTTCGAACGGCTTCGCGGTATCGGGCGTCCCGTTTTTGAGCAAGTGATGGACTTCTTCCATCAGTCCGTCTCTAAACATCATTTCAGTGCGAATGTTGAGCCTGACATAGAGTTCTTCCCGAGGCGGCAGCAGTGCCACCTTGCGGACCTGAAACCCGGGCAGCGCACCGCCTGACCGGAGCATCGGTGCCGGCGCGCCCGTCAGCAGCCGAATCTCCAGCGCACGCGTGATCCGCACAATGTCGTTCGGGTGCAGGCGTTCGGCCGCCCCCGGGTCCAGCCGCTGCAGCATCCGGTGCAGTTTGGGCTTGCCCTCCAGTCTGCGGCGCAGACAATCGTTCCTTTGCGGCAACTCGGGAAGCCCGTCCAGCAGCGCCCGCAGATAAAAACCCGTGCCACCCACAATAACCGGCACCCGCTTGCGGCCCACTATCCCTTCTATCGCCAGACGGGCCTCCCGCGCATAATCACCGGCCGAGAAAATTTCCGTGGGGTCTACCGTATCTAACAAGTGATGCCGAATGCCGCGGCGTTCGGCCAAACTGAGCTTGGCGGTGCCGATATCGAACCCCCGGTAAATCTGCATTGAATCGCAATTGACAATCTCGCCGTCAAACTGCTCAGCGATGCGAAGCGCAAACTCACTCTTCCCCGCCCCAGTGGGGCCAACAATTGCCACTAGCGGGTTACGAGTACAATACGGGGGAGAAGCCACCTTGCTCAAATTGTCCCCCGAGCAGAGAGAGAAATCCAACATGAACCCACGCCTGAAGTTTGCTCTGCCCCTGTTCACGGTACTTCTGGCGGCGGCTTTGCCCCTTGCCCAAGCCCAGCAGGAGCGCAAGCCCGCCGAAACAAAAGCCGCCGTCAGCGATAAAAGCACGGCTTATTACAACTTTTCCATGGGCCATCTGTACGCGGAAATGGCTGGTGCGTATGGTAACCGCGGGGAGTTCTTAACGAAAGCCATTGAGTATTACCGTCTGGCGCTGAAAGAAGATCCAACCGCAACGTTTCTTTCTCAGGAGCTGACGGATCTTTATATACAGTCTGGACAACTCAACCGCGCGGTCACGGAAGCGGAAGACATGCTGCGCCAGAATCCGGACAATCTGGATGCGCGGCGCATGTTGGGCCGCATCTATACGCGGTTGATCGGTGACGCGCAGCAGGGCCGGATCGATGAGAAGATGCTGGCGAAATCGATCGACCAGTATCAATCCATCATCGCGAAGGATCCGAAAGATCAGGAAAGCCAGTTGGTGCTGGCGCGGCTCTATCGGTTAGCGCATAAGAGCGTGGAATCGGAAAAGGCCTATAAAGCTGTGCTCGGTGTCGAAGCGGATAACGAAGAAGCCTTGACCGGCCTGGCGATGGTGTATTCCGATGTCGGCAATACCAGCGGCGCCATTGAAATGCTGAAAAAGGCCACGGAAAAGGACCCGAATCCGCGCACGCTGAACGCCTTGGCCCAGTTTTACGAACAGACCAAAGACTGGCAGAATGCGGCGGCCACCTGGAAGCAGATGATACCGCTGGTGCAGGAAACAGGCACGCTGAAGCGTTATCTGGCGCGGGATCTGTTGTTCTCCGATAAAGAAGATGAAGCGCTCGCTGCATATCGCGAAATTGCAGCTGAAGAGCCCAAAGACGCACAGGTGCAATTGCGGATCTCTGAAATCTACATGCAGAAGAAAGATTTCACGCAGGCGCGTGCGGCGTTCGCCAAGGCAAAGGCGCTTGATGGCGGGAATATTGAGGTGGCCTATGACGAGGTGACGCTACTTGAAGCGGAAGGCAAACCGGTCGAAGCCATCAGCGCGTTGAAAGCACTGGTGGATTCCAGTGCCAAAAAGCAGGCGAATGAAGAAGACAAGCGCGTGCGGAGCAAGTTGCTTGACCGCTTGGGCTTTCTCTATCGGGCGCAGGGCCAGTATCCCCAGGCCATTGCCGCTTTCCGGCAGGTAGCTGACGCAGATCCTGACCAGGGTGCGCATTCCGTTTTGCAGGTGACAGAGACATATCGCATTTCGAAAAATGCGGCAGCCGCGCGCCAGGAAGTGGAAGCGGGCTTGAAAAAGTACCCGAAGGATCGCGCCTTGATCCAGTTGCATGCTGCGTTACTGGTGGATGCGGGTAAAACGGATGAAGCTGTCGCGGAGCTTCGGTCTCAAGGTGAGCCGGACCGCGAAACCCTGCTGGTGATTGCCCAGCTTTACGAACGCGGCAAGAAGTATGCGGACGAAGCAAAGGCCCTCAATCAGGCCGAAGCGCTTTCCACTACCAAGCCCGAAAAACAGGGAGTTCAGTTTGCCCGCGGTGCCATGCTGGAAAAGCAGAAGAATTTTGAAGGCGCCGAAGCGGAGTTCCGTAAAGTTTTACAGACCGACCCCGATAACGCGGGCGCGCTGAATTATCTGGGCTACATGCTGGCGGACCGCAATATTCGGCTGGACGAAGCCCAAAAGATGATCTCACGCGCCGTAGAGCTCGAACCAGGCAACGGTGCTTATCTGGATTCTTTGGGATGGGTACAGTTTCGCCAGAACCGGTTGGAACAGGCCGAAGATAGTCTTCGTAAAGCGCTGGAAAGCATCAAGACCGATCCGACGGTGCACGATCACCTGGGCGACGTTTATATGAAAGAAGGCAAGGTGCGAGAAGCGATTCAGCAGTGGCAGGCGTCTCTACAGGAATGGAGTGCGACTGCTCCCGCCGAAGCGGACCCGGTTGAAATTTCGAGTGTCACCAAAAAGCTGGAAGGGGCACGGGTTCGCGTCGCGAAAGAGGGAAAATAGCTGTATCGCTCTTTGTGTAAAAAGAGTTACAGAAATTTAAACTCATTTGAATCTAGCAGTTAGCTCATCTTTTGACTTCTCTTAGCACGCCTCTTGCCAAAATTCATGGCATACTTGAGATTGGAAATGGTTGATGACGCAACATGTCACAGTTGAACGAAGCAATCGCCCGATATCACCGTATTCTCGAATCTGAACCGTACCGCGACTTGTCGTGGGTGAAAGTGTTGCAGCAACAGATGGAGCAGGAAAACCTCTCTAGTGGAGGCCGTCTCCTCTGTCCATTCCTGCGCCCGAATTTTGTTACTCAGAAGCAGTATGATTCGCTGGTGAAGGCCGGCGAAGCTCTGATGTCTGCAATTGACCGGATGCAGAAAATAGCGCTCGCTTCACCCGCTCTACTGGCGCGCATGCAACTATTGCCAGCTGAGAAAATGCTCGCCGCGATAGATCCCGGGTACGACGTGCCCGAGGTGTCCTCCAAGCTCGATCTCCAGATCAATAACGGCTCGCTGCATGTTATGCAGTACAACGCCGATTCGCCCACGGGAGTTGCCTATTCCGAAGGGCTCAGCGACATTTTTTATGATTGTCCGCCGGTAAAAGAATTCCGCCGCCGCTATAATCTGACTCGCATTGGCGGTAAGCGCCCGTTTTTAGCCGCATTATTGAAGGCTTATAAACAGTTCGGCGGTGTCGGCAAGCCGCATATCGCAATTCTGGAATTCAAGAACCTTTCCGGCTCCAGCGAATTTGAATTGTTCCGCGATTTCTTCCGTAAAGAAGGGTTCGAATGCGAAATTGTCTCGCCCGAACAGCTCGATTATCGCAACGGCGTCTTGCGCGCGGGCAATTTCGATATCAACCTGATTTACCGCCGCATCAGTGTCCAGGAATTTCTGGTCAAGTTCACCCTGTCGCATCCGCTTGTTGCCGCTTACCGCGATAAGAAAGTATGCATGGTCAATAGCTTCCGCTCTGAACTGGCCCAGAAGCGATCCATGTTCAGCTTGCTGACCGATGACGCGCTTACCGCGAAATTTCCGCCGCTTGAACGCAAGGCTATCCGCGACCATCTTCCCTGGACCCGGATGGTAAAACCCGGCACCACCGTTCATGGAACCGATCAGGTGAATCTGATCGATTTCATCCATCAAAATCGCGAAACTCTTGTTTTAAAGCCAAATGACGATTCAGGCGATTTTCCGGTTTTCGTGGGTGCCACGCAGGACCAAACCGCCTGGGAACGCTCCGTTCGCCAAGCACAGCGCAGCCCCTACGTAGTGCAAGAGGCCATCGAAACCGCGCGTTTCCTCTTCCCCATGCTCAATTACGGGCATCTGGAATTTAAAGAGATGCAGGTGGACGTGCATCCTCAAGTGTTTCTCGGTAAAGTCTCGGGCTGTTCCAGTTGGGTGAGTGCCGCAAGCGCGAGTACGTTTTCCACCTCAGCAGGGCTGACTCCCACTTTCATCATCGATTCGAAAGAACGGACCTAACTGGCGCGCAGGGTCCACGGCAGTTGTTCAGCTTCCACCAGTTCTGGAATTGCATCGCCTTTGCTCACGCCTAGCGCCTCGAACCGTTTCGCCGCAGGCAATAATCTGGTCTCGAGTGAACTGTTCGCTTTGTTGTAAGCGGTGGCGGCCCGGTTCAGATTCTTTCCAATCTCATTGTAGTGTTCGGTAAACAGCCGGATACGGTCATACAGCGTGCAGCCCAAATCCAGAACCTCTTTCGCGTTCTCTGTAAACTGATCTTGCTTCCATCCAAAGGCGACGGCTTTCAAGAGCGCGATCAGCGTGGTCGGCGTGGCCAGAATCACGTTCTGCATCACACCGAATTCAATCAGTTCCGGGTCCTGCTGAAGCGCCGCACTGAAGAAAATTTCGCCCGGCAGAAACAGAATGGCGAACTCCGGCGCGGGTTGAAACTGCGCCCAATAAGCTTTCTCGCTCAGGCTGCGCAGGTGATTGCGAATCTGCACGGCATGCTGTTTCAGCTTCGCGGTACGGCCCGCTTCGGTGGTCTCTTCCAAAGATTCCAGGTAGCTCTTCAGCGGAACCTTGGAATCCACCACAATCCGCTTTTCATTGGGCAGGCGAACGATTAGATCCGGGCGGATGCGGCTGCCTTCCGGCCCAGCGGTCTGCTGTTCGGTGAAATCGCAGTAAGCTACCATGCCCGCCATTTCCACCACGCGGCGCAGCTGAATTTCGCCCCAGCGGCCGCGCGTGGCCGGCGTGCGTAGCGCCTCCACAAGGCGGCGTGTTTCATCAGACAACTTCACCTGCGTTTCCGCCATGGTGCGCACCTGCTGGCTTAGCGTAGCGTAGGCACCAGTGCGCTGCACCTCCATCGCGTGTATGTGCGCGTCCACCTTTTCAAGCGATGCTTTCAGCGGCTTGACCAGTTCGTCCACAGCGGATTGCTTCCGTTCCAGCGTCGATTCAGCCAGGTGCAGAAATTGTTCGTTGTTGCCGCGCAAAGCGTCCGCGGCAAGCGCGCGGAATTCGGTGGAAACTTGTTCGCGCGACGCCGCACCGGAAGCCAGCCGTTCCCGCAGCCGGACAATCTCTTCTCGCAAAATGACCCACACCATCAGCGCCCCAAAAGCTGCCGCGGCGAGCAGTGCCAGCCAGAACATTTCTCTATTATATGTTCTAGGCGGAAATCAGCTCCACTTTCGCCCGCAGATTCGCGACACCCGCCGTATACCGGCTATCGATTACGGTAAACGCAACCGCGTCCTCCAGCCAATCGTGCCAGGTGCCGTCGGGGTCGTGCGATGCCACCGTCAGTGTGTACTCACCGGGGCAAAGATTGCAGGCGAAGGCGAAGCGGATCTGGACGGCGTTATGCGCGCGTACGGGGCCGAAATGCAGCTGCTCAAGTTCCGTATTCGTTCCGTATACATTCAAACCGATGCGCGTCCGGACCAGGATGCCGATCACCGGGTCGGCCACTTCGTGCGAGAACTGAACACTCACGAGGACGGCAACCGCCTCGCCGCTGGTCCAAGCCGCTGTCGGGCGGCCGTTCTCTCCCAGCAGTTCCACCTTTTCCACGGAAGCCCGCCCATCGCCGCGCCGCATGGAAGGAGACATCGGCACTTCAGCGCCTTCAGCAGCCTCGCGCAGCTGGTTCCCAACATGCGCCCGGTACTTCGCCAGCACCACTTGGGGCGCGCCGCGTTCCTGAAGCTGGTGATCCGCAACCCACCAGACTTCATCGGCCAGACGCTCCAGCAAACCTTCGTCGTGAGAGATCAGCAACACGGTATTTCCCTCGCGCCGGGTCTGCTCCAGTCCGGCAATGGCTTGCTCCCTTTCAAGACGCGGCAGAAGCGCCAGCGCGTGGTTTGAAATCACGGCGCCTTCCGCGTGCAAGTCCTCTACCGTATCACCGAGAATTCCGTAGATTGCGCCTTCCGCCGCCTGATATTCACGGCCACCCACGCTAACCAGCATAGAAAAAGAAGTGCACTTGCGCCGCGCGCGATTTGCTGTTCACGACCCCCATCATAGACGAGTTCCATGCGGCACCGGCCGGTGCAATCCGTGGCGATGGCAAAGAAGCCAAGGCCATCCGGAATCAGGCGCGCGGGTTGGCCGTTCACACTCGCGTGCCAGCCCGGGTGATAGGTAACCTGCACTTGCGTCAATTGCCCGGGTGCCAGGTCCGCCAGCACTTCAGCAGAATGGCGGGTCCGCCAGACGAATTGCGCTTCGGGCAGCGCGGGGTCATCAAGCGCCTCTACATAGCGGCGCAGTTCCAGCAGATCGATCCCGTTCTCCGGGCGATGCGTCACCAGTTGCGACTGTGCCATCACGTGCGCCAGCGAAGCACTGCGGAGCGGGACCTGATAGATGGCGTCGTCGCCATCGCGATAGAGTTCTGGAAGAACCCCTGAAAACTTCGGGCCATTTACGAAAGGATGAAAGTATTCGCGGGATTGTTTTCCGCCTGCCGCGACGGCCTGCACGCCGAACGCTTTCAGCCACAGAACCGAAACGGGAACATCGTTCAGCGCCGTAACGCCCGCCCCGCTCAGCACCTGGTATTGCGCGATGCGGTCCACATAGTTCACCACGCCATTTTCAAAGCCACCGCCCAACTGCGGGGCTTCGGTGAATGCATTGAAGAAGAATTGTATTGTGCCTGGCACCATGACACGAGCACCGCGCAGATTACTGTCGCACCAGGTGGCGATGCGGTATTCCACGGTGGTTGCGATGTCGATTGGCTTGATCAATCCCCGTCCGTAGCGGTTGCCGCGATAAAGCTGTTCCGCCGCAAAACCGAAAAGAAGAAGAGCCAGAATTTTCGCCGTGCGCACGGGTAAGAGTGCGGCGGCCATAGCCAGTGTGAACGTGAGCCCCAAATCCAACTCCAGCAGGTAGCGATCGGGTTGAGGCACCACGGCGATCCCGTACCACTCAAAGCTGAGGCTGATGAAACCCATCACCGCCGTAAACAGAATGAGCATCTGCAGATATGCCGCAACCTTCCTTCGCGTCATTTCGACTTTCATTAATGCCAGCCCCATCAGCGCGAATGACCCATACCGCAGCAGCGTGCGTGTTGAGTTGGTGAAATCACCACCGATGGTTTGCGCGTTGAACTGAATGGTGCGGATGAGTGATGGCGGCATGAGTGGCATCACCGTAACGTACGCAGCAGCCCCAATCAGCCCCGTGGTCACCCAATCCCGCAACGGCCGCCCAGCCGCCAGATAACAAATAAGAAGAGCAGCAAGCGCAAACGCACCCAGCCAGTTGGTGCATGCCACAGCGGCGAAAGCAAGAGCCGCCAGCCCGTAGTTCAGTGGCTTGCGGCGGTCCAGTGCAATGTCCAACAAATAAACCGCAAGCGGCACCAGGGCCAGTGCTGCCAGGTGCGGCCCATCACCGTATGCGATCAAAGTGCCCAGCCGCCGCGGCCGTAGCGGGTGGCCCATATCGATCGCGATCGCCCGCACCAGGAATGCGCACGGCGAGACCGCTGTATAAAGCAGTGCCGCGCAAAAGCTGGGAAACCGCCGTTTCGAAAGCCGGTTCATCAACACGAACGCAAATACCGGGCCCAGGCAATAAAACATCGCCGTGACCACGTGAT
>Ga0123337_10004680_pt1 | contig 13820 bp, 7 predicted proteins | sample frozenSSSSmetaG_FD_89792 | JGI IMG/M metagenome (GOLD analysis project Ga0123337, IMG submission 89792) | Glacier valley bacterial and archeal communities from Borup Fiord, Nunavut, Canada, to study Microbial Dark Matter (Phase II) -... | ecosystem: Environmental > Aquatic > Freshwater > Ice >... | reverse complement strand
AGATTGACGTTCACCGATAAAATGCCGGGCTGTTTGTTGACGGCGCGTTCAACGTTGCGCACACACGATGCGCAGGTCATGCCAGTGATCGGCAGTTCTATATGTCCTTGCGCGACGCCGTAGCCCGCCTTTTGCACGCGCTCCACCACGCGGTTCAGATCGACCTGTGCCGGGTCGAAACGTACCGTGGCGCGTTCTGTCGCAAAGTTAACATTGGCCTCTGCGACGCCTTCGGTTTTTGAGAGCGTGCGCTCGACCGTGCGTGCGCAAGCAGTACAGGTCATGCCTGTGATGGGTAAATCAAGTTTTATTTCGTGTTCCATAATACACTCCGTGATAATTAAGCGTGGACAGTACCGATCATACGTTATTAAAGCACGGTACTTATGCGCCATTTGGCGGGTCTTTAGAAGGGTTGAGAGAAGCGTACCGTGACAACAGAGCGTCACGGTACGGCGCAAAACGGGGCTTAAGCTATTCGGCGGGTGGGTAGTCCACTTCGGCCAACGCAATTTTGATCTGATCCCAGGTGGCGGGCGCTTGCCATTGCACAACGACCTGCTTGGTTTGCTCGTCGGCGGTCACCGAGTCCACGCCGTTGATCTGTTTGACCGTGCTTTCGACGGTACGCACGCAGCCGCTGCAACCAATCTCCGGTACCAAAAATGTTTTCTTTTCCATGATAGGCTTGGTCCTTTAGCTAAAAATGAACACATACAGCTCACCTTGAAACTGTGAGATGAATCATAGATCACTTGCGTAAGGATTACACCCGCCATTTGGCGGGTATTTTCGTCAGCGGCATGTGCTGATGCCTGTTATTCGTTATGGCCGGAACGCTGCCGGAAAAAGTGCCGTTCGACGTGATCTAGTAGTTCGCCGCAGTAGATTTATAGCTTAATGCGCTGGACTGAAACCACAGGGTTTATACAAAAAAGCGCATTTCTTCTGTATAAGCCCCAGCCCTTTAGGCCGGAGTAATCCATAAATCCTATTGTGTCAGCCTATTATCCGAAACAGTTTAATTGATAATTACGTAAGCAGTACTTCACGGCCAGTTTGTTGGCTGTGATAAACGCCTTGAAGAATGGTCAGGACTTGCAACGATTGCTCGGCGGGAACGGGCGACACGCCACCCGTCGCGACTGCTTCAGCAAACTCGATGCATTCCTGTGCGTGTGGTTCGTGAATGTCCTTGCGTAGTTGCAGCGTCCGATTATAAAACTGCCGTGTTGCGTAATTCGTTTGCAGGATTTCACATTTCGGCCAATGGCTGCCCCCTTGCGTACCGTACAGCCACATCTGCATGTCCTCGCCCGGCGTGTCGTGATGCAGCAGCCAGCTCACTTCAAGGATCAAGGTCGCGCCATTTTCAAAGCGCACAAACGCTGATGCAAATTCCTCGACATCCATTTCTTGTGGAATCGCTCCTCCCCAAATACTGAACGCGCCTGCCTGATGCGCTAATTCAGTGCGCGTCACACCCGTTACCGAGATCGGTTTCGGGTTGCCCATAAACCACAGCGTCAAGTCGAGAATATGAACGCCGATGTCAATGCACGCGCCGCCTACTGCATGTTCCTTCAGAATGAAACCGGGTCGCGTTGGCGCAGCGGCTCGACGCAGCATCCAACTCCGTGCGTGATAGATATTACCCAAAACACCTGTATTCAATTCGGCTTTCATCGCTTTGGCCGCGCCTGAAAAGCGAAAGTGCTGCGCCGTCATAAGGAGTTTGCCGGACGTATCACGGGCGGCGATCATCTGCTGAATGTCGTTTGGCGTAGGTGCCAGCGGCTTTTCGCAAATGACGTGCTTGCCCGCTTTCAACGCGGCGATGGCCAGCGGTGCGTGATAATTATTGGGCGTGCAAATGTCGATAATATCAATATTCGGATCGTTCCATAAGTCGTCGGGAGTGGTCGTCAGCAGCGAAATGCCGAACTCTTTGCCCCACTTCTGCAAAAACGGCTCGCTAATATCCGACCCGGCCACGACTTCAGCGTGTTCCGATTCTGCCCAACCTGCCATGTGGCTTCGTGCGATGCCGCCGACACCGATCAAACCGACTTTGAGTTGTTTTACCATGATTGTTTAGTGTGCTCCTGATACCGCTTGATTCGTTGAATGATCCAGTGAAACCCAGGCGTGCTGCTGCGCTCCCTGGTAGAGTGCTTCCATGACAGCGCTGCGAGTCGCCGCTTCCTGCGCAGTGACCAGCGGCGCATCCTTTTGACCACCTACGGCATTAAGGAAAAGCTCGAAGGCGTGTGGCAGCATAGGTTGAAGTTCTGTCCAGGGCTTTTCACCATCTGCGCCGCTAACTTTGCTGCTCTTGAAATACAGCGACCCATTCGCAACATAGGCATGACCTTCCGTACCGCTGATGATCAGGCTGATCGGCTGTGCCACATCGACCCACCCCGCTGCGATCGACCCGATCACGCCATTTGAAAATTCAAGCAAGCCTTCACCCGTTTCGTCACAATCCCCGTAACGTCCAGTCACGACTTTGACGGTGGCCGTGACGCGATCGACATTGCCGAGCATCCACATCATAATATCGAGCGAGTGTGTGCCCAAATCGCCAAACCCGCCAATGCCTGCCTGCTTGAGATCGGTCATCCAGCGCCATTCAGTATCGAACCAGCCGCCGAGCGATCCCTGATGACAATTAGTATGCCGAACTCGCGTGATTTTACCAAAGTTACCTGCTTGCACCTGTTGATGCAGAAACTGGTGAATCGGATTGCTGCGCATAAAATAACCTGTCTGGAAGATCACCCCGGCCTGATCGATCGCGCGCGCCATGTTGTAAGCATCATGCGCGCCCATACCGAGCGGCTTTTCAACAAAGAGATGCTTATGTGCATTAGCGGCGGCTAAAACGAGCGGCTCATGACGATCGGTTTCGGCACAAACGATTACGGCGGCGATATCTGAATCAGCCCAAATTTTGTCCAGATCGTCGGTTGTCTCAGCCTTCAGCGCGTCCGCTGATTTTTGGGCGCGGGACATATCGTGATCCCAGACATATTTCACTTTGACATCCGAACGACTGTTGAGACGTTTGACAAAATCCGGCGTATGAATATGGGCGCACCCAACTAGTGCAATTTGAAACATGCGTACCTCGTGTGTATGCAGAATAAATGGTGATGCAAAAATGTGTATTTTGAAGAAATCCAATCAAAATCAAAGTGGACTGACAATCGTTAAACGTATGGCATTATTCGCTCTTTTGCAAAATCTTCGACAAACGCTGAAAGTGGAAATTATACTCTCAATGTATCAACTTTTTCCAGCGATCAATTTTGAGCAGATGCGATCATAAAAAGCTATGCGGAAATTAAGTATAGCGTGCTAAACGTCTGAGCATGAGATGGGTCATGGCAGCATAGTGGGATTATATAAATATGCTGCTCGCTGACTCCATATTCCCATGCCAACGCCGATGCGCTTTCGCCAGCTTAATAGCGTCAGCAGATTTCCTGATTGCAAACGGACTGAACGGCGAAAGCAGCAGCCCACGAACAGGAAAAGCAGGAGTTAGGGCAAGTCGTTATTGATTTGCGCTTGTGTTATAGTTATCTGCATCGCGGAAAAGTTCATTTCAGGGAGTTTTTCGATGCGTTTACTAAGGCGTTTTTTACTTACTATCAGTGCGCTGCTGCTATTGTTAGTAGCTGCCTTTTCGCCAACGATTTCACCCGCGCAGGCTTACCAAAACAGTCAACCGCAAAGCGTCACCATCGCCGGAACGATCCAGAGCAAGCTTGGCTGTCCGGCGGATTGGACGCCAGATTGCAATAAAACATTTCTGACTTACGAAAAAGACGCAGATATATGGCACGGTCATTGGGATTTGCCAGCAGGCGATTATCAATATAAAGCGGCCATTAACGGGAGCTGGACGGAAAACTACGGCGTCAAAGCTAAAAATGGCGGCGATAACATCAGTTTTACGGTGAAGACAGCAGGCACTGTCAACTTTTATTATGATCACAAAACACATTGGGTGACCAACGATCAAAGCGCGGCGATTGCCACCGTGATTGGCACTTTTCAGAACAAAATCGGCTGCGCCAGCGATAACAAGCCTGACTGCCTGCGAACATGGCTTGAGGATCCGCAGGAAATCGGCAAGTATACCTTTACCACTAACGCCATTCCAGCAGGCGATTACGAAGCGCGCGTGGCGCTCAACGAAAGTGCCGAGCAAGTGTACGGAGTGAACGGCGATAAGGGTGGCGCGCCTTTCAAGTTCACCGTTGCCAACGACAAAGACGAAGTTTATTTCGTGTACAACGCCGATAAGCACCTGTTAGAAGTTCATCCCGAAGGCGCCCCACATGGCGATCTCAACAAAGTGCTGGCGCAGTGGGTGAGTAAAGATACGATCGCCTGGAAAATCGGCACTTACGTGAAAGGCAACAAGTTTGCGCTGCATTATACGTCCGCTGATGATCCGAACGGCGGCCTGACGCTCACCACAAAAGGCGTCACGGGTGGTCAGGAAATTCCGCTGACTTATGGCTTCGGCGGTCTGAATACCAAGATTGTGCTCAAATCGCCACAACTGAAGGGCTACACGGCACTTAAAATCGGCACTGCTGATCTCGACAAAGTGCCGGATATTTTGAAGGGGCAAATTGCGATCACCGAGAGCGACGGCAATGGCAAATTGCTTGATGCTGCCAGCGTACAGGTATGGGGCGTGCTGGATGACCTGTACGCAAGCAATGCTGCCAACGCCTCACTTGGTGTCAGCTACGTTAAGGACGCGCCAATGCTCAGCTTGTGGGCGCCAACGGCTAAATCCGTCGCCCTGCATCTGTACGATGACTCAAAAACAACTGCCGACAAAACAATCAGCATGACGTTCGATGCTAAAACGGGCATCTGGTCAGCGACGGGCGATGCAAGCTGGACAAACAAATTTTATCTGTACGAAGTCCATGTTTACGCGCCGAGTACACACAAAGTCGAAACGAACAAAGTGACTGATCCCTACTCGATCAGCTTATCGATGAACAGTACGCGCAGCCAGATCATCAATTTTGCCGATCCGAGTTTGATGCCGGACGGTTGGCAAACACTCGCAAAGCCTGATTTGAAGTCACCCACCGATATTGTGCTGTACGAGCTGCATGTGCGCGATTTCAGTATCAGCGATCAAACCGTGCCGGAAAAATATCGCGGTAAATACATGGCGTTCACGGTCAACGACTCGAATGGCATGAAGCACTTGCGCGAACTAGCCGCTGCTGGTCTGACGCACATTCACATCATGCCCGCTTTCGATATGACGTCGATCAACGAAGATACAACGCAGCGTGCCGAACCCGATGCGGCAAAACTGGCAGCGCTGCCGTCCGACTCGGATCAACAGCAAGCGCTGATCATGCCGTTACGCGATAAAGACGGCTTCAATTGGGGCTACGATCCGTATCATTACACAACGCCCGAAGGTTCTTATGCGACCGACCCGGACGGATCAGCGCGTGTTTTGGAGTTCCGGCGGATGGTGCAGGCGCTCAATCAGGCCGGGCTGCGTGTCACAATGGATGTGGTATACAACCACACGGCAGCCAGTGGTGAAGACCCGTTGAGCGTGCTGGATAAAGTAGTGCCTGGCTATTATCACCGCCTCAACGCGGAAGGCGCTATCGAGACAAGCACTTGCTGCCAGAACACGGCAACCGAACACGTTATGATGGAAAAGCTGATGATCGACTCGCTGGTAACCTGGGCAACCGCTTATAAAGTCGATGCCTTCCGCTTCGATCTGATGGGTCACCACATGGTGTCGAACATGATCAAAGTGCAGGATACCTTGCACGCGCTGACAGTCGCCAAAGACGGCGTGAACGGCGCACAAATTTACCTGTATGGCGAGGGTTGGGATTTTGGCGAAGTGGCTGCTAACGCGCTCGGCAAAAATGCCACGCAAATCAATATCGCCGGGACGGGCATCGGCACCTTCAACGATCGACTGCGCGATAGTGGACGCGGTGGCAACCCGTTCAGCGACTTGCGCGAACAAGGCTTTTTAACGGGCTTGTCTTACGATCCAAGCACGTATCAAACTGCACAAATGCCACCAGACAAGCAGAAAGCAACCCTATTGCACGAAATGGACCTGATCCGCATTGGTATGGCGGGCAACTTGCAAGCCTATACGTTCATTAACGCCAGCGGAAAAACGGTCAAAGGCTCGGAGATCGATTACAACAACGGCCAGCCCGCAGGCTATACGCTGCTGCCACAAGAAAATATCGTGTACGTATCGGCGCACGACAACCAGACGCTGTTCGATGCGATCACGATGAAAGCGCCCGCCGATGCCGACATCAAAGCGCGCGTGCGGATGCAAAATCTTGGTGCAGACGTGGTGCTCATGTCGCAAGGCGTGCCGTTCTTTTTGGCAGGCGATGATATGCTCCGCTCGAAATCGCTGGACGGCAACAGCTATAACTCCGGCGATTGGTTCAATAAGCTGGACTTCACCTATCAGACCAACAACTTTGGCGTTGGCTTGCCATCAGCGGGCGATAACAAGAGCAACTGGCCGCTGATGAAACCGCTGCTGGCCGATCCAGCACTGAAGCCCTCACCCGCTGATATTCAATTCGCGGTGACGCACTTCCAGGAAATGCTGAAAATCCGCAAAAGTTCGCCGTTATTCCGGCTGAACACTGCGCAGGATGTGCAAGATCGGCTGACGTTCTACAACGTCGGTGTGGATCAAGTGCCGGGGCTGATCGTGATGCGCCTGACGGATAACGGCGCCACGTCGATCGATCCGTCCTATTCGCAGATTGTGGTACTGATCAACGCAACGTCAAAAAATCAGACGTTCAGCAGCGCAGATTTTGCCAACACTGGTTTTGTGCTGCATCCGGTGCAGGCAGCATCGGCAGACGCGGCGCTTAAAAACGCGAAATACGATGCAGCAGGTACATTCAGTGTCCCGGCACGAACGACAGCGGTATTCGTGATGCCACGCGCCGCAAAGTGAGCAGGCGCGAACCGTTGTCCAGTGACATGCGTCAAAAGTTTGGAACTGACAACGGTTCACACCCTATCATCACCCCATCATGAGGAGTCGCACCTGTTTCTCGTGCATATTATGTGCTGCTTGCGCGTCCAGGAGCTTGTGGAAGTGATCGAACAAAACGCTCCGATTGTCACGCCCAAGCCGTTAATCGAGCCTTGACACAGGCGAGTGGTATGCTAGAATGGAAATCGCGATTGTACAAATTCGCAATGGCGACGTAGCTCAGCGGTAGAGCAAGGGACTCATAAGCCCTCGGTCACAAGTTCAAATCTTGTCGTCGTCACATATGATACAAATTATTGGCACACGCTCGTTGTGGTGCTAACAAAAGCGCCCTCTCTACACATGATACGGAGAGGGCGCTTTTCTGCTACTCGGCCAAATCTAATCTGCCCAACGCACAATACCGCGTAAGAAGGGCGTCGGCAGGTCGGGGTGATGTGGCAAAACGCGGACGCTCAAGCCATGCTGTCCGGTCGATTTATAAGGCACATTCACCGTAAACTGATACATTGACGTTGGCGTGACAGTGGGTGGCGCTGACGGCGCAGCATTTGTGGCAGCGGGCATGGCAGGGGTATCCGTCACCACAATCATATCCAGTATCTGACCATCCGTGATGCTGCCACTTGCATCCAGGTTGCCGTAGTACACCTGAACTACCACATCGTTCGGCGTCAGATCACCCAACTCAACCCAGGCGCGCACCTGTTGATCAGTGCCAATTTTGAACTGTGTGCCGGATGTTTCAACGCGCTTGATCTGCACTTTAGGCCATACTGCGCCGATGTGTTCGCGCCAATCAGCATACGCTTCGCCGCGCTTCATATCAGGTTCGGTCAATGCCGTATAGCGATCGTGCTCCGGGAAGTAATACGTTTGCGCGTACTGCTTGACCATGCGCGTCGTATTGAAAAACGGCGCTAACTTACGAATGCTGCGCTTGATCTTTTCCGTCCACTCGCGCGGCAGCCCATCACGGGTTCGATCGTAGAACATCGGCACAATATCTTTTTCGAGCATGTTGTACAGCGCTTCGGACTCGATCTTATCCTGCAAATCGGCCTGTTCGGGTGGGTACTCTTCGCCATTGCCGATCGCCCAACCGACCAGCGGATCGTACCCTTCATCCCACCAGCCGTCGAGAATGCTGGCATTCAGGCCGCCGTTGTAGATCACTTTCATGCCGCTGGTGCCGCTGGCTTCCTGCGGGCGGCGCGGGTTGTTCAGCCACACATCCACGCCTTGCGTCAGCGCACGCCCAACACCCATATCGTAGTTCTCGATGAACACGATCCGGTTGCGAAATTCGGGCAAGCGCGCCGTGTTCACGATGTCCTTGATGAAGTCCTTGCCAGGCAAATCGTTGGGATGCGCTTTACCACTGAAAATGATCTGTACTGGCCGCTCTGGGTTGTTCAAGATGCGCGATAGACGTGGTAAATCGCGGAACAACAAAGTGGCGCGTTTATAGGTGGCAAAGCGCCGCGCAAAGCCGATCGTCAGCGCGTCCGGGTTGAGCACTTCATCAGCCGATTCAATTTCGGCTTGCGTCGATCCGCGCGTCTCCAGATAGCTGCGCAGCCGGACACGGCAAAAGGCAACGAGGCGTTCGCGGCGACGTTCGTGCGTACGCCACATTTCCGCATCTGGGATACGCTCCACCTGTGACCAGGTATCGACGCTAGACGGGTCCTCACGCCAGGTTGGACCGAGATAGCGATCGTAGAGCATACCCATTTCGCGACTCGTCCACGTTTCGACGTGAATGCCATTGGTCACGTAGCCGATCGGCACTTCATCTTTGGGCAGGCGTGGGTACATCCACTGCCACATGGTGCGGCTCACGTCACCATGCAGCCGCGCTACGCCGTTCGCCGCACTGGATATATTGATCGCCAATACCGCCATGCTGAACAGTTCGTAATTACCCATATTCTCGCGTCCAAGATCAAGAAACTGCTCTCGGCTGAGGCGCAGTGCTTGCCACATATACGGGAAATGTTCATCGATCAGGTCGAAGCCGAAGCGCTCTAACCCCGCCGGTACGGGCGTGTGCGTGGTGAACAGATTGCCACTCGTGCAAATATCACGCGCTTCCTCAAACGATAATTCGGGATTTTCGGACATCAGCAGGCGAATGCGTTCAAGCCCCAAAAAGGCGCTGTGACCTTCATTCATATGGCACACCTTAGGCCGAATGCCGAGCAGCGTAAGGGCTTGAAAGCCACCAATGCCAAGCAAAATTTCCTGGCGAATACGCGTGCGGCGATCGCCCCCGTACAGCCGATCGGTCAGGTTGCGATCTTCAGACAGCGCATTTTCGGAGATGTTCGTATCCAGTAAATACAGTGCCACCCGTCCAACTTGCACCAGCCAGACCTGCGCGTGCAGCATTCGTCCCGGCAGCGGAACGTGTACAAGCAGCGGCTTATCTTCACTTTCGTATACGCGCGTGACGGGCAAATTCGGGTAATCATTGTCCGGGTACTGCTCTTGCTGATAACCGTCTGCGTTCAGGTATTGCGAGAAATAGCCTTCCTGATACAGCAGACCCACACCGACCAAAGGTAAGCCCAGGTCGGACGCACTTTTCAGATGATCGCCGGATAGAACGCCTAGTCCGCCTGAATAATTGCGCAGGCATTCGGTCAGGCCAAACTCTGCCGAAAAGTAGGCGATGAACGGTTTATCAGGCTTCTCACCGCGCTGATTGGAATACCAGGTGCTTTCAGTATTGTCCATGTAGCGGTCGAATGACTCGCATACGCGCTCAAGGTGCGCCATGAATGACTCGTCCCTGGTTGCCATGGTCAACGCCTCTTGACTGATCAGGCCGAGCAGCCACACTGGATTGTTACCCGTGTGGTGCCACAAATCGCGATCCAGGCGGCGGAACAGGGCGATCGTCTCGTGATCCCAGGACCAGCGCAGATTATAAGCTAACTCACGCAGCCGTTCGAGGCTTGGCGGCAGATTCGGCACAACCGAAATCGTCGCTATCGGCTTGACCATGCGAAAAACTCCTTACTTCTAGGGCGATAGGGTGTACTTAAACGTTTTTATACGTGCTGTCGAGACTTCTTCCAGCTTGTTAGCATAACATTAGCGCCGTTGTGGTGCAACAATGATTGAGCAGAGCGCGTGCTTATAGCATTCACAATCAGCCTATAAACGCTTTTTCTGTTGATCGTGTTCTTTTGCTCGGCAGTACAGAGCTAATCCTCATCCAGGATGCTGAACCATTCGCTGATCGCAACGTTGAAGCCTGGCAAAACATTGCCACCATCCAACACATCGACGTTTTGCAATACCGTAATTTGGGTGGGCGAATGGTACACGTACACCATTCGCGCTTGCGGATAGACTATCCATACCTGACGCGTGCCCGCCGCAAAATACAGCGCGACCTTCTGGAGTATTTCAGCGCTTGAATTGCCCGGTGAGATCACTTCAACGGCCAGATCAGGGGCGATCCGGGCGTAAGCGCGATCCCACTTTTGACTGCGCCCTTTTGCGACGAACGATACATCAGGCGCTAGCACCGTATCGTCGTTATCGAACAGCCGAAAGCCCGTTTCAGCGGCGTACACACGTCCTAGCTTGTTAGCGCGCACATGATTTGAGACGTTTCGCAAAATCTCAGCCGTTACGCCGCCGTGTACTTCTCCGGCAGGCGACATCGCAATTAGTTCTCCATTGATCAGTTCGTAGCGGTGGCCTTCCGCAGACAGTGCCAGCAAATCATCCGCCGTGTACAGCCGTTCGCTCTTTTGTACGTCTACCATTGGACGCTCCTTTGCTCGGTACTTCTTTACTCAGTTGCGCAGCGGTTTACCATTTTGAAGCGTGTACTGAATGCGTTCAAGCGTCTTTTGTTCTTTGATCAAGCCCAAAAATGCTTCACGTTCCAGGTCAAGGATGTACTGCTCATCTACGAATGTCGGTGCACTCAGGTCACCGCCGCAAATCACATGAATCAGCGTATTTGCCAGCTTCTGATCGTACTCGGAAATGTACTGCGCGTCTCGCATCATGAAAGTACCGACCGTCAGGGCGGCTTTCACATCACGTCCGGCGGCGTATACCTTGGCGCGAGCGGGCGGCACATACCCCACCGATAATTCAAGCGCGATCCGTTTCGCCTCGGATAGCAAGTGCCAACGATTCATCACGATGTGATCGGCGCTGCTGAGAAAGCCCATCTGACGCGCAACCATTGCGCTTTCGCTGACTTTTGCCAGCGCGATTTGCTCAAACACTTTTTGTATGTGCGGCAGCGGATCGGCATTTTGCGTTTCCATAGTTGGCGTAACGATTCGCCGCAGCATTTCTTTACAACCACCCCAACCAGGGATCAAGCCGACGCCCATCTCGACCAGCCCGATATACAATTCGGCATGAGCGACCACGCGCGCCGCCGCCATGGTCAGTTCCGAGCCACCGCCGAGCGTTTGACCGAAAGGCGCGACGATCACCGGCTTCGGAGCATAACGGACGCGCATCATCACATCCTGGCCGCGTTTGATGCTGGCTTCCAATTGATCGAACAGGCCGGATTGAACGCCCATCACCGCAAAAAACAGGTTAGCGCCCAGGCTGAAATTGTCGCCATCGTTGCTGATCACCAGCCCCACGTAGCCTTGATCCAATATATCTAGGCCGCGCTCGATCATGCTGAACACATCGTCATCGAAAGTGTTGCCCTTGCTATGCGCTTCGACCAACGCGATTCCATCCCCTAAATCGATCAAACTAGCGCTGCCATTGTGTGCCAGTTCCTTGCCTGCATTTTTCAGATCGCGAATGACGATGATTTGCTTATCCGCCGCGTATTCTGCATAGCTGCCCACCTGCGGATCGTAAATGCCAGTGACGCGCCCGCTGCCATCGCGTTGATAGAAGGTGTCATGCCCTGCGTTGAGCATGGCGTGTACCCACGGTGCAACCGCGTAACCGTCGGCTTCCATCCGTGGCACGGACTCGCGCACGCCGATCGCGTCCCAAATCTCGAATGGCCCTATCTCATTGGCAAAGCCCCACTTGTTGGCGTTGTCGATTGCGGCGATGCTGTCCGCGATCTCACCGAGTCGGCGCGAAGCGTAGGCCAGATAAAAGGCGTGCAGATGCCACAAGAACTGTCCGGCGCGATCCGACTCAGCGATCAGCGCTTTGATCCGCGCGCCTGTGTCCTCGATGCCGCGATGCTTGCCAACCGAGTCGAAGCGCACTTTTTGCGGCGCTACGTATTCGAACGTAGTGAGGTCCATCGGCCAAAACTGCCGATCGCCATTCACATCCACGCGCTTGTAAAAGCCCTGATTGCTCTTGTTGCCGAGCCAGCCTTTATCCAACAGGTAATCGTACACGCGCGTCAGACCGGGGTCACGGATCACATCGCGCGATTCGTCTTGCGGGATCGCATCGTAGAGGTTGCGCGCAACGTGTACCGAAATATCATTACCTACAATGTCGCTCAGCCGGAAAGTGCCCGATCGCGGACGCCCGATCAGCGGACCGGTCAGCAGATCAGTTTCTTCGACTGTGTAGCCGTTGTTGATCGCATAGGCCGTCGAATAATTGCCCGCGATACTGATAAAACGATTAGCGATGAAGTTGGGCGTATCCTTACACAGCACGACGCCTTTGCCGAGAGTCTCCGAGCCAAAATGTGCCATAAAATCGACCAGCGCAGGGTCAGTATCCGCGCCGGGGATGATCTCCAGCAAGTGCAGATAGCGCGGCGGATTGAAGAAATGCGTCCCCAGAAAGTGCTGCCGGAACTCGTCGGTACGGCCTTGCGCGATCGCATTGATCGATAAGCCCGATGTGTTCGAGCTGATAATCGTATCAGGCTTGCGCACTTCCTCAAGTTTCGCCATCAGGTCTTGCTTCACGTCGAGGCGTTCGACGATCACTTCAATGATCCAATCGGCATCTTCCAATAAATTCATGTTATCAGCCAGATTTCCGGTCGTAATGCGGTTTGCGTCATCAGGCTGGAATAATTGGGCAGGACGACTCTTTTTAAGTTTATTCATATTTTCAAGGACGACTGCGTTACGTTTGGCGGACGGATCGCCGGGGTTGGTGCCTTTGGCTGCCACATCCAACAGCACCACGGGAACGCCCACCGCTGCTAACAGTGCCGCGATTCCGCTGCCCATTGTGCCAGAACCAATTACGCCTGCGTTGCGAATATAATACGTCATTTATGGAATGTCTCCTGAGATTAAGCTGAGTAAAGCGCTTCACATCTTCTGCGCGCTATTCTACCTAATCAGCGTTAGGAATTCACCTGAACTTCACGCTGAATATGTGCGGTGCATGAGTGACAACGTAAGCAATCAGCCCATTGAGCGATCGGGTTAATGAAGCCGTTTACCTGAGTCGTGGAGCATTCTATGCGTAACGTCATTCGTTTAACTTTTTTGGCTGTGTTGGTGATCGCTGGTATCGTGAGCGTGCCGCCTACCACCAGCCGCGCCGCTGTTGTGAGTTCACCTAATCAGGAACTCAAGGATATGGGCGCAGCCCCTGAACTGAGCAATACCGTGTGGCTCAACACGGATAAGCCGCTGCATCTGGCGGATTTTCGCGGACAAGTCGTGCTGCTTGATTTTTGGACGGTCGATTGCATCAACTGCTACCACACGCAGCCCTATTTGCGCGATGCTTATGCGCGGCTGAACGGAAAAGGCGTGCAAATCATCGGCATTCACTACCCGGAAACCAGTTGGGAGCACGATGTCACGTATGT
>Ga0123337_10004679_pt1 | contig 13820 bp, 8 predicted proteins | sample frozenSSSSmetaG_FD_89792 | JGI IMG/M metagenome (GOLD analysis project Ga0123337, IMG submission 89792) | Glacier valley bacterial and archeal communities from Borup Fiord, Nunavut, Canada, to study Microbial Dark Matter (Phase II) -... | ecosystem: Environmental > Aquatic > Freshwater > Ice >... | reverse complement strand
CCGAAAATCGCTTCGCGTAGCGCTCGGCATTGGTCGAGAGTTTTGTTCGTCGCAGGGGATTGTCGAGCAGAGCCTGAATTTTTGTGCCGCAGTCGAGAGCATCGCCTTCTTTATAGAGTGCGAGGCAGTCTGTGCGCGCGGCGATCTCACGATAGGCTGCGCTGTCGGGGGCGAGTATCGGGCAGTGCAGGGAGATCGGCAGCGCAATTGGATAGGTGGCTGGTCCCTGTGCTTCCGCCACGATCACAACATCAGCCGCACTCAGCGCCGCTGCCGTCTCGGTCTCATTCAGCCCGTACATCGACATCAGACGCGAAGGTATTTCCGTCTGATCCTCGTCATCGACTTCCGGCTCACTTGTATCCTGGTCGTTGGGTATGATCGTCTCGCCTTGATCTGTACCTGACTCCTCGCTCATTCTGCCGACGGGCCTCAAGACAACCACGGCTGCGTCCGGAGGAAGCGAGTCGAACATCACGAAGTATTCGGTTTTGAAATCAATCAGCTGGCCGTACCAGACAACGATTCGCAAGCCTTTCAGCCGATGTTCTGCAAGAAAATCCGCTTTTTCGGTCGTGATCAGCGGTGGAGGTGGGATGCCATTCGGCACGATGAATACGTAGCCTGGTTTCGCGCCGCGTCGGATCAGTTCGGTGCGCTCCTCCGCCGTCTGCACGATCGTGATCGCGGTCGAAAAGGGCGCGATATCGACGCCGTCACGGAACTTCTCGTCGCGCAGCAGCAGACCATTTAGAAGGCGGTCGAGCGGACGACGTTTCGAGGCGAGACGCAGCATATCCTCCAGGGAGCGCGTATCGTGCGCGGTCAGAACAACGGGCTTTTTGATCAGGAAGCGCAGTTCCCAGTAGGCAGAACATCGTCGCCGCAGGGTGCTGCCCCATGCTTCCTGATCGTGCTGAATGTGAACGACATCGATGTCGGGGGCGTTGAAGCGCTCCGCCTGTTCGCGATAGTGTGCGATCGGCTGCCTGCCCTGTTCGATCGGCACGACCTCGACTTCGGTATCAGGCATCGCCCGCAGCTGCATGATCAGCGTGTCGGTCTGTTCCGCAATCAAACCTGTGCCCTGCGGGGTGAGCATCGCGATTTTCATTTAGTTCTCAGCATTTATCTTTCGTCCGGCGTCGCATCGTTGCATGGGTTGAAAATTTGGTCTGCCTGGCATGCCGTTTCCCGGGGGTAAAACCCCGGTCTGTCTGGCGTTCCGCCAAGCGTCCTTCGGACGCGAGAACCTCACTCCCTCTCCTTCGCAGGGAGAGTGGGAAACATGACCTGCCCGGTCTCAGCCCCCTCTTCAATGGGATATGGCGGGCTTCGCATCTCCAGACCGGGGCTTCAGCCCCATGTCAAAACAAAAGCTAACGGTGCATGTATTCTCTCCCTCCTTACGAAGGAGGGGTGGTTTGCGCCTCTCACTCTATGTCGAAAACAGCCGAAGTTGGTCAGGAGTTTTGCAGTGAACAAAACGGTCATCGAGCGGGAATATCATCCGATCGTCGGGGAAGCAGCACCCCTCATCGATGTCAGATGCGCCGAGGATGGCAGCGCCTATGCACTGGCTGATCTCTGGCAGAAGGGACCGGCGGTCGTAGTATTTCTAAGGCATTTTGGGTGCGCTTTCTGCCAGGAGCATATCGCCCAACTGCGCCGAGACCTCGATCGGTTCCAGCAGTACGGGGCAAATATTGGGCTGCTGACCGTAACGCCGCCCGCCAACGCGAAGCAGTTCTGCGAAGACCGCGACCTGACAACGTCGTTTACCTGCCTGTGCGATCCGGCAAAAAACGCCTATCATGCCTACGACCTGTCACGCGGCACGTCTTACGAACTGCTCTCGCCCCATGTGATCGCGCGCGGGTTGCAGGCGACGCTGCACGGGCATTTCAACGGTCGACCAAAAGGGGACCCGTTCCAGATGCCGGGAGTTTTCATCGTCGATCAGGGCGGAATTGTACGCTACGTTCATCGCCACAAAGACGCCGCCGACAATCCCCCGAACGCCGAACTGCTTGCGGTCTTGAAGGAGCTGCAGTAAGGCAATCTCTAACCACTATGCCATCAAGGAATTTTACATCCGTAGGGGCGCTGCTTGCCGCGCCCTTCCGTGCCAATGCCCCGCCCTTTCGTTTTTAGCCCCTCTTTAGCCGCTTTTAGCCCCGCGCCATCGAAGCGATCAGCTCGGCATAGTTCTGCGCGACGACTTTGCGCTTCACCTTCAGCGTCGGCGTCAACTCCCCGCCGTCGATACTGAAGGGTTTTGGGACGAGCTTGAACCGCTTGATCTTCTCGAAATCGGCGAGATCCGTCGTGTTCGCATCGATTTCCGCTTTGAAGAGTTTCAGCGCCTCTGGTGTCGCGATCAATGCTTCCGTGTCATGTGTCGGCAGGTTCTGCTCCTTCGCCCACGCGAGCAGTTTATCGAAAGCAGGAACGAGCAGCGCCATCACAGTCGATTGTTTGTCTCCGAAAAGAACGGCTTCTCCGATGAAGGGACTGTGTTTGAGCAGGGCTTCGATCGGCTGCGGCGCGACCTTTTTGCCGTTCGTCAGCACGATCAAATCCTTCTTACGATCTGTGATTCGGATGTATCCGTCGGAGGAGATGTCGCCGATGTCGCCGGTGTGGAACCATCCTTCGTCGTCGATCGCCTCCGCCGTCGCTTCCGGCTTGTTGTAGTAGCCCTGCATCTGCCCCTGCCCGCGCATCAGTATCTCACCGTCTGCGGCGAACTTCACTTCGACTTTTGGCATCAGCAGTCCAACGGTGCCGATACGCTGGCGATCCGGTCGGTTGATCGCGATGATATTGGTCTCGGAAAGCCCGTAGCCTTCAAGTATCTGGATACCGATGCCAAGAAAGAACTCCGCGATCTCCCGATCGAGCGGCGCACCGCCCGACACGCAGTAGCGCAGCCGCCCGCCCGTCGTCTGCTCGCGCAGTTTAGCCAGCACCAGCTTCTCCGCCACCATATGTTTCATGATGAGAATCGGTCCGATAGTGTCCCCCGCGAGGCGCCGCCGGACACACTCTTTCCCTATCTCGACGCCCCACTGTGCGATCTTACGATCGCGCTCGGGCAGTTTCGTGATTTTGCTTTGCGCTTTTTCATAGATATTTTCCCACAGGCGCGGCACACAGATGATCGCGGTCGGTCGCACAGCCGTCGTAAACTCATCCACGAATGAGGAGAGACCGAGCGAATAGACGATGCACGCTCCGGCGCGAAGGGGAATGAAATGCCCGCCGACTCGCTCCGTGATATGGCTGAGCGGCAGGAACGAGAGGAAAATGTCGTCGGGACCGAGCGGCGCGACTGGCTCATCCATCACGCCATCGGGCGTCTGCAGCATATTGGTATGCGAGAGCATCGCGCCCTTTGGATCGCCCGTCGTGCCAGAGGTGTAGATCAGCGTCGCCATATCGTCAGCCATTACAGAGGCTGCAGCCGTGTCCAGTTCTGCCTGACTGCGCCCTTTCATTTCTCCGAGCCTGCTCACTTCCTCGAAGGCAATCACCTGCTCCGGTTCGAGCTCGGCAGGTGTGCCGTCCATCGAGATCACGAATTCAAGCGTGGGCGTATCGGCACGGAAATCGGCGACTTTCTTGCGCTGTTTGGCATCCGAAACCACGATCGCGCGCGCCCCTGAGTCTTTGATATAAAAGGCGACCTGCGGCGTCGGCAGCGTGCCGTATATCGGAACCGTTACCAGACCCAGGGACTGCGCTGCCAGATCGGTGATCGCCCACTCGACCCGATTCTCGTGCGAGATTAGCGCGATCCGGTCGCCTTTACGCAGTCCGAGCGCATCGAGACCGCGCCGAAACGCCTTTACCTTCTCCGCATATTGTGCATAGGTCCAGTAGGTGAATTCCGATTCTTTGTTAGCGCGGAAGCCGACGGCGTTGCGGTCTCCATGCTTCTGAACCGTTTCCTGAAACATCGTATAGAGCGTACGGTTTGCCAACGTCTGATTCTCCTGAGACTATTTGCCCGAAATTATTACGTTATGTAGTATAGCGGAAAAAAGCCGATTGCGGGAGGTGCCGAAAGACCTATATCGTGAAGAGCCGACAAGAGGTAAAAACATCGGAGCTTCGTCAGCGCGTTGTGCCGGAGTGGACACCCGAACCCATGCTGTCCGGGTTTGCGGGCTGCTGAGAGTTCGGATCGTGTGCGAGGGGCGGCGTGAAGATGCTCGTCGGCAGCGGCGTCAGCGCGGTTTCTTTGACCAGTTTGCCGTCGATGAAGACGCGGAACCGAAACTGGATGGTCGCAGCAAAAGCCGTCTGCGGAAACTCGGAAAGCGGCGCTTTCAACAGCATACGGACTGCCGTATTGAAGTCGGTGACCGCGAGATCGTTGGCGACATAGAGCTGCCCGTTGTCGGCATATTTGCCTTTCGGATTGACGGCAAGTATCGGTTTGCCATCGCCGTCATAAAAATACACTGCGACCGTACTGCTGCTGTTAATGTAGCCCTGAATGCTGCCGACAGCGCTGACCGCGAGCAAATAGTTGTTCGGGTCGTCCGTGATGAGGCTCTGCGCGTCGGACATTATCTGTACGCTGGCTGCGTTGGCGATCGGCGGTTTCAGATCGTTGGCCCCAGGGTTCGACGGGTCCGACGGCTGTATCGGGTCGGGCTGCGGTTCTGTGATGGGCGGCAGTATCGGCTGGATAAAAGGCGGCACGATGATCGGTTTCACTTTCGCGATTTTCTGTTTTGGTCTGGCATGAGACGCGCTCCAGTAGGCGGTTCCGCCAGCGCCGATCAGAACGGCGAGAATCAGAGTGATGGCAAGCAGCGGCATTCTGCTTGCCGACTCGCGGGTACCTGCGGCGGTCTCACGCCGACGCTGTCCTTCGACCGCCGCGAGTTTCGAAGAGATAATGCGTGGCGGCGGAGGCGCAGGAACCGCTGGCGCGGCGGCAGGCAGCAGTGGCATATCGAGTGCGCCATGCGCCGCAATCAGTTCGTCACGCACCGCCAGCAGACGCGCCGCTACTTCGTTGACACTCGACGGACGCGCGTCGCTGTCGATCGCGAGGCAGTTCTCGAGCAGACGAGAAAGCGAGACGGGAACGAGCGGATTGAGGCTGCGCGCAGGCGGAAATTTGAACGGCTGTACGGCGGGATCGCGCCCGGTCAGCAGGTGATGCAGGGTCGCACCGAGCGCGTAGATATCGGAGCGCGTGTCCGTCTGATGCCTGCCGAACTGTTCGGGCGGCGAGTAGCCGACACTGCCTAGCAGCGAGGTATCTTTGCTCGCTCCTGGCTGGAACCGCCGCGCGATGCCGAAATCGATCAGGCGGATATTCCCGTCGGGCTGCACCATCACGTTGGCTGGCTTGAGGTCACGGAAGATGATCGGCGGCTCCTGCATGTGCAGGTAGGCGAGCACATCGGCGATCTGCAAAGCCCACTCCACGACCTGCGCGACATCCAGCGGACGCCCTTCGTTTGTGAGGAGTCGCGTCTCAAGGGTCACGCCCTCGATATACTCCATCACCAGATAAAATCGGTCGTTTTCGATGAACGCGTCGGTTACTTTGGGCAGGTGCGGATGGTTGAGGCGCACCAGAAAACGGGCTTCCTGCTCGCATCGATCGAGGTCGATGCGGTTCTGCTCCTCGTCTGCGCTTACCCCGCGCACCTCCTTGACGGCCACAATCGCGTTCAGCCGGACGTGTTCTGCCAGATAGACGGTTCCCATCCCGCCACGTCCGAGCGTCGCCCGTATCTCATAGCGTCCGTTGAGCAGACTATTTTCTTCCAGTTGATCTGTTGCCATTGCCGACTCGATTCCTGCGTACCCACTATCCTGCCCACAGACATCATCCTGAATAAGGAAGAAGAACCACCCCCTAACTCCCTCCTTCAACAAAAGAAGAGGAGCGGGGAAGTAGATGCATCGTTTGCTTTTGCGTCATCGCTATGACAGGAACAGAATAGTTACGAAAATGGTTCAATTCCCTATGGAAAGAGGACGCATGCCTTACAAAAAAGGGCGCAGCAAGCAGCGCCCCTACGATGCTCGAACGATTCCACTTTTACAGACTGGCAGGGCATTACCGGCGTGAGAGGTACAGCACCCAGTCCTGATTGTCCGGCGCGGTGAAGGCGCGGTAGGAGCCGCCCTGAATTTGCGTTTCGCTGGCGGTCATGCCGGTACGCGGATTGAACCATACCTGCTTGAGTGTGCCCGTCGCTTCGAGGAGATCGAGCGTCACGCTGCCACCGTTCTGCAGGTAGATTACATATTCCCAGGATGGGTCCGCCAGCACATAGACCGGTCCTGTCGGCCGCGAGGCGTCCGCCTCATTTTTTTTTGTCGGCAGCTTCGCCGCCGCTTCGGCACGTCTGCGACGACGACGGTCGAACGGATTCTCCTCCGGTCCGCCGAGCATATCCTGATTTGGGACGAGCCGCCAGAAGCGCGTCTTATTAAAGAGCGCGGCGCAGGCGAGCTCCCATTTCGACTGCGTACCAGTCAAACCGTGTACGGCATCCATGCTCGAAGTCGTTCCGCCGTAGCGATAGGCGCCTGCCATACGCGTTTTCCAGAGCCGATAGCGGGCCGCATCCGGCGAAACCGATGCGGTCGGGCTGTTCTTCACACTGATTTTCACATCAGTGTCTGATCGGAAATCGGAACCGGTATCGGCAACAACGATCGGCTTGCCAAGCACATAGAGCGCGTAGGGTTCTACTTTGTTGTCATCGGCGATCGTGGCGACATCAAGCCAGCTTTCGTGGGCGAAGGGCAAATCGAATGTCGCAGCCGGCTTCACTTTTTTCTGGTGGTCGTTGGCAGCCTTCTGTGCGGCTGCGAGTCCGGGATCGGGTATCTGGATGTAACTGCCGCCAGAAGCGACAACGGTCGAGGGCATGGCTTCTTTTGTCTCGATGGAGGCGACGACTGCGCCGGGCGAAGCGCCTGGAAGGGAAGCGATCGGCGCGCGTTTTCCCATCGCAAACACCGGCTTCAGGGTGATCGAAAGCGGATGATTATAGGGATCGTAGCGGCGCGTGGACTGTGCGAGCGCAACGATTCGCTCCCCCGAAGTCGGATCGACAGGTGTGCCGGGGGCAGGTGCGTCGAACAGGTTCCAGCAGACATCGCTCGCCGCAGTACGCGCCAGAACGTATCGCCACAGCCCGCGTATCTCTGCATCTGTCAGCGCGGCGGTCAGGGTCGAATCGAGCGTGCCGATCCCGAGGTCGGGTACGATACCTTTCGCGTTACAGTAGTCGATCCGGCGATCCATCCACTGGAAATAGGCGGGATTGGGCTGGTCGGGATCGTTGTTCAGGAACATCATGCCGCCCTCGTTTCGCCGCGTCACCAGCCCGTTTTTATCGGTCTGCAGCAGGTAACTCCCGACGAAACGGTTGTAGCCTTTCGCAGCGCAGACGTCGACGCGCTGCTGGAACGCGAGAAACGTGAGCGGGACCTTCGTATCCGCCTTGACGCCCGCTTGATCGGGAGCGATGGCTGGACTTGCCTGCACTGCGCTGTCTTCGCAGAGGCTGGGTCGTGACCGATGCAGCGAGAAGGAAGGCGCGCTCGCCTTCAGGACGCTTTCAGTTACGATGTAATGGAGCGGATCATAGATGAAAACGGGCAGAAAAGGCGTCCCGTCAGCATAGGAAAAATGCCGCTGATAGCCGGAACCGGTCTGCACCTGCAGAAAGCCTTTAGCCGCAGTCGTGTCTCGTGTACAGACGAACTGTCCCTGCTGCTTGTGGAGATCGAGGTCGTTGGAGCGCGTACTCCAGCGGTAATCGCCGATCTGTGTCGGCACGAACCGAAATCGCCAGACACTACCGCCATCCCAGAAGCCGGGAACGGTAACTTTCGTGCCGTCCGGAGCGATAATATCGGCGTCGAGCTGCACTTCCGTGAAGGGGTTCGCGTGTGTTTGTGCGGACGCGAGCGTGACTTCGAAGCGTGTATTGCGAGGTGCGCGCTGCTCCTGAATGTCTGTATTTCCACCGGTAGTTTCGTCCGGTCCGCCGAACGCGCTATCGTCGCTCGAGAACTGAACGCTCGCCCCGAAATCGGTGTGATAAGTCTGTGCGCGGCGCAAGTCCACGACGTAGCCGCTGCTGACATTGCTGTACTGAATCAGATAATAGGGATCGTTGTTGCCGTCGTAGGCGAGTGTGTGCAGTTCCCGCCAGCCAGTGGTACGCCAGCCGTTTGCGGTGCCGACGCGCACCTGATGCAGCGGATAGACGCGCAGACTGGTCAGCGTTTTGACAGTTTGATCGCTGGCTGGCGACGCTGAGGGCGTTCCTGCTTGTGAAGAAGTCTGAGCGGTATTTTGTGCGATTTCGGGAAGGGTGGCGTGCAGATCGAGCTTTGCTAGTGAACCACGGCGGCGAGTCCAGTCCCGAAAGATAAAGTCGGGACCCATATAGTGCGGCGTCTGCTGCGTGGTCAGAAATCGGTCGATATTTTCGGGAACAGGCTCTTTTGGCGGGGTGAATCGATAGTCGCCGGTCAGCCGCAGAATCGTCATCTGGTTCATCGGATAGCGATAGAGGTAGGCGAAGAAGTCGTGACCGCTGTCGTTGACGTAGCACCAGAGGATCGAAAAACTGTCGCCATTACGCGCCAGAAACCAGGCGAGGTGCTGCGCGTAACCTTTCGGACCTGGATCGCCGTGCAGGTAGATCAGCGGTGTGCGTATCTCGCCGAGGGCGCCATTCGCTTTGCGTATCAGAGTGCCGGTCGTGCCGTTCCATTCGACGCGGTAGGCGGCGCTGTCTCCGATCAGGCTCGTCCCGAGAATCGTCGCCGTCGACGAGGCGGCAGAATTCCGAGGTGTCGTTGGAACTTGCGCCTCCGCAGCTGTAGATGTCTGTGCCAGCGCCGTGCCGATCCCCCCTACTGCCAGCAGAGCGGCAGCTGCAGCGCGCAAGCAACTTCGGTACAGACTCCTCCGCCAATGTCCTGCCGCTCGTCCTGCCATACATTCACCGCTTTCCAGTTTCTATGACTTCCTGTGATTATTTACTCACCTTAAGCAACGGGCATCCAACGGACTGAAGTCCGTCGCTAGGGGCACTCCGTGCCAGGTGTCCTTCGGACACGCGAGGCCGCCCATCACAATCAACGCTGTAGGACAGAGTATGCCGTCTGGAGGACGTTTGCACTTTGAAGCCGGGAGTTTTCAACTTCCGGATAGCCTTGCGTAAAGTGAATTATTTAATTGGTGGGACACATTTCGCTATCGCAGGCGTACTCTCCTGCCCGTGCCCTGGAACCATTCCCGACCGACTTTGCACCGCTGGCATTTTCGGGCAGGAATGTGACGCCGCCAACGCTAACGAGAGTCCTATGAAGCCTACTGCGAAGTTCTGGAAATGTCTGCTGCCTATTTCACTCTTCACAGTCCTTAGTGTACTGTATCAAAGTCGCGCAGCGGGCGCTGACGGGCTGCCGCCTGAGCCAGTGACGCTTTCGAATGGACTGCGGATTCTGATGCGAGAGCGCCATACGACACCGCTCATCGCCGTAAGTTTGTGGGTACGCGCCGGTGCGCGGGAGGAGCGCGCAGGCGAGAACGGCTGCGCCCATTTCCTCGAACACACTCTTTTCAAGGGCACGAAAACGCGTGGCGTCGGCGAAGTGGATACTGCTATCGAGACGCTGGGGGGCTCGCTCGATGCTGCTACCGGACCGGACTATGCCTGTTATAGCACGACCGTTCCCACCGCCCATCTGGCTGAGGCGCTTGCCATACTCGCCGATGTGGTGCGCAATGCGACGCTTCCCGCTGAAGAGATCGATCGTGAGCGAAACGTGATTTTGGACGAACTGGCGCTGCACGAAGACAGCGGCATGGCGCGAACCATCGACCTGCTCTATGCGCAGGCATTTCCCACGCATCCGTACCGATTCGCCCCTGGCGGAGAGTCGCCAAACATCCGAACGCTCACTCACGGCGCGCTGTCATCCTTTTATATCCGCTGTTATACGCCTGCACGCTGTACACTCGTACTAGTAGGAGATCTATCGGCTGCGTCGGCGCAATCCGCAGCGGAAGCGGCGTTCGGCTCCTGGAGAATGAACGATCAAAAATCGAGTGAGCAAAAACCGAGTGAGATAGAAAACGGAATGGTGGGCGTTTCCACAGCGCTTCCAGCGGAAATTCCTGGTGCAGTCCTCATAAAAGCTCGCACACCTGCAGCCCACCTCGTCCGAGAGCCAGCAAACGCCCACGATATAAACGAGCAGACTTCATCTTCAAGCCAGACCGGTGTGGGCGGCGCAGGCATCGGGTTTATCGCCCCCCCCGCCAGCGATTTCGCTGGCTCCTGCGCCGCGCAGATTATCGCGATGCTGCTCGGCGACCGCTCCGGCGGGAGGCTTTCCGACAAGTCTCTGACCGGAACCGCTGCCGCTGCACAGTTCACGCCACGCCGCGACAACGGGCTGCTGCTGATCACCGCGCATCCGGCTGCCACTACGTCTGCCACCCTCTCACAAGCACCTCCCGCCCTGCCAGCTTCTGCACCGGACGCTGGCTCATCGACAGAGATCGACTCGCTCGGAAACCGACTGGACGCCGTGCTTGCTCGCCTCAGAGCGCAGCCTCCGAATGCCAGCGAGATCGGGGCGGCGCGGCGGCGACTGCTGGCGAGAATGGAATATGAGCAGGAGACGAATGCCGGACTGGCGAGAGCCGTCGGCTATGCAGACATTACCGGCGGCGAAGCTCCGGAATTGCTTCGCCGCCGCCTGCTGCACATTACCGCTTCCGAAATTATCGCTGTAATGAAACGAATATTGACGCCGGAAAATAGCGTTCGTGCACACCTGATCCCAGTATTCAACTCGGCTTCGGGCGCATCGGCAAAGCATTCGGTCGGCGCCGACACGAAAGATAGTGACACAGCCCCGCGATGAAAATTAGTAAGCTGAAAATTCGAACGGCCCATTGCTGCCAAAAAGTCCAAACAGAAGCGGCGACAAACAGTAAGACGCCGCTCGACCCGTTTCCGTTTCGGCATTTGCTATTTCCGTGTTTGCTATTGTCATATTTGCAAAGAAGGACGCTGTGGAAAGCTTTAGCTGGAGCGCTGGCGGCATCTTTTGTAGTTCTCTGCCCGATCTGTACACGGGCACAATCCACTCCGGCGCAAACTGATCCCGACATTCCGATGCCCGCTCGCCCGATACCAGCAGGTTCGACTGGCGCTTCCCTCCCAACTCGCCCCGTACCGATATTGAAAACGCTGCCGACGGGCGTGCGCTTGCTGCTTCAGAAAGAACCGGAAGCGAGCGGTGTCGCGATCGTGCTGTTCGTGCGGATGGAGCAGGACGACTCGCCTGCCGATCGTGCCGCCGGACTGCTGGTCGCGAGCGCTCTTTTCGGCGGTCACGCGGATCGAGGCTATAACGGCGTTGCCGAACTCGCTTACGAACTCGGCGGACCACTGGAAACGCTGCATACGCCGCAGTACATCGCCGTTACCTGCCTGACGACTGCGGCGCAAATCCCGACCGCCGCGCATCTGCTTTGTGACAGTGTCGTGAAAGCGGACTTCGCATCGGAGGCTCTGGATCGCGCGCGAAAAGCGATCCGACAGGAACGCATGAGAAGAGATGCAGACGTCTTCGAGCGTGAGTATACTTACGCGGTCGGCAATCTGCGCGGTGAGACCGAGCCGAGCGAGGCACAGCTCGCACGCGTCACGCAGGCTCAGGCACAAGCCTATTTTCGAGCACGCTATCTGCCGGACAGAACCGTGATCTCCGTCGCGGGAAACTTCGATCCTGAGAGCGTCATCCGTTCCTTCCGGGTCGATTGCGCCGATTACGACCGCCGTCCACTGCACTACCCGAACTACGCGCCTCCTGCACAGGAGCCGTCCTCAAAGAATAGTCCGATCGCGTCAGTCGAGTGTGGAACGCCCAACGCGACCGGCTACGCCTTTGCTGTTGGGGATGCGCCGACCGTCGATTCGTCCGATTTCCCCGCCTTCATGGTTCTCAATGTGCTCCTCGGGCAGGGACACGCTTCACGGCTCTTCGCACAGGTTCGTGAGCGGCTCGGAGTCGGCTATCGAGTCGGAACGGAGTATCGCGTCGATCGTGCAGAACCGTTAGTTGCGTATCTCGACTGGAAGCGTCCGGCTGAGTCTACCGAAGGCGAAGCGAGCGCACAGGCGGCGAAACTGCGTGACCTGCTGCTGGCACAATTCGACGCGCTTCAGAAAGCTCCGGCAAATGAAAGCGAACTCGAACGCGCGCGAAACCATGCCATCGGTCGTGAGATGCTGCGTCATGAGCGGCTGCGAGAGCGGGCTTTTCTTCCGGGCTGGTACGAAACCATGGGTCTGGGATTCGGTTTCGATGCGGCGCTTCACGATCTGCTCGCCCGCGTGACTGCGGCGGACATCCAGCGTGTCGCCCGCAAATACCTGACCCGCCCTGCCTCCCTGACTACGATACCGACCACAGCGGCAAGAGCGCTGCCTTAGGGTCTGAAACATATAACTTCCCGATGGGAAGCGGGCGCAGCGTCGCAATAAAGGGCGCAGCAAGCAGCGCCCCTACAAATGCGCGGGAACCTATTGATTTACTGTCTCTCAGTCGGGGGCGGATGCTTGTGCGCGAGAAGCAGCAGGCTGCGGAGATTGACGACGCCGATGCGATTGAGATGCAGGCGCTCGATTGTGGCGCGTCCGGTCGGCGTCAGACCCAGCATCGTCAGCTTGTCTTCGCTCCAGCAAAAATGCTCCGCCCACTGGTGCTGGCGCGGGTGAAACAGTGGGACGCTCTCGTTTGTCGAAGGATCGACGGCTTCAGTCTGGACAGACTTCAGGTTATTGCACTCCTGGCAGGAAAGAGCGAGATTGTCAGGCGAATTATTGCCGCTTCGTGAAAGAGGCAGTATATGCTCGATGGAAAACTTTGTTAGGGAGTATGTTTCGGGACTGAGGCAGTATTCACATCTAAAGCAAGCACGTTCTTTGGTCTGGTGACGGACATCGGCTTTAATGCGTGGATTAGGCACGCCGCGGTCCCACACCAAGCAGTTTCATCGTCTCGTCAAAATCGCAGTCCCACAATTGGGACAGTTCGAAAACCGCTTTCAGCCGCTCGACATGATGCACTTCGATCTGACTGCCAAGTTCGAGAAGTTCCGTGCGCTCTTCGTCTGAGATAGGCTCATTACGCTGTTTTCTGCCGAGCTTGCGATAGCGTTTCCAGTGCGCCTCGGATAGTTCTTCGCGGGCAAGGCGTAACAAACGTAATTCCTGCGGCGTCAGCGGGTTGCCAGTGCGTACAGCGCTCGCCAGCAGATGCGTCGCCACCTGCTCGATGGCATTTCCTTCTTTCGCACTGATCTGCGAGAGAGACTGCTCCGTCGCTTTGTCGAGTTCGATGGTCAGTGTAGACACGGACATTTCCTTTCTCATCTGTTTCGTTCGACTGTCTTTTTTATTGGCTGGCAGACACTGAGTCGAAATCTGCGAAAAACTATACCGGACCGCTTAGGATCTGTAAATATATAACTTCCCGACTCAGGAGGGCGCAGCAAGCAGCGCCCCTACAAATGCCCGGGAGATTATTCTTTTACAGTCCCTTAGATTGTTGACTGTAGTTTAGCGTTTTTCGAGTCTGCATATAACTCGTTTCGATCTCATTGCGAAGCAGTTGAAAGAATTATTACGAATTCGGTAATTCGGATACTCGATTCGCGAGAAATGCCTTGCAGGAAGTAGTTTGAGATAGAGTTGGTGCAATGAACACCCAGTAAAAACGCTAAACTACAGATT
>Ga0123337_10004677_pt1 | contig 13822 bp, 11 predicted proteins | sample frozenSSSSmetaG_FD_89792 | JGI IMG/M metagenome (GOLD analysis project Ga0123337, IMG submission 89792) | Glacier valley bacterial and archeal communities from Borup Fiord, Nunavut, Canada, to study Microbial Dark Matter (Phase II) -... | ecosystem: Environmental > Aquatic > Freshwater > Ice >... | reverse complement strand
TAACAGCGAAGACTTCGTAAACAATACGATCTACAAATTCGGTAAAGACAACAGCCAACAGCTGCAGTTCTTCTATCAGAACCAGGCCAACGAATTCGCCATCGGCAACGGCGGATTCAGCAACATCTGCTTTAAGACGTGCGACCCGTATTGGCTCGCGAATGCCCGCTTCTTCACGGGCCTCTCAAACGCGCAGATCCAATCGCTGATCACGCTCAACCCCTATCAGCAGAGTGCGAATCAAAAGCTAAATCGCGCACCGATCAACTATCACCAGCCGAATGACACCTTCAAGTTCCAATACTCGAACAATCTCGACGCCTCGACATTCCTCACGGCGAAATACTATCGCGTCGGGTCGGTCGTGACGTTCGACTTTCCGTACGATGCGACGGCCGTTTTCGGTGGTTCCGAGTTCCTCGCGCTGCAAGGCGGCGAGCGTACCGGTTTTGCTGTCGACATCACGCGTCAGCTCAATTCGAAGAACTTGCTCACGGTCGGCGGCAAATACGAGTATCTGCATCCGGTCTACAGCGCGCCGTCCGGTGCGGACGGGTTCTTGCTCTACAGCGCATTCGGCAACGGCAATGAAGTCGCGGACTTCCTGCCGGGTGGCTATCTCCAGCAGTACTTCCCGAACGGCGTTCCCCAGGTTCCGCCGGCGGACGAAGGCACGGCGACCAATCGTAATGACTTCTCGCTCTACATCAACGATGCGTTCACCGCGAGCGACAAGCTCAAGTTGAACGTTGGCGTGCGTCTCGACGCATCGCAGTTGCGTCTCCCGACGTGTACCATCAACACGTGCCTGCCGACGGCTACCGGGGCTTATACGGCCGCAACGGCCGGCGGAAACGCTGCGCTTGTCGGCATGCCGAATCCGGCGCTCGACCAGTTCAACTACTCGGATCAAACCCGTCGTCCGCGCGTTATCGAACCGCGTGCCGGCCTTTCGTATCAGTTCACCAAGAACGATTCGATCCGCCTCACCTATGGCCGCTCGGTCGAACTTCCGGCGCTCGCGTTCATCGACCTGACGCCGCAGGCGCAAATCTTCAAACAGTTCCGCAACATTCCGTCGAATGGTGCAACGTTCTGCGGTACGACCGGCGACCGCGCGTGTTCGAGCTACGCCGATCAACTGTATTGGGAAAATGCCAACAGTTATAACGGCACCCCGATCCAGCCGGTCAAGCCCGCGACATTCACGAACTTCGATGGATCGTACTCGCACCAATTCCCGAAGAACGTCGCGCTGAAGATCTCGCCGTTCTACCGTCGTGGCTACGATGGGCTCGCGCAAGTTGCGCAGCCGCGCGTTGTCAACGGCGTCACGCTGACGGACCCGCTCACGGGTGCGTACCTCTACAACCCGCCCACCACGACGAACCTCGGGATCTCGCGCGTGACCGGTGCCGAATTCTACCTGACGAAAGAGTCGAACTACGGCTTCTCGGGTCAGATCTCGGCGACGTATCTCAACGAGTTCTCAAACGTCATCCCGCTCTCGGGCAGTGAAGACTTCTTCCCGTCAATTCCGGCCGCGTCGCTCCAGCTCGGCAATCAGTACCGCGTCGGCTATCTCTCACCGCTCAACATCTCGCTTGCGGCAGCGTACAAGACGCGTTCGGGTTTCAAAGTCAACCCGATCGTGTACTACAACCGCGGCTATCCTTTAGGCGCGGGCCTGTACACGGCGACCTTCGTGAACGGTATTCCGGTTAACGTTCCCAACACGAACCTGACCAATCCGTTCGGACCGGGCTCGTCGACGCAGTACGTCGATCCGCAAAACCCTGGCACGCTCGGCAAGCCGAATATCTCGTCGACCCGCGGTACGCCGGAATCGGCAAGTGCCGGCGGCTTCTTGAGCCACCCGCGTGCGACCGCAAACATGTCGTTCGAATTCACGCCGCCGTCATCGAACAAGCAGACCTTTGGCGTGCTCATCGGCAACCTGTTCAACCAGCTCTACACGCAGCCGACGCTGAGCGGTCGGTACCAGCCGGTAGCAACCGGAATCGGTGGTCCCAAGTCGGGCACATCGTCGTTCCCCCTCACGTACCCGGGCATCGGCATCGCCGGTAATTACAATGCCCGTTTAGGTGGACAGGGTCCGTACTACGAGAGCCCCTCGAACGGCCCCCGTTCGTTCCGCTTCTATTACCAGCTCGGATTCTAGGAGATGACTTTGCAGAAATCGTCACTCCGTCTGGCCGCGCTGGGATGCATTTCGATGCTCGCAGCGTGTACAGGCGGTCAAGCGGGAAGTTTGCCGGCCTATCAGTCGGTGAACGTTCCCGCTACTACGAAACTCCAGTTCGCGGTCGGTACAGCGAACTACGCGGGCACGGCCGCGCTCAATACCGTCGCAACGTTCCGCCAGATCAGCAACGGTCTGAGTGCGACGCTTCTCAATACGCCGTCGATCGTAGGCCCTGCGGGGTTCACGGTTCCGGCCGCGGCAAGCGCCGGCAATGATGGCGGAACCAACTCCATCACGGCAACCCCGCAGACCCTCCCCGGCATTACGCCGGCACCGACGACCTTCGGTCAGAGCATCGGCGTGTTCGCCTACGGCTTTGCGCCGTTGAACTCGACGACCAATGGACCACCGAACCCGGGTGGATTCTCGCGTCAACCGTTCTATTCGGCCTCGCAAATCCGTCCGGTCTTGGGACCTCCGGCGACGCCGGACTTCCACGACGGGAACACCGCCTCGTCATTCGTCGGGTATCCCTCGGGCTTCGCGTCGTTTGCCGGCGTGGCGCTCGTTCCGGGCACCTACACGCTCAACGTGTTGGTTCCATCAGCCGATCCGAAGCTCGTGAGTAACCTCACAGCTGCGGGGACGCTGACCTCGACGGCATTGCTTCCAACCTTCGCCGCTCCGACGTTCGCGTCGGATGGCGCTGGCGGCGGCACCGTTCGCGTCGTCGTTCCGGCCGGCGTCACGGAGACGATCGTCTACGTGCGCGACCTGACCGCTGGCGGCAGCCTCTACTATTCGTATTTCGTTTCGGGCACGGGCCCGCAGACGGTTGTGATCCCCGCCTTGAAGGGTCCCTCGACCCCCAAGGGCGGCGCAACGCAGACGCTTACCCCGGGTGACTCGATCTTCGTAACGGCGGTTGGTTTCGACTACCCGGCGTTCGAAGCGGCACCTCCCGGCAACGTGTCGGCAACCCCGACGATCGTCGGTGCGAACGGCCAAGCCGATCTCACCGCCTCGCCGGTCACGGCGGGAACCGAGTAGGTTCCTCTCCCGGTCAATGCAAAGGGGCGATCCTTCGGGGTCGCCTCTTCGTATTTGCGGCAAACGTCCTTGTGACGATTTGAGCGCCGCATTACTCTAAGCTCTATGGTGGACAACAAGGGAACACGCGTGACAATCATCGACCCCGCTCTCAAGCCGATTCAGAATAAAGTCGAGGAGGGCATCCCGCTCTCGATCGACGACGGCCTCGTCCTTTTCAAGACCCAAGACGTGCATGGGCTCGGCCGCATGGCGCAAGCGCAGAAAGAGCGCAAGAGCGGGAAGAACGTCTTTTACGTTCTCAATCGGTACATCAACTCGACGAACGTGTGTTACGCCGCGTGTAAATTCTGCTCGTTTTCCAAGGCCGAAAAAGACGGCGAGATGGTCCGCATGTCGGCCGACGTCGTTTTCGAAAAGGCGATGGAGACCGGTCCAAATTTCAACCAACTCCACATCGTTGGCGGCCATGACCCGCGTCAGCTTTCGCTCGACTACTGGCTGCCGCTGATGCGCCGCTTCAAAGAAGCCGCGCCGCACGTCCAGCTCTCGCTCTTTACCGCCGCCGAAATCGACTACATGGCGCGCCGCCACCGGCTCTCGTACGACGAGATCTGCTCGCAGCTGCGCGAAGCCGGTCTCGATAACGTGAATGGCGGCGGCGCTGAAGTGTTTTCGCCGCGCTTTCGCAAGATCGTCTGCCCGAACAAAGTCGATGGCGACAATTGGCTCAAGATTCACGAGACGCTGCACCGTCATGGTGTCGCCTCGAACGCGACCATGCTGTACGGCACGATCGAAACGCTCGAAGAACGGCTCGAACATCTCGTCGCGCTGCGCGAGTCGCAGCAGCGTTCGCCCGGCTTTAACTCGTTCATTCCGCTCGCGTTCCATCCCGACGGCAACGAGATGAGCGACCATGGCTGGACCAGCGGCCTCGACGATATTCGCATGTTTGCCGTCTCGCGTCTGATGCTCAATAACTTCGACCACATCAAAGCGTACTGGATGATCCAAGGTCTCAAAATTTGTCAGTTAGCGCTGCAGTACGGCGCCGATGACATGGACGGCACGCATGGCTCGACGGATGAAGAGCGCATCTATCATAGCGCCGGAACGCAGTCGGGTCAGTATGTCGACGACCAAGAATTCCGTCGTTTGATCGAAGAAGTCGGCTACACGCCGGTGCGCCGCAATTCGACCTACGAAGAATTTCCCTACGACTGGACGCCGCCAACGCAGGAGCTCGTCGCAAGCGGTGTCTGAGCCGTTACGTGTCGGCCGAATCGCCTACACGAACGTCGCGCCGGTGTATACCGCATTCGACACCGGCGCCGTATCGGTCGAGGCTCGATTCATAACCGGTGTCCCAAGTGACCTCAACGCCAAGCTCGATCGCGCCGAACTCGATGCCGGTCCGGTGAGTGCTGCGTATTACTTGCGGCACGCCGATCGCTATACGCTCATTCCCACGGTCTGCATCGCTGCGCGCGATGAAGTGCTTTCCGTTGCGCTCGTTTCCTCGCTCCCGCCGGGACTGCTCGCCGACCAACCGATCGCCGTGACTCGCGATTCCGCGAGCGGGCTTGCCCTACTCAACCTCTTGCTCCGTCGGCGCTACGGAATAGAGCCGGTCTTCGAACCGGTCGACGACCCGCTCGAAGCAGCACGGCAGGGGCGACCCACGTTGCTAATCGGCGATCGCGCCCTCGACGCTCGGCAGATCTTCGCACGGAGCCATTTTTACGATCTGGCTCAGCTTTGGAACGACTGGACCGCTGGCTCAATGGTGTTCGCCGTGTGGGTTGCCCGCGCAAGCGTAGCCGTCGAGCGACCCGATGAGGTCGCTGCGCTCGGCGGCGCATTTGGTCGAAGTGTCGAATGGTCGCGATCCCATACCGATGAGGTCATCGCCGCCGCACAGCGCCAGGCGCCGCGCGACACCGCCCTCTACGCGAAATATTTTTCAACGCTAAGCTACACGTTCGACGCGGAAGCGCGCGCTGGACTCGCGCGCTTCGCAAGCGAACTCGGATATTCGGAGGCCCTTCATGTCGGTTGCTGATCTGCTCGACCGTGCCGCGACCGGCGGCCGGTTATCGTTTGAAGAGGGTCTCCGTGTCTACCGCGAGGCGCCGCTCCACGAACTCGCAGCCGCCGCCCACGGCCGCCGTTTCCAATTGTACCCGACGAGCGACGTCACGTACGTCATCGATACGACGATCAACTACACGAACGTCTGCAACGTTCACTGTTCGTTTTGCGCGTTCTTCCGTCCCGAAAAACACGGTGAAGGCTACACGATGTCGCACGACGAGGTCATCTCGCGCGTGAAGTTTGCGGCCGACCAGGGCGCAACGCAAATCATGATCCAAGGCGGCGTCAACCCCGAGATCAAACTCGAGTGGTTCGAGCAGCTCTTTCGCCGCATCACGGTCGAATTTCCGCACGTCGATCTGCACTCGCTGTCCGTCTCCGAAATCAACGGACTCTCCAATACCGAGGGCATGACGCCGCGCGAGGTGCTCGTTCGCCTCAAAGCGGCCGGTTTGAAGTCGCTGCCGGGCGCGGGCGCTGAAGTGCTCGTCGAGCGCGTTCGCAAACGTATTAGCGCGCGAAAGATCGTGCCGGAGAAGTGGCTTGGGATTATGCGCGACGCGCAGGAACTCGGACTTCCCACGACCTCGACCATGATGTTCGGCTCGATCGAGAACGATGAAGAGCGCATACAGCATTTCGATGTGATGCGGCAGTTGCAAGATGAGACCGGCGGATTTACCGCGTTCATTCCTTGGTACTATGTGCCGTTTAAGACGCCGCTCAAAGGGCGTCAGTCGACCGGCGTTGAGTATCTGCGCACGCTAGCCATGTCGCGGCTCTATCTCGATAATTTCGCGCACATTCAGGCTTCGTGGCTTACACCCGGGCTCAAACTCGGGCAGCTGGCGCTCATGTATGGTGCCGATGATATGGGCGGCACGATTCTCGAAGAGCGCGTCGTTACGCTGGCCGGATCCACAAACGAAGCTACGCGTAAGCAGCTTGAAGATACCATTCGTGGCGCGGGGTTCAATCCGGTTATTCGCGATACGTATTGGAATTTGCGTTCTGATATCGCGCTTGCTAGTGCTTAGGCGATAATGGTGGCTTGGCACGATTATTGCGGCTTTGGTTGGGACGGGGTTCTTCTTCGCCGCTTCCTCGGTTTGTTCTGTTGCGGATGATGGCGATTTGCCTTCGGTCGTCGATCCGCGGGTTCTTTATGGTCGTTCGCTTGCGCAGTGGCGTTCTCGTCGTTTGCTTCCTTATGAAGCGTTTACGATTCGGTGTTTGGAGTTTGAGTTTTCTCGCAAGGAATGCGGTAAGGCGCAGGACGTTCGGGTTACCGTTCATCTTGCCGATTGATTGGCTCACATTGAGACGATCGAATCCGCTCCGCGCACGCTGATCGATAATCGCATTCTTTGGGGGCCTATGCACACGGCACTTGGGTTTTCTTCGACCAATCGGGATACGGCGGTTGGCGTTGAGGCTGCGCCGTTCGGCGCTAGCGACGTGCAAGTTATCGGGCGGGTTACGAGCGCTATCTATAACTACAACGTCGTGCTCGGTCCCGATCGTGTCATCGATGGGGTGACGGTGCATCATTTGTACTTGAATCCGGTGCGGGATCCGCAGAAGTACCTGCTGCGCGAGTTGGATGTCGACGTCGAGGGCGATCCCGTCCGGCGCCTCTTGCATCGGCGGTTGAATCCGTTTTTCGAGCTGGAAGTTGTCTACGATTTTGCGCCGCTCGGTGCGGCGCGAGTGTGGGGGCTTACGCGAATGATGGCCATCTTGCACAGTGGGCCGCATTCGCGTACGACGACCGTTCAGTTTCGAGCCTTTGAATATCTGGATCGCGTGCCCTCGGATTATTTTTCAGTGCCGCTGCTACCCATGCCGACGCGTTCCTGAACGGAGGTTTGAGCCGGACGACAAGGATACGAATGCTCACGTCCTTAAAAATTTTCGTATGATTCGTTCGTCTTTATGCCGACCGGCGATCGCCGCGCTGTCCTTGTTGCTTTTCGTCGCGGCGCTGCCTGCCGCCGCGGATGTGCCATCTGCAGCTCTCTTGGCCAACACGCCGCAAAAGACTGCGTCCGGCGCGACGTACACCGCGCCCGCATCGTGGACGATGTCCGCCACGAACGGTGTGACGGTGTGGACGCCGCCCGAGGGTGATTTGCGCATCGCATTCGTCGAACTGACCGGCGCCCTCGATGGCAAAGATGCGATCGCGAAAGCGTGGGCGCAGTGGCAGCCGGACTTCAAACGCACCGCTTCGCTGGCACAAGATCTACCCGGTCGGCAGGGCTGGGACGCTGGAACCGTCATCGCGTACGAGACCTCGCCGGCTGAACACGCTGTCGTGCAAGCCATTGCATCGCGTCACGGGGCCACGACGACGGTGATCTTAATCGATGGCAGCGCGGCGACTGCAGAGAAGCGCAGCTCCGATGCCGGTCTGATCGCGGCGAGTTTGCGCCCGGGCGACTACGCGCGCGAAATGTTCTCTGGGAAGACGGCACACCAACTCGACTCCCGGCGCATCGCGCAACTGATGGCGTTCGTGTCGACCGCGATGGGCGAGCTCAAGATACCGGGCGTCGGAATCGCGCTGAGCGATCACGGACGGATCGTGTACGAAGGTGGACTCGGCGTGCGCGACGTCGCGACGAAGGCGGCCGTCGATGCGAACACGCGGTTCATGATCGCCTCCAATACCAAAGGTCTCTCGACGCTGCTGCTCGCGAAGATGGTCGATCTCGGCAAAGTGCGCTGGGATGAGCCGGTGGTCGAGGTGTATCCCTCGTTTCGTCTCGGCGATGATACCGTAACGAAGAGCGTCCTCTTGAAACACCTCGTATGTGCGTGCACGGGCGTTCCGCGAAAAGACATGGAGTGGCTGCTCAATACGAACCCGCAGACCCCGGCGACGCAGACGTTTGCCTATCTGGCTGCGACAGCGCCGACCAGCAAATTTGGCGAAGTGTTTCAGTACAATAATCTCATGGCGACAGCGGCGGGCTACATCGCCGGGCACCTCGCCTATCCGGACATGGAAATCGGTGCCGCCTACGACCGTTCCATGCAGACGTTCATCTTCGATCCGCTCGGCATGTCGCGCACGACCTTCAGTATGCGAGCGGCGCTGGCCGATTCGGACCATGCCGAACCGTTCGGCTTGGACATCGACGGCAAGCTTGCGCGCGACAGCCAAGACGTAAACGAAGCGATCGCGCCGTTTCGGCCGGCCGGAGGTGCGTGGTCGACCCCGCACGACATGATTCGCTACGTCGACGACGAGCTCGCGCTCGGAAAACTCCCGAGCGGCGTGCAACTCGTTTCGGAGAAGAACCTGCTGCAGCGGCGTGAGCGGACCGTCGCGATCGGCGAGGACGGCTGGTACGGGATGGGCTTGATGACTGACAACCGCTACGGCATTCCGATCGTCCACCACGGCGGCGATCTTGCGGGTTACCACAGCGACTGGTTTGCCTTTCCCGACGCTCAAGTCGGTGCGGTGATCCTGACAAACTCCGATCAAGGCCCGATCCTTCGCGGCCAATTTATGCGCCGGATATTGGAGCTGATGTACGACGGGAAGCCGGAGGCGGCCGAAAACGTTGCGACGAGCGAGAAGCAGATCATCGCGGCGCAAATAGCCGAGCGCCCACGACTAACGGTCCCGGTGCCCTCAGCGCTGGCATCGATGTTCGCGTCGCGCTACACGAATCCGGATCTCGGTCCGATGGTCGTCCGTTACGACGGCGCCGGTCTTTCGTTCCGCTTCAATAGCCTCGCAAGCCACGTCGCCGCGCGGAAGAACGACGATGGGTCGACCTCGTACGTGACGATCGATCCGGGTAACGATGGGTTTGAATTTGCGTTCGGTACCGGTGCCAACGCGAAGAACCTGCTGTTGCGCGACGGCCAGCACGTCTACACGTTTACGCCATCGTCGTAATCGTTAGGCTTCGGCGCGCTTGCGGATGACGCGTAGCAGTTTTTCTAAGAACGCGATGTACTCTTGCGCGTGCGTGTGCTTCCACATCTGCAAGAGTTTGGGATCGAGTTCGTGCTTGGTTGAGAATGCCTCAACATCACCGCTCATCGCTGCGTTGAAGAGGAGCGTGACGACTTCTTCGTCGCTCGGGCCGTCGGCAGGTAACTGATCTTTGAACTCGCTCATGCGGCCTTAAACGCCCTCGGCGATCGTGGCCGCGCCGAGAACTTCATCGCCGCCCGGTGCGAACATCGCGACGAGTTGGCCGGGGGCGACCGCCTTTTGCGGGCGTTCGAATTTCAAGGTGAGTTTTTCTCCCGAGATTTCCGCAATTGCCGGGATCGCTTCGCCCCGGTAGCGCACCATCGCGTCAACGCGCGTTTCGCCGCCGGCGAATGCGCGCGGGCGGATCAGGTTCAGTTCGTCGGCGATCAGACCGTTTGCGGCGAGTTCGTCTTCGCGGCCGATGACGATCGTGTTCGTGAGCGGGTCGATGCGCGTGACGTAGCGCGGGCCTGCGCTTCCGCCGCTCGCCGGTAAGCCGCGGCGCTGGCCGACGGTGAAGCCGAGAATTCCGGCGTGGCGGCCGACGATCTTGCCGGCCGTCGTGACGACGTCGCCCGGTTCGGCAGATCCCGGGGCGAGCTTATCGAGGACGTCGCGATAGTCGCCGCCCTCGACGAAGCAAATGTCCTGGGAATCCGTTTTTTCAGCGACCGCCAGGCCCAGACGAACGGCGTGGGCGCGGGTCTCCGGTTTGCTCAAGGCACCCAGAGGCAGCAGCAAATGGTTGAGTTGCTCCTGGGCCAGTTGTGCGAGGGCGTAGGCTTGGTCTTTCGCGTGGGTGCCGCGGAAGAGGCGGGGGCCATCGGAGGCGTGCTCGAGGCGGGCGTAATGACCCGTCGCCACGTAACGCGCGCCCAGGCGGTCGGCGTAGGCGCGTAGCGTGCCGACTTTGACGCAATAGCTGCACGAAACGCACGGGTTGGGCGTGCGGCCCCGACTGTAGTCGCCCGCAAATCGTTCGATGACCGTTTTGCGAAACGTCTCCTCAAAATCGAGGACGTAATGCGGAATGCCCAGGCTGGCCGCGCTCTTGCGGGCATCATCGAAATCGTCGGCGCCGCAGCACGACTTGGCGTGCGCGGCTTTGGTCGGAGCGTACATCTTCATCGTGACGCCGATGACATCGTAGCCCTGCTCGACGAGCAAACCGGCAGCGACGGCGGAATCCACGCCGCCGCTCATCGCCGCGATAACACGCGTTTTTTCGGTTGTGCTCATGAAGGCTGGTAACCCGCTGAAAGGAGAGAGGGGTGCGTCCGCTAAGATTCGAGTGATGTCTCTGGGCGAAGAGTTCCGCGCAGCACGCGAAGCGCGTGGTCTGACGCTTTCAGATGTAGCCGAACAGATTCATATCCGTTCGGTTTATTTAGCTGGAATCGAGTCCGAGGATTGGACCTCGATCGGCGCCCCCGTGTACGTTCGCGGATTCATCCGCACGTACGCGCGCTACTTGGCGCTCGACGTCGAGCGGGCCGTCCAGATCTTCAACGAACGTTCGCCCTCGAGCGCATTGCCTCCGCCGTTGCCGGATTACGGGGTCTCCCCCGAGCGCGAGCGGAGCGGCACCTCGCCGTGGATCTGGATCGGCGCGGTTGTCGCGGTCGCGCTGATCGCCTTCGTCGGCTACGAGTTTTATCTGCTCCAGGCCGCGCCGGCCGCCAAGGGCGGCGCCCCCACGGCCATCGTGGCGCAACCAAGTCCCTCCCCGGTTGTGTCTGCGTCGGTGGCCCCGGCCGCCGCGGAATCTCCCGCGGCGAGTGCGCGGCCGTCGTCCTCGCCCGGAGCAGATGAGAAAAACACGATTTTCGTCAAACTCTCGGAGCGCTCGTGGCTGCGGATTGTCATCGATGGCAAATCGCAGATGGAAGGCATCTTCCCCGCCGGGACGCAGCGTGCGTTTCACGGCAAAAGCGCGGTCGTTCGCGCCGGCAATTCCGGCGGTGTCGATCTGAGCGTGAACGGCAAGTCGGTCGGCAAGCTAGGCGCGGCCGGCGATGTGGTCGAGCGAGCGTTCTCGCTGACCGGAGAGTAACACTATGGCAAGCGATGCATCGTTCGACGTCGTCTCAAAAGTCGACGCGCAAGAACTGGAAAACGCCCTGAATCAAGCCCGTAAGGAAATTACGGGTCGCTTCGACTTCAAGAATTCGATTGCGTCGATCGAAAACACCGAAAAAGATATTACGATTCTTGCCGATGATGAAATGAAGCTAAAAAACGTCATCGACATCGTGCAGTCCAAGGCGATGAAGCGCGGGATCGATATCAAGGCATTCGATTATCAAAAGGTCGAGCAAGCCTCCGGTGGCTCGCTCCGCCAAAAGGTCGTCCTTCGCAGCGGTATCCCAAAAGACAAGAGTAAACTGCTCATGGACGCGATCAAAAACGCGAAACTCAAAGTGACGGCGCAGTATCAAGACGAGCAGATCCGCGTGACGAGTAAGTCGCGCGATGACTTGCAGGCCGTCCAAAATCTCCTCAAAGCACTCGACTACGAATTGCCGCTGCAGTTCACGAATTACCGGTAAGTATGCAAACCGTCTCCTTCGTCTCGCTTGGGTGTGCGAAGAATCTCGTCGACACTGAAGTGATGATCGGCAAACTCGGCGCGGCCGGCTGGGAACTCGTTCCCGACGGGTCGGGCGCCGATGCCGTGGTCATCAACACGTGCGCGTTCATCGATCCGGCCAAAGCCGAGTCGACCGACGTGATCCTCGAGCACGCGGCGGCGAAACGGCCCGGGCAACAGCTCATCGTAGCCGGTTGCCTTTCTCAGCGCTTCGGCGAGCAATTGCAAGCGCTGATTCCCGAGGTCGATGGCGTGATCGGCACCGGCGCGTATGCCGGCATCGTGGAGCTGCTCGAAGATGCGCAGGCGGGGAAGAAGCCCGTTCGGTTGGACTTCGAGCCGGAGCCCGAACACGATTTTCTCCCGCGTTTAATCACGACACCCTCCGCGACGGCGTATTGTAAGATTGCCGAAGGCTGCGATCACCCGTGCACGTTTTGCATCATCCCGCAATTGCGCGGGAAGTTCCGATCGCGCAGCGAGGAATCGATTCTCAAAGAAGCGCACGCGCTCGCCGAAGGCGGTACGAAAGAACTCATCCTGATCGCGCAGGATACCTCGATGTGGGGACGCGATCGCGGCATGCGCCGCGGTGGCCTTGCGGGATTGCTCGAAAAACTCAATGCGATCGAGAAACTCGAATGGATTCGTCTTTTGTACTTGTATCCGGCGACCGTCGATTCCGAGCTGATCGATGCGATGGCGACCTTGCCGAAGGTCTGCAAGTACATGGATATGCCGCTCCAGCACGCGCATCCCGATGTGCTGCGCGCGATGCTGCGTCCGAGCAATGGCGAACGTTACCTCGAGATCATCAACGATTTCCGCGCGCGCGTGCCGGGCGTGACGATGCGCTCCACGTTCATCGTCGGGTTCCCGGGCGAGACGGACGAACACGTCGCGTACCTCGAGGACTGGATTGCGAAGGCCGAGCTCGACCGCGTCGGCTTCTTTACGTATTCACCCGAAGAGGGCACGCCGGGTGCAACCCTGCCGAATCAAGTCCCGGCGAAAGAAAAACGCAAGCGACTCGTGCGCTTGCGCGAAGCCCAGCGACTTGCCTCCGAGCGCGCACGTGCGAAGCGTATCGGCGAGACCGTCCGCGTGCTCGTCGAAGAAGAGCGGACGCTGCGCAAGACCGACCCGATCGCCGTCGCCCTCAAGTCGACGACCGTGTGGGTCGGCCGTTCGATGGGCGAAGCGCCCGGCGTCGATGGATCCATTTTCTTCACGGAACCCGCGACCGTCGGTTCGTTTATCGACGTGCGACTCGGTGGCTACGGAGCGTTCGATTTCTACGGTGAACGCGTGGGTGAGCGGGTCGGTGCATGAGTAAGCATCTGGCGCCCGAGGAGGTGCGCACGCGGAAGCGCCTCGGCATCCTCCCGATCGCGATCGTAGGCGTACTGGCGCTCTTCTGCATTGCAACCGCATTCATCGCGATCAAATCTTCGACCAGCCATCGCAACTTCGTGAATACGACCGTCTCGCTCTTCGTGCCCTCGGCCGAATCGAAGTTCGGCAAGAGCCGCATTTATCTGATGATTCTGGGCGTCGATTACAATTACGACGACAAAGACCAAGAATATTCGGGCGGTGCGCGTAGCGATACCATCATGGTAGCGGGTCTCGATTTTATGACGCATGCCGTGAAGCTGATCTCGGTGCCGCGCGACATGGCCGCGCGTTACGGTGGTCACGAAGATAAGATCAACGGAGCCTATGCCGCGGGCGGCGTCAAGCTGGCGGACAACGTCATCGGCGATTGGCTCGGCATGCCGAAGGCGACGACCGATACCTATTTCGATAAGTATGTCGTGCTCAAGGTGAATGCGGCAAAGTCGGTAGTCGACGCGATCGGCGGTATCGACGTTCCCGT
>Ga0123337_10004676_pt1 | contig 13822 bp, 17 predicted proteins | sample frozenSSSSmetaG_FD_89792 | JGI IMG/M metagenome (GOLD analysis project Ga0123337, IMG submission 89792) | Glacier valley bacterial and archeal communities from Borup Fiord, Nunavut, Canada, to study Microbial Dark Matter (Phase II) -... | ecosystem: Environmental > Aquatic > Freshwater > Ice >... | reverse complement strand
GGGAGTCTTGGTTTCGAGTCCGTAGTTGTATTGGATCGACGATACATCAGGCGCTTGAAGGTCGAGGTATTGCTGGAACTCTACCGGGTTGTTGGCTCGGTAAAACTTGAACGCAAAAAAATGATCACCAAGGAAACTCAGGACCTCGGCCAACGCGGAGGCCACATCGGGTCGCTGCCAAAAGTCAGGGCAGCGGACCGGCACATGAAAATGGAGGCTCTGCCTCCAACGGGCACCAAATGAATCGGTATCTTGACCTGACCGACGCACTGCTTGGTCTGCGGCATATACATAAGCCGCGATCTCGACGAGGTCGTGGTATACGGAGGGCAGATTTCGCAAAAGCGATTGATGAAGGTGAGCGATGCGAAGATTTACCTGCTGCTCAGGCGGTCCATGCAGAAGATGAAGCCGAATCGGATCGGTCACTTTGGACTTCGCCGGTAGGGGAAGCCCGCCACAGAGGATGGTCCGCTCAGTTTGCATGGCCCTCCGATCTGACTCGCATTTCGGCCCGGATCTTGGTCACGGCATGCCAACCAAAGCCTGCGGCCTTCCTTCGTGTGATTTCGCCACCGCCCTTGTAGTGGTTTGAAGAGAACCACTCTGCGCTATACTTTTCTACGATGGCACTGACTTCGTGCGTGTGCTTGGCCAGCGCCTCCTGGAACTCGGCGACTTGAGTGGTCGTGGCGAACCGGTGGCCGACGCCAACTTTCGAGTTGAGGGTTTTCGACAAAAAGTAGTCGAGGCAACTGCGTGACAGGCGGTCGAAAAAAGTGCGTGCCAGTGCGCCAAACTCAGCAGGGCGGCCGAGCTTAGCGAGTTCTGCATGAACCTCCGATTTGGCAGGCGTGTATAATGGGCCGAGGCGGTTTTCGAGATGGCTGGTAACCGCTCCGACAAGTGCATTCTGAGCTACTTCGCCGAAATCGGTCAGGCTACCGCGCGTATAGGCTTTGGCGTCGAGGGTTCGATGGATGGCGTCTGCCACCTCGGCAATCGAGCTGTGCGCTGACAACGCAAAGCCATGTGTAGCCAAGTGCTCACTAGGATTCGGTTTCTTTGCCGCAACGGCAAGTTGGGTGAGAAGATCGGAAGCCTCTGCGAAACCGGGGTCTTTCTGGATAGCCTCGAAGGCTTTATCGGCTGCGGACCAAGTAGCACTGGCGACCGATTTAACATCGGCACCATCTGCGATAAGCCCAACCACGGCCTTCCATGATCGTGTAGCGGGTAAAATGCCGAGCCTTACGTGCCCCATGTTCTAGCCCAGAGTTTAGCAAATCATGGGCCATTATGGGGAAATCTTGTATTAACGGGGGCACCGAAGGCGCCGTGCCGAACAAGAAACCGCTCACGTGATCGTTTTGATCAGCCGCGAGCCGGAATTTTGAGCTTGGTGCGGATGTGGACCGCGACTTCGGCGACGTCGTAGTAAACAAAATGTCCGAGCCGGTGATGAGGGATGCGGCGGAGCCTGGTCCACTCGCGGAGGGTTCGGATCGAGGGCTCTTTCCCTTTGGGGAAGATACCGCTGTTTTGGAGACCGACGATGTCGGTGAGCTGGGATTGACCGGCAGAAGGTTCGAGAGGCGGATTCATGCAGGAGATGACGTGTCAACGTCACTCAAGACGATGAAAAAACCCGCGCCCCTGGAGGCGCGGGTTGCACTCGAAGCGATCAACTCGCGACGGCCAGCGGCTCGGGCCGCGACGGAAAGACGAGAGGAGCGGGGGAGGCGGTCGAGACGGGCGTCGGCATGATGTCGAAAAACTTCTCTGCTTCCGCAGCGGTCTTCAAGTCGAGGTAGTGCTTGCGGATGATGCTCTCGGAATTGCCGGCCTGCAACGCGGCCTCGCCCATCGAACGGTATTTGGCGACGTGCATGGAAATGAACGTGTGCCGCATGATGTCGTGCGAGAGGTCGAAGTCCTTGGCGACGGCCGCGCGCTTGTGCTGAAGGTTGGTCGGGATGATTGGGAATTTCTCCAGCGGGTAGGAGGTCAACCAAGCGGCAAGGTTGGGGTGAATGGTGACGTTGCGCTTCATGCGAACTTTAGAGACCTCGGGCTCGATCAGGATGACGCCGGTATCGAGGCGGACATGCTCGGGCTTAAGCTTGAGAATCTCGCCATGACGGAGGCACGGCCGAATGCCGGCGAAGAGCGCGAGGGCGAAGTAAGGCACCATCTCGCCGCCGTTGATCGTCTCGACGTGATGCATGAGCTTTTCGGCCTGCTCGGCGGTCAGGGTCTTGGCGGAGCCGCGTCGGTGGGCGATGCGGTGATGGGGCATCTTATCGACCGGGTTCACGGCGACCCAGTCCTTCTGGAAAGCGAATTTGAAGAAGGTGTGCAGGATGCCGCGCCGGTTGTTGATGGTCTTCGGGCGGGCGTTGCCGCGCTGGCAATGTTCTGTGAGCTGCTGGGTGGTCAACTGGGAGACGAGCACGGCGGGGAACTTCTCCATGAGCACGTCGAGATGTCGGCGGATGTGATCGTGCTGGGAGATCGAGAGGAGGTTCTGGTCGTGCTCACGCTGCTTGAAGGCGAGGTAGTCCTTCACGGCGTCGGCCAAGGTCTGCTCGCGGTCGGGAGCGCGGTAGTTGGCCAAAGCAAAATCGAGGTAGAATGAAAGCGACTTGGGAGCATCGGCGAGGCGGCGGAAAGAGGCCTCGGCCTCGTGAAGCTGGGCGTCGGTCAACCGCGTGGCGGTGGTGCGGATGCCAGTTTCGGCCTGCAAACGCAGGATTTCCAAAGCCTGACGTTCGGCGGAAGCCTCGGCGCGGGTCGGAAAATTCTTGCGGATGCGCTTACCGTCGAGCCAACCGGTGACGCGGAAAACGATCTCCTTGGAGGGATTCGTGAACTCAGAAATGACGAACTGTGCGGCCTGGGCCATGTGAGATTTGCCACGTCAACTGGCAAATCTGCTGTCTGCTTTGGTCCGTCAGAGGTAAAAACTGGCGGAGAGGGGGGGATTCGAACCCCCGGTAGGCTTTTACACCTACGGCGCTTTAGCAAAGCGCTGCTTTCGACCACTCAGCCACCTCTCCGGAACAGTCCGCTTGAAACAAAGTCCCGCTTCACAAAGTGCAAGGCCTTTTATCGCTTAAAACGGACACGAGTATCGCAAGCAATGTCCCTGCTTTCGGAACGGGTCGCTCACGCTTCCCGCACCCCAATCAAGATTCCTCGTCTTCGTCCTCGACGGGGCGCTCGAGTTCTTCGCGGCACTCGTTCATGACGCGCAGCCAGATCTCGCGGAGATCGAAGAGGCGGGGCAGGGCATCTTCGCTGAAGCGGACGACGGCGGGAAGGGCGGCCACGGCGGGCGTGCCGAGGTGGGCGAAGGATTGGTTGAGCTCGCGGAGGGCACGCTTGAAGAGGCTGATGGCCATCGCGTAGTCGCCGAAGTCGAGCGCTTGAATAGCGAGCATCGCCTGCTCTTCGCCACGGTAGATCGAGGCGTGCATGGCGATGGCGAGCGGCTGGGGGACCTTGGCAGCGTCGGGGGCGATGCGTTCCCATGAGCGTTTCACGCTCAGGTAAATGGCCTTGGTCGCGATGAAGATGGGATTTTTGTGCAGCGTGTAGGGATCGGTGCCGAAATCGTTGAGGTCGGCGGAGGCGGACTCGCTCTCGGACTCGGGGGCGGTGGTTTCGCGGGAGGCGATGGTGTCGGCGGAATCGCTGCTCCAGGACTCTTCATCCCAGCCCATCTGGTGGGCGACTTCATCGATGCGGTCGGGGTGGCTGTGAAGCTTCTCGTAGTAGGCGAGGTAGCGATGGATCACGTCGTCCTGTTCGCGCAGATATTTTTCCCAATCAAATTCGTTCCAAGCAAGTTCACCGCGATCATCCCAGTCATTGTTGTCCGAGGGGCCGTTAGGTTCGAAATTACTCATTCGGTAGAAGGTCTTCATTGACCTTGTCTGCACGTTGCTTTCGCGGGGTGAAAAAGCAAATGAAATTCCCTCAATCCGCAGCGGGCTTTCGCCAATGGCGTGCCAGAGGGGAAAATGGGTGATTTACGGGTTGAACGGACAAGAGGGGCGGGCAACCTGACCATTCCTCTATGACCGAAGTGCATTACGAGAAGGTTTATTTCTCAGGCTTTGTGCAGGGTGTGGGCTTTCGCTACACCACGTTGCAAGTTGCCCGGGAATTCGAGGTGACGGGCGCCGTGGCCAACCTGGACGACGGTCGGGTGCAGCTTGAGGCCGAGGGGGAACCCCGGACGGTGTCCGCTTTCATATCGGCGCTGGAGGAGCGCATGCACGGCCACATCCGCAAGGTGGAGCGCGCCTCCGAGAAACGCGCCGCGCAGTTCAACGATTTTCGCATCCAATGACCAACCCCACGCCCCCCGTCGCGATCGAGATACGCGACCTGACCAAGGATTTCCCCCTCACGCTGCGCGGCATCAAGCTGCGCGCGGTGGACAATCTCACGCTGAGCGTGCCCGAGGGCCAGGTGTTCGGGTTGATGGGGCCGAACGGCTCGGGCAAGAGCACGACGATCAAGATCATCCTCGGCCTGCTCGACCCGACGGTGGGCGAGTGCAAGGTCTTCGGTGTGCCGAGCGGGCGCGTCGATTCGCGGCTCAACGTGGGCTACCTGCCGGAGGCGCCGTATTTTTATCGTTATCTGAGCGGGACCGAGCTGGTGCGTTTCTACGGACGCATCTGCGGCGTGCCGCGCAAGCGCCTCGATGACCGCGTGAAGGAAGTGATCGACTGGGTGGGACTGAGCGGCGCGGCGCATCGCCGGGTGGGAACGTATTCGAAGGGCATGTTGCAACGCATCGGGCTGGCGCAGGCGCTGGTGCACGATCCGCGGCTGATCATCCTCGACGAGCCGACGGCGGGCGTTGATCCGGTGGGCTCGGCGGAGATTTCCGAACTGATTTTGAAACTGAAGACGCAGGGGAAGACGGTTTTGATCACATCCCACCTGCTCGCGCAGATCGAGGACGTGTGCGATCGCGTGGCGATCCTCGACAAGGGGAAGCTGATCCTCGAAGGCAACATGAACGATCTCGTCGGCCAGCGTGGGCGACAGGCGTTGATCGTGGATCCGCTTACGCCGGACCAATTGGCGGAGTTGCGCGTTTGGCTGAAAGAGCGCGGCCATGCGCTTGATTCGGTGGAGCAGCCGCGGGCGCGGCTCGACCAGCTCTTCCTAAGCCGGGTGTCGCGGGCACCGAAAGGAGAAAACAAATAATGAGCACGGCGACCGTTGGCGTTCCGTTTTCCATTTCGCGTCTGCTGATCGTGGCGGGTAACACCTTCCTCGAGGCGGTGCGGCAGAAGTTGTTCAATTTCCTGCTGCTGCTCGCGATCGGGCTGGTGGCGAGCGCGCAATTTTTCCAGGAGTTCAATTTCGGTTCGTCGGAGTTGAAGTTCATCTCGGACTTCGGGTTTGGGGCGATGGTGTTCTTCGGCTCGACGCTGACGATCGCGGCGACGGCGCAGCTGTTTTTCAGCGAGATCGAGAACCGCACGGCGCTCACCATCCTGGCGAAGCCGATCTGGCGCACGGAGTTTATCTTCGGGAAATTCGTGGGCGTGTTCGCGGTCGTGGGCGTGTTCTGCGCGCTCACCACGCTGCTGCTCGTGGGGCTGCTCTACCACCGGGAAAACGCCATCATGGCGCTGCATCCGGATGCGTTCGAGCACGGGCGCGTCATCCACTACGGCGATCTGCTGGTGATGGGCGTGCTGCAATGGCTGAAGTTCGGCGTGCTGGCGGCGATCACGTTGTTCATCGCAAGTTTCTCCAACACGAACCTCTACACGGTGGTGATGAGTTTCTTCATGCTTGTGATCTGCCACCTGCAATACCTCGCGCATGACGCGTATGCCCAGGTCGCGTCGCTGCCGCTGCGGCTGCTGGTGCGGGTGCTGAGTTATATTTTCCCGAACTTCCAGCTCTTCAACCTGACGGACCAGATTGGCATCGGGGCGGGGCTCGATTCCGGCTTGGTGCTGCGTGTGGCGGGCTACGCGGCGATCTATATAGCGGTGTTCGGCGGTCTGGCGGTTTACAGTTTCCGTAGTCGTGAAATCTAACTTTCTCGCAATGCGTTTCCTGCGGATCGCGGTGATGATCGCGGTGCTGGTCGTCACGGGCTGGGCCATCCGTCTGTTCGAGGACCCCGCGTGGCAGGTCGTGCGCGCGCAGCAGCCGGCGGTGAAGCTGGACTCGTTGCAAGGCGCGCTGGGGCAGGGGGTGACAGTGGGACTCCTGGGGGGATTCCGCGCGATCGTGGCGGATTTTTTTTGGATCAAGACGAACTCCGTGTGGGCCGACAACGACCTCCCGGCCACGCAGACCTTGATCAAGCTCGTCACGGCGATCGATCCGCGTCCGCTGTATTTCTGGCAGAACGGCGCGCGCATGATCGCCTACGACATGCCCAACTGGCGCATCATGGCGGAGGGTGGCTACGACACCGTGTCCAAGGCGGAGCAACGCCACATCGACCAGGAGCAGTCGACCGTGGCGATCAACTACCTGAACGAAGGATTCGGCTATCATCCTGATTCCGCGTTGCTCTACATCGAGATCGCCAACGTCTATCTCAACCGCCTGAAGGATGCGAATGCCGCCGCCGAAGCCTACCTCAAAGCGGCCCGGCAGCCCGACGCGCCCTACTTTGTGGCGCGCATCTATGGCGAATTGCTGCGGCGGCAGGGACGCAATGCCGAGGCTTATGCCTGGCTAAAGCAACTTTACCCGACGTTGCCTAAGATCACGCCGGGGGCCAAGACCCAGCCAAGCCCTGCGGAGATCGAAATGGGGATGGCTCCCGTGGTGTTGGAACGCATTCGTGAGTTGGAGAAGGAATTAAAAATCTCTGCGAGCCAGTCGTTTAGGCCTTAATTTGGAAATAATTCAGGCTTTTGACTTGCTTGGGGTATTTTTATTTTAAAGTTTATCAACTTACTTAACTTCCGACGAAGCGTGCCTGAAACCAACCTCTATCCTATTTTTGACCGTGTGCTCGGTCGGGCTGAAAAAGAAGCCCGTCTGCAGCAGCGAGGGCGGGTGATCTGGCTCTACGGGTTGTCGGGTTCAGGCAAGAGCACGCTGGCCATCGCGCTGGAGCGCCGGTTGCACGCCGAAGGGGTTGCGACGCATTTGCTTGATGGCGACAATGTCCGCACGGGGCTGAACCGCGACCTTGGGTTTTCCGATGCCGATCGCTCCGAAAACATCCGGCGTATCGCCGAAGTGGCGAAGCTCTTCGTGCAGGCCGGGGTGGTCGTGATCTGTGCGTTTATCACGCCGCAGAAGGCGCACCGGCAGCTCGCCCGAACGATTATCGGCGCCGACGATTTTAGCGAAATCTACGTGGCGGCATCCTTCGAGACCTGCGCGAAACGCGATCCGAAGGGGCTTTACGCCAAGGCCGGCACGGGCGCGGTCAAGCAGTTCACCGGCCGTGATTCCTCCTTCGAGACGCCCACGGACGGGGACGGGGCGTTGATCATCGATACCGAGGCCGAGACACCTGACGCCTCGCTGATTCGCCTGCACGGCATCGTGTCTCCCTTAATCCATTTCCAGAAATGAGCTCCTATAATCTCACGCATCTCTCCCAACTCGAGCACGAGGCCATTTTCATCATGCGGGAAGTCGCCGCGCAGTTCGAGCGGCCCGCGCTGCTTTTCTCGGGCGGCAAGGACTCCATCGTCATGGTGCGTCTCGCCCAAAAGGCCTTCGCCCCGGCGAAGTATCCGTTCCCGCTCGTCCACGTCGATACGGGGCACAATTTTGACGAGACCATCGAGTTTCGCGACTACCTCGCCAAGGAGACCGGCGGACGCCTGATCGTGCGTTACGTCGCCGATTCCATCAAGGCCGGCCGCGCCCAGGAAGAGAAGGGGCCGAATCCCTCGCGCAACGGCCTGCAGACCGTGACGTTGCTGGACACCATCGAGGAATTCCGTTTCGACGCGTGCCTCGGCGGCGCCCGTCGTGACGAGGAGAAAGCCCGCGCCAAGGAGCGTTTCTTCTCGCACCGCGACGAGTTCGGCCAGTGGGACCCGAAGAACCAGCGCCCCGAGCTCTGGAACCTTTTTAACGGCCGTAAGAACGTGGGCGAACACTTCCGTGTGTTCCCGCTCTCGAATTGGACCGAGATGGACGTGTGGCAATACATCGCCCGCGAAAATCTGGCGATCCCCTCGATCTATTTCACCCACGACCGCGAGATCGTGAACCGCAACGGCGTCCTGCTGGCCAAGTCACCGCACATCACGCTGCTCGACGGCGAACGTTACGAGACCAGGCGCGTGCGCTACCGCACGGTGGGCGACAGCACCTGCACCGGCGCGGTCGAGTCCGACGCCTCGAACCTCGGCGAAGTCATTCAGGAGGTCGCCTCCGCCCGCCAGACCGAACGCGGCACCCGTGCCGACGACAAGCGCTCCGAAACCGCCATGGAAGACCGCAAGAAGGCCGGGTATTTCTAAGAAATAGCCAAACGCCAAAGATTCCGTCGCGGGCTACTCGCAAGCTTGCTCCCACGACGGACCATCGCCCGCAAACGATCTCCACCTGTTCTAATTTTCCAATGTCCTCCGCCACCGCCCAACCGCACACCGACCAGCATTACCTTTCCATGGACCTGCTCCGTTTTACGACGGCGGGCAGCGTCGACGACGGCAAATCCACCCTGATCGGCCGGTTGCTCTACGACTCCAAGTCCATTTTTGACGACCAGTTGGAAGCCATTGAGCAGGCGACCGAGAAGCGTGGTGAGGAACATCTTAACCTTTCGCTGCTCACCGATGGTCTCCGCGCCGAGCGCGAGCAGGGCATCACCATCGACGTGGCCTACCGTTATTTCGCGACCCCGCGCCGTAAATTCATCGTGGCCGACACACCCGGCCACATCCAATACACGCGCAACATGGTGACGGGCGCCTCCACGGCCAACCTCGCCATCATCCTCATCGACGCGCGCAAGGGCGTGATCGAGCAGACCTGCCGCCACTCGTTCATCGCTTCGCTGCTGCGCATCCCGCACGTCATCGTGTGCGTGAACAAGATGGACCTCGTGGACTGGTCCGAGGCGCGTTTCAACGAGATCGTCGCCACCTACACGGAGTTCGCCTCCCGCCTGGAAATCCCGGACATCAAATTCATCCCCATCAGCGCGCTGCACGGCGACAACGTCGTGGATCGCTCGGTCCACATGCCGTGGTATGCGGGCAGCTCGCTGCTCTACACGTTGGAGACCGTTTACATCGGCAGCGACTCGAACCACATCGATGCCCGCCTGCCGGTGCAGACGGTGATCCGCCCGAACAACGACGAGCATCATGATTTCCGCGGCTTCGCGGGGCGCGTGGCCGGCGGCGTCTTCAAGCCGGGCGATGAAATCATCGCCCAACCCTCGGGACTCACCTCGACCATCAAAAGCATTCACGGCCCCGACGGCGAACTGACCGAGGCCTTTGCGCCCATGTCGGTCGTGGTCACGCTGAACGACGAGATCGATGTCTCCCGTGGCGACACCATCACAAAGGCCAACAATCCTCCGCACGTCAGCCAAGACATCGAGGCGATGATCTGCTGGTTCTCCGAAAAGAAACTCCAGCCGAACGGAAAATACATCATCCGGCACACCACCCGCGAGGCGAAGTGCGTGATCAAGGCCGTGCGCTACAAGATTAACATCAACACCCTGCACAAGGCCGAGGGTGATCTGGACATCGGGATGAACGACATCGGGCGCATCCTCCTGCGTTCGGCCACGCCGCTCATCAGCGATCCCTATCAGCGCAATCGGAGCACGGGCAGCTTCATCCTCGTCGACGAGTTCACCAACGCCACGGTGGCCGCGGGGATGATCCTTTGACATTATTGGTCCGCGGGAATTGATTCAAACCAACTTCCGTCACCCTGTGATCGTTCACTACTGGCTGCTTTCGTTCGCGCTGCTTTTGCTTTGGTTTCCCCGTCCTTGGCTTCGTTTTGGCGGCAAGGTGGTGTCGCTGCCTTCACGTCCGCCGGTGGATAAAAACCTGCGCGACTCCAACGATGTATCCCTGCGGTTGCTGGATGAACTTCCCAATCCGCGCAACTGGGTTGATTTCCTGCGAGCGCTGGCGGGCGGCATCGCGGTGATGATCGTTTGTTTTGAACGCGTTCGCGGTGCACCGAAGATCACGTCCGACATCATTTTTACCATTCAGTGCGTGCTCCTTGTGATCGCGCTTTTGATCCAGACGACCCGTGTTTTTCAGCAAAAGATGACGCTGGTGGCGCCGATTTTTTTCATCTTCGGGCTTAGCTTTGGACTCATCGGCTGGCAGGCCGCGTTGTTTGCCTGCATCACCATCTGGGTGGCCAACCTGCTGTTGCCCTCCGCAGGGGTTTTCCTGATGGTTTTTGCCTTTCTGGAGGTGGTTTTTGCCAGATTCCTTTCACATGGATTCCATGCCTACTCACGGACGCTCATCCTGACCGCCGCGCTGGCGATCACCCCGGTGTTGCTGAGCGCGATGACGAACCGACGGCTCGTGAAGCTTAATAAGAAAACCCGGGTTAGCAGGTCGGTAAAGGCCAAAGCCTGACGCCATGGAGGGCCGTGTTCGCCAGGCGACCTGGATGACTTGGGCGGAGGCGGCGCGCCCGCGCACGCTCCCGGCGGCGATTTCCCCTGTGCTGGTTGCCACCGCGCTGGCGTTGAGAGACGGCGGATTCGATGCTCCGGCGGCGCTGGCCTGTCTCGTGTTTGCCCTGCTCATTCAAATCGGGACGAATTTCGCCAACGACTACTACGATTTCATCAAGGGAGCCGACACGGCGGAACGAGTCGGCCCGCGCCGGGCCGTGGCGGCCGGCCTCGTGTCTCCCGCCTCGATGAAGCGCGCGATGATAGGGGTATTCGCCGTCGCATTTTTTGCCGGGCTTACCCTCTTGAGCTATGGAGGCTGGCCGCTGCTGATCATCGGCGTGGCCAGCATCATTTGCGGAATCGCCTACACGGGTGGTCCGTATCCGCTCGGGTATAATGGCCTTGGAGACGTGTTTGTCTTTATATTCTTCGGGTTGGTCGCGGTGGGGACGACGTATTTTGTGCAGACCGGCCAGATATGGGGCGAGGTGCTGCTCATCGGCGCCGGCATCGGGGCGCTCGCGACGAACATTCTCGTCGTTAATAATTATCGGGATGCCGATACCGACGTGAAGGCCGGCAAGCGCACGCTCGTGGTGCGTTTTGGCCGCCGATTCGCACGGTGGCAATTTGCCTGCGGGCACATCCTGGCGAGCGCGACGGTTTTGCTGGTCGGACTGCATGGCTGGCGTCCGCAGGTCACGGCGGCGTTTTTTCTGACGACGGCGGGCTTGGGAATCTGGCAGACCCGGCGGCTTGCGAGGGCGAAAACTCCCGCGGAGTTGATTGAGTTGCTCGGGCAGACGGGGGCTTACCTGGCGTTTTACGCGCTGCTGCTTTCCGCAGGGATCCTTTACGGGGAATAAAAAACCCGCCGCGGATGAGGCGGCGGGCTTGGGGGGCGAAGAGGAATCGCTTTAGATTTTGGCGAGCAGCTTTTCCTTGAGGGCGGCCTTGGGCATCATGCCGACGAGCGTTTCGACGAGTTTGCCGTCCTTGAAGAGGAGCATCGTGGGGATGGCGCGCACGCCGTAGGTGGCGGCGATGGTGTCGTTGTCGTCCACGTTGACCTTCGTGATCGTCACCTTGCCGTCGAGCTCGGTGGCGAGCTCTTCGAGGATGGGGGCGATGGCTTTGCAGGGGCCGCACCACGGGGCCCAGAAGTCCACGAGGACGGGGGCCGACGAAGCGATGGCGGTCTTGAAAGTGTCGGAATTCAGGTGGGCGATTTTGTCGGACATGATGATCAGCGTTTCAGGTAGATAAGGACGGAAAAGGCGATGGTGACGGCGGCGGCGATGCCGGCGACCACGGGAAGGAACGAGGGGATTTCGTTGTTACTTTCCTCGATCTTGGGCATCGGGGAAACGAACTTCGGGTTGACGGGCAGTTTCGCGATGGCCGGGGCGGTCGCGACGGGTTTGGCCGCGATGGGCTTGGCTGCGATGGGCGCGGCGGCCACGGGGGCGACGGCGACAGGGACGGGAGCGGGCGCGGGCGCGTCGGCCACGGGCTCAACGGGAGTTGGCTCGACAGGCAAGGTAGTGGGAATCGGCGCGCTTGGAGCGGACTCGGGCTTGGGCGGGAGGGTCAGCGGGGTCTGGCCGGGGATGGGGCGGTAGTCGGAGTTATCCATGGGGATTTTTTTATCTGGGGGTTGAATGGTGGACGATTTCGGCAAGTTCGCGCGGATCGACGGTCTCCAGGCGCTTGTCGCGTCGTTTGAGCTCTTCGAAAGTCTTAAGGGTCGTCTCGGTCATGCGACCGTGGGTCTCCTCGGAGCCGCCGACTAGGATGAATTTCTCGCCCTTGGTGATGCGCTTGTGGCCGTCTGCGTTGTCGAGGCCGACGCCGAGCAAGCCGGCGGCTTTGGCCGGGGCTTTGCGAGAAGGGGTGGTCGGTTTTTTGCTCACGGGGACAACGTGCTGGCTTCCGCCGGTGTTTCAAGCGGGTTTTCGAGATTGGCGGGTTCGTCCTCGCGCGCGTCGCAGACGATGTCGTCAAAGGCTTCGTTTTGGCGCACGCGGAGTTTGCCGAGGCGGGTGAGCTCAAGCACGGCGAGGAACGTGGCGACGAGGACGCGGACCGTGACGGGGCCGGTGAACAGCTCGGTGAAAACGAAGCTCTTGCGCGTGCGCGTGAGCAGGAGGAGTTCCTCCATCTTGTCGGACACGGTGACCTGCTCGTCCTGGATCTGGCCGACGACGAGCTTCTCGGCGAGGCGGCGGAGGACGATGTTGAAGGCGTTCCAGAGCTCGATGCGGTCGCCGCTTTTGAGGGGGCGGTCGGACTCGCGATCGGCGAGCACGGGCACATGGCGGGCAAGCAGGTCGCGCTGGAAGACGGCGAGTTCGTCGAGCTTGGCGGCGGCTTCTTTGAATTTTTTGTATTGGAGGAGCTGATGGACGAGTTCCCAGCGCGGGTCCATGCCGTCGTCATCGGCATTGGGGTCGACGGCGGCGAGGCCGCGCGGCAGGAGCATGCGGCTCTTGATCTCCATCAAGGTGGCGGCCATCACGAAAAATTCACCGGCTATGTCCAGGTCGAGCTGCTGCATGGAGTGCAGCACATCGATGTATTGGCGGGTGACCGACTCGATGTTGATGTCGTAGATGCCGATCTCGTTTTTCTTGATCAGAAAAAGGAGGAGATCGAGGGGGCCCTCGAAGACAGGGAGCTTGATGCGGTAGTCGGCGTCGGGAACCACGGTCGGACGATGCTTGGCGGTCGTTGATGCGCGGCAATGAAAAACTACCGGCGGCGCAAGAGAATCGGAGACAGATTTTAACCACTTATGAAATCCGCCAATGGGCGGATTTTCCGGGAGTGGTTTCGGCCAATGGCCTCCACTGTCAAGCGGAGGGGCGGCTGATGCCGCCGGGGTGAGATGTTAACGGCGGCGCAGGCCGGCGACGTAATAGCCGTCGGTGTTGTGGGCGGACGGCAGGATCACGCGGGCGGGCGCGTCGGGGAGCGGGGCGAAGTCGGGGTGCGCGGCGAGGAATGCGGAGACGATGGCTTCGTTTTCGTGATGGCTGAGCGAGCAAGTGGCGTAAACGAGCAGGCCGCCGGGGCGGACGTGGCGGGAGAAGCGGGTGAGCAGGTCGCGTTGCAGGACGGCGGCCTGCGCCACGGTCTCGGGCGTGGTGCACCACTTGAGGTGTGGCGCGCGGCGCCAGGTGC
>Ga0123337_10004674_pt1 | contig 13833 bp, 9 predicted proteins | sample frozenSSSSmetaG_FD_89792 | JGI IMG/M metagenome (GOLD analysis project Ga0123337, IMG submission 89792) | Glacier valley bacterial and archeal communities from Borup Fiord, Nunavut, Canada, to study Microbial Dark Matter (Phase II) -... | ecosystem: Environmental > Aquatic > Freshwater > Ice >... | reverse complement strand
GGAGAATGAGACGCATAATGAGACAAAAACGGCAGCGCAACGGATATGAGACGAACGAAACCCCCGTTTCCAATATCGGAAGCGGGGGTCGAAAGTGAAGCAAAATACGGCTTGTCGCAAGATGGATTATCAGGCAGATCGATCGAGGAAGGAGCGGTACCAGGCGATTGTGTCGCCTCTTTGCTGGTCTGCTCCTCTATCGTTACCTTTTCAGCCTCAGGCAGAAGTCCGTGTTCGCGCATATAACCGGTAAGGTAATCGGCGAAATGTTCTGCCTCATCTTCTTCAATAATCTGGTGTGGGATCGAGAGCTTATGCAGCAAATCTTTAGCCTGATTGTACTTTGGGCGGTACGCCTCATTCTGTGGTGCGCCCAGTAACAGGTACATCTTCGCAAGATCGGGATGCCCTTCCAGTGCCGCACCTTTGCCGAGTTCGCCCAGCGCCTTCTCCTGTATCGTTCCTGCATCCGCATAATCCATCGACACAACTTCCAGAATATGCTGCTTCCCGTTTTTGAATGTACGGGGGAACGTTTTCACGAAGCCTTTAGTCTCAAACGTTTTTTCTTTCAAGTTTTGTCTGACTTCGATGGGAAGTCTGCGTTGATAAACTTTCCATACCTGATCGTCGTCGCGCCGAACTTTAGGCTCTCGCCTGTATTGTGACGCCACCATCCTATCGAACAGGATTTCCAGTTCGACCGCGGGATCGTCGGTGATGCCTCCCAGCACTGGCCCGAGTTGGAAACTGCCACCAGTGTCTGGAAACACGAGATTGGTGACGGTATCCATGTTCTGGGGCGGTTGATACAAACCGAGGCCAGGCTGTACACTTTCCGCGACACGCTTTAAAGCAGCCTCCATCCGACCAACATAGCGGCGGAAGTTCTCACCGTCGAAATTGACGAATGTGGTGGACAATCGCCCGTAGGAAGGCTCGAATTTGAATCCCAAATATTCGGCAGTCGGGGCGTGAAGTAGTACGCCCACATTCAGCATCTCGCCGACAGCGGGATCGTGAACGTAGCGAATGACACGAAAAGTGTATGAAATCGTATTCATATCAGACTCCTGTGCAGCTCAATCTCAAATTCGCGTGTGTGAGCGACAACCTCTTTGAGATGCGCTTCGATCTTTCCGGCATACTTTAGCCAGCTCGAAGGAAATCTCTGCATTGTTTCGATCAGCGCATCTATGTCGAGTGCAGCCACCTTAGCGACAATTGGATGCAAATCCACCTTCTCGCTTTTCACTCCAGCGCGGAGTTGCTTATGAAATATGTGGTTCGCACTCAGCCCATGTCTGGTGATCTCCCATGCTTTGTCCTGTGCCGAGATCGCGAATAGGAAACTGAACGAAAGCTCGAAATCGTAGGCAATCAGTCGTTGCCCGTAATGTGCACAATTCGGTTTACGACCCGTTTCGAAAGACCGATCCGGGTTTTGAGAGAGCATATCATAAACATATATGCAGGCAGCCTGAGGCAGTTCATTTTCGGTCAGTCGGGTATCCGGCATGATCGGGAAGAAACCCTGAGACAGAAACTCACAGCCTGCGCCATATCCGGGCAGGAGCTTTGTGCTGCTGGCGACAAAACCGGGGTTCCTTGCCAGTACATCCTGACTTGATTTCACAAATTCAGGTGACAGATGAATCAAAGCCGGAGTCGCCGTATCGACGCCGATCAGCCGCGCGAGCAGGTTGCCGGTCAGTTCAGAACAGAGACTGACTTCATGGATCTCCGGCAGCCCCATCGCCTTTATGACGAACGAACGCCGCTCTGTGTTCTCAGGAAGCGGACCAGCACACTCGGCTATAAGTGGGTGAGTACGCCCGACTTCAAGAAGTTTATCGATGCGTCGTGCGTCCCAGATTTCCAACTGTTCTCCTTCTACTCCTTCGGAGTAAACCAGAACAGGAACTTCCGGTAGACATTTTCATTATACTGGAAATGCAGCGAATGCGGGGGCTTATCGAATAACGAGCTTGCTTCAGTTCGATTATCGCGCCGCCAACTGCAGAAATAGGTTCATAAGAACGGGCGGGAGAGCGAAAGCACAATCGCAATTCAGGCAGATCGATCGAGGAAGGAGCGGTACCAGGCGATCGTGTCACGCAAGCCGTCGTCGAGGGTGTAGAGCGGCTGCCAGTCGAGCGTCTGTCGCGCCTTCGCGGCGCTCAGATATTGATGGCGAATCTCGTTGCTGGCTTCGCTGCGAATATCCGGCACGAGACTGCTGTCCATCTGCGCGAGAATTCGGTTCACGAGTTCCAGCACCGTAACTTGAATCTCGTTCGAGAAATTGAAGGCATGTCCGCTCAAATCGCGCCGCGACGCAAGCTGCTCGGCGAGGGTCATATAGACGTTCGCGCCGTCATCGACATAAAAATAGTCGCGCACGAACTGCCCGTCTGAACGGATTATCGGAGCCTGCCCGCGCAGCACAGAGCGTATCGTTCCGGGGACAATACGGTTCCAGTTCAGATCGCCGCCGCCGTAGAAGTTGCCGCAGCGCGTGATCACGACGGGCAGTCCATAGCTGTTGGCATAGGTCGAGGCGATCAGATCGGCGCAGGATTTGCTGACGTCATAGGGGTGCTGCCCGTGAAGCGGCGTACCCTCATCATAGGGGAGGTTTTCCTGGTCGCCGTAGGCTTTGTCGGAGGAGGCGAAAACGATCTGCTTCACGAGCGGGCTGCGTCTGCACGCCTCGAACACGCACCAGCTTCCTGCGATATTGCTCTCGAAAGTGAAGACGGGGTTGCGGTTGGCGATGCCGACGATCGTCTGCGCCGCGAGGTGCATCACGGTGTCGATTTCATATTCGCCGAGCGTGCGTTCGAGCGCTGACTGATCGCGAATATCGCCGCGCACCAGTTTGACGCGGGCGAGATCGCCGGAGCGCATCAGTTCGCAGTCGGGCACCCAGTCGCGCACCAGACAGACCACATCCGCTCCCGCCGCCAGCAGCCGCCGCACCAGCCAGCCGCCAACCAGACCGGTTGCTCCCGTCACGAGCGTCGGTCGGTCCCGCCAGAAGTCGTTTCGATGTATCGGCGCAGGGTGGGTTGTTGGTATCTGCATAGCCTCTAAGTCTAGTCTCTAAATCGTTGCTGGTGTAATGTGCGGAGACACGGGACTGAAGTCCCCGTCTGGAGATGCGAAGTCCGCCTGCGCGGACTGAGAACAGGCATGGCATAATTCTTCTCCCTTCGTAAGGAGAGCTAACCACCCCCAGCCCCCTCCTTGCGAAGGAGGGGGAGAGAATACAGATACTGCAAGCTGCCGCCTGCGCGGGCTGTTGCCAGGCGGGAATAGCTGCTGACTAAAGCATCGTGTCCGAGGGACACCTGGCACGTAGTGCCCGTAGCGACGGACTTCAGTTCGTTGAGAACAACCAGCCCTTACTACCGACCCCTGCCAGCCAGATAGATTTGTTTTCAACACGGGTCTCAAATCGAGAACATCAACACGAACTCGGCTGGCGCTACTTCCAGACTTTCCATGCCGCTGTGTTCGCCTGCCAGTGGCTTTCGAGCAGACGCTTCTCGCGCAGGGTGTCCATGCACTGCCAGAAACCTTCGTGCCGGTAGGCGGCGAGTTGCCGCGCCCCCGCAAGACGCTCCAATGCATTTGCTTCCAGACTGCTGTCGTCGTTTTCGATGAACTGCAGCGCTTCCGGCTCCAGCACCATGAACCCGCCGTTGATCCAGCCTTCGCCGACCTGCGGCTTTTCGGTGAACTCACAGACGAGATCGCCGTCGAAAACCAATCCCCCAAAACGCGCCGGAGGACGCACCGCCGTTACTGTAGCGAGCTTGCCGTGCGAACGATGAAAAGCGAGCAGGTCTTTCAGATCGACGTCACAGACGCCGTCCCCGTAGGTCAGCATGAAGGTGCCGCCGTCGCTGCAGAGCCAGGGAGACAGACGCTTCAGGCGTCCGCCGGTGTTAGTCGTCGTGCCGGTGTCGATCAGATGGACCTTCCAGTCCTCGTATTCGCGCTCGTGCATACGGACGCCGCCGGTGGGAATGTCGATCGTCATGCTGCCGCGCAGAGCGTAATAGTCGAGGAAAAAACGTTTGATGATCTCGCCCTTGTAGCCGAGCGCGACCAGAAACTCATCGAAGCCGTAGTGATCGTAGTGCTTCATGATGTGCCAGAGGATCGGGTGTTCGCCGATCTCGACCATCGGTTTGGGCTTTATCTCCGTCTCTTCAGAGAGACGCGTACCGAGCCCGCCCGCGAGTAGGACCACTTTCATGAGGAGTAATTCCCTTCGTGTGCCGCCGGGTGTGGCTCCCGGCGTCGCACGAGCTGAAGGGTGGGTTCAGAGGGGCGTCGGGTCGTCCTGCGGTTCCGGCAGCGTACGCGCTGTGCGTACCGCTTGAGTTTTGGAAGAAGTGTTGTCCCCGGTAGGACTGCCTGCCGCGCCGTTGGTTCCTGCAGCAGATGGCTGCCCGCTCACCTTGGGCGCAGCGGCAGCCGGGAAATCTGTCGAAAAACTGGTCGAATAGGTCGAGATTTGCTGCGGCGCGGCGCGTACCTGGCGTATGTAGGAGACGATAATGCCGACCAGCACCGCGAACAGCGCGACGCCCAAACTCAGCAGCGAGACTCGAAGTATGCCAGGACTGCCCACTTCCGGCTCGATTGCGGTGTCGATCACGCTCGTTTTGCTCTGCCCGGAGACCGTATTGATCTGGAGTTTGACGAACTCGGTTTCTTCCGCCTCGAGTTTCTTTGCGGCGATCAACTGTTCGGCGCGCAGCCGCTGCAACTGGCTCGTCGATTCACGGCGCAGAGGAAGCTGCTTGAACGCCCTGTCGATCGCCGTCTGAATGACGACGGCCCGCGCTTTGAGCGCGGCAAGATGACGGTCTATATCTACATTTTCGGTAGTTTGCTTCGATTTTATAGCACTTTGTTGCTGAGCGAGGTCATCCTCTGCAATTTTCAAGTCCGACTGTGCCTGAAGCACCTGTTGATTTTCTGGCGCGAAGTTCTGCTGCAGCTTTTTGAGCCTGCTCTTAATGCTGCTGACCCGGTACCGTGCATCGCCGAGAAGCGGGTCTTCGGCAGTCAAGTTTGGCAAGTTTTCGATCAGTTTCCTGACACCATTCTCCTGGACTCGGCTGCCCTGTTCGAGCGCGCTGATATCAGCAGAAATTTTGATTTGCTCTCCGAGTAGGTCGGCTAATCCTGGTGGCGCCGCAGCACCGCCTTCCACAGTGGATGCAGGTGTCGCGCCGATATCCTGTTTATTTAGTCCCCGCACGAACTTTTCGATACGGCGTGTGCTGTTATCGACACTTGCATGCGCGTTCTTGATAAGGTCTTTCGCGGTGTTCAGCAGTACGGTGTCACGCTCATTGTCGTTGTTGGTGTAGTAGTCCGCCAGCTCCTGTGCGTAGAGATTGGCGACCCGCGCAGTAAGGGCTTTGACTTCGGCGCGCCTCGGCGCACTGCCGGGGGCGAGCAGCGGCGGACCGCCCAGCGTCACGTTGATGAAGAGCAGGCCGTCGGCGGCATTGTCTTCAGGCTTGACCTGCTTCATCAGCATCTCGACCGCGAGACGTTTCGAGCGCATGTGATAAAATTCAGCCAGATGAGTCTGCGCCTCGACACGCTCGGCAAAGGTGCGGCTGTGCAGTACGCCGATATATTTTTTGGTCTGCGTCTGTCCCCCGAGTAACGCCGCTACGCCTCCCGCCGCAGATGGAGACGGCTGCTGCATCGACACGGTGGTCAGCGCGGTGAACGCCTGCCCGGTGTAAAGCAGTTGGTAGGCTTCGAGCAGGCAGAAGAGTCCGACGCCGAGCGCGAGCCACAGTGGTCGGCGACGGCGTACGATCGAGCGCAGGAGCGCGGTATTGATACTGATATCGGGGTCTTGCTCAGGTGTGGTCAAGTCGGGTTTCCATAAATCGAGTTTCGATACGGGTTGTGATAGTTGATCGAACAGGTCATCCAGCTTACGAACTATTTCAGTGCGGGACTGAAGTCTCGCTCTTGATATGCAAAGTCCGTTTGTGCGGAGGCAAACCACCCCCCAACCCCCTCCTTCGTAAGGAGGGGGAGAGGATACACGAACCGCTGGCTTTCGCCTTCGCAGGGAGGGAGAGAATACACCTTCCGAAACATCTGCGTCCGCAGGACGACTGGCGGCACGCCACCAAGACGATGGTTTTCAACCACCGGGGTTTCAACCTATTGCTGTTGAATGCCTGCTTGCTCGTTTTTCGTAATTGGACTTGAAGCGAAGTTATTGATATTTGTTGCGTCAATGCTTGCTCTAATAAAGCGTGGTACATCGCTAGCCTTGTGTATCCGTAGCCAATAGAACGTCATTCAGCGAACGAGCATTCAACAGTAGTAGGTTTCAACCCCAGGAATACTGCTGATTCCTTCCTCCTCTGCCAGAGAGGAGGAAGGCGCACCTCGAACGGCTAGAGTCCGAAGATACCGGTTGCCAGCTTGAACAGGATCGCCGAGTTGGTCAGAGACTTGAAGAAGTCGCCGATCACATTGCTGCCGCCCGAAATGCGTTCGGCAAGTACCTTCGTCGGCACCATGATCAGGTCGCCGGGGCGCAGAGTTTTGACCTTGCTGCCGGGCTCGAGGCCGCCGCCCGCATGGATTACGACGATTCTATCGGTCGCGGCGTCGGGCGCAAAACCCCCGGCGTGCGCGATGTAGTAGCCGAGATTTTTGCCGGGCAGGTACGGCACACCAACGGACACGACGACTGCGCCTACGACAGGGATCATCGTCGGCGTTTCCGGAATGTTGATCGTGTCGCCATCGACGACCAGAATGTCGTCGCCACCGCCAGGCTTTCGCAGCGCCTCGGGCAGGTTGATCGCAAGGTTGCCGTATGGCTCCAGCTCTTTCGAGGTCAGTCTGCGCGGCGGCGTCACGAGTTCATGCTGCGCGAGCTGACCGCTGAGGGCGGTTGCGGCGGCAGCCCCTGCAATATTGGGAGTCGAGGAGCCGATTCCGCCCCCGTCTGTCGCGCCGCTGGCGGCTTTGATACGCTCGATATCCGACTTCGCGAGTTCGCGTTTATACTTACTGTCGTTGAGCAGGTTGCTGAGCTGGCTGATCGTGAGCGTCAGTTCGCGCTGATTGGGCGCGATCAGAGTTGCCGGGTTGCGGAAGAACTGAGCACCCTCTGCGAAGCCTTCCGGACGCAGACCGCCTGCCTGTCGGATCACTTCGCTCAGGCGTACTGTCTTACTGGTAAGCAGTATCGGACCGGTCTTGTTGACGGCGCCACGAACATCGACCAGTATCGGCTTCTCCTGAATGCCGCCGACTCCCTGCACCGCGACGATGTCGCCGTCCTCGAGCAGCACATCTCGAGCAGACTGATGGTGTATGTCGAACTGTGTGGTTTCGATACGCGTCTGCGCCTGCGGACCGTCGAGTGCGCGCCGCGCATGACCGATTACGACTTCCGTGCCGGCATCGGGCAGAAAGCCACCCGCGTACTTCAGGAGATCGCTCACCCTCATTCCCTCGCCGCGCGGGTAGATTCCGGGCGTCAGCACCTGCCCCGCAATCTGTACCTCATGGATCGGAATGAAATGACTCTGCGCATTGCTGTAGATGCCGACGATATCGTTGTCTTCGAGCAGCAGGTCTCTGCCCGGAACGCTGTGCACGATATCGGCGATCGAGACGCTCTCCTGCTTGTACGTGCCATCGCCGCGCTGATGCACCAGCACGACCATATCCGCGTCGGGCAGGGGTCCGCCGGACTTGAGCAGTATGTCGGTGAGCCGCATATTCTTGCTGAATTCGTAGTCGCCCGGGCGCTGCACGGAGCCGCGCACCTGCACTCTGCGTGTACCGACGAATAGCGCTTCCGCACGCGTATAGACTTCCAGCTTGTCCCATTTCGCAAGCGTCAGGTCGTTGGTCGGATCGCCGTCGATCGCCTTCATCAGGTCGATCGGAATGATCGTCGTCGTGCCGTCCGGCTCCCAGCGGTAGAGGTCTGCGCGTCCGAGATACGCTTCGCTGAGCGGGTTACGGGCATTGCGGACGAGGTCGCTGACTTTCATCCCGGGGCGAAGTTCGTAGTCGCTCGGCTGCTCGACTGCACCGACGATCGTGACTTTATTGGTGATGATGTCTCTAAGCGTATTCACTTCGACGCTGTCACCATCGAAGAGTTTCAGGCTCGCAACAGCAGCGGTATCGCGCAGGTCGACGCTGTGGAATAGTCGGCTCTGACCGGGGTCGAACGTCGTTATCTGCACGGACTGCGTGGCTCCGGATGCCTTCACCCCGTTGGCGTAGCGCAGCAGATCTTTGAGCGTCTCTCCGTCGCGCAGTTCGTAGCGGGCGGGGCGGCGGACTTCGCCGCTCAGCGAGATTCGGTTCTCGGTCGGCAGAACACTCAGTACATCGCCGGGCTGCAGCGTGATGTCTTCCTGGCCGACGCCGATGACTGTCTTGTAGTAGTCGAACGTGCCGATGATTTTTCCGTGCCGTACGACTTTGATATCGCGCAGGGAGCCGTCCTGTGTCGGACCGCCCGCCTGATAGAGCAGGTTGAAGGCGGTGTAGTTGGCGGGCACGAGGTAGGTTCCGGGCTGCACGGCTGCGCCGAGAACCGAAACGGACATCGTACGCAGCGCAGCGAGGGTAAGGGTCACTGTCGGATTTTTGTAGTACCGCTTGAGCTGCAGCTGCAGCGCCTTTTCCGCCTGGTCGAGCGTTTTGCCGCGCACGTTGATCCGACCGGCTTCAGGCAGCATGAGTGCGCCCTGCTGGTCGACAGTGAGGGTTTCCTCTCGCGGCGGGAGGGTCCGCGTGGTAATGCGAACCGTGATGATATCGCCGCCGGAAATCTGATAGTTCGTCGGGGGCGAAGCGCTGATGTTGCGCAGCCGCATCAAGAGCGGGTCAGCCACATTGTAGCGCGCATCTAGCGCATCTTGATCGGGACGTCGCGGTCTGCCGTAATCGTCGTAGGCCCCGTAGGGGGCCTGCGGATAGTCGTTATAGTTGCTGTAGCTGTAGGGCGTTCCGTAATCATCGAGCGGGGAGAGCCGGCGCGTACGCAGCCGTGTGGGGGCTGTATCGTAGTAGCCGTTGTCCCCGAGTGCAGGGGCGCTGGTACGACCTGTGCCGGGTATCGCGCCGAGCCCGCCAGATCCAAGCGCTCCCGCGCCGAGTGCGGCGGCTCCGAGAGCTGCGTTGCTGCCGCCTCCCCGTGCTGCTGCCGCAGCACGATCCGTCATCGTCGAATCGCCATTGCTGAAATCATCCGCCGCGTTGGGGTCACCGCCATTTGTGCGTCCGCCCGTGCCGTCGGCGCTGCGGGTTCTGCCCATCGTATCCTGACCAGAGGCGTCGGTGCCATTGGAACCGTCGTTTCCCGATATGTCGCCGTTTGCTCCCGCTGCTCTTCTCGGGCGGCGGGTAATGCTGGTCCCATCATCGAAAGGATCGTCAGTTCCGTATCCATTGGCGTTTCCGGCGCCGCTCCCGTTTATGGGGCGTCGCGGCGAGAGGTCGTTCCTGCTGGAACCGGAGTTTCGCGAGCGAGAACTGCCGTAGAAGCTGCGTCCGTTGAGCGTACTGCTGCCTGAAGAGTAGCTGCCCGGCAGACCGTCGTCTTCGAGACTGCGCCGATACTGTTCGCGCCGCATCGCCACGTCGTCTCGGGCTGGCGCAAAGTAGTCGTAGCCAAACAACGGCAGCAGCTTTACTTCCCGCGCGCCGCGCATGTCGGTCGGTCTCAGCCGATAGTCCCCGTAGTGAGCGCTCGTCGGCGCCGGCAGATTGTATTTTGTGCCATCCGGGGCATACTCGCCAACACGGTTACCGGTGCCCGTCTTAGGGCTGTAAAGCACTGTCGGGTTGGGCGGCGGAGGCATTCGTTTTACCGGAGCAGCAGTCGAAGGCGACGTTTTATCCGTCTGCGGCTGATCTGATTTTTCGGTCGTATCGGTCTTCTGGTCGGTTTTGTCGGCGGGTGGAGTCGTCTGCGCACCAGCGTTCATTGGAAACACAAACGTACTGGAAGCTATGACGGAAAGCGCAGTTACGGCACACGCGCCGCGCCGCAAACAGGCTCGCCCGGATCGAAAAGGACTAGTCTGAAAAGTCTGGAAAATTCGGTTGATTCGGATCATAGGTTTCGGGTCTCTGCTCTCCCGAATACTCACCGCTGCTTACTTTTCTCGCGTCGGCAGGAGCGTAAAGCAAAGCGCTGATAGTACGGCGGGACAGTGTAAGAAGGCAGTCTGATTTGATATGGGATAGTTGGCGCAGTCTATGCGAGATTGTCGGCGGAAAAATCACATCCCGCCTGCAGGGATATCTGGCTTTGTTAAAGTATCGAAAGTGTATGCTGCCCACGGCGACAACGACCGCTATGGCGAAGCGCGAACGGGGGCGCGCGAAGCATACAGGACACGGAACAAATTGCCCGGGGGAGGTTCACAGTCCGGCAGACACGGTATTATAACCGATATTTGCAAATTCTGTTTCAATTTGTTTCAACGCCTGCGACAGAGGGGGCAGCCACCGACATCATTCGTCTGTTCACCGGGTTCCGATGGGGTTTGACAGGGAACGGACGCTGTGTTACACTACCGGAGTATTCGGCATTATGATGATACGCAAAAAATACGAATTTCGTCCGCAGGAGTGCGCAGAAAACGTGCCTTGCTGGATTGGCAGGCAGCAAATTCATTCCGGTCGGCACACGATGAGCAGAGGATGGTAAGAAATTGGCGTCGTTCGAACTGATCTACGAAGAAGAGGAAGATGTTCTCGAAGTGACCTTCGCGCTGTTCGACGAGCACTTCGCCCGCGTCATTTCACTGAACGACAATATCATGCTGCACACGGACACCGGAATGTCGGTGGCATGGGGATTGACGCTCTACAGCTATCGCCAGCTTTTGCAGGTGAGTGAGACACATCTCGACGGACTGCGCCCGCTCGATCCTGCCGCATTGCGCTCTGTGCTGCGAGTGATCGCCGTGCCGCCGCTGTCGCTGTTTTTGGAAATGCTGGATGTGGAGGGGCTTCGCGCGCTCGTCAAAGCCCCCGATTTTACTTCGCTGCTCGGCTGAAAGCCCGGAATATGCAAACGCATTATGGAAACGAATATCGAAACCAACGTGTGGTTGGCGCAAACTACTGGCATGGTGCGGAATGTATCTGTCCCTGCGTCCATTAAGGAGAAGACCGACAATCGTGACAAAGACCCCCGTTCCTGAAATGCCGACAGAGCAGGCGACAGAAGCTCTGGAAATCGTACCTGTAACAGAAACGCGTGAGGGTGTGATCCTGCGCGCGATCAGCGGCATTTACCTCGTTCATGCCGACGCGAAAGAGACAGGCGGACTTTCGCAGCCGTACTCCTGTACGCTGCGCGGCAACCTGAAAAAGAACTTCACCTACTCCACCAGCGGCAGTACGCCCCGGCGTGTCACCCGCGCCAAACGCCCCTACTCCTACGATGTCGCCTCGATCGGCGACCGCGTACGCTTCACCCCGATCGACGAAACCGAAGGCATCATCGAGGAGATTCTGCCGCGCCGCACACGCTTCACGCGCTCCGCTTTTCGCGGCAGAGAGCAGACGCTCGTCACCAACCTCGATCAGCTCGTGATCGTTTTCGCCTGCGCCGAACCGAACCCCGATCTGTGGATGGTGGATCGCTGGATCGTCGCCGCCGAAGCCAACGGGCTCGAACCGCTGATTATCGGCAACAAACGCGACCTCGTCGATGAGGCGCAGTTCCAGGAGCGTTTCGCCGAATATTCGCGTATCGGATACCGGGTGCTGGCGACGAGCGTCGAGCAGAACATCGGGATCGACGCGCTGCGAGAAGCCCTGCGTGATCGGATTTCTGCGTTCACCGGTCCTTCCGGCGTCGGTAAATCGAGCCTGCTCAACGCGATACAGCCGGGTCTGAAACTGGCGACGGGCGAGATCGGCAGTGTCACCTTCAAGGGGCGACATACGACGACGGTGCGCGAACTGATCCCGCTCGAAACGGGCGGCTGGGTTGCCGACACTCCAGGTCTGCGCCAGATGACGATGCTGAATCTGACCAAAGAGGAGCTAATGGCCTGCTTCATCGAGTTCACGCCCTTCCTGGCGACTTCGTGCCGCTTCCACAACTGTCGTCACGAAGCCGAGCCGGACTGCAACCTGAAAGCGGGTGTCGCGTCCGGCGCGATCTCAGCGCGCCGCTACAAGAGTTTCCAGACGATGGCACGCGACCTGAAAGAGTAAAAGAGTAACAGAAAGCCTGCAATTTATGGAAGGGGAGGCTGCGCGAATGCGTTCGGATAAATCGGAGACGGTCGTACGCTGGACAGCGCCGGAGGATAGACCCGGGCTGCGTGCCGTGCTGGGTTCGGTAGGCTGGATCGAGCCGCCGGTGCAGCATCGGGTCTGGCAGGAAGCGGATGCGGAGTGGCAGGCGAGCCGCTATCTGCGCGAAATCGCCACTGAGGTCGAGGGCGTGATCGCCGCGCGCGTTGCGCTGGAAGCCTATCGCCAGCCGTTCGCGGAGTTGTGCGGGCTTTCGGTGCGCCCCGACTACCGGCAGCGCGGGCTCGGACGAATGCTGACTCGCGCCTGCGAGCAGGAGGCATCCCGGCGGAGTTTTCCTTTTCTTTTTCTACAAACCGATCTGCACAACCATGCCGGACACAGCCTCTACAGCCGCATGGGATTCCTGCCGACCGCACGCGCGGGAATGCTGCGCATGGTCAAGTTCCTCGACTATCCCCTCTTCAATGATTTTCAGCATGCCCACCCGCTGAGCCAGTACACCTGCCTGCCCGTTCCGGAACGCGACCGAACCTGGCGTCTGCAGTGGCGCGACTATGTCAGCGACGACTGCCTGAGCCTCGATCTGGTGGGCGGCTCCTCGATATTCGATTCGGATGGCGTTGGACCGGCGCTGTCACGCTGTTCGCTGCGCGAAGGACAGGGCGCGCGCGGGCTGACGCTGGAATTATATGCCGAAGAGGTGCGGGACATTGCGCCGGGCTATCACGTCGAACTGACGGTTCTGGTGCGCAACGAAGGCAAACGGATGGAGTCGGGCAGGTTCCAGACGGCGCTGCCGCCGGGCATTTCGCTCAGCGGTCCGGCGACGAACCTGAAGCAGACCTTTGTGTGGCAGGTCGCGCCCGGTGAAGAGATCGTGCAGCCGTTCGTCGTACAGGTCGATCCCGGGTTCGACACGAACGCACTGTGGCATCTCAATTATCGCAGTCTGCCGGTGTCCGTCGAGACGTATTGGGAGGGGCATCGTGCACTGCTCTCCGCGAGCCTCCCGATGGCTGTCCCGCCCCCGGACGAGGTGTAGGAGATATAACACGATGCTGAAACAGACAGCAGACCATCTAGTAAGGACAGTACCAAAAGGATTGAGGTGTTTTGTCTTTTTCATGTCGGCTATATTTGCCAGCGCACCGGTTGTGATGCTGTTTCTGCCTCCTCCTCCGTACGAGTTCCCTGTGCCGACACCAATAGTGTCAATAGGATGCGTTCTTGCCAGCCTCTTCTTGCTCTCATATACGGGTAAGAATCGGCTCGAACTGGATTTTGTGAGAGGCAGGTATACCGTCGTGGCTGGCTGGCCGTTTCTGGAGAAATATAGTCAGGGGGTCATCATCGAAGACATTGAGTCTTTGGATATCGAAGGGAACCTACTTTATTTGACGTTTAGATAAAATCTGTTGGCTTGTCGCCTTCCAGAAAGGCACCTGTTTGGCTTTCCATACGTAGATCGTCGGTTTGCGACGGAATTATTGATGACCCGGTACAGCGAAATCGGCG